>Ga0081535_100872_pt1 | contig 14023 bp, 12 predicted proteins | sample HotLakmasection3_FD_71020 | JGI IMG/M metagenome (GOLD analysis project Ga0081535, IMG submission 71020) | Hypersaline microbial mat communities from Hot Lake, Washington, USA - Section #3 (SPADES assembly) (version 2) | ecosystem: Environmental > Aquatic > Non-marine Saline and Alkaline >... | reverse complement strand
ATACACTTCGAACAATCAACAGGAAAGGTGGTTTCCTTCCCAAACAACAAGATATTTACCAGTCCTCTGATTAATTTTAGTGTTAATGATCCCTACTTATGGTATTCATTAAGTCTAACAATAACATTTGAATCCGATGCCAATCTTGCGTATTCGGTCTTGAATGAGTTTGTGCAGAATTGGTATGAATCAACTACTGACATAAAAGGGGCAAAAAGAAAAGCTGAGCATTCCCCGAAAGTATTCGTGAACATTGCAGGAGATGGACCAAACTTTACAATTTGGTATAGCGCAAAGATCGGTAATTATCGCGTTACGCTTCGAGAATTGTCATTGGAATTACTTGAGGTGTTGAAGAAAAACAACATTGAACTCGCATATGCAACAGTACGAACGGTAGGTGGTCTCGAAATCAGCAAGAGTTAATACGTTGTTAGCGGATACTTATTACCTCATAAATATGGGTTGACTCATGTCGCTGGCTTATATATGATATAGCTTGTTATGACTTCAGTGAAAAAGACATTTTGTATTTATCATCAGCTTCACCAACCTTACAGAGTCAACTTTGTAAAGGAACATGATAAAGCGGATTACAGCGATTTTTTTGTTGGACCAAATCCCGGTAAGCGAGGAAAGGATTATGCGAACGAAACAATATTTAATCAAGTAGCCGAAAACTCGTATATTCCTGCAACCGAATATTGGCTTAATTTGATACATGACTTCCGTGAACTGAACATTACACTATCCCTCTCCGGAACATTCCTGGAGCAGGCTTTAAGTTATAGAAGGTTTGGAGAGAAAGTAATCAGTAATCTAAAGAAATTAGTAGATACGGGAAGGGTTGAACTGCTGGGAGAAACGTATTACCATTCATTATCATTTCTGTATGATATTCAGGAGTATCTTGAACAGATTCAAAAACATCGGAATGTTATTCAGGAATTATTTGATTACGAGCCAATTTCGTTTCGAAATACAGAATTAATATATCACAAACACCTTGCGGAGATTATTCGTCAGCTCGGTTATCGAACCATTGTGGCTTCAAAGGTCTATGATAAGATGGATGATCGTGGATTAAGTGGTGGAATAGCCTCAAAATTCCAGCTTACAGCTGATGAGACCGAACTAATAGCTCGATACAGAATTGCCAAGCCTCAAGATAATATTTCCGTATTACTAAATGAAACGACGGTTTCAAGAGGGTTATTCATTATGAGTGATGTTGAAGAAGCAAAAGATGTTATTCTAAATTCCGAAATGAAACTTATAAACTTCTTTACCGATTTTGAGATTTATGGTGAACACAATAAAGACAAAAATAACGGACTATTGCAGGTGATGCGGGATATCATTAAATCAAGCATTGACTCGGGCATGCTTCTCAATACCGTAACTGAAGCCGGTAAGCGTTTTAGAGAAGGCGAATACTCTTCCGATGAGTACACAACCTGGGCTAATTCTTTTCATGACCTAAGAACATGGGTAGGGCAGGATAATCAAAACAAAGCGCACAGAAAAATGATGGTTTTGTTAACACTTATTAAGAATCTGGAACCCTCAAAAACCCAAGAGTATGATTCTATACTTGAAATGTGGCGCAAGTTATCTACCTCCGATCATTTTTATTATATGCCGGTATATGACACCGAACATGAAAATTGGTCGCTGGATCTGTTCTCTCCATATGAGTCAGCTCAACAGGCCTACGACATTTTTATTGAAGCATGTGACTACCTCACAAGAAGAATTATTCAGGCTAATTTAAGCGCATCTAAACTTACTCTACCAATAGCACATCACTCGCATAACATCTATCACTAATCTTTTGGAGTATTGTTTTTTATAGCCCCCTATGACGAACAACTATTGCCTCATGATCGTAGATATATTCTAGATTATACGAAGCTAGTATATATTTTAATTTTTAGATTTTATTTCCCTGTATACTCAAATTGCTTTCTAGCAAATGTTCAATAACCGAACCCTCATAAGACCAGTATACTGGGTTAGGGGATAGGAATCTTTCAATTGCGATGGTAACGCATCTTACAATTTCTGAGGTATGAGCCCAGATTATTCTACTACACTCATCGTCAATTGAAGCTAACTGGTTGGAAGAATCAATTACCCGTTCATTTTTCATCAGATTGTATTGCAAGAACATATATCTGCCTGAAGTTTCTTTTTCAAGGAGTTGTTGTCCTGGATTTATGGAATCCCTATCTATGATCCGTGTTGTTTCAAGAGCATCAAATTCATTGAAGTTTCCTGCCTCAAGATTAACTATGCAATTGCTTTTGATAATTCCGACATTAAAACCAGTTCCCAGTATCAATCCGGCATTGGTATTATATCGATCATGATTTCTCTTCAATAAAAGAATGACATCGTTAATGATTTGAACTTTTTGGAGATTGGGAAGTTTTTGACAAAAAATTTGAGCGAGATCTTTCCCGATGATATCATCGAAATTATGATCTTTTACACTTTTGTACACTGATGCGGATATTCCTATATCAGTTTGGAATTGATTTGCAGGGAAAGCAAGACTTATGTACAATGAACTGGCATTTGGGGTGATCTTACTGACTATTTTGTCGATCAGTTCCATACCGCTTTTGAGCGAGTGAATCTTCAATAGGGTAATCTCAGTGTCGTTTTTATAAATAACTACATTTGTACCACCAATACTTATTCTATATTCAAAATCATCAGGATCTTTAATATTTTGGATAGGAACCGATAGCCAATGCAAGGAAGAGTTTTCTCCTGTTTCTGCTTTCTCTAAATGAGATAAAAAATTATCAATGAAGGAGCTTTGATCAAATTGTTTCATACAGTACGAATCCTTGAGGCTTAAGTGTTTTTGTGGAAGGATCGAATTCGTTGGAGTAAAGTAAATTTCCCATATTTTTGAGCGAAATTGGTTCATCGATGCTCATGTTGAGAATAACCATCACTTCCGAATCGCCGTATATTCGGCGGTATGAGATAGCCTGATCAAATTCTTCGACCAATTCAAGACAACCTAGCTGCAGGCTTATATTATTTTTTCTAATGCTGAGTAGTTTTTTGTAGTGGTTAAGGATTGAGCCAGGATTAGCAAGTTGTTTATCTACATTGCAATCAGGATACGAGCTATGAATCGGTAACCATGTAGAATCGGATGCGGTGAATCCTGCATTTTTGGTTCCATCCCAAAGCATTGGGGTGCGACAACCGTCTCTAGTTGGGACACGATATTGCTCCCTGATAGCCCATGGATCCCTAATTTGGGATTCTGCAAGATCTGTGTACTCTTCCATCCCTATCTCATCTCCATAATATATCAATGGAGTGCCTCGTACAGTTAACAAAAATGTAGAAAGTAACTTAATCGCGTTTTTGTGGGAATGAATTGAATCAGGCTTGAAAGCCAAATTTAATCGTGACGGAAATCGAATCTGATCATGCGAACCTAGAGCATATGATGGCCATTTTCCTTTCGGAAGGGCTTCCCATTTGTTAATGCTTTCAAGAATTCTTGATTTTGTGAGAGTTCCATACAGCAGATCAAAATTCATAGCAATATCTAATCCGTCCTTATTGACACCATAATACTTGCGCCATGCATCAGGATCTGCACTGAGATTACTCACTTCACCGAAGAGCAGTCTATCCTCATACTCACAGAGTGTATCTTTGAACACAGCAAGCAAATCAAACGTATCAGATTGATCGAAATCATATTTTCGAAGCTTTACTATATCACAATGAGTATCCTCACAGAAAGGCCTGATAGGGTTGTCTCGCAATTCCGCATCCTCGTAGAACGTATTGACCGCGTCCAAGCGAAATCCGTCGACTCCAAGCTCAAGATAGTGCCTGACGATCTGGCACAATTCGTCTACCACTTCGGGATTACGAAGATTCAAATCAGGCTGACTGGGTAGAAATGAATGATAATAGTATTGTCCGGTAATCGAACATCGTGACCACGAAGAGCCTCCAAATATACTTTCCCAGTTATTTGGTATCGTATCGTGCCAAACATACCAATCTCTTTTGGGATTATCCAGACTTGATCGTGATTCTACAAACCATGGATGCTGAATAGAGGTGTGATTGAGTACCAGATCAAATATCACTTTAATGTTACGATCATGGGCCGAGGTAATGAGCTTTAGCACGTCTTCATTCTTGCCAAATAGACTGTCCACGGAGTAATAATCACTTATATCATATCCAAAATCCTCCATAGGGGAAGTAAAGAAAGGATTTATCCAAATAGCATCTATCCCCAAATCGTTGAGATAGGGTAGTTTTTTTATGATTCCTGCCAAATCACCAATGCCATTACCAGTTGTATCTTGGTAGGATCTGGGATATATTTGATAAATTACACCCTTTTTCCACCAGCAAGTATTATTCATATTTATAGTATACCTCAAACCCAGCTATCAATCAAATCAAATTATTCCGGACGTACTATCCTAGCTATTCCATTGATCTATACTTGTATAGAGATTGGTTATATTCTTTTTTAAGGATCGGGGATAATCTGCCCATTTGAAATTACCACCTCTAGCCTGTTCTAAGAGAGTCCGAGAGGTGTGAATGGCTCTATTGGTCTTGGAGCTGGACTTTTGTTTGGAACCGGAAGATGGGAAATAGTCCTCAATAGTTCGAATTTCAGTATCAAACCAACGCTTGTCTTGCTCTAGATTATTATAGATCTCTATCTTGGATTGGGCGAATGAACTTGTATCAACACCATTTACCATGTCGCTGTCAAAAACAACAAAATAATTAGGATTTATCTTAAACATAGTAACCAGCTCACTGAGGCTTCTCAAAGAGTCATTTTGTACCTTATCTTTGGTGCTGTTGCCGTAAAACCTTAGTAGACTACCACCATACATCATGAATTCGTAATGGATCCCCCTAATAAATCGTAACTCTCCAAAGGTTTTTATCTGATATGCTTGTAGCAATGCATCGATATATACTATGTCGCTGGGACCCTCGACCCAAATAATGCCGTTGGTCATCAGCATAGATGATGGTTTTACTCCCAATTCACGCAGAGTCTCCGGAGGAAGAGAAGGAACCTTAGTAATTGAGTAGTAGGGGAATTCGTTGCTCAGATGCTCGTCAGATATATCACCTTTGCGAAGCTTGTTGATGGTATAAAGAGAAATTTGAGCAGGATCTACAATAGAAGTGTCAACAATGTTATTGGAATGAGTAGAAATGAAGAATACAAAGTTTTGTGCATTCTCATGCCCTGTTAGTATTTGCATAATTCGCTTTTGTATTTTGGGCTCAAGGTTTAATTCCGGTTCTTCAATGACAATTATCCCACCTTCATAAAAAAAGAGAGGGTAGGTAAGAATAATAATTTGCTGAATACCATCACCCATTTCATCCAAAAATCGCTCTTCTTCGTCAATCACAATCCTGACTTGATTTTTTTGGAAATCTTTCCCTTCCTCGATATTTGATATTAATTTTATGCTTTTTTGATCAAAGAAATACTTCTGCAAAAATTCCTCATACGCTTCAACTTTTCGCTTGTTTTTTAATGAACTATTGCTATGTCGATAGATAATATCAAATAGGTCTTGCCCATCTACAATAACAGCATGTTTATTACCCAATTCTTGGATGTTTCTTTGGTGGATAAACGAAGACTTGCTGATTTCCTCAGCGTAATTACGTAGCGTCCTTATAACAGGTATATAAATCGAGTTAGCATGTTGAAGATTGCTCCACGTAAAAAGAGACTGAATCTGCCCACAATATTCAGCAATGGCTCTAGCTTTTCGGGTAATTTCGTGTACTAACTTGAGATTATTCTCTTCGGACTTATCCCAATAAAGCGTTACTTGATTCCAATTTTGTCGATTAGTATGATTTTCGATTCCAACACAGATTGCCGTTATATATGACCCAAAGTCATGCGAAGAACTAATGGAGGATATGGCAGAAACGAATTCCTCAGGCGCAAGTTGCTGCACTCGGGAGAGATCCTGCGCAGTCCAGTAAAGCTTCGTAGTAGTATTAAACTCGAGATAATCTACGCTGTATCCCAATAGCAATCGTAACAGAAACTCTTTATAGTCTACTATAATTTTCTCTACATTAATTCGCATCTGCTCTTCATCAAACGTACTTTGATTACGTACTAATGACTTAATGAAATAACTTTTACCGCTGTTGTTTTTACCGATGAGAATATTCACTCTTGATGCATACAAAAGATTGCAAATTGAAATATACGGATTATAACTAACGTCACCCAGTAGTTTTTGAGTAAGTGGTCGTTCCAATATTGGTATAAAGCCAAGCTCATTTGATAGCAATGTCATGCGTCCAGTCCAGTTTAGTCTCTTTATTATGTAGATGTCAAAATATTTAACATGCCATTCCCTTATCTATAAACATGAATTGTCCTTGACATGGTAATGTTTTGAACCAAAATTAGGAATCATTAACATATGATGGATGAATGGAGTGCCAGTCAAAAAGTCTTTCTGGCTTTAATTATTGCAGGAATTGTTATGAGCTTATTTGGCTTAATGATTTATATTAATCGTGGGTCGGATGGTGGCAAAGTAACTCTAGAATCCGGTGTGGAGTATATTGTTCAAGAGACTTCAAATTCTGGTGATAGTGCACGAGCTGGTAGAATTGTAAGCTTTTATTATACCGGAACACTGGAGGACGGAACTGTATTCGATACCAACGTAGATCTCGAACCAATTACGGTATTACTAGGTGATAATAATCTAATTGCAGGATTCGAAGAGGGTATGTACGGAATGAAAGAAGGTGAGATTAGAACAATCATTGTACCACCAGAGCGTGCCTTCGGCGCAGAACCACAGCCAGGTATACCGCCCAACTCTACACTCACTTACGAAGTTGAGCTAATTAGCGTTGATCGACCCGAAGACCTCAATGACCAATAAATCATCGCCCATCAAAACAAATGTCGGGGATTAAGTCGAATTTGGATATTAGGATATCTATTACTAAGCTCATCTATATACTTACGCAAGAAACCAAAGCGTTGATACTGCTTGGGATACCGCATGAATGTGTGGTATGAATACATTCCTTTACGTTTGAGAAAGCGTGCTTCATAGGGGGAGGAAACTGTGGTATCTTCCAGTCTCTCGGATATTTTGTGTAATTCATCACAAATGCTTTTGATTATCTCATGTGATGCTGTCTTATTTTTATGCTGTGAAGTGAATAAAAGTATGTTTTTGTGTGGTGGAAAACCGAACGCCTGCCGATTTTTGCTTTCTCTTTCGAGAAAGTCGTTATACCAATCAACGAATTGATCAACAGATTGCACGCCTTGAAGCGACTGAATAACATCATTATTTGATGTAGTGGTATCAAAATAAACTGATGTTGAAGGGCTTAACTGTTGAAAAAGTGTAATTATTTGGCGTACAGACTCCTCAAGAACCTGATAATCGGGAGAGATAAACAGATTCTCAGCATGAACAAAGATAATTCTGGTATACTCAGAGTAGGGGATAGATGGATCAAACAATCGCGTTGTGATAGCTATCATTGACTCACTAGAACTGGTACTGGAGCTTTTTTGATCATCATATCGTATTATTCCGTTTCCAAATTGTTTTCTAAGCTCAATATCGAGCTCATCCGTACCTCCAACGAAAGACTGCAGCTCCTTGCTTTTACACTCAGGACACGTAGAGGGGTAATCATAATGGCTCTGGCATTGATGACAAATCATGAATAATGATGACTGTGTTCTACGATACGTAATCAAATTTGCATCACACTGACTGCAATGAAATACGAACCCACATTGGTTACACTTTGTTACTCGGAACAATCCTTTTCGCGGGTGAATGAATAAAATCTTTTCGTGCTTCATATAATGAGTCTATTCTTCAGCTTCAAAGTTGACTGAATATTCCTGATCCGGTTTGAAAGAGTCCAGAAGTTCGGAAAGTTCATCCGAAAATAAGGAATTTTTTGTGAATTTGGATTCTGGGGTGTTCATTGAAACATAGAGGCGGTTTGAGTCTTGGGAAGTATACTTTATAGTATTATCATCCAATCTCTTCTCAGAAGCTATTCTATGAAGCCGAATTGATGGCAGATTGCTGATAAATGTTAGCGAAGTCTGAAATGACTGTGCAGCCAAAAAGACAACTTCACGTGTATCGTAATATATTGAATTTTGCTCTTGAATATAGAAAGGATTGCCTTCATCAATGCAGAATATAGCATCCAGTGAATTGTACGGTAGGAATAATGATGAGCGAAGTCCGAACACGATAATGCGGTCACCATTAAGCAATCGTTGAACGGTTTTTTTTGAATGAGCATCTTTTTTTCCGGTGTAAATATGTATTTGAGTCATATCAATACCTGACCCTGTAAGATCTTTGATGGCTTTATCAATCCATTTTTGTTCGGGGAATAAAAATAGTACTGAATTGGTATATTTTATACTACGTATAATGTATCTTATACGAACCGTAATGTTATAGTCAATTATATAATCGACTTTGGGTATGAATTGTTTGTTTATTCCATTATTATCACCTTTATTCACATCCGGACTCTGTGACTTCGTTTGAATATCCAGCGTATCAATAATTTTTTTTGGAAGTATTTTGAATGGCTGTATAAAAAGTAACGATGACAAACCGAGTTTGTTGAATGTATTAAAGCTAAAAATATGTAGAAAATTGATTTGATTGTCGCTTAATTTGAAAGGTGTGGTTGATTCGATAAATTTTAAGAGCTTGGGATCAAAATCCAAGTTGTTCTGCTTTTTAATAACAACAGCATATTGTAGCTTCTTACGAACAGGTATTCTTACAATCTGCCCCCGCTCAATCGTTTCCGCAGAAGCATATGTCAAATAGTCGTATGGTAACTTCATCGCAGGTATAACCTGATAATAGTTCATACAATTAGAATTATATTGATAACCGTATTAGTCAAAAAATAGTATTTAGTGTATACTGTTTGCATAAAACCAAATACTATAATATAATGTTACTATGCACAACAAAAGGGCTGTGGTAATCATCATCCTACTTCTTCTCGTAATCACGAGTTTTGGAACATACGTATACGTACAGAGAGAGCCCAGCACAGGAATTAATGAGCAAGCCGAAGCTTCAGAAATTCGCCAATCTGACTTGGAGGTACTAGAACGTCAGCTAAGCTCTAACAATCTTGAGGCTAATCCTCCATCAGCTGACATTGCGGAAAACGAAGAGGTACCAAATGATAGACTTCAGGAAGAACAAAACGACTCAGATAGTGACGGTATCGGGTCAGATGGACTCTCCTCCCCTACTTCAGCATCAGACGTAAACACCGCTATTGATCCAAGCATAGCTCCCGAAGGTTTTCAAAACAGAAAAGCTCCCGAAATAACGAATGAAGCAGCCCAAACTACGGTCAATCTAACTGTAACAAATCCAGATAATATTACGAGAGAGGATTAGAGGATATCACACCCCTACTCTCCATATTCTTCTAAGTGGAGTGATTGAAGTTCATTGAACAACCCCTCTACTTGGTTATATTCATCTTCTGTAAGGGCTTCTTTGGCTAATATCTCTTCCAGCTGAGCAACCATTCTTTCGATTTCCGGATTTACATCATCTGGTTTTGAAGCTTCATTTTCATCAACTCTTGAGTCATTATTACGCTCAGGATACACTTGATTTGGATCTGGTGATGGATTCCTTCGAATAAATCGCTGGGTTGATTCTTGGCTGCTATCATTGTTAGTGGTTCGTGCATTATTTTCTCCATTGTCCTGATTTTCAACTATTTCAGAGTCTTGGGATACGCCCAATACTTCACCCTCCTCTACTTCTGAAGGATCCGGCTCAAACCTGGCAACGAATCGATCAAAAGCGGTGGGTAACACCTTCATAGCTTGGACACCAAAAAAACCTATCACACCAACCAGACCTATAAATACAATGAGAATCACCGATATAGTCGATGCAATAAGTATTTTTGTTGAATTAATTCTCCTGTCTGTTTTATTTTGCTCTTTCATAGTCACCAATATGAATTACAAATATTTCTGTTTTGTAAATACATAGGGTTTTTTGCTTGTAAAGATTGATAATTTGAAGTAGAATATACGTATGTTGATACGGGCGAAATCCAAGTATCTGGATCTAAAAAATAACTTCACCTTTAGGCACTTATACTCAGTTATAGGTTTTGTTATTGTTCTATGTCTTATTGCTGTCATTATATTTGCCTGGATTCGGGACTGGCTAATTAGTCTTACTTTCATTGCATGTGCGTTTGTAGGGTATGTGATCTTTACCCAATCAGCCAAAGAATTCAATGTGGAAATACAAGAAGATTGTCTCGTTATCGATCAGCTTGAGTACAAGTTTACGGACTTGGTTTCATGGGCAGTTATTGATCTTGGCGATACGCTAGAAGTTGTAGTCAGAAGCAAAAATTACGGTAGTCCATTTATGTATTTTTATATTCTGGATAATACCGCCCAAACCTCGCAGTTCATCAAGATGATGAGATCTAATCTACCGTATGATGCCGAAATGCCTAAGAATAACTATATTCACAGACTTCTTAGGGTGTTGAATCTAAAATAAATAAGGCAATTGACGAAATCAAACCTCACAACTATTGTAGAGTATAATGGCGCTACAAGCATTAATATTTGACTCCTACTACGATAAACACAGAGGCGTTATAGCATACGTGAGGATCTTTAATGGGACACTCAAGAAAGACTCCCAAATATATTTCATCGCAGCTCAAAGTAAAGCAACTTGTCAGGAAGTTGGTTACTTTCGTCCTGCCAAAACACAAAGTAAAACGCTTGAGAATGGAGAAGTTGGGTATATAGTTACAGGTCTCAAAGAACTCGATAAGGTCAAAGTGGGAGATACTATCAGTGATACTGAGGAAGAATCTAATGCGCTTCCCGGGTACAAAGAAGTAAGACCTATGGTCTTTGCCAGTATTTTTCCTTCCAATGCAGACGATTACCCAAAACTGAGGGATTCTATAGCCAAACTCAAAACCAATGATGCGGCTTTAGCATATGTAAGCGAAAACATTCCGGCATTGGGGTTCGGTTTTAGGTGCGGGTTCTTGGGATTGTTGCACATGGATATTGTCCAGGAAAGATTAAGCAGGGAATTTGATCTAGATCTCGTGGTCACTACTCCTTCAGTTGAATACAAAGTAACACAGACCGATGGTTTGCAATCCGTAATCCATAATCCCAGTGAATTGCCTGAACCTGCAAAGATAGAATCAATATACGAACCATGGGTCAAAATTGAGATATTAACTCCTGAATCATATGTAGGTGGGGTTATCGAAATGATAAATGAGAGAAGGGGCATGTATACGAACATGTCGCTTTTGTCTGAAGGTCAACTGCAAATATCTGGTGAAGTACCCTTAGCTGAGATGATTGTGGATTTTTATGACGACCTTAAATCATTATCCAAAGGGTATGCAACGCTTTCATATGAGCCTCTCGAACTTCGCATTGGAGATCTCGTAAAAATAGACATTCTGGTTAATCAGAATGTAGTCGATCCGCTTTCATTCATGACTCACAGAACAAATGCAGAGGCCAAAGGAAGACAAGTTTGCGAAAAATTAAAAGAACTCATTCCCCGTCAACAATTCGAAATAGCGATTCAAGCTTCTATTGGATCGAGAGTTATTGCCCGCGAGACAGTTAAAGCGTTTCGTAAGGATGTAACTGCTAAATTATACGGTGGTGATGTAACTAGGCGTAAGAAGCTTCTGGAAAAGCAAAAGAAGGGTAAGAAACGAATGAAAATGGTTGGTAACGTCGAAATACCCCAGACTGCATTCTTGAATGTATTAAAAAAATAGCTTCCTGATATTGATATCGTATCAAGACCTAGATTATTTGAATATCAAGACCTTTTTGAATAGCGAATCTATCTCTATAGACCCTCTCCCTGGCGCTTGTGTATCGAAGATTCTTTCCGAGAGAAACCTCAGGGTCGTTAATACCCGGCTGACCAATGAACTCGAGATTTTCGAACATTCTTTGTGGCACATTGAATGATATAGTCATAGTAGAGATTTCTTGATTGGTCTGCATTACCCCACCAACTACCCGTGTCCCGTCAGGCTGAAGATATGTATAGCCGTTATCAAAGTTGGTTATGGAATTATACAGCAGCTGGTATTCCTCAGGGACGTGATAGTCTTGCCCATACCGCTCTCTCAGATGCAAAAAATAGAAATCATCAACACCTTCCCTATCAAAAACACTAGGGGATTCAACGGCAAAATTCCAGCTACCTTCAGGAACCTGCAGGCCGAAATAGTGCCGAGCAGTTAATTCATTGAATCCTCGAGGTAAAAACGCACCAGGCGGAACAATTTGTTGATACTGTACACTGATTCTATAACCACCCCAGACAGGTTGAGCGTTAATAGCATATCTGTTTGTTGTAATCGAGTCCCGTTTATCTGCAGTAAGATTGATATGTAGTGGTGAAATAGCATTGGTATTGGCACACGTCTGTCCTCCATCAAAACCAAATTCGGCAAAAAACTCTTGAAGAAATGAGTCTTTGAACCATATCATAAAATTCTGGGCTTGTACGGACTGAATCAATCGCCTCAAGAAATTACCTATCCCGACTTCTTGAACTATTGCCGGTAAGGACTGTAAAAGATACTGAAAGACAGGGCTCAATGCTCCTTTAACATTACCCGGATCAAGACTAACCGGCTCAAGGCTCGTTATACGATCCAGCTCATAGAGTATATTAGTAGAATTGAAGGCACCAAATTCGGGAATATTGATTGCAAAGTTATCAGGCAGTAAGTCTACCAACAAATCAGTATTAATAAATACAATTCCGTCTGAATCTATAGATAATTCATCCAAATTATTCAATTCGCGTTGTATCATATTAGCGGTTGTCTCAAAGCAATTAAAGTAATTCAGGTTTCTCAAGCCGGCTTCAAACCCTTTTCCATTTGGGTCCAAAGAAAGGTATGAAATGAATGGATGCGTTACGATAGGTGTAGGTTTGTTATCATCCAACAAATATATGGACTTACTATCATTGATCTCCAGCTCTCCTTTAACCACCTCGACTGTTATGTACGATCCCAAAAATCCGCCGGTTGGCCTTGTCTCACCTGTGTTTTGAGTAAATATGACATATGTCTTGCGAACCTCATGCCCAAGAGCTCTTAGAAAAGTATCGCTATTATCAAGAATATACTCCCCTAGTTCTTGTACATCATACAACAAATCCAATAGGGTTTGAATTTGTGAATTGGGAGTTAAGCGTGCAATTAGCCGATAATACCACATGCTATTGATGAATTCTTCAGTCTTTGGAAGCAGTAACCTTGCCGAATCCATGAATACCTCCAGATCGTCAGTAAAAAATCGATCACCGGGCCCAATATACTGAAACCCCCGATTATTGAACTGGTAGTTGTATAATGGAAGGGTTATATCATACCATTCTTTCAAAAAATCAAACGTTCTGTCTATATCAGATTCAATCAACCCCTTTATTCCAACATAGGAAAATGTAGGCCCAATAGATTCTTTGGTAGCCTGTTTCATCTGATTCCACCTCATTTGTTGATTTTGAGGTGATAGGTCCTTAAGCTGTAGAATTATATCTGCAAATTCAGGAACCAACTCTCTCATCTCCCTACTGGACTGAATCGCAGAGAACGCTACGTTCATTAGAATTATTGCGAATATAAGGCTTAGTGTGATTGTGGTAAATATCGAATGCCTAAAGGATATCACCCCCTTTATCAAAGGTACTCTATTTGTTTTTGTTATGAATTGGTTCCTTCGCAGGGCCAAGAGCCTTTCTGAATGGGCGTTCATCTGCCTATAGTATAGCTTGTCAAAATTGAATTGTAAAGTATTAATCCACTAATGATAGGTTTTTTTGACAGTGGTATAGGAGGGCTGAATTACAAGAACGAATTTGAT
>Ga0081535_100871_pt1 | contig 14061 bp, 17 predicted proteins | sample HotLakmasection3_FD_71020 | JGI IMG/M metagenome (GOLD analysis project Ga0081535, IMG submission 71020) | Hypersaline microbial mat communities from Hot Lake, Washington, USA - Section #3 (SPADES assembly) (version 2) | ecosystem: Environmental > Aquatic > Non-marine Saline and Alkaline >... | reverse complement strand
ACTAAAGTTCACCTACTTTGCGTATTTTGCTGGTTGAACTCCGCTGTCGGCAAGACTCAACCATGCAAATTAAGGAATGGGAATTTAATTAAGTGTGGACAGCCGTCTCGGCTGTCCAAGAGCAGGCAAGATGCCTGCCCGACAAAACTTGGATTTTATAAAATCCTGATTCCTAAAGGTCGATTAGCTTATTTACCCCCGCGCAACTGCCGTGGCGGTCGTGAGAGGCACACAGCGCAAGGAGTAGGACTGACGGATGGGTAGCTTATCTGAAAGCCTCAAGGTCAGTAGGAAAACCCCAGCAGCATCGCGATCGAGGTTTCGGCCTTAAAGGAATGTAAGGAAAAAGCACACTTTGGCAGATATCAGGCATCCTGTTTGAAGGGACTTTGATTTCCATCGCAGCCAATCACGGTTTCTGTTTAGCTGCCGTTGTCATGTTTTGGTTAGCCTGCGCAGGGCCTCAGGAAATCGCCTTACTCCCCCAGTCTTTAAATTCTTTAAGTATCGCCGTTGGGAAAGGAATTTCCTCTGCCGTTGAGCGTTGACGAGAATTACCCCCGTCTGTTTTGATCCCCATTTTTATTTCTTGATCCCCACCTCTATCATTACTATTCCAGTGTTTTCTGATTCTATGAGTGATCTCCAAACAACGCCTCAAGCTTCGACGCTGCATCACCAATCGGTTGATCCCCAAGTGGCTACGGGGGTCTGTGTCTGCATTCACGGCCACTTTTACCAACCCCCTCGCGAAAATCCGTATCTAGGCGCGATTGAGTGTCAGCCCAGTGCGGCCCCCTTTCATGATTGGAATGAACGGATTCATCACGAGTGCTATCGCCCCAATGCCTATGCCCGGATTTTGAATGAGCAGGGGGAAGTGATCGATATTGTGAACAACTTTGCTCACATCAGCTTCAATATCGGGCCAACGCTGATGAGCTGGTTGGAGCGCCATGATCCCGAGACTTATCGCCGCATTTTAGAAGCCGATCGCGAAAGCTGCGATCGCCTCTCGGGGCACGGGAATGCGATCGCCCAGGTCTACAACCACATCATCATGCCCCTGGCCAAAGATCGCGACAAATACACGCAGATCCGCTGGGGCAAAGCCGATTTTGTCGCCCGCTTTGGGCGCGATCCCGAGGGCATCTGGTTAGCCGAAACCGCTGTCGACTATCCCACCCTTGAAGCCTTGGTCGACGAAGGCTTCCAGTTCACCATCCTCGCGCCTTCTCAAGTGCAGCGGTGCCGTCCGTTGCCCACCCAGGAGCATCCTGAGCCCGATTGGCAGGAAGTGGGGGGCGGGCAGATTGATCCTAATCGGCCCTACCGCTGTTACCTACCCAGCCAGTACGCCGACGGCTCCCATCGCTACATCGACATCTTTTTTTATGACGGCCCGATCTCCCGCGATATGGGCTTCAACGATGTGCTGAGTTCTTCCCAGCATTTTGCTGGTCGCATCGGCCAAGCCGTCCGTGGGGATCATCGCCCCGCCCAAATTGTTGGGGTCGCTACCGATGGCGAAACTTTTGGCCACCACAAGGGCGGGGCGGAGAAGACCCTGGCCTATGCTGTCACCCAAGAGTTTCCCAACTACGGGTGGACCGTGACCAACTTTGCCCACTACCTGCACAGCAATCCGCCGCATTGGGAAGCCGTGCTGAAGCCCATTACGGCGTGGAGCTGCTCCCACGGGGTCGATCGCTGGCAAGACGACTGCGGCTGTGGCGGCGGCGGGCTGTGGCACCAAAAATGGCGACGCCCCTTGCGCGATGCGTTGGATTGGCTGCGGGATGAACTGGCGGAAATCTTTGAGCAGTACGGGACACCGCTGTTCCGTGATCCTTGGGCAGCGCGCGACGGGTATGTGCAGGTAATTCGCCAGCGCACAGCCCAGAGTCGGCAACAGTTCTTTGCGGCGCATCAGTCCCATGCCCTCACGGCGGCGGAACAGGTGGAGGCGCTGCGACTGCTGGAAATGCAGCACCACACGTTGCTGATGTATACCAGTTGCGGTTGGTTTTTTGACGAAATTTCCCGCCCAGAGGGCACACAGATTTTGCGTTACGCGGCCCGTGCGATCGAACTCGCGGGCGAGGTCAGCGGCATCGAACTAGAGTCGGAATTCATCAATCGCCTAGAGCCGGGCCTGAGCAATGTGCCCCAGTTTCACAATGCGGCGGGGGTCTACCGCCAGTTGGCGATCCCCTCCCAGGTGAGTCTGGAGCAGGTGGTGGCGCATTACGCCATGAGTTCTCTATTTACGCCCTACCAAACCGAGCAGCGCCTTTATTGCTACACCATTCACCAGCATGATTATCAGGTGCAGCGCATGGGGCCACTGTCACTGGCGGTGGGTCGGTTAGAGGTGATGTCTGATGTAACGGGCGATCGCTCCGACCTGAGTTTTGTGGTGCTGCATCTGGGCGGCTGGGATTTCCACTGCACGGTGAATGGCTTCCGGCGGCGGCTCGATTATCAGCGAGCCAAAGAGACGATCATGGCGGCTTTTACCAGTGGTAGTGCGGCTCAGGTGATTTTGGCAATGAATGAGGTCTTTGGGGATCATGCGTATAACTTGCAAACGCTGTTTACCGAAGAACGCCACCGCATTATGCAGCTCCTCAGCCGGGATACCCTGCAGCGGCTCGATCAGCTCTATGACCAGGTCTATCGCAACAATTACGGTTTGATTAAAGCCTTCCACCGGGATGGCTTGCTCGTGCCGCAGGAGTTACAGGTAGCGGCTGAGGTGGCCATTCGCCATCGCGCTTTGGAAAGTTTGCGATTGCTAGAGCAGGAAACGACCGACCTGAATGGCGGACCGCTGCACCGGGGAGCAGTCCATCTGATGCAGCTCGAAACCATTGCCCAGGAAGCCCAACAGTTTCGTTGTGATTGTTCAATTCCCGAAGGCCAGCGCATCCTAGAGGGAATCATCTGGCGATCGCTGCGCCATTTTCTCGATAATCCTCGGCCCGAAAACTTGCTGGAAGATGTGGATTGGCTGCGGCGACTGATCACCCTGGGGGCCGATCTGGGCGGTATTTCGCTGGTGCGATCGCAAGAACTGTACTGGCAACAAATTACTAGCTGGCTTGACTTTTTGCGCCACTACGAACCGGCACAGGCGCAGGCGATGTTAAAGCAGTTGCTCAAGCTGGCACAGCATTTGGCAATCGATCCCAACGCGATGCTGGCCCACGGGGCGGATTTGCGGCAATTGGCGGAGTCGGTGGATTAGCGGCGGTGGGTGGAGTCGGTGAGGTGGCGATGCTGTTTGATGGGGACGTTCTTTAGGTCAGGCGATCGCGCTGCATAAAGTCCACCTTGGGAAGGGCGGGATCGCTGACTAGGCCAATCCCAGTGAACCCCCAGCGGGTAAGCATCCCCTTGAGCTGATAGGCGGGCACTGACTCCACCGCAAAGCGATCGCGCATCTCCGGCGCGTGACTGCTCAGGTACGACAGCGCCTCATGATCCGCCTGAAAGATAAGCAGAAACGTGCGATCGCTCTCTGGTCCCTCAGGACGGGCGGCCAGATGGCGACCATCTTGTCTGGAGCGCAGGAGGTAGTAGACGTTGGAGTACATGGGGAAGGGTATGAGGGTGGCTGGGCAGCAGGGGGGTGAGATTAGGGATTGGCTTGTGGGTGGGGTGTCGGGTACTCGATGCAACAGGTCAGCGCAACAGGGCAGAGCTGGTTAATCCCGAATCCCCAACCCCTGGCACCGGCTCCCCACTAGCCGGATTTTAATTGGGTTTTGCGGGCTAGTAAGTACGAGTTATAGAGGTTTTGGAACACGATGTAAAACATTGGTCCCAGGGCGATCGCGGGGGTCAAAAACGTGAGGCAAATCCAAATGCTGAACAGCGTATTTTTTTGCCCGAGGGACTGTCCCATTTCCTGGCCCCAGTCGTGCCCGCCCAACCAGCGCCCCAGCCCAAAGTTCAGCGCACACAGCACGAGCGACACGGCCGCAATTTCTACGACCACGCTCCACGGGGAGGTGGACTCGGCTTCAATAAAATAAGTGGCCTTAGCGGTTGCTAGATAAATGGCCGCCATCCAAAAATAAAAGCCAGCGCCCCGAATCGGCTTGAGGGCGTCGACCCACGTCGGCGCAAATTTTTGCATGAGCTGCGTGATCCCCAGGGGCAACAGCACCACGGTCAGCGTGTTGAGCAGACCCATGAGGTTGATGCCCGCTTGGCCATTGGGACTCAACAGTGGCAACACCAGCGGCAGCGTGATCGCCGAAAAGCTATTGGTCACCACCACCGAGGACATGACGTAGTCCACTCGGCCTTCTAAAAATTGGGTCATAACCGGGGCGGCGGCAGCGGTCGGAGCCATGGCAATCATAAAAGCGGCCAGCGCCAACTCGGAGCTAAACCAGTTGCCAATCCAGGCGGCAATGCCTGCGATCGCCATCATCATCGCGATAATCGTCCCCAGTCGCGGATTGAGGGCCGACTTCGCGTCCACCTTTAAGTCCAGCAGGGAGGAAAAGAGAATCAGCATAATGAAGTAGCGGATCAGATAAGCATAGTGGTGGCCCTGGGGCAGCAACACCCCGAGGGCGATCGCCCCAAACAAACATAGCGACTTCTTCATGCGGTTCTCATCAACACCTATCGCCAACATAGCGGGTGGGGGCAATCTTGATTCGTTCACCACGGACGCCTGCAACCCTTTCCTACACCTAAATTTACAATTTAACGAACCCTAAATGAGCCAGCGTATCAAAACAATCTTGATGATTCACTTGGGCTCATCAAGCTGACTAACCATCACGAACAAGCGGCATTCATTCTATTGCACTGATTGCTGAAAAAACAGTATTCCGTATTTTGAATAATCGGTTTATCCCAATATGGTGGCTTGCTCCTGAGCCACCAAAATTGGCCTAAAAATCTAGCGATTTCTGCTTTTAATTTGGCCTTTGCCCAAGCGGTGTGCCTTTGTAGAGATGAGTTCTCAACGGAGAATTTAATAGCATTCCCACCAGTTAAACATTACTCAAGATTAACCATACCCAGCGATGTACTGCATTGTTTTAGGAGCAGAACCAGAGGGCCAAAAATTCATCCAAATGGCTTTAGAGAACGATCATGAAGTGACCTTGAGCGAGGAAGACGAAGATAAAGCTCGCGAGGTCCTCAAGGAAAAGGTAACCGTCCCAGGAACTACGCTGGCTGAGCGAAGTCGAAGCCAAAACTCAGCTAGAACGTCCCCTTCGACTCCGCTCAGGGGACGGTTACAGGAAAAGAGCATGCGGGTGTGGATTGGCAGCATCCGTCAGCCGGAAATTTTGCCAGAGACCGGTCATGGGGGCGATTTCCTTTAACCTGCACGGCGGCAATCGCCATCGGGAGGGCTGGGCGCGACCGGGGCCAGTATTCCAGTTCATAAGTTATGCAACTTATATTGCTCCTTTATTGCTCCTTGGCCCCCTTGCTCCTCTGCTCCCCCGCTTGTGGATGTTTCAGAACTTATGACGCTTTGTACTAGACAGCATAATATTCTGACCGTTCAGTGTGGTCGGATGTCTGACTATTCTGCCGATGGTTGGAGCATTTACGAGTGTAGCCGTCAACCTCGGCGCATTTATCAGGATGCCGCACAACGTATCGGCTGGACGCTCGATCACCACGCATCGGAGTAACCGCATTTGTAGAGAGAGTTCGTCCGTCATGGTGGCACCTCTGATCGTTGCTGAGCGGGGGCTTTGTTTTTGAAGCCTTGTACAGCAGGAACTCTAGCCTTAGCGCCCCAAAAATCCCTGATTCTATACATAGACCTATTAAGGGTGCCTGCTATGATGTTTCAATCTTTGATTCGATCTATGATCGATTTTCGATCTATGATTTAGATGACCTTTAGAAAGGATTGCTTCATGGTGAAAAATCAGCGGCAGTGGGATTTGCGCGGTGGTTGCCAGTTTCGGGCATTGCTGCGATGGGGGCTGATACATAAATACGATTCCACCATCAAAAATCTAGAGTCTGAAATGCTGAGGCGAGAAGCATCGGATCGCAGCCGATTGGTGATATCCGACCAAACGATAGGGCAGTTGGCGGCGGGGTTTGGCAATGCGAAGCGGGAGCCGCCCCGCCCAAATGTGCGGCAACGCAGATGGGCGATCACCAGCGTAGAAGCCCTAGATGGGATGCTACCCATTCCCGGCTATCCCACCCTCCACTATTCCGGCAATGAACTGATCGCCATCTGCCAAGGCTTGATTCGAGTCCCGTTCGACCCTAGGGAAGAAAAGTCACTGTTACGAGAAATCCTGACTACTGATGAGGAGTGGGAAGAGCGGTTTCCTGACTCAGAGCAGATTGAGCCATATCAGGAGCCTCCCTTCACTGTATTAATCAGAGAAGCTTGCAGAGTGGCTACAGACAGCAAACTAAGCTCAATCGAAGATATTGCCAAAGTAATGAGCGAAGGGGTGAAAGGTATCGACTATCATCGAGCGTTGCACCTGCTGCTAACAGGAGCCTATGAAGCTATAACGATTAGGATTTCAGAGTTTCTGGCGATCTACCACTGGTATATAAACCTGTTTCCGGGCACCGAAAAAGAAGAACGAGAAAACAAGCTCGTAATGTCGGTAGATCCGAGTACCCCTAAGTCTCTAAGCGGCATAGGTGCATCAAAAGGGAGTTGAGTGTGCAAGATCAACCCCCTTTCAGTCATCAATATGGAGTTAACAACTTAAGCGCTATGAATTTAACTCATTCGGATGTGTTTGAACACCTCACAGCTTCGGTTGCCCAGCAGCCGACATTGCCACCACCTACGGTGGAAACCCTTCCTATTACTGAGATTGACCCCATTACACTCGCCTTTATTTGCGGGTTTGTTTTAGGGAATCGCAATGATCGGAAGTAACGATCCTTGCCCCGTTCTAGGCCTTAGACCGTCAAAACAGCGATTCGGGGCGCTCACGTGATTCGCTTCGCCGACAACTTTGTGGTGTTACACCCAGAGTGAGCAGCGATCTTGAGGGCACAAACCCTGATTCGCCAGTGGCTCGCGGAGCGGGGGTTAAGACTACAGGCAGAGAAAACTCAGATTAGCCCATACCTTAAATGAGGGGACTGATTATCCAACTGGCTTTGATTTTCTGGGTTGTCAGGTGCGGCGATATCGCACCCCAAGACGATGCATGAATCCCAGCCAACGCCCGTACAAAACCCTGATCAAGCCGAGTGCTAAAGCGGTCAAACGACTGGTTGAAACCCTGAGAATAGTCGTTAAGCGGCACCGGGAAGCCTCCCAAAGGGCATTGATTGCAGTGCTCAATCCCATCATTGTGGGATGGGCGAACTATCATCGCGCCAATGTGGCTAGTACCAAGCGTTGTTAGTTCTGCAACATCCTGACGCCAAAGGGGCAGGGGGCCAGGGAGCAGGACAAGTTGCATTACTTCCAACTCACTGTACTAGGTAGTGAGAAACCCGATTCCCTCTATCGATTATCGACTGTGTTTGAGCCGATGGGAAACCGCGATCGCCATCAGCCATCAATTCTGCACTCTCAATTCCGCGATCGCCCACTGCTGGCCTACTCCACGACAATGCGGAGGGTTTTGGTTCCCGCTTCTACAGGCACTTCAACTACATGCACGGACGATCGCGGCGTGACGCTGACTTCACCGCTGGGTTCCAGGGTGGCTAGCGCAATGTTATCAAGCTGCGAGCCGCTGCCCTTAGAGCGCAAAGCCATGCCCAAGTCGCGTTCGGTCAGGTGTGATTTTTGCAGGGCAGGATGGCGGAGCTCGCCATTTTGCACAAGAGTCCGGGTTCGCCCTTTAATCCAGGGTTCGAGTTGGGGCAGGTGAAACGTGATGGCCGCAAACAACCAGTGCATGATGACCAGGGTGATGCCCGCCGCTAACGTGGGAACAAAGGCGGCGGAACCGTTGATGCCCCGGCTCAGGGTCGCTCCCAGGGTGATACTGAGAATGACATCAATGGCGGCGTATTTGCCGACAAACCGGCGATCGCCCACCACTCGCAACATCAACCACGCCACCAGATAAATCACGATCGCTCGCAGGCCCATCTGGGTGGCCGACAAAGATGAAGCTTGCAACCCGAGTAAATTGCTGATCCAATCTCCTAAATAGTCCATCGGCCCTATATGTGGAACGTCAACTTGTCTGCGGCGATGCTGCCCCTGATACGGCAAACTAGCGCTATAATTTGGCGCTCCCCCGCTGTCGTGCTCCTCTTGCCGTCCTCTGATGAAAGGGGCTCTACCCCCTTTTTGTCGTCCAGCCATAGAGAATTGGTCGTAAAGGCGCACCAGAAGCGGCGCAGGCGACTGTAAAGCGGTGACGCCATTACTCCCTAGTCGGCAGGGGCGCGAAGGAATGAGGATCAAATAACATCCATGGTTAGGGCAGGCATCTTGCCTGCCTTGGGACAGCCGAGACGGCTATCCCAACCTATTCAATTCTCATTCCTAAGCCACAGACCTTAATTTTGCAAGCAATCACCCCTAAGATCTATACCGATGTGTAGAGAACCCGTTGGTAACGACCGGCAAACACTGTTTCCGTCATTTTCATGAAGGGTGTCTGTTGTGTGCTGCTGGGCATCCTCTAAACTGTTAGGGCACTTCTGGGAGACTGGCGCGGGTGAAACTCACGTTGATCATCGCAGGGCTGATCATTTTGGCTCTGGGCGCTGCAGAACTGGCGCTGCGATTTTTCTTTGGCTTTGGCAAACCACCACTGTACGTGGCGGATCCGCAAATTGGCTATCGCCTCGCCCCCAACCAGCGCACCAAGCGCTTTGGCAACGTCTTGGAGATTAACCAATACTCTATGCGGGGAGCCGCGATCGCCCCGAAGCCAGAGACCAATACCCTGCGCGTATTGCTCCTGGGCGACTCCATTGCCAATGGTGGCTGGTGGACCGACCAATCCGAAATTTTGTCGGTGCAACTGCAGCAACAACTGGTGCCGCTGCCTCTGGAAAGTTACACCGCAGTGGAGGTGCTGAATGCGTCCGCGAACTCTTGGGGACCGCGCAATGAACTGGCCTACGTCGCGAAATTTGGCACCTTTGAAGCGCAAGTTCTGGTGCTGTTGCTCAACACCGATGACTTGTTCGCCACCGCGCCAACCTCAGTGCAGGTGGGGCGCGATCGCGCCTATCCCCAGCGATATCCGCCGCTGGCGCTGGGGGAAGTGCTGGGGCGCTTCATCAAATCACCCCCCATTCCTGAACTGGAGGCCGTGCAGCAAGAAGGGGGCGATCGCGTGGGGGTCAACCTCGAAGCGGTGCGTCAGCTCCAGCAACTGGCCGACGCCGCTGATTGCCGCTTGATTTTGGCGATGACACCGCTGTTGCGCGAAGTGCAGCCACCCGGCCCCAGGGACTACGAAATCACAGCCCGGCAACGGGTGATACAGTTTGCAGAGTTGGCGCAAATTCCCTATGTGGATTTTCTGGCTGACTTTCAGGCGACCCCCGACCCCGCCTCGCTATATCGCGATCACATTCACCTCAGCCCGCAGGGCTATGCCCTGGTAAGTGAGACCTTGAGCACCGCGATCGCCCGCAGTCTGCAAACGAGCGATCGCCCCGCCCCCCCACTCCCCGACAGCCTACTGGATGATCCCTGGTAGCGATCGCCGCCATTAGCCCAACTGCCGCAAGACCTGCACTGATTCCCAAAAACTATTCAACCATAAAGTTATATGGCTATAATTTGTAGTATTGTTAATGCAAGTCGTGTTCTGCCCTGGATGCCGGGGCCAAATGAGAGAAACTATGTATCACTTCAGTAAAATTGTTAATGCGTCCTTTGATGAGGCGATCGCCCTTGTGACGGATGCCCTCAAAGCCGAAGGGATGGGGATCTTGACCGAGATCAACGCCCAGGCTGCCTTTAAGAAAAAGCTGGATATTGATTTTCGCCAGTACACCATTTTGGGAGCCTGCCATCCCCAGACCGCGTTTCAAATCCTGGAGGAAGACGATAAGGCCGGGGTGTTGTTTCCCTGCAATGTGGTGGTGCAAGCGCATGCCGATGGCCGCGTCGAAGTGTCCGCTGTCGACCCGCTGATGATGTTCTTAATGGTGCACAGCCCCCGCGCTAAAGAGGTCGCCCTCAACGCTAGTACCATGATGCAGCGCGTCATCGATCGCCTGCCCGCCCTGCAAGGCGATCGCAACTTGGCGGCAGTCTAAAGCGTTTAGTCAACCTGGCAAAGGTTGAGCGTCTCGTTTAGGGGTAGCGATCGCTGCCCCTTTTCTTTGGCAAATTTAAGGGAGAACTGGGGATGGAGAAAAGTGCGATCGCGGCTTATTTGCACTACGTGGGCTTTATGGTGAGTTTTGCGGCTCTGACAGTCGAGCAACTGAGCCTCAAGCCAGAACTCACCCTCAAGGAAAGTTGGCGCATCGTAATCGCTGATGCCGTCTACGGGATTGCAGCGACCCTCGTGCTGGTCACGGGCATCTTGCGGGTGTTGTATTTTGGTCAGGGCAGCGACTTTTATACCCAAAACCCGGTCTTTTGGGCCAAGATCATCGCGTTTTTGATCGTCGGCACCATTTCCCTCTATCCCACCGTCACCTTCATTTTGTGGGTGGGCACATTGCGCGCCGGTAGTCCCCCCAAACTGCCTGAGGCTATGGTCAGCCGCCTCCGTCGGGTCATTCAATGGGAATTACTGGGCTTTGTCGCAATTCCGCTGTTGGCATCATTGATGGCCAGGGGCATCGGCCTAACCTGAGGCTGAGGATGCAGCGGTAGTGCCCCAATCAGGCAGGCCCAGCCACCCAGCTACCCAACCGCCCAACCGCCCAACCCGGAAGGCAGCTTGCCCCTGGCCCGAAATTCATACCTGCGCTTTAATCGCCTCAATAATCTCCCCATTTGCCTTAGGGAAGGGAAACTGGTCTAACTCCGCCACCTCGACCCAGCGCACCTCATCGCACTCGATCGGCTGGGGTTCGCCGCCGATGTGCCGACAGTGAAATACGTTGAGGGTGACTTTGAAATGGGTGTAGGTGTGGTCGATGGTGGTGAGGCGATCGCCCACTTCCACGTCAATCGCCAGTTCCTCTTGCAGCTCCCGCCGAATGCAGTCCTCAACCGTTTCTCCTGGCTCAATCTTGCCGCCAGGAAACTCCCACAGGCCGCCCAGCAGCCCTTTTTGGGGACGGCGATCGATGAGGATTTGGCCCTGCTCATTCCACACGACAGCCACACCAATCAGCTTGTGAGGCAGGGGCGCACGGCTTTCGGTCATCGGAACCTCCAATTGCACGTTTTGATTGTACGCTGCACAGGGCGATCGCCACGGGCAAATCAAGCAGGCTGGACGATGGCGGGTACAAACCGTCGCCCCCAGGTCCATCAACGCCTGGTTAAAGTCGCGGCCCTGCTCAGCGGGCACCAGCATCGTCGAGAGCTGCCAGAGCTGATCCAGCGCTTTGCTCGGGGGCTGCCGGAGGGCGATCAGCCGCGCGAGCACCCGTTTAACATTGCCGTCTAAAATCGGTACTGGCTGGTTAAAGGCCGCGCTGAGAATGCCCCCGGCGGTAGTGCGCCCAATGCCCGGTAACGCGACTACCGCCTCCAACGTATCGGGAACCTGACCGCCATACTGTTCCACAATTACCTGAGCCGCTTTGTGCAGGTTGCGGGCGCGGGCGTAATACCCCAACCCCTCCCAGGCTTTGAGCACGGCTTGCTGATCGGCTTGGGCTAAGTCTTGCACGGTGGGGAAGCGCTGGAGCCAGCGATCGTAATAGGGCCGCACCGTTTTGACCTGGGTCTGCTGCAACATGATTTCCGAAATCCAAATGGCGTAAGGATCTCGCGTCTCGCGCCAGGGCAGTTTGCGTCCCTGCTCGCCATACCAGGTCAACAAGGTTTGCTGCAGCGGCAAAATGAAATCGCTCGGCCAAGTCTCTAAAGACTCCGCCGAGCGATCGCGATCCAAAGGCTCTCTGTTTAGCGTACTATCTTGAATCACTCAAGCGATCTCTGGGCGACTTTACAGAAGATACCTTAGAGCATTCCGCCTGAATCATCTTGCTGAATCCAGAGGTCTCTTCCATCAGAGAACCTGTGGGTGCAATCCCGCCGTCGAGCTGAAAGGGGGCTAATCGAAGTCTTTATCGGCATCAACGGCAGAGACGATCGATTCCTCAAAAGCTAAACGCTGTTCTGCCCCTTTCAAGAAATAACCGCTCATCATCGCTGAAGCGAGTAAACGCCCCAGATGTTCGCGACTGGTCGTGACCGAAATGTCGAAATGCTGGGAAGGGAGACCGCCCAAGAGCCCGATAATGTTGTGTTCCATTGCCTGCATAACATCTGGAGAAACGGGACGAGATAGCTGCGCCACAGTTTCCGGCGACATCGCCTGGACATACTCCAGTAGAGCATTGCCGCCTCCTTTCTGATTTTCCCAAAAAGCTGGAGTTTGGCCTGAAGAGTTGTTCACAATCCTTACCTCAATCGGCTAGCGACAGACTAACTGCGTTCACAAATATGTGCAAATGTTTTTATGTAACAGTTGATATCAATGTAACAAGCGGTTGACTGACAGCGAGTAGGTAGAACCGAACCGTAACGGGTGCAGTTAACGCCCTCAGAGCCTCGCCGCTTTCACTTCTATCCCTAACCTTCCCAACGGGTCTCGCAGATTAACAAAGATGGCAGTTTCCTAATGGATTGTATTAAAAATAACCCCCTACCAGGTGGGATCAACATATAGATTAATCGTCAACTCCGGTTGTCCCGGCGGCACTGCACTGATGCAGGAACAGATGGGGTCGGCTTGGCCTTCGATTTCCACTTCGCAGGCGTGACATGAGCCCATCAAGCAGCCCGTCGGAATATTGACCCCAGCCCGTTCGGCCACCTGGAGTAAGGGTTCACCGACTTCCGCATTCACCGTGACATCACCTGGCACAAACTTAATTTTGACCGTCATAGCTCGATCACCCTCTGCAATCCCAAATACTGAACCCACTGGCGGGCATCAGGCAAAGCGGCAACGGCACGAGCAACCCAGGGAAGCGGAGCCGTGAGTCGTCACCCCGGCTATTCAACGCCGTAGATCACAGTAGATCAAGGAATGCTCTGACCCTCATCACCTGCCTGCCCAATTCGCCGCTGCCCCTGCCACTTACCGACTCCAGCTCACCGCATCGGGCGGTCTATTCAACCACCCGCAACGCCTATCCCTGAGCTGCTTCGCGAGGCTGTTTGAGCATTTCTACCAAGACGTGATGGGCTTCCTTCGCGCTCTCTAGCCGATGGTCAAAGGACACGCGAACGGGCGTTGGCGTACCGGCCACTTCAGCGGTCAAGTTCATGCCTTCGGGATCGATAGACTCCATTTTGGCAGCGATCGCCGACTCTACCTTGCCGTAAAATTTGGCATACATGAGCACGGCGTCGGCGTGGTCGTCGTTCATGTGCTTGCAAATGCGATCGCTCACCGCAGCAGTAATAGGCTCTGACATGATAGATCTCGTAAAAGTCGTTTGCGAATGGACACAATTGCTGTTTCGATGATACCGTCTTTGCCCGCTAACGCTGAGCATCCCTGGCCCTCTGGCCACATCTTTCAGAGTCCGGGAGCCCACCTGACCTATCGAGTGATCGGTCCCTGTTGCCGCCTGTACGATCGCGAGCAACTGCCCTGGCCCTGTTGTCGGCTCCAGTGGCGCAGCAAAGAGCCGAGTTGGCGGCGGATTGGGCGGCGCTTAGTGCCCGATATGGCGACCCGCAAGTTTCCCTCCTACTGTGTCGAGATTCTGGGTCAGGGGGGTAGTGAGCCCTTCGTCACCACTCTCTACACTACGCGCCTCTCCAGTGCTGAGCAAAACTGGTGGTGTACCAAACGCCTGGCCTCAATCCGACCGACGGTGAACTCTGCTTGTTAAACCTCATCCAGATTCAGAAGTGGAGTTTTGGCATGTGGGAAACCTCACCGCCTGCGGCACCTCTCCTTCTCAAGGAGAGGTTTGACAAGACTCTGATTCCTCTCCTTGAGAAGGAGAGGT
>Ga0081535_100869_pt1 | contig 14069 bp, 16 predicted proteins | sample HotLakmasection3_FD_71020 | JGI IMG/M metagenome (GOLD analysis project Ga0081535, IMG submission 71020) | Hypersaline microbial mat communities from Hot Lake, Washington, USA - Section #3 (SPADES assembly) (version 2) | ecosystem: Environmental > Aquatic > Non-marine Saline and Alkaline >... | reverse complement strand
CCCCCCCCCCCCCCCGCGCGCGCCCCCCCCCCCCCCCACCCCCCGCCCCCACCCAAAGGAACCCCCCCCCCCCCACCCCGCCGATCCCGATCACCGCCACCCACACCGTCCGCTGCGCCTTGGCGATCACCCGCTCCCGCGCCGGGCTTTGGTCAGGCAGCCCGCTCGCGAGCGCCAGCTCCCCGAAGAAGCCGTGCCGCTCGCGGAGACCGTCCGGATCCGGCGGGGCGATCTCCGACGACGTGATCAGCATCCGCGCCGACTCGATGTCCGTCAGCAGATCCTCCACGGGCTCGCTCGGCTCATCGACCGCAAGCTTCTCGCGGAGCGTGGCCTCGAGCGTCGTCAGCCGCTCCAGCGCCGGCTCGCGCCCGATCAGCTCCGCCTCCACGATCGCCACGCGGATCTCGTCCGCCGGACCCGCCGCGAACGCGTCGAGCTGCGTCACGAGCTGGCTCGCCAGCTCCTCGTTCATCTCGAGTCCCAGGCTTGCGGCGCCCACCGCGTATCGCCCCGCGACCTGCATGAGCCCGCCCGGCGGCTGCACCGCCGTCGGCGTCGGCTCGATCGGGGCCGTCGGTCGGCTCCACTGCGCCGCGACCGTGAAGACGATCGCCGCGATCAGCAGCACCCACGCGATCACGCCGGAGACCGACCCGCCCGGGTCTCGCGGCGGGGTCCCGCGGGGCGGAGCCTCCGGATCGAGGTGCAGGTGATGGGCCACCGCGGCGACGAGGGGGTTCGGGTCCTCGGGGCGCTCGCCCCGGCGCCCAGGGTTCTGGCTTCCGTGCTCGGGCATCAGGCCTCCATCGGCGCGCGCGGCGGGGCGGCTTCGGGTTGACAGATCCGTCGCCTACCTTAGACTGCTCGGCTCAGCTTGGAACGGCGGGTCCCCGCCGAGTCGGCCCGGTGGGGGCCAGCGTCCAGGCGAACGGTCCCAAGCGGCGCGTGCGAGGCCCCTCATTCGAGGCATCCCGCAGGCCGCGACCCGCTCTCCGGCGCGGCCGGCGAGAGGGGTCCAGACTCGCGGTTGCCGGGGGCAACAGGCGAGGGAAGCGATGTCGACGCGCCGGGCGAACCACCCGCCAGCGCAGGAGCGAGCCATGAGGCAGACCACGTTTCGAAAGACCGGCGAGCCCAACCCCTCCTGGCGTCACGTCGACGCCGAGGGACAGGTCCTCGGACGCCTCGCGTCCGACATCGCCGTCGTGCTCATGGGCAAGCACCGCCCGGACTACACCCCCCACGTCGACACGGGCGACTTCGTCGTCGTCACCAACGCGGAGAAGGTGAAGCTCACGGGCCGCAAGGCCGAGCAGAGCGTCCGCAAGCGCTACACCGGCTACCCGGGCGGCCTCAAGTCCGAGACCTTCGGCAACCTCCGCGAGCGCCGACCCGAGGCCCTCCTCGAGGACGCCGTCCGACGCATGCTCCCCAAGAATCGCCTCGGACGTCAGATGTTCAAGAAGCTCAAGGTCTACCGCGGGAGCGATCACCCGCACCAGGCGCAGCAGCCCACCCCCCTCCACGCGTAACACCGAAGCGGCGAACCACCCGGGCGCCCGGCGCCTGAGCGAAGCGAGAAGGCATGAGCGATCACGACCAGAACCGGCCCGACCAGAACCAGCCGGACGCCAACCCGTCCCCGACCGCGACCAGCGGGCTCACCCTCGGATCCGGGCTCAACCTCGGCGCCGACTCCGCCCCCAAGGCGCCAACCGCCGATCCCGTCGCCAAGCCCGCCGTCCGCCAGGCCGACCCGCCCAAGCAGGGCTGGTGGTGGGGCACCGGGCGACGCAAGACCGCCGTCGCCCGCGTCCGGCTCAAGCCCGGTTCCGGCGAGGTCAAGATCCAGACCGGCGCCAAGACCTTCAAGACCGTCGACGAGTACTTCACCGAGGAGCGCGACCGCCAGGACGCCGTCGCCGCCCTTCGCGCCACCAACACCTACGGCAAGATGGACGTCGTCGCTCGCCTGAGCGGCGGCGGCTACATGGGCCAGGCCGGCGCCCTCCTCCTCGGCATCTCCCGAGCCCTGCTCTCCTACGACCCCAACACCCTCGAGACCCTTCGCGAGCACGGCTACCTCACCCGCGATCCCCGCGAGGTCGAGCGCAAGAAGTACGGCCAGGCCGGCGCCCGTCGCCGCTTCCAGTTCTCGAAGCGCTAAGGCGAGCCCGCCGCACCAGTTTTCTCTCTCTCGAACCGCCCTCGGGCGGTTTTTTCATGGGGAACCGAACGTGATCCCCGAGTTCATCGGCGACATCCGCGTCATCCACCGCTCCGACCGCCTCGTCGCCATCGACAAGCCCGCCGGCATGCTCTCCGCGCCGGGCAAGGGGCCGGGCAAGCAGGACTGCGCCGTCGCCCGCGTGCGCACGCGCTTCCCCCGCGCCGCCGGACCCGTCCTCGTCCACCGCCTCGACATGGAGACCTCGGGGCTCCTCGTCATGGCGCTCGACGCCGAGACGCACCGCGAGCTCTCCCGACAGTTCGAGCGCCGCGAGCCCGTGAAGCGCTACGTCGCGGTGCTGGCCGGCGACCCGGGCGCCGGCGAAGGCGAGGTCCGGCTCCGCCAGCGCCCCGACATCGACGACCGCCCGCGGCAGATCCTTGACCCCGTCCACGGCAAGGAAGCCATCACGCGCTGGCGCACCATCGAGCGAGCGGGCGCCGGGACGCGCGTCGAGTTCACGCCGATCACGGGACGGTCGCACCAGCTGCGCCTCGCCGCGGCGACGCCGCGGGAGCGGGGGGGCCTCGGCCACCCCATCGTGGGCGACACGCTCTACGGCGGCGGCCGCGACGAGCACCCGCGCATGCTGCTCCACGCCGAGTTCCTCGAGATCACCGACCCCGCGACGGGCGAGCGCCTCGCGTTCGAGAGCCCGACGCCGTTCTGATCCGGTCTCCCTCTCCCCGGGGGAAGGAGGGGGACGGGCAGAGGCCGCCGCGAAAGGCTCGAGCGCCTCTCACCGCGCCCCGAGGGCGAGCGTCGCCAGCTTCGGCGCCAGCTCGCGCAGCGCCATCCCGCGATGACTCCGCGCGTTCTTCTCCTCGGGCGTCAGCTCCGCGGCGGTGCGACCGTCCTCGCAGATCAGGAGCGGGTCGTAGCCGAAGCCGTTCGCCCCCCGGGGCGCCCGCCCGATGCGCCCCTCGAACGTCCCGCGGCTGGTCGCGAGCACGCGCCCCTGCCAGTCCGCCACGCACATCGCGCAGACGAAGCGAGCCGACCGCTTGTCGTCCGGGACGCCCTCGAGTTCCGCGAGAAGCTTCGCGTTGTTCGCCGCGTCGCGCTCCTCGCGCGCCCCGCCCGCGCTCGCGTAGCGAGCCGACCGAACCCCCGGCGCCCCGCCCAGCGCGTCGACTTCCAGCCCCGAATCATCCGCCAGGCACGCGCGACCCGCCGCCTGCGCGTACGCCCTCGCCTTGATCTCCGCGTTGCCCGCGAAGGTCCGAGCGACCTCCTCGGGCTCCGGCGCGTCCGCGGCGCCCGCCGCCTCGAGCGACAGCACGCCCCACCCGAGCGGCTCGAGCACCGCGCGGATCTCGGCGAGCTTGTGCGGGTTGCCCGTCGCGACGACCAGCTCCCGGCTCACCCGATCGCCTCCATCTCGAGGATCTCGGCGTGCTCGATCAGGCCTACGGACGCGGTCTTGAAGGCCGCCAGGTGCGACGCCTTCATGTGCGCCTGCCACAGCTCGCGGCTCTCCCACCGCTCGAAGAACAGGAACACGCCCGGCTCGGTGCGCGAGCGGTGCAGGTCGTACTGCACGCACCCCGGATCCGCCCGGCTCGGCTCAACGAGCGCGAGCAACAGCGCCTCGAGCGCCTCGGCCTTCTCGGGCCTGGCGTTGAACCGCGCGACGATGACGAGCTCCGGGTCCGCCACGGCTTACGCCGTCTCGTCGGCCTTGGCGATCTGCCACTCCTCGAGTTCGATCGGCGCCTGACGACCAAAGATCGTCACGAGCACGCGCACGAGCCCCTTCTCGGGGAGCAGCTCGTCGACCTCGCCCTCGTAGCCCTCGAACGGGCCTTCCTTGATGGTCACCGGCTCGCCCTTCTCGAAGGACAGGCGCACCACCGGCTCCTCCTCGGGCTTGCGCGAGTCGAGCAGCATCTTCTGGACCTCGTGCGGCTCCATCGGGACCGGACGCCCCGCCGTGCCCACGAAGTCGCCCACGCCCGTCGTCTCCTTCACCAGGAAGAACACGTCCTGCGGGATCCGCCCGTCGTCCTCGAGCCGCATCTCGACGAACACGTAGCCCGGGTAGAGCTTCGTCTCCGTGATGCGCTGCTTGCCGCCCTTGATGACCTTCGTCTTCTCCGTCGGCACGAGGATGCGCCCGATCAGGTGTTGCATCCCCTCGATCTCGACCTTCCGCAGCAGCGTGTCACGGACCGAGCTCTCCTTGTTCGACGCCACGCGCAGCACGAACCAGTCCATGCCCTCGCGCGTGACCGGCTCGTCGCCCGTGTCGATGACGTCCGTGCGCTCGTCGGGGCGCCCGTCGAAGGCGTCGGACGGGGTCTCCGCGCTCGCCTCGGCGGGCGTCGCGTCCACGGGGCGGCTCTGGCGGGTCGTGTCTTCGGGCATGAGATGGCTCCGGAGGGAGAGGAGGAGCCCGACGCGGGCGGGGATCAGGTCTGGATGATCCCGACGGCTCGGGCGATCGAGGCGAAGAACAGGTCGGTCACAAAGAGAATGATCGCGATGATGAAGCTCACGCCCACCACGACCCACGTGTGCGCGACGATCTCCCGGCGGGTCGACCAGTTCACCTTCTTCATCTCGACGTCGGTCGCGATCAGGAACTCGGCGGTCTTGCGCTTGCGACCGACGAGCCAGTACACCACCACGCCGATGACCAGGATCGTGATCGAGGCGCCCGCGGCCTGGGCGTAGATGGGGTCGAACGCCCACTCAAAGACGCCGAGCTTGGCCCACACCCACGCCCCCGTGGACACCGCGAGGATGCCCGCGAACACCGCGCTCATCATGCGGGTCCAATACCCCTGCCCGGGCTTGTACACAATCGCCATCAGCGCGTCTCCTGTCGCGGACCGGATCGGGAAGCACGCCGGGAGTGACTCGAACACTCAACCTGCGGATTTGGAATCCGCTGCTCTACCAATTGAGCTACCGGCGTCCGTGCGAAGGGCCGGCGCTCCGGGCCGGCCGCGCGATCACTTGCGCTTGATCTTATGGAGCGTGTGCTTCCGGAGGCGCGGGCTGTACTTCCGCAGACCGTCCTTGAGCTTCTCGGGCAGGCCGCCCTTGACGTTCACGGACGTGCGGTAGTTCAGGTCCTTGCTCTCGGTGCACTGGAGCCAGACGTACTCGCGGGCTTCGCCCTTTTTCTTGGCCATGGCGGGCGCTCCGCCCCCGCCAGCGCGGGGGGATCGGGTCGGGGCTGGAGCCGAAACGCCGGCTCCGGAAAGAATCCGGCGGCCCCCGGTGTCCCCGGGCGCCGCCAGAGATGTCTAAGGCGGACCGGACGCGCCGGCCCGGTGATCACTCGAGGATCTTCGTCACGACGCCGGAGCCGACCGTGCGACCGCCCTCGCGGACGGCGAAACGCAGGCCCTCCTCCATCGCGATGGGCTTCTCCGCGAGGTCGACCTCCATCTTGACGTTGTCGCCGGGCATGCACATCTCGGCCCCGCCGAGCAGCTGCACCGCGCCCGTCACGTCCGTCGTCCGGAAGTAGAACTGCGGCTTGTAGCCCGCGAAGAACGGCGTGTGGCGGCCGCCCTCCTCCTTGGTCAGGACGTACACCTCGGCCTCGAACTTCTTGTGCGGCGTGATCGAGCCCGGCTTGGCGAGCACCTGCCCGCGCTCCACCTGGTCCTTCTCGATGCCGCGGAGCAGCACGCCGACGTTGTCGCCCGCGATGCCCTGGTCGAGCGTCTTCTGGAACATCTCGACGCCCGTGACCGTCGTCTTCTGCGGGGCCTCGGTCAGGCCGACGATCTCGACCTCGTCGCCGACCTTGACGACGCCGCGGTCGATACGACCCGTGACCACCGTGCCGCGACCCTTGATCGAGAACACGTCCTCGATGCTCATCAGGAACGGCTTGTCCGCCTCGCGCTCGGGCTCGGGGATGTAGCTGTCGATCGCCGCGAAGAGCTCGTCAACGCCCTTGCACGCCGCGTCGTCGCTCGGGTTCTCGACGCACGCCTTGGCCGAGCCGCGGATGACGGGGATGTCGTCGCCCGGGAAGTCGTACTTGCTCAGGAGCTCACGCACCTCGAGCTCGACGAGCTCGAGAAGCTCCTCGTCGTCGACCAGGTCAACCTTGTTGAGGAACACGACGATGTAGGGCACGTTCACCTGACGGGCGAGCAGCACGTGCTCGCGCGTCTGGGGCATCGGGCCGTCGGCCGCGGAGACGACCAGGATCGCCCCGTCCATCTGGGCCGCGCCCGTGATCATGTTCTTGACGAAGTCGGCGTGGCCCGGGCAGTCCACGTGAGCGTAGTGACGGTTGTCCGTCTCGTACTCGATGTGCGAGGCCGCGATCGTCACCGTCTTGGACGAGTCGCGAACCGTGCCGCCCTTGGTGATTTCCGAGTAGTCCTTCGCCACGCCGCCGAACTTGGCGGCCGAGCGGGCCGAGAGCGCCGCCGTCAGCGTGCTCTTGCCGTGGTCGATGTGACCGATCGTGCCGACGTTGACGTGCGGCTTTGTCCTCTCAAAGACGTCCTTGGCCATGGCGCCCAAGCCTCCTCGGTCCCTCAGCGAGCGTGGCGTTCATCTCGCGCCGCTTTGGCCGACCGAACTGAGTTCATGGCGGCGTCAGGGCGCCGCCTCACTGCGATGATCCCCGGCGGACAAGCCCGCCGGCCTCTCGGACGCGCGACCGTCGCGCGTCCGTTGGTCAGTCAGAGTCTCTCCGGATCGCCCACCGCGATCCGAAACCGTCCCGCCGCAAACCTCGCGCCGGGACGGTCAGAGCCACCGATGGGACTTGAACCCATGACCTCACCCTTACCAAGGGTGTGCTCTACCACTGAGCTACGGTGGCGACGCCCGCCCGACGCTTTGCAAAGCCGACAGGGCCACACAATCTACACAGCCGCGCCCCGGGCGACAAGTCGAGCGCCAAACGCCGCCGACCGTCCCGCCAGACGCCGCTCAGGACGCCCCGCTCACCGCCCGCGAGAACTCCCTCAGGACGCCCCGACCCGCGGCCCGGGTGAACCCGCCGATCCCGTCGCCCCGAGCCCGTCGCCCCGAGCCGGCGCCCAGGGCTTCGGGGTCAGTCCTCCGTCGTTGAGGAGTGCTCCGGCACGTCCGGGACGATCAGCTCCCGCACCCGGCCGGCGTTGATGAGCTGGTACCGGTCCGGTCCCGTGAACACCACCCCGCCGTAGGCCGCCTGGTCCCGCGAGGCCAGGAAGTTGTTGTTGACGTGCAGCACTCGCCCCCGGAGCAGCGACTCGCCCAGGGTGGCGGGGGAGTGCCCCACCACCATCAGGCGAGCCTCGACCTCCGCCAGCATGTCCGTGACCTCGCGGAGCGTGGCCTCCTCAGGCCCCTGCGGGAACGACAGGCCCGTCCAGATCGCCGGGCCCGCCTTGACGTCCGACATCGCGGGCACGTACACCGAATCCTTGTTGATCACGTTCCGGTAGTGCGCGTTGATCCGGTCCAGCGGAATGTCCGCGTAGATCGGGTGCAGCCCGCCCGACACGAACAGGACGTCGTTGATCCGGATGATCGCGTTGGACGACCGGAGCCAGTCCCCAAGCTCGGTCCCGGGGGCGTAGCGGTCCGTGAACTCGAGAGAGCCGGGCAGGTTCGCCCGCCGGTAGAAGCGCTCGAAGTTCTCCCGCAGGTTCAGCCGCTGCCGCTCCGGGAAGTCGCTGTTGTAGTCCCACAGCTCCTCGAGCCACCGGGACAGACGCTCGTCCAGGCGGGCCCGGCTGTCCGCCGTCGCCAGGTGCTCGTAGCTCGAGGGCGGCATCGTCGACATCACCCCGCGAAGGTTGAAGATGTCCGTGCCGCCGATGAGCACGTGCACCCGCCCGCCCTCCTCGCTCGCCTGATCCGACAGCGACTTGAGGTACTCGAGCGTCTCGAGGTTCTTGGGCCCGTAGCCCATGAGGTTGCCGAGCACCACGAGATGCCCGTCGCCCGCGACCCACGTGCCGTCGTCGTCGACGAACTCCTGCGCCTGCAGGAACTGCGCCAGCCGATCGAGATGGCCCTGGATCGTTGACACCACGGCGATCCGCCCGTCGGTCTCGAACTCGTAGGGCACCCCGTCCGGCTCGGTCCGGGCGGCCTCGAGCGACTGCGGCGTCGGCGCGAACCGCTCCTCCGTCTCCGCCGCCTCCCCCTCGGCCGCCGCCTCCTGGGCCCACGCCGGGGCGGAAAGGGCGCCCAACGCCGTGAGGAACACGCCGAAACCGATCACCATCGAGCGCTTCATGTGTCGTCTCTCCGAGAATGCCGGGACCGAACCATCCAACGTCAGGGGCCTCTAGACGCCCAGCCGCCCACCGCGTTCCGCGGGATCGGGCGAACCGCGGCGCCCGGGCGCGGGATCAGGCCCTACGGCCTCATGCCGCCCGCCCCGGACCCCGCGTTGTCGTCGTTTTCGGGCGTCGGGTTCACCCGGGCGAGCAAAAACCGCCGGTCGAGGGTCTCCACGCCGTCGAGGCCCGCGATCGTCCGCTCGCCCCCCGCCTGCCCCCGCCGAGCCAACCGCTCCCCCCGCCCCCCCCCCCGGGACCACTCCACAACCATTTGCTGCTGGTAGGTTTCCGGCCTCGGCTCCCCGCCGACGACCAGGGCGGCCCGGCTCGACAGCCTCGCCGTCTCCTCACCCGCGGATTCCGCCGCCACCTCCTCCACGAGCGTCCCCGTCTCCGCGAGCGTCTCCGGCGCCGGCGCCTCCCGCGTCGCCGCGCCATCGAGCTCCACCCGCGTCAGCTCCCCGTAAGGCCGGAAGAGGCTCTCGATCACCGAGCGGGTCCAGTTCTCCGACAGGAGAGGCCGCAGGCCCTCCGGGATCGCCGCCACCTGCTCGACCGTGAGATTCGCCCGCAGATCGCCCACCCGACCGTCGGGCCCCACCCGCATCTCCGCCACCAGGCCCGCCAGCGCCTCCCGCGCCCGCGTCGGCGCCGCAAGCGGCTCCGCCGACTCCGCCGGCGGCGTCATGGAGTCGTAGCGATACGTCACCGTCCCGTTGTCCGCCAGCACCGACCCCACCCGGCGCATGGTCAGCCGCAGCGTCGCGACGCCCTCGTCGTCCACGGCCAGCGTCTCCAGATCGAAGACCCGAAGCTCGCTCGCCTCGCGGAGGAAGCTGTACTGCGACGTCGTCTGCGTCTTGACGCTCGTCTCCTCGAACTGGTACGTCGCCGACTCCCCGGCCGCAAACGCCGGCGTCAGGACCACCGCCCCCGCGCCGTCCGCCGTCCGCTCCGCGGACGCCGCCGGAGCCTCGCCCGGCGGCGCCGGCTCGCGCTCCCCGCAACCCGCCAGCGCCGCCCCGAGCAGCGCTCCCGCCATGACCGCCCTCGCCCTCACGACGCCGGATGACGAGCCGTGATCCGCGACCGGATCCCGCCTCGCCCCTTCCAGTCCGTCACGACCTCGAGCCACACCGGCTCCATCAGCCCCGCCAGGTCGTCGCGGATCCGGTTCGTCACCGTCTCGTAGAACGCCCCCTCGTTGCGGAACGACTGGTAGTACAGCTTCAGGCTCTTGAGCTCCACGCACACGCCCCCGGCGCTCGCCCCCCGGGGCTCGTACCGCAGCGTCACCACGCCGAAGTCCGGGTGCCCCGTCTTCGGGCACACGCTCGTGAACTCCTCCGAGACGTGCTCGATCACGAAGGGCGAATCGACCGGCGTCGGGAACGCTTCAAGCAGGGAGGCATCGGGCATAGCCGAACACCATAGCCGGACCCCCGGCCCTAGCGGTACCGGCTCAGGAGCTGCACCACCCGCGGCTGGTCCCGCCGGATCTTCAGACTCTCCCGCAGCGCCTCGCGAGCCTCGATCAGCGCCGCCCGGTCCTGCCGGTCGCTCGTGAGGAACCGGTTGAGCAGGCACACCCCGATCCCGTTGAGCGCCGGGTAGTGCGTCGGATCCACCACCACCGCCGTCCGGAACGCCTCGAGCGCCTCCTCAAACCGGTTCAGACGGAAGTTCGCCGAGCCCAGGCGCTCGTACGCCTCCGCCGTCGCCTCGAGCCGGTTCGCCGCCTGGAGCGTGTTGATCATCTCCTCGTACCGGCCCATCTCGCCCAGCGCGTCGGCGAGGTTGATCAGCAGCGGCGCCGTCGGCTCCATCCGCTCCGCCGCCGCCTCGTACGCCCGCACCGCCTCGGCGTGCCGCCCGAGCGCCGTCAGGATCGCCCCGAGGTTCACGTGCGCCGCGCCGTTCCCGTCGTCGTAGCGCACCGCCCGCTGCGCGTAGGGCAGCGCCTGCTCCGGCTCGCTCAGCTGCAGGTACGCCGTCGCGAGATTGAGGTTCGCCTGCGGGTCCGTGGGCGCCACCGCCAGCGCCCGCAGGTACGCCCGCACCGCCTCCGTCAGCCGGTCCAGGAGCTGCAGCGCGAGCCCGTAGTTGAACTGCGCGTCGAAGTTCGCCGGCTCAAGACGCGCCGCCTCCCCGAAGCTCTGCGCCGCCCGCTCGTGATCGTTCCGCTCCGCGTAGATCTCGCCCATCGTCAGGTGCGCGCTCGTCAGCGCGGGGTTCGTCGCGATGGCCGCCCGGAGCTCCGCCAGCGCCTCGTCGTACCGCCCCTCGCCGTAGAGACGCTCGGCCTCCGCCACCCGCTCCGGCGCCGCCGCGCGCTCCGTCGCCGCCCGCGACGCCTCGCCCGATTCACACCCGGGCGCCCCCGCGACGCCGGCGAGCGCGAGAAACGCCGCCGCCCCCGCGCGGCGCGCCGCCCCCTTCACGCCGAGCCTCTCGTTCATCGCGGTCTTCATCACGCCATCCCTTTCCTCGATCTGGCTCTATCGACCCGCCGGCCCGCCCGCGCTCAGGCCCGCGCCCTGGCCTTGGACGCCGCCCGCCGCCCCCGGGCGCCCCTCACGAGCGACTTCAGCCGCTCGAGGTTCAGCGCGTCAAGGGGCGTCCCGTCCTCGTCGGTGCCCTTGGGCGTCTCCATGATCATCGGTACCGACGCGAAGGCCGGGTGGTTCACGAACGCCCCGAAGGGCGCCAGCCCGATCTCCCCCGCCCCGATGTGCTCGTGACGGTCGATCCGGCTCCCCAGTCCGCCCTTGCTGTCGTTCAGGTGCAGCACCCGCACGTGCTCGAGCCCGCACACGTGGTCGATCTCATCGATCACCTTCGCGGCCCGCGGCCGGGTCGTCAGGTCGTACCCGCCCGCGAGCGCGTGGCACGTGTCGATGCAGAAGCCCACCCGATCCGCCCGGCGCTTCCCGATTCGCCCGATGATCAGCTCGCGGAGCCGCGCGAGCTCCTCGAAGCGCCGCCCGATGGTCGAACCGCCGCCCGCCGTGTTCTCGAGGCACAGCACAACGTCCGACTCCGCCTCCGCGAACACCCGCTCGTAGGCGCTCGCGATCCGCTCCATCCCCGCCTCGAGCCCGCTGCCCGTGTGGGCGCCGGGGTGCGACACCAGATAGCGCACGCGCAGCTTCGCCGCGCGCTCGAATTCCTCGATCATCATGCTCACCGACTTCTCGAAGAGCGCGTCGTCGGGCGAGGCCAGGTTGATCAGGTACGAGTCGTGCGCGACCGTCCGATCCTCCCACCCGAGATCGGCCAGCTTCTCGAGCCACGCCGCCCGATCGTCGTCCTTGAGCGGCGAGATCCGCCACTGACGCTGATTCTTCGTGAAGATCTGGACCGTGTCGAGCCCGAGCGCTTCGGCCTCGTTCAGCGCGTTGACCACGCCGCCGGCGATCGAGAGGTGGGATCCAAAGAGCATGCCGCCACTGTACGCGGGGCGCCCCCGACGCGCCGTCAGCTCGCCGATCCTCTAGCCGGGTAGCCGCTCCCGGACTGGTCGGCGCGGAGGCGGGCGATGAGCTTCTCGGCCTTGTTGGGCGGGATGGTTCCCGCCGCCACGGCCTTCATGATGCTCTCCTCCGCGTCCGAGCGCGAGCCGGCGTTGAGGATCGTCGCCGCGTCCTCCGGACGGATCGAGCCCTCCGCCACGTACGCGGCGATCTCGCGCTTCGTCGACTCGGTCGCCCGCTTCACGCTCACCTCGCTCACCGTCTTCATCACGCTCCACGTCAGGATCACGGCGGTCACGCCCGTGATCATCAGCGCCTTGAGGAGGAAGTCCTCGCTCGGCTCAAACGCGAGAAGGCCCGGGGCAATGGCGAGTTCAGCGAGCATCGCGGGCTCCAGAATCAGGGAGGGAAGCGCGTCCAGCATCCTCTCCTTCCGCCCGAAGGCAAGAGGATTTCACCCCCCGGTACACTCCCGATCATGCTCGCGGCACTCGGAACGCGGATCTCGGGCTTCTTCCGCGCGACGGCGCCCGACCCCTTCGTCATCGCCGTCCTCCTGACCGCCCTCACGTTCGCCATGGTTCTCGGACTCACGGACGCCGGCCCCCGCGAGGCGGTCGCCTTCTGGTCGGATCCCGACGAGGGCGTCTGGCGCTTCCTCGGGTTCTCGATGCAGATGTGCCTCATTTTGGTCACCGGGCACGCCCTGGCGGCGAGCCCCCCGGCCCGCCGAGTCTTGGGGGCCCTCTCGAGCGTCCCGCGCTCGGCCCCCCAGGCCGCGGCGCTCGTGGCCTTCGTCGCCGCGGCGCTCGGCGTCCTGAACTGGGGCCTCGGCCTCATCGCGGGGGCGCTGCTCGCCCGCGACGTGGGCGGCGCCCTCGAGCGCCGCGGCGTCCGAGCCCACTACCCGCTCCTGGCCGCCTCCGGGTACGTCGGCCTCCTCGTCTGGCACGGCGGCTTCTCGGGCACCGCGCCGCTCAAGGTGACGACCGAGGCCGAGATCGCCGACGTCCTGCCCGCCGGCATCGACCTCGCCCCGATCCCGCTCACCGAGACCATCCTCTCGCCGCTCAACCTCGCGGCCACGGGCGGGCTGCTGCTCCTGGCGCCGCTCGTCATGGCCCTGCTCGGCCCGAAGCGGGGGGACGAGGCGCAGCCGCGAAGCCGGTTCATGAGCGAGCCCGACGCCGCCGAGGCGCCGCCATCGCCGCCAGCCGACAAGCCGCTGATCCCGCGCCTGCTGGAGGACACGCCGATCGTCAGCGTCCTGCTCATCGCGCTCATCGGCGCGTGGGCCTTCCGCTACTACCTGCCGGGCGGGGGCGAGCCGAGCGGCGTCCGCTCCCTCACCCCCAACACCGTGAACCTGACGATGCTCATGCTCGGGCTCGCGCTGCACGGCACCCCGGCCCGCTACGTCCGCGCCGTCGACGACGCGGCCCGCGGGTGCGCCGGGATCATCCTCCAGTTCCCGCTCTACGCCGGGATCATGGGGATGATGCACCAGAGCGGGCTGACCGCGGAGATCGCCGCGGGGCTCGGCGCGCAGGCGGGCGCCGCCACGCTCCCGCTCTACACGTTCGCGAGCGCCGGGATCGTCAACCTCTTCATCCCCTCGGGCGGCGGGCAGTGGGGGGTGCAGGGGCCCATCGCGATCCAGGCGGCGATCGACGCGGGCGTCGACCCCGCGAAGATGGTCATGGCCGTCGCCTACGGCGACCAGCTCACCAACATGCTCCAGCCCTTCTGGGCCCTCCCGCTGCTCGCCATCACGGGCGTCAAGGCGCGCGACATCGTCGGGTACACCGCCGTCCTCATGATCCTCGCGGGCCTCTGGCTCGCCGCGTGCCTGCTGCTTTTCTAGATCCTCCTTGCGTTCCTCCGGCGGGGTTCCGAAGATACGGCGATGGCCTCGCGCCTCTGGCTCATCCTGATCCTCGCGCTGCAGCCGGTTCTCGCGCTCTCGCCCGCGCTGGCGACCGCGAATCAGGCGTCCGGGGAACCGGTCGTCTGCTGCCCGATCTGCACGTGCGAGGGATGCCCCTGCGCCGCGGACGCGCCGCAGGCGCCCGAGGCGCCCGAGCCGATGGCGCCCGCGCCGGCGCC
>Ga0081535_100867_pt1 | contig 14106 bp, 14 predicted proteins | sample HotLakmasection3_FD_71020 | JGI IMG/M metagenome (GOLD analysis project Ga0081535, IMG submission 71020) | Hypersaline microbial mat communities from Hot Lake, Washington, USA - Section #3 (SPADES assembly) (version 2) | ecosystem: Environmental > Aquatic > Non-marine Saline and Alkaline >... | reverse complement strand
GTCCGCGCCCGGGAGGTGGTAGGGGGGGCGGCGCTTCAGGGCGGCGAAGGAGAGGGGGTTGTCGGGCGTGATCTCGGCGAGCCGCTCGTTCTGGAGCTGGAAGAGCGCCCCTTCGGCGGCGCCGAGGAAGGCCTGCTCGGTGATCGGATCGACGGAGATGATCACGCCCAGCGCGTAGGCGGCGTCGCGCTCGAGGGGCGTGACGACGATGCGGTCCTCGGGGGGGAGGCCGGTGACGTCGCCCTGTGGCTCGATCCCGCGGGCCTTCTCGAAGACGGCCCGGGCGAAGGAGGGGCGGTTGAGCCGCGAGAACACGTCCTCGTCGATCTCGCGCGTGACCGGGGGTTCGAGGCGGGAGGGCGCGGCGCGGATGCCCGCGACGATGTCGCCGCCCTCGGCGGAGACGACGGTCGGAAGGCCTCTGGCCGCGATCTGGGCGGGGAATCGCTCGGCGCGCTCGGCGAGCAGGCGCCACGCCTCGCGCAGGCGGTAGTCGCTGACGACCTGGCTGCGGACGGACTCGAACTCCTCCGGCGGTCCGGCGGGGCGGACGTCGATGACGCGGGCGTAGATGGTCGATCCGGCGTCGCCGCGGAGGGGCCCGACGATCTCGCCCACGCGGACGTCGAAGGGGTTCTCGGGGTTGAGCTCGGCGACGTTCAGGGCGATCTCGGGGAACATCGCGCGGGTGTCGGCGGCGACGGGGCGGGCGTTGCGGACGCGGGGGGTCGTCATGACGTCGGTGCGCGTGAACCATCGCTCGTCGCGCCCGTCGTAGACCATCGGCGGGAGGGACCAGCCCTCGCGCTCCGAGAGCCTCTCGGGGATCTCGCGGCCGAGGGCGCGGAGGTCGATCTCGTGGCCGTCGCGGGCGGCGCGGGCGGACTCGGCCTGCACGAGGGTGTTGATGTCGCTCATGATGGACACGGCGCGGGCGCGGCGCATGTCGGACTCGACGCGCTCGCGCTCGTCGGCGAACTCGCCGGGGTAGAGCTCGCGGTTCTTGCGCCACCGCGCGTTGACCTCGACGGGGTCGATCGGCATGCCGCTCTCGACGTCGTCCTGCGCGATCTCGATCCACTCGAACTTCACCGCGGAGTCGAGGCGGTAGCCGAAGTCGAGGGCGCCGCCGCCGCGGGCGCGGTTCTTGTGCTCCTCGAAGAACTCGCGGAGGAAGTCCTCCGGCGGGAACTCGGAGATCTGGCCGAGGGAGGCGCTGGCGGGGATGAGCGCGGCGTGGAGGCCGACGACGGGGAGCCCTTCGGCGTACGCGGCCAGGAGCTCGGGTCGGCTCGGACGCGGGGCCTGGACGTAGGCGGCGCGGAGCCGGGCGACGCCGCGGAGCGACGCCATGGCGTCGAGCGCGGCCTCCTCGGTGAGCCCGGTGGAAAGGACGAGGGCGGCGAAGGCGGCTTCGGGGTCGATGTCGGCGCCCTGGGCGATGACGAGCTCGTTGAAGAGTTCGCGTCCGGTCTCGGGTCCGCCGACGTATCCGCTGCGCCGGGCCTCGGTCTCGAGCATGATCCAGTGGTCGGGGTCGGAGATCCCGAGCTGGGTCATGAGTGGGCCGAGGAGGCTCTCGAGGAAGCGGACGTCGCGGTTGGCGTCGAAGCGCATCTCGCCGGTGATCTCGCCGCCGTCGAAGGTGGCGACGACGCGGTTGGCGCCGCCGGTCCCCCACTGCTGGACGGCCTGCGGGAGCAGGAAGACGACCATGAGGAGGGAGCCGCCGACGGCGAGGATCCACTTGTTGTACTTGCGCAGGAACTTGAGCATGGGGCGGACCTCCGGCGCCGGCGGAAGCGGGACCGCCTCCGCCCGTGACGCCGCGACGCGTCCCCCGGCCGCCCGCGCGCCGGGGGCGTCGCGTGGCTTAGCGGTAGAACTCGACGATCAGGTTGGTGTTGACGTCGAACGGGATCTGGTCGCTCGTGGGCAGACCGACGATCTGCGCCGAGAGCTCCGAGGGGTTGACGTCGACCCAGCCGGGGACGACGTGCCCGGCGAGGCTTTCCATGTTGTCGCGGATGTACTTCTGCGACTTGTCCTTGATGGTGACCTTGTCGCCGACGTCGATCGAGTAGGAGGGGCGGTCGGTCTTGCGGCCGTTGACGAGCACGTGGCCGTGCGCGACGATCTGGCGGGCCTGCCAGATGGTGCGGGCGAAGCCGGCGCGGCGGACGACGTTGTCGAGGCGGCGCTCGAGGATCTGGAGGAGCAGCTCGCCCGAGTTGCCCTTGCGGCGCTTGGCCTCGTCGACCGTTCGGCGGAACTGCTTCTCGGTGACGTGGTAGTGGTAGCGGAGCTTCTGCTTCTCGTTGAGGCGGATGCCGTAGTCGCGGAGTCGGCGACCGCGGTAGCCGTGCATGCCCGGGGGCGTGAGCTGCCGCTTGGAGGTGTGCTTGGGGGTGTCGGCGATGGGGACGCCGACCTTGCGGGAGAGCTTGACCTTCGGTCCGAGGTAACGCGCCATGGGTGTCTCCGTCTGCGCCTGACCCGCGGGAGGCGGGCAAGCGGTGCGACGCGGCGTGCGTGCGATCCGGCGTGAGTGGTCCGCGACTGCGGCTCAGGCCTCGGGCGCGACCGGCGCCCGGTGGATCCGGGTGAGCCGCGTATTGAACCGCAGAGGGCGGCGAGCGTCAACCGGCGCGGCGCCCGCGTTGCCCGGCGCGCGCTTCGCCGCTAGCGTTCGCGGCGGCCCGATTCCCGGGCGGCGGCGGTCAATCCCGGACGGCGGAGGTCCTCGTGCCACGAAGCGTGCGGCTGCGTGTTCTGGATGCTCGCGGCGGCGCCTCGCGGACCGGTCGCCCCGACGAACCTCGTGAGAAGTGCGCGGTGTTCGGGGTCTGGGGGGCGCCGGACTCGGTGGCCCTGACCTATTACGGGCTTTTCGCCCAGCAGCACCGGGGGCAGGAGTCGGCGGGGATCGCGGCGAGCGACGGGACGGTCATTCGCGGGCGGGCGGGGGCGGGGCTCGTGCCCGAGGTCTTCAGCGCCCGGACGCTGCGGGACCTGACGGAGTCGGCCGCGGGGCCCGAGGGGCGCCCGCTCGGGGCGATCGGGCACACGCGGTACTCGACCTACGGGGCCAAGGACGCAAACTTCCAGCCGATCATCCAGCAGTACTCGGGCGGGCACGTGGCCGTGTCCCACAACGGAAACCTCGTCAACGCGGGGGTGATCCGCGATCTCTACGAGCAGGCGGGGCACATCTTCCACACGACGAGCGACTCGGAGGTGGTGCTGCACCTGCTCGCCTCGCCCGAGGCGCAGCGGACGACCGATCCGCTCGCGACGGCGTTGCGGCGGCTCGAGGGGGCGTTCTCCTTCGTCATGCTCTTCCCGGACCGGATCGAGGCCGCCCGCGACCCGTGGGGGTGGCGCCCGCTCTGCCTGGGGGAGACCGACGACGGCTTCCCGGTGGTCGCGAGCGAGACGGTGGCGCTCGACGCCATCGGCGCCAAGCGGCTCCGCTCGGTCGAGCCGGGGGAGATCGTGACGCTCTCGGACCAGGGCGTCAGCTCGCGGCGCTTCGCGGAGCCGGCGCCGAGGCGGGCGCACTGCGTCTTCGAGCACGTGTACTTCGCGAACCCGGCGAGCCGCGTGTTCGGGCAGACGGTGCAGGTGGTGCGCGAGCGGCTCGGCGAGAAGCTCGCCGAAGAGGCGCCCGTCGACGCGGACTGGGTCATGCCCATGCCCGACTCGGGGCGCAGCGCCGCCAACGGGTACGCCCGGGCGAGCGGCATCCCCTATCGCGAGGGCATCGTGCCCAACCGCTACGTGGGGCGGACGTTCATCAAGCCCTCGCAGGAGGAGCGCCAGCGGGCCGTGTCGCTCAAGCTCTCGGTCGTCGACGAGATCGTCGCGGGCAAGCGGCTGATCGTGGTCGACGACTCGATCGTTCGCGGCACGACGACGCGCACGAAGATGCAGCAGCTCTACAAGGGCGGGGCGAAGGAGGTTCACCTGCGGATCAGCTGCCCGCCGATCCGCCACCCGTGCTACTTCGGGGTCGACTTCGCCCGGCGCGAGGAGCTGGTGGCCCACGAGCGCACGGTTGAGGAGATGCGTCGGTTCCTTGGCGTCGATTCGCTGCACTTCCTGACGCTCGACGGCCTGCTCGACGCGGCGCAGAGCGAGTCGGCGCCGCGGGAGCACTACTGCACGGCGTGCTACTCGGGCGACTACCGCATCGACATCGAGAACCCCACGGCGAGCGGCGTGCTGACGGACCGGCAGATGTCGATCTTCGCTCAGGAATAGAGCGCCGGCGCCTCGAAGGCGCCCTCGTGCTCCAGCAGCCGCCGCTTCGTCTCCACGCCGCCGCCGAAGCCGGTGAGCTTGCCGCTCGAGCCCATCACGCGGTGGCACGGCGTGATGATCGGGAGCGGGTTCGCGCCGCACGCGGCGCCGACGGCGCGGCCGTACGTGCTCTTTTCGTGGCCCATGCGCTGCGCAAGCTCGCCGTAGGTCAGCGTCCGGCCGAAGGGGATCGCCCGCATCGCCGCCCACGCCTCGCGCTGGAACGCGGTTCCACGCTCGTCGATCGGCAGGCCGTCGAAGGCCGAGCCGTCGCCGGCGAAGTACTGCTCGAAGCGCTCGCGGAGCGCGTGCGGGTCCGCGGCGCCCTCGCCCCTCGCGTGAAAGACGATGCGATGGATGCGGGCGTCGTCGAACTCGGCGCGGAGCGGACCGATCGGCGTCTCGATCGTCAGCGTCATCATGACCTCTCCTTCGCAGGAATCGGATCGGGCGCTCCGATCGCGTCCCGGCCCCACGGGATGTCGAACCGCTCTCGCGTCGTGCAGTAGCCGAGCCCCGCCATGCGACCGATCGCGGCGAGCTTCCCCGGGTTGATCCGTTTGCCGTCGTCGATGACGTCGTCGGCGGCGTACACGCTCACGACGCGCCCGATCACGACGTTGCCGCCCGCGGGCGCTCCCGGGTTCAGGCGGACGATCTGGTGCGTCCTGCACTCGAAGGCGACGGGCGCGCCGGCCACCCGCGCGGGCCTCACGACCGCGCTCGGCGCGGGATCGAGCCGCGCGAGGTCCCACTCGCTCTCGCCGGAGGGCAGGGCCTCGGCCGTGATCGCCATCTGCTGCGCGTGGCCTTCGCTGACGATGCTGACGGTGAACTCGCCCGTGCCGCGTTCGAGATCGACGTTGCGGAGGGTGTCCTTCTCGCTCCCGTCGGCGTTGTTGGCCGGGCAGAAGAGCAGCGTCATCGGGTCGCTCCCGACGCCGTTGAAGAAGGAGAACGGCGCGAGGTTGGGCTGGCCCGCCCTCGAGAGCGACGACACCCACGCGATGGGCCTCGGCACGATGGCGCCGATGAGGAGCTTGTAGCGCTCGACGACTTCCAGCTTCGCGGGGTCGAGGTTCATCGGTCGGCCTGCTCGAGGCGCTGGGCGAACGTGACCTTCAGGCCGCCCGGCGCGTGGACGCCGAACTCCCGCATGCCGTAGAAGGTCTCGCGCTCGGGCATGAAGACGTCGCAGCCGGCGGCCTTGCTCATGATCCCGTCGAGGTCGTCGACCTCGATGAAGAGGGCCACGCCGCTCTTGTCGAGGGACTCCTCGAGGACGCCCGGCGTGTCGGTCTCGATGCTCCCGCGACTCTGGAGCATGATCGTGGCGCCGCCCGCGTCGAGCATGACGAAGCCGAGCGGCTGGCCCGCGGGGTCCTTCGACGGATCCTCGGGCAGCTCGACGAGCGTGGCGAAACCGAAGCGGTCGCGCCAGAACGTGAGGGCGTCCGTGAGGTCGTCGTCGATGAGCAGCGGAACGATGCGTGTCATGGGGAAGGGTCCGCGGAGGGTGGAGCCGTATGCTACCGCCATGACGACCACCTCCGCGCTGCCTGTTCGGTCCTCGGATGTCCGCGCCGCGGCCGCGCGCCTGGCGGGCGTGGCCCACCGCACGCCGATCATGACGAGCCGCACCGTCGACGAGCGCGCGGGTTGCCGCGTCCTCCTCAAGTGCGAGAACTTCCAGCGCGTCGGCGCCTTCAAGTTCCGCGGCGGGTACAACGCGGTGTCGTCGCTCACCGATCAGGAGAAGGCGGCCGGCGTGGCGACGTTCAGCTCGGGGAATCATGCGCAGGCGATCGCGCTGGCGTCGAAGCTCTGCGGCGTGCGCGCGACGATCGTGATGCCGCACGATGCGCCTCGGGTGAAGATCGAGGCGGTGCGCGGCTACGGCGCCGAGATCGTCGAGTATCACCGCTCCGAGGAGGACCGCGAGGTCCTCGCGAAACAGATCGCTGACGAGCGCGGCGCCACGATCATCCCGCCCTTTGACCACGAGAAGGTGATCGCGGGGCAGGGCACGTGCGGGCTCGAGCTCTTCGAGGACGCGGGCGAGCTGGACTGGCTCTTCGTGTGCGTGGGCGGGGGCGGGCTCATCAGCGGGTGCGCGCTCGCCGCGACCGAGCTGTCGCCCAGGTGCAGGGTCGTGGGCGTTGAGCCCGCGGCGGGCGACGACGGCTGCCGGAGCTTCCGCGCGGGCGAGCGCGTGCGCATCGACACGCCCCGGACGATCTGCGACGGCGCGTCGACCAACTTCGTCGGCGAGCGGAACTTCGCGATCATGAAGGCGCTCGTGCACGACATGGTGAGCGTGCCCGACGACGGGGTGATTCGAGCGATGAGGCTCGTGTGGGAGCGCATGAAGCTCGTGGTCGAGCCGACGGGGGCGCTGGCGCTCGCGGGGCTGCTCGAGGGCGGCGTGGCCGGGATCAAGCCGGACGACCGGGTGGGCGTGACGATCTCGGGCGGGAACGTCGACGTGGTTCGCGCGGCGGAGCTGCTCGCGCAGGCCGGCTGACTAGCGCGCGACCAGCCACACGGCGATGGGCAGCGGGCTGCACGCGACGGAGGCGGCGGCCCATGTCCAGCGGCGTCGGCCGCAGAACCGGATTCGCTCGATCCGGCACGTGCGCCACCCGACGAGCTGGCCGCTCGCGACCGTGAAGAGCGCGTAGCCGCCGAGCCAGAGGGCGGGGTCGAGCGGGTTCTGCTGGCGCGCGACCATCCACGCGGCGAGCGCCCACGCGATGGCGCCGATCGCGTTGATCGCGAGCAGGTTCACGACGTTGAGCAGGATCCCGAAGAAGCGGTTCTCAAGGAAGATGTCCTGCGAGATCATCGCGGGCCAGTGATCGGCCCACCCGGCGAGATCGCGTCCGCACTCGGGGCAGCGGCACTCGCGGGCGCCGGCGAGGTCGTAGCCGCAGTCGGGGCAGGGGATCGTCACCGCCGGCCTCCGAGCGCTCGTCAGGGCGCGCCGACCCACGCGGCGGCGAGCGTCAGGAGCACGCCGAACCAGGCGACGTCCGCCACGACCGCCGCCACGCTCCAGATGAGCATCGAGGCGACGCGGCTCCGCGCGGTGGTTCGCGCGCGGGTGAACTGGGCCGTCACGATCCAGTGCACGAGCGCGAGCGCGGCGATGGGCGCCCACGACGGGAGCTCGGGCATGGCGCGGGCGATGGCGACCGCCGCGCCGCCAACGAACGGTCCGAGGAAAATCGCGACGAAGACGATCCCGCCGCCCTTCTTTTCTTCGCGCGCCGCGTCGTTCATGCCGCCCCCGCCTTCTCGTGTCGGAGCTGGCCGCAGGCGGCGCTGATGTCTCGCCCTCGGCTCGCCCGGATGTGCACGTTCACCCCGCTCTCGCGGAGGACCTCCTGAAACCGCCGCACGGCCGCGCCCTCCGGGCGCTTGAAGGGCAGCCCCTCCACCTCGTTGTAGCGCAGCAGGTTGACGTTGGCGCGGAGCCGCTTCGTGATCTTCGCGAGCTGGCGCGCCTGCTCGGGCGAGTCGTTGACGCCGCCCATGAGCGTGTACTCGAGCGTGATCTCGCGGCCCGTCTTCTGGAACCACACGTCGCACGCGGCCGTCAGCTCGGCGATGGTCGTGTAGCTGCTCCACGGGATGAGCTCGCGGCGCAGCTCGTCGGTCGGGGCGTGGAGCGAGAGCGCGAGCGTGACGGGCGTGTCGATCTCGCGGGCGAGCTTCTCGATGGCCTTCGGCAGACCGACCGTGCTGACCGTGATCTTCCTGCCGGAGACGCCGAGGCCCCACGGCGCGCTGAGGACGTTGATCGCGTGCTTGACCGCCGCGAAGTTCGCGAGCGGCTCGCCCATGCCCATGAAGACGACGTTGGTGATCCGGCCGACGCCGGGCAGGTTCGCGAGTCGCCAGACCTGCTCGACGATGCGCCCGCCCGAGAGGTTGCCGTCGAGCCCGCCGAGGCCCGAGGCGCAGAAGCGGCAGCCGACGGGGCACCCGACCTGCGAGCTGATGCACGCGGTGCGCCGTTCGCGACCGACCTCGCTCGTCGCCGGGATCATGACGCACTCGGTCTGGCGCGACGCGTCGCCGGTCTGGCCGAGGATCGGGAGCGACGGTCGCTCGCGCCGGCCATCGGCGCCGTACTCGTTCCACTCGATGAGCAGCTTTCGCACGCCGTCGCTCGCCTCCTGCGCGGCGACGGTCTCGCCCGATTCAAAGACCATCTCGCGGGCGAGCGTGTCGCGGTCCCTCGCCGAGAGGTTGCTCATCTGCGCCGGGTCGATCACGTTCTTGTCGTAGACCCACTCGAGGATCTGCCTGGCGCGGAAGGTCGGCATGGCGCGCCCGGCGCCCCACTCGGCGAGCGAGTCCGGCGTGAACTGGAACAGATGGCGCGTCGGCGGCTTCATCAGGTTTCGCCGATCGTCAGGGGCGTGGCGCCGTAGCGCTCGCGCGTGATCTCGGGCGGCTCGATGCGGACGCGGCGCTCGGCCGGGTCGATGCCGCCGGCGCGCATCATCTTCTTGAGCGTGCCGGGGATGTCGAACTCCACGCGCTCCTCGGTGATGGTGCGCAGCTCGATCTCGGCGCCGAAGCGCTCGACCACCCACCTGCACACCTGGGCGACGAGGTCCTCGGGGGCGCTCGCGCCCGCGGTGACGAGGGCGTTCTCGACGTTCTCGAACCACGCGGGGTCGATGTCCGACTCGTCGTCGATCAGGCACGCCGTGCAGCCGGACGCCTGGGCGATCTCGACGAGGCGGTTGGAGTTGGACGAGTGGCGCGACCCGATGACGAGGACGAGCTGGCACTCGGGCGCCAGCTCGCGCACGGCGTGCTGGCGGTTGGTCGTGGCGTAGCAGATGTCGTCCCTGGGCGGCGCCTTGAGGTTCGGGAAGCGCTTCTTGAGTTCGCCGATGATGCGCTCGGCGTCGTCGACCGAGAGCGTGGTCTGCGTGAGGTACGCGACCTTGTCCGGGTCGCTCACCTCGACGGTCCACGCCTCCTCGGGCGTCTCGACGACGGTGATGGCGGCGGGCGCCTCGCCCGAGGTGCCGATCACCTCCTGGTGGTTGCGGTGCCCGACGAGGAGGATCTGGTAGCCCTGGGCGGCGTAGCGGATCGCCTCCATGTGCACCTTGGTGACGAGGGGGCAGGTGGCGTCGATGGCCGTGAGTCGGCGCTCGGCGGCCGCCCTTCGCACCGCCGGGGAGACGCCGTGGGCGCTGAAGACGACGATGCGGCCCTCGGGGACGTCGGCGACGTCCTCGACGAAGGTGACGCCGCGGCGCTCAAAGTCGCGCACGACATGCGTGTTGTGGACGATGTCGTGGTAGACGTAGACGTCCTCGTCCGGGCAGAGGTCGAGGACCTGGTCGACGACGTCGATGGCCATGCGCACGCCGGCGCAGAACCCCCTCGGATTGACGAGAAGGAGCTTCATCGCGGGGATCGTAGCCGGCTCGCGAGGGGCCGACGGCGGGCGCCCTAGCCCTTGGCGGGCGTGGCGACGGCGGCCTTCTCGGCGATCTCGACGACGGCGTCGAAGCCGGCGGGATCGTGGATCGCCATCTCCGAGAGCATCTTGCGGTTGAGCAGGACGCCGGCCATCTTGCAGCCGTTCATGAAGCGGCTGTATCGCGTGCCTCGCATGCGGCAGGCGGCGGTGATGCGGGTGATCCAGAGGCGGCGCATGTCGCGCTTGCGGTTGCGACGGTCGCGGTAGGCGTACTTGCCCGCGCGGATACGGGCGACCTTGGCCTGCTGGAAGTGACGGCTCTTGGTTCCGTAGTAGCCGCGGGCCTCGCGGAGGACGCGCTTGTGGGCGCGCTTGCGGGCGGAACCTTTGCGAACGCGTGGCATGGGACGCTCTCCTTGCCTGGGACGGGGGCCGGCTCAGCCGACGCTTGGGGCCCGGACCAGCGGGGTGCTTCTGGATCTTACGCGGAGGCCTGCGCCTCGCGGGCGGCGCGGCGCTGCGCGGGTGACGGGCTGCGCTTGATGGAGCTCAGGGGCTGGTCGCGGCCGCGGAGGCGGCGGTGCAGCAGCTTGCTGAAGCGCTTGGCCTCGGGGCTCGACGCGGTCTTGAGCTTGCGCAGACGCATGAGCGTCTTGGGCGACTTGCGCGACTTGAGGTGGCTCGAGGCGCAGGTCTTGTACTTGACCTTGCCGGTCTTGGAGACCCTCACCCGCTTGAGCAGCCCCTTGTGGACCTTGTTCTTCGGCATCGTCGCACGCTCCTGTCAGACCTCGCCCGCCGCCGGGCGGAAGCGAGCCGAGGAGTGTAGTCAGAGGGAACCGACGCGCCAAGCGGCTCGGGCCCCCGGACCCGGCAAGGTTCGGGGTCGGCTTACGGGCCGACGAAGGCGTCGTCCGTGCGGCTCGGGAGCTCGACCCCGCGGAGGCGGAGGCCGTCGATCCCCCGCAGCTCCTCGGGGAGCCAGAGGTTGTCGCCCGAGGGGGTCTCGGGGCGGGTGAGCCAGGCCGTGGAGCCGTCGGAGAAGAGGGCGTGCTGGCCGGCGCCGTCGTGGTTGTGGGACCGCTCCTCGGCGTAGACGCGCTCCCCGCGACGGGCGCGGACGACGACGGGAGACTTGTCGGTCAGGAGCACGACCCGCCCGAGGTCGTGGAGCTTCGGGCGGAGGCGGCCGCCGAAGAGCTGGTAGCTGTAGGAGACCTCCTCGTGGGTCGCCCAGTCCTGCGCGTGGGGCGTGCGTCGCTCGACCGGGGCGTGGTGGTTGCCCGGGCAGGCGAGGTCCGCGACCGAGGCGTACTCGCCCGCGACGAGCTGGTAGAGGTTCGCGGAGTGGGAGCGCTCGGGGGCGCCGACGTTCCACCACGTGGCGAGGCCGGGCGCCGCGCCCAAGAGCGACGCCTGGTGGAAGGGGAGCGTGCCGGCGCGGTCGGAGGCGTGAAGGCCGAACCCGACGCCCGCGTTGTGGAGGTTCCGCTCGCACATGCGCTGCTCGGCGGCGGCGCGGACGCCCCCGACGACGGGCCAGAAGACGGCGACGCCGATGAGCACCATCGCCGCGATGGAGACCAGGTCCGCGAGGCGGAAGCCGCGGGAGCGCGGGGCGATCTCGGCGGCGCCGACCGCGTCCATGGCGGCGCGGCGCTTCTCGTGCATCGCGATGAGGTCCATCGTGCGGTCGGCGAGGTCGGCGGCGTCGGCCGCGGAGACCGACTCGACGCGCAGCTCTCCGAGGAGGCGCACGGCGTGGCGAGCCCGCCGGCGGTGAGGCTCGGGAGCCGTGTCGGCGTTCCAGCCCGTCTCGGCGAGGTGGTCGATCGCGGCGCGGTCAGCTTCGCACAGACCAAGGGCGCCCGCGGCGGCGAGCCGATTCATCGTGCGGTCGGTGAGGTCCGCGGAGGACGCGTCGGAGTCGAGGTAGCCGAGAAGGCGCCCCACGGCTTCGGCCCGAACCCGGAGCTCGGGCGCGACGAGCGAGGGGTCGAGGCCCGCCTCCATCAGGGCGTCGAGGGCGGTCTGATCCGCGGGCGAAAGGCGGGGCGGGCGCGGGGAGCCGCTCATGAGCGATCCTCCCCCTCGCGGGCCCAGACGTCCTGCCAGGAGCGGGCGAAGGCGGCGACCGCGGCGTGGAGCCGGCTCTTGACAGTCCCGAGCGGGATCGCGAGCACCTCGGCGAGCTGGGCGTAGGTCATCTTCTGGAAGTAGGCCAACAACAGGATCTCCCGGTAATGCTCGGGCAGGTCTCTCACCGCGGCCTGGACCCGCTCCTCCCGCTCTCTGGCCTGCATGGCGTCGAGCGGGCGGGTCGTCTCGATCTCCATGAGGTCGACAAACCGGGGACCGGCGTCCCCGTCGACCTCGGCGGAGAGCTCGAGGGTGAACCGCTTGGCGTTCTTACGGTGGAGATCCCGCCCCTTGTTCGCCGCGATCGTGAAAAGCCACGGTTTCAGTCGCCGGGAGGTGTCGAAGGTGTCGGCGGAGATGTGAACCTGGAGAAACGTCTCCTGAAAGACGTCCTCCGCCGCCTGCCGATCGCCCATGAAGCGGATCAGGAAGCGAAGGAGCTCGTCGCGGTAGCGGTCGATGAGGACGCGCATGGCCGCGGACTCCCCGGACCGATAGTCGGCGAGCAGACGCTCGTCGGAGCGGTCGTCGACCAGGCGGGGACTTGATGGACGATGGCTCTCGATCGGGCTCACTCCTGGGCAGTTGTACGCACGCCGGGGCGCTCGGGTGCGTCCGCTTCTGGCGCGTGTTCCCCGGGATCGGGCCGTCCGTCGCCGGAGGTCCGATCACCACCGAGGCGGGCAGGCTCGGGGGCGAGCGAGCGCCCGCTCGCGACGCCCGCGGTGCGGAGCGCCGCGTCGGCGGCGGCCTGCGGGTCCATCTGCTCCGGGACGATGAGCGAGAACATCGACCCGCGCCCGGGCGCCGATTCGAGCTGGATCTCGCCCTGGATAAGGTTCCCGAGCTCCCGGCAGATCGCGAGCCCGAGCCCGGCCCCCTGCTGCTGCCGCTCATGCCCGGCGTCGAGCTGGGTGAACTTCTCGAAGATGGAGGCGTGGGCCTCGGGCGGGATGCCGGGGCCGGTGTCGATCACCGACACGCGGATCTGCGGCTCTCCGGTCGCGGCGAGCCGCTCGACGCGGAGCTCGACGCGCCCGCCGTCGGGCGTGAACTTCACGGCGTTCGAGAGGAAGTTGAAGATCACCTGCTGGAACTTCCGGGCGTCGGTCACGATGGCGGGGCCCGCGGGATCGAGCGGGCAGGGCGTGAAGACCAGGTGCAGGTCCTTGCGCTGGGCCTGGGGTCGGATCATCGCGAGGAGGCCCTCGCACGCCGCGCCGACGCTCATGGTCGAGACGTGGAGGTCCACCTTGCCCGCCTCGATGCGGGCCATCTCGAGGAGGTCGTTGATCATCTCGAGGAGCGACCGCCCGGCGGTGAGGATGTTCTGGAGGTAACGCGTGCGCTTGGCGTAGCGCTCGGGATCGGTGCGGACGACGCCGTCGGCGGCCGGGGCTTCCTTCTGGGCGATCGAGAGCAGCAGGTCCGCGAAGCCGATGATCGAGTTGAGCGGCGTGCGCAGCTCGTGCGAGACCGTCGCGAGGAAGTCGCCCTTGAGCTTGGCGGTCTCGTGGAGCGCGACGTTGGCCTCCGACAGCTTGGCGACCTCGAGGTCGAGCGACTCCTTGACGCCCTGGAGCTGGTCGTGCTGCTCCTCGAGCGTCGCGAGCATGTCGTTGAAGACCTCCGCGAAGGACTCGAACTCGTCGCCCGTCTCGATGGTGGTGCGCGCGGACAGATCCCCCGCGGCGACGCGCGCCGCCGTCGACGACAGCTCGCGCACCGGACTCAGGACCAGACGGCTGACGATGAAGTAGAAGGCGAGCGCCGCGACGCCCGCGGCGAGGAACGCCGCGGCGACCGTGAACACGCGCAGCACGAGCAGGCGGCCCTGCGGCCGGGTGGTGACCGACTGCGCGAGCGTGATGGCGACGAGGTTCAGGGAGTCGTCGCGGTGCGCGAGGGCGACGCGGTAGACGCGCCCGTAGGGCTCCGAGAGCGCCTCGCGCTGCATCTCGCGCTCGGGGTCGCCCTCGAGCGCGGCGAGCGCGGCCGCGGAGAACCCGCCCGCGGCGCGGAGCGACGCGAAGTCGGGGGCCTCGACGCGCAGCGCGCGATCGGGCGGCGGGGCGTCATCGGGGGCGCTCGCCTCGCCCTCGGCCGGTTCGGGGCGCGTCATCTCCGCGAGGTCGGCGGGGGCGGCGGGGGGCGCGGCCGGCGCGGCGGGCCCCCCCGGGGGGTCGGACAGGGGCGGGCGCACCACGGCCCCC
>Ga0081535_100866_pt1 | contig 14173 bp, 9 predicted proteins | sample HotLakmasection3_FD_71020 | JGI IMG/M metagenome (GOLD analysis project Ga0081535, IMG submission 71020) | Hypersaline microbial mat communities from Hot Lake, Washington, USA - Section #3 (SPADES assembly) (version 2) | ecosystem: Environmental > Aquatic > Non-marine Saline and Alkaline >... | reverse complement strand
GCGGGGATGTACGACGGCGTGTACCATGTGCTGCTCGGGCAGATCGATCCGCTCGAGGGCGTGGGCCCGGCGGAGCTGACGGTCGACGCGCTCGCGCGGCGGATGGACAGCGCGAGCGCGAACTGCGGGGGCGAGGCGGTGGAGGAGATCGTGCTCGGTCTCTCGCCCACGCTCGAGGGCGACGGGACGGCGCTGCACATCGCGGAGCTGGCGCGGCGGCGCGGGGTTCGGGTGGCGCGGCTCGCGCGGGGGCTGCCGACGGGGAGCCAGCTCGAATACGCCTCCAAGGCGGTGCTCGCCGACGCGATCCGCGGTCGCCAGTCGATGGAGTAGAGTGGCGCGAGGGGGCGTCCCTCGCCGCGCGTGCGGCGGGGCGCGCCCGCGTGGGAAGGAGCCCGCGAGCCGATGCGCTTCGAGACGTCGCAGCAGATGAAGCTGGGCCAGCAGATGAAGCTGGCGCCGAGGATGATCCAGTCGATGGAGATCCTCCAGCTCCCGCTGCTCGCGCTGCAGGAGCGGATCGAGCAGGAACTCGAGAGCAACGTGACGCTCGAGCAGGCGGGGCCCGAGAGCGAGCCGGAGGGCGGGGCGGGGGAGCGGTCCGAGACGGGCGACGTCGAGAGCGCCGAGCGCGACCTCGAGGTGACGGGCGGGGCGGAGGACTTCGAGCGGCTCGAGTCGATGGAGCGCGACTACGAGGAGGCGTTCGAGAACGAGTACTCGGCGGCGCGGCTCAAGCGCGAGATGGAGGCGCTGTCCCCCGGCTCGGGCGCGGGGGCGGGCGAGCGCGACTCGAAGATGGAGGCGATGGCGGCGACGGCGGCGCGGTCGGCGTCGCTCTCGGACCAGCTGCTCGATCAGTGGCGCCTGGCGGAGACGACGCCTCGCGTGAGGGAGCTCGGGGAGCTGCTGCTCTCGCACCTCGACGGCGACGGGTACCTGCGGACGTCCCTCGCGGACCTTGCGGACCAGGCGCCGGCGACGATCGGGAAGCCGACGGTGGAGGAGCTCGAGGCGGCGCTGGGCGAACTCCAGAACGCGCTGGACCCGCCGGGCGTGGCGGCGCGAGACACGCGCGAGTGCCTGCTGCTCCAGCTCGACGCCCACGAGCGCGAGGGGACGGGCGTCGCGACGCCGCTCGTGCGCCGGCTCGTGGAGGAGCACCTCGACGACCTGCTCAACAACCGGCTGCCGAAGATCGCGGAGGAGGAGGAGACGTCGATCGAGGCGGTGAAGGACGCGATGGTGAGGATGCGCCGCCTGAGCGTCGCGCCCGCGCGGATGCTCGTGAGCGAGACGCCCGCGGCGATCGTCCCCGACGCGATCATCGAGTACGACGAGGAGGACGACCGGTACGTCGGGTACCTCAACGACGCGGCGCTTCCGAATCTTCGGATCAACAAGGGCTACGCGAAGATGGTCCGCGAGGCGGACGTCGATCCGAACGCGAAGGAGTTCATCCGCACGAACCTGTCGAACGCGCAGTGGCTCATCGACGCGATCGAGCAGCGCAAGCGCACGCTCGTGCGCGTGCTGAACGTCGTGGCGGCGGCCCAGCGCGACTACTTCGATCAGGGGCCCGAGGCGCTGCGGCCGCTCCCGATGACGCAGGTGGCGGATCAGCTCGGGGTGCACGTGGCGACGGTGAGCCGGGCGGTCTCGGGCAAGCACGTGCGCACGCCGCGGGGGACGGTGGCGCTGCGAAGGTTCTTCTCGGGCGGCATCCAGACCGACGAGGGCGAGGAGATGAGCTGGGAGGCGATTCGCGCGGCGCTGCGCGAGGTCGTGGACGCCGAGGACAAGCGAAAGCCCCTCTCGGACGACGCGCTGAGCAAGGCGCTCAAGGCGCGCGGGATCGACATCGCGAGGCGGACGGTGGCGAAGTACCGCGACCAGCTCGGGATCCCGGCGGCGCGGCTTCGCAAGGAGCATTGAGGATCGGCCGGCGGCGGGGCTCCCACGGATGTTTTGTGTTGCACGCGTCGCACGCGCTGAGCTAGTCTCCACGGCATGAGGCCGGGCCGCACACCCGGCGAAGACCATCTTGTCCAGGAGTCAACGTATGTTCCGAACGTTTGCTGTCGGCGTTTGCGCCGTCGTTTCGCTTCCCGCGCAGGCCGCTCTGATCGACCTGACGCCCGGGTCTGGCGCGGGGCTGAGCGGCACGACCGCGGCCGCGGATCCTGAACTGGCGGGCGCGGTGGCGGTCGGCGGCGATCTGCTCATCCCGTTCCAGATCCTCGGCGCCGGCGACGCCCTGCTCTACGAGGCGGCGCTGCAGACCCGGGTGATCATTTCCTCGGACACCGGGAACGCTCATTTCCTGTATCGCGTGCGCGACGTGAATGGCTCGCTCAACGGCGTGATCGCGGAGATCGTCACCTCGGACTACACCGGCATGCAGACCCGCGTGGAGTACCGCCTCGATACGGGGGCCGATCTCGGACCGTCGCGGGCCGAGCGGTCGGCGGACGGGGCGGACATCAGCTACCTCTTCGGCAACGGCTTCCCGCCCGGCGATGAATCGCATTTCTTCTTCGCCGCGACGGACCAGTCGAACTGGTCGCTCACCGGCTCGACGACGATCATCCTGACGACGGGCGAGAGCGTCACGCTGACGACGTTCATCCCGGCGCCCGGAACGGCGGCGCTGTTCTCGGTGGCGGGCGTCGCTCTGGCTCGGCGCCGGCGGCGCTGATCCGCTCACCGGCCTTTGAGCGTGCGGCGCCGGCACGGTCCGCGCCGACGAGAAGCCCGGGGCTGGAAGCCTCGGGCTTCTTTGATCGGGACGGCGCGGGCGACGGTCTGCACGGTCCTCTCGCGCGACGAGCTCGCCATCCTCATCGGCGCCTCCATCCGCGTCACGCGGCGCTTCACTTCGCGCCCGCGAGCTTGCGGACCGTCATGTCGAAGGACTTGACGAGCGTGATCTTGATGCCCCAGGTGAGCGCGAGGTAGCCCGCGGCGGCGGCGAGCGAGCCGACGATGAGGGGCAGGTTGGCGGCGGCGGGGTCGCCGGCGCCGGCGAGCGTCTCGGTCGCGGCGCGGGCGGGATCGACGACGGCGTGCGCGGCGGTGATGGGCGTCAGCGCGCTCAGCGCGGGCCCGAGCAGGGCGACGTCGGAGCCGGCGTTCCAGCCGCAGAGACCGAGCACGCCCGCGACGGCGGCGACGACGCCGAAGCTCGCGGTCGTGGCGGTCAGGACGCCCTTGCTCCTGAGCGACCACTGGAGCCCGATGACGGCGCAGAACGCGACGAAGGGGACGCTCGTGAGCGGCGCGACGAGCATCGCGACGGGGAGGACGACGGGGAGGTCGATTCGTTCGGAGCCGACGAGGTCGCTGACGACGACGTCGCCCGCGCCGCCCAGCCCGCCCGCGAGAACGTAGGCCGCGGCGAGGATGGTGGTGAGGATCGGGACGGCGAGCATCGGGCCGAGGTACCAGACGAGCCCGCGGAGCTTGCCGCCCAGATAGTCGCTCGGGGTGATGGGCGTGGTGAGGAGGATGTCGAGGGTGCCGTCCTCGCGCTCGGCGGCGATGGTGGAGGCGGCGCTGACGATGGCGACGAGGGTGATGACGAGGTGCTCGGTGTAGAGCGTCGAGAGGAGCGCGAAGCGGAAGTCCGGCGCCGAGAGCGCGCCCGAGTGGAAGAACGCGAGCAGCCCGACGCCCCAGAGGAGCCCCGCGGCGAGGAAGCCCCAGCGCGCGAACTGGCGGAGCAGCCCCCCTCGTGAGGAGGCCTCACGCCACGCGATCGGGTTGTTCCCGACGTGACGCGGGGAGCGCTCGGAGGCGGGGCCCTCGATCTCGCCCGGGGCTCGGCGAAGGCGGAAACCGCTCGCGGCGGCGGAGCGGACGCTCCAGACGCTCGCGATGACCAGGAGCAGGCTCGTGACGCCGGAGAGCCACGCGAAGGCCACGACCGGGCGCCCGAGCCAGAGTCGCGCGAGCCACGCGGCCCCGGCGAGTTCATCGGGCGAGTGGGGGGCGTAGGCGGAGGGCGAGAGGATCGAGCGGAGGGCGAGGAAGGGGTTGAGGGGGGTGAGTATGGACGTTCTGCCGGGAGCGGCGACGACGGCGTCGGCGGCGGCGGTGATCGCGAGGTAGGAGACGACGGCGATGTAGAAGATGAAGACGGCGCGCTGCCCGGCGACGCGGGAGACGCACAGGGCGATGGCGACGGCGCCCACGACGAAGGCGGAGAGGGCGGCGATGGCGTAGGCGAGGAAGATCGCGCGGCCGGGCACGCCGCCGAAATACTGCGTCACGGCGAAGAGCGGGAGCGACGCGGCGAGGAGGGCGAGGATGAAGAAGAGCCGCCCGAAGAGGTTGCCGAGAACGATCTGCGATGCGGTGAGGGGGGTGGAGAGGAGGATGTCCCAGGTCTTGGGATTGGCTTCCTGGGCGATGGCGCCGGCCATGAAGAGGGGGGCGATGAGGCAGATGAGCGCGACCTGGAGGTAGGCGACGTACTTGAAGCTGGTGGCGCCGGCGGCGGCGAGCTCGCGGTAGGAGAGTGCGCCGGCGTCGGAGGCGACCAGGAGCGTCCAGAGCAGGACGATGATGAGGACGGCGAGGTAGGCGGAGCGCAGGTACAGATGGTGGAGGCGCTTGGATCCGCCCTGGACCAGCCGCACCGCGACGGGGTTGGTGGGGCCGAGGCTCAGGAACCAGCGGATGAAGGTGGGCAAGGGGCGGCCTCGGCGGGGGTTGAGCGCGTGAAGATTGTGTCGACGGTATGGTAAACCGCGGTCCGGCGGGCGTCCGCCGGGGCCAGTTTCATCCGGACGCCGACCTCCGCCTGTACTCGGCGGCCGATTCCAGCCCGCGTTTGGGGCGGGCCCGCGGCGGCAGCGCCCGCGGATCAACGTCACCGGAGCTTGCGCTCGTCGATCCCGCCCGCGTTTGCGGCCGCTGGGATCCGGGCGACGAGAGACGTGGTGGTTGCGGCGCGCGGGCGCCGTGGGATCGGCGTGACGAGGGCGGTTGGCGGTTCGTTCGGGGCGCGGCGACGCGGCTGCGCGTGATCCGAAAGGACCGGCCATGGAGCCGTTTTTGACATTCACGGACGCGGTCGGCGGGGTCGCGATGCTCGGCGTCGCCGCGGACGTCGTGGCGACGGGCGCGGTGGCGCTGCTCGCGGGCGTCGTGGCGGGGGGGCTGCTTGCGCGGGGGCTGATCGGTCGGACGCTCACGAGCGCCAAGGCGGAGGCGGACCGGCTGCTCGAGGTGGCCCGCGTGGAAGGCGAGACGGCGCGGGAGAAGGCCGAGCTGGAGGCGGAGAAGCGGATCCTCGAGAAGCGCGCCGCCTTCGACGAGGAGGCGGAGCGGACGCGGGCGGAGCTGCGCGACCAGGAGAAGCGGCTCGGCAAACGTGAGGACCAGCTCGACCGCAAGTTCGAGCAGCTGACGAGCAAGGAGGAGACGCTCGAGGCGCGGTCCGGGAAGCTCGCGGCGCGGGAGGCGTCGCTCGCGGAGCGGGAGGCGTCGCTCGAGCGGCTCTACGAGGAGCAGGAGCGGGAGCTGCTGCGGGTGGCGGACCTGTCGCGGGAGGAGGCGACGGCGCGGGTGCTGGAGCGGATCGAGGAGGACTCGCGGCACGAGGCGGCGAAGCGCTCGCGTGAGATCCTCGAGCACGCGGAGAGCGAGGCGTACGAGGAGGCGCGGGAGATCACGCTCCAGGCGATCCAGCGGTACGCGTCGGAGACGAGCGCCGAGTCCACGGTGCGGGCGGTGGAGATCCCGTCCGACGACATGAAGGGGCGCCTGATCGGCCGTGAGGGGCGAAACATCCGCGCGTTCGAGCGGGCGAGCGGGGTGGACCTGATCATCGACGACACGCCCGGCGTGATCGTGGTGTCGTGCTTTGACAAGGTACGTCAGGCGATCGCGACGCAGGCGCTGCAAACCCTCATCTCCGACGGGCGGATCCATCCGACGCGCATCGAGGAGGTTCTTTCGGCGGCGCGGAAGGACGTCGAGAAGCAGGTGCGCAAGCACGGCAAGGAGGCGGTGGTCGAGGCGAATCTTCGCGGCGTTCATCCGAAGGTGAGCGAGGCGATGGGCAAGCTGCACTTCCGCACGAGCTACGGGCAGAACGTGCTTCGCCACTCGCTCGAGGTGGCGTACCTGAGCCAGATCATCGCGGACCAGCTCGGGCTCGACGGGGCGCTCGCGAGGCGGTGCGGCTTCCTGCACGACATCGGGAAGGCGATGGACCACGAGATGGAGGGCGGCCACCCGAAGATCGGGATGGACTTCGCCAGGCAGCACGGGGAGAAGGAGCCCGTGCTCAACGCGATCGGCGGGCATCACGCGGACATCCCGGCGACCAGCTTCTACACGCCCATCGTGATGGCCGCGGACGCGGTGAGCGGGGCGAGGCCCGGGGCCAGGCGCGAAAGCCTCGAGCGGTACATCCAGCGGCTCGAGCAGCTTCAGGGGATCGCGCACGAGCACGAGGGCGTGACCGAGGCGCACGCGATCCAGGCGGGACGCGAGGTGCGGGTGATGGTCAGCGCGGAGCGCGTGAGCGACGACGAGGCGCACCTGATCGCGCGGAAGATCGCGGATCGGGTGGCGGAGGAGATGACCTTCCCGGGCGAGATCAAGGTGACCGTGCTCCGCGAGACGCGGGCCGTCGAAATCGCGCGGTGAAGTTCCCGGACCGCCGCTTCGGGGGGACGTCCGGGACGGCAGATTCGGATATGCGGGTGCGAAACGGATGGAAGACCCCCAATGCGGGTCCAGATGCGAGAACTGCGCGGGTGTGGGGTGCAGATGAAGGATTCGTCACCCGATGACGAAAATCGCCCGCGGACCGGAGCCCCGCATGCCTTCACCCGTTCCTGCCAACGAGGCGGCCCGACTGGAGGCCCTGCGTGCCTACCGGGTGCTGGACACGCCGCCGGAGGCTCCGTTCGATCGGCTGACGACGCTCGCGGCGCGGCTCATCGGGACGCCCATCTGCGCGGTGAGCCTGGTCGATGCGCATCGCCAGTACTTCAAGTCGTGCGTCGGTCTCGACGTCCGACAGACGCCTCGCGACGTGTCGTTCTGCGCTCACACGCTGCTCGAGGAGGACGTTCTGGTCGTCGAGGATGCGCTCGCGGACCCGCGCTTCCGGCGAAATCCGCTGGTGGCGCAGGGCGTGCTGCGCTCCTACGCGGGCGCGCCGCTTCGGACGGCGGGGGGCCTGTGCCTGGGCTCCTTCTGCGTGCTCGACCCGGAGCCCCGGTCGTTCCACGACTCGGACCTCGAGGTGCTGCGCACGTTCGCGGCGGTGGTCGTTGATCAGCTCGAGCTGCGGCTGGCGAGCGCCCGTCAGGCGGCGGCGCTTGAGGCGGCGGAGCGGGCCAGCGCCGTCAAGCACGCGTTCCTGCGAAACCTGAACCACGAGGTGCGGACGCCGCTGGCGGCGCTGACGGGCTTCGCGGAGCTTCTCGACGCGGAGGATCTGTCGCCGGAGGGGCGCACGCGGGTGTGCGAGTCGATCCGGGCGAGCGGGGCTCGGCTGCTCGGCGTGATGAGCGACGTGCTCGACTTCGCGGACCTCGAGTCCGGCTCGATCGAGCTCGAGCACGAGCCCTTCGTCGCGCAGCGGGCGCTCGAGCGGTGCGTGGAGCAGGTGCGACCGGCGGCGCGGGATCGCGGGGTGCGGCTTCGCGTGACGGCGCCGCACGAGTCGGTGCGCGTGCTGGGCGACGAGCCGCGTTTCCGGCAGGCGGTGGACCGACTGCTCGACAACGCGGTGCGGTTCGCCGAGGCGGGCGGCGCGGTGGATGTCGAGCTGACGAGCGAGGCGGGGGCTCCGGGCGTGGTCGACGTGACGCTGCGCGTCGAGAACGACACGCGCGAGAAGAGCGCGCTCGATCCCGAGCGACTCTTTGACGCGTTCTGTCAGGGCGACGAGTCCGGGACCCGGCGGGTGGGCGGCCTGGGCCTCGGGCTGACGATCTCGCGCCGGCTCGCGGAGGCGATGGGCGGCGGAGTGGACCTGACGCGCGAGGGCGACACGGTGCGGGCGACCCTGCGCTTGAGCCTGCCGGCGGCGTCGGGCGCCTGGCGCGGCGCGGACGAGCGGACGCCGGCGGCGGCGCTGCGGTCGCTCCGCGTGCTCGTGGCCGAGGACGGCCCGGACAATCGCCTGCTGCTGCGGATGCTTCTCGAGCGCGTCGGCGCGCAGGTGACGGTGGCCGAGGACGGGCGGCGGGCGGTGGAACTCGCGGAGCGCCAGCCCTTCGATCTCGTGCTCATGGACCTGCAGATGCCGGTGATGGACGGGTACGAGGCGACGCGGCGGCTTCGCGAGGGCGGCTTCGACGGGCCGATCGTCGCGGTGACCGCCAACGCGACCGACGAGGACCGTCGGCGGTGCGCGGCGGGCGGCTTCGACCTGTTCCTGACCAAGCCGCTCAACCGGGGCGACCTCTACGCCCGGTGCGCGGAGCTCGCCCGCGCCGCGGCGTGAGCGCTGATCGTCAGTCGCGAAGCGCCTCGCGGATCCAGCCGCCGCCGAGCACGCGATCCCCCTGATAGACGACGGCGGCTTGTCCCGGCGCGACGGCGTCCTCGGGCCTCTCGAAGCGCGCGACAAGGCGGTTCTCGTGGTCGATCAGGACGCGGGCGGGGATGGGCTCGCCGTGGGCGCGGATCTGGACGTCCGCGCGGCCGGGGCGGTCGCGGAGCGCCGCGATCTCCGGCTCGGTCAGGAGCCAGTTGGTCTCGCCCGCGATGAGTCCGGTCGCGGCGAGCTGTTCCCGCTCGCCGACCACCACGGCGTTGCGGGCGGGGTCGCGCTCCAGGACGTAGAGCGGGCGCTCGGCGGCGACGCCGATGCCGCGGCGCTGTCCGACGGTGTAGCGGTGGTGGCCGCGGTGCTCGCCCAGGCGCTCGCCCTCGCGGGTGAGGATGGGCCCGGTCAGGGCGAGGTCCGGGCGCTCCCGCTCGACGAGGCCCGCGTAGTCGTGGTCGGGGACGAAGCAGATCTCCTGGGAGTCGGGCTTGTCGAAGACGGGCAGCCCGAAGTCCTGGGCGAGCTGGCGGACGCGGCTCTTGGGGTAGCCCCCGATCGGGAGCATCATCTCGGCGAGGCGCGCGCGGGGGGCGCCGAAGAGCACGTAGGACTGGTCCTTGTCCTGATCGACGCCCCGGAGGAGGCGCGGGCCGTCCCCGGCGTGCTCGAGGCGGGCGTAGTGCCCGCTCGCGACAGCGGTCGCCCCGATCTGGCGGGCGTAGTCGTGCAGCTTGCCGAACTTGAGCCAGTCGTTGCAGCGGACGCAGGGGTTGGGGGTTCGGCCCTCGGCGTACTCGCCCACGAAGTAGTCGATGATGCGGCGGAAGTCGCGCTTGAAGTTGACGACGTAGAAGGGGGCGCCGAGCTGGGCGGCGACGAGGCGGGCGTCGGCGGCGTCGCCCACGGAACAGCAGCCCTGCTTTCCGATCCTCGCGGGCGTGCTCTCGCAGGCGGCGCGGGCGGGATCGGGGATCGGGTGGAGGTCGAGCGTCTCGCCCGGGGAGCCCAGGCGCATGAAACAGCCGACGACCTCCCAGCCGTCCTCGGCGAGGAGCGCCGCGGCGACGGAGGAGTCGACGCCGCCGCTCATCGCGACCAGCACTTTTCCGCGCGACGCGGGCATGGGGGGAGTGTACGCCCGGGCCGGCGCCGGACGGCGCAGGACGCGTGGCGACGACCTACCGTATGCGGTCGGCGGCTCGCCCCGCGCTGGCGGCGGCGAGCGCCCGACGCACGTCCGGAGAACCGACCCGATGCCGCTGTTCACCCGCCGATCGTCCAGGGGCGCCGAGAAGGCGCCCGGGAAGCCTGCCGCTCAGGGCGCGTCCGCGTCCAAGCCGGATCGGCCTCCCGTGGTCAACCGGCCGGCGGACGAGGCGCGGATCCGCGAGATCGGCGAGCGGATGCTCGCGCGGGCGCGGGACCACAAGGCGGGGCTGCTGTCCAGGGCGTTCTGGTCGGACAAGCTCATGGACTGGTCCATGAAGGACCACGAGTTCAAGGTGCAGCTGTTCCGGTTCGTCGACGCGTTCCCGACGCTCACGACGCCCGAGATGGTGCACGACCACCTCGTCGATTACCTGACGCAGCCGGGCGTCAAGGCGCCGCCGGGGATGGACCTCGGCCTGCGCGCCGGCGGCGTCGCCAAGAGCATGATGACCTCGACGATCTCCAAGCAGATCACGGGGATGGCGCAGCGCTTCATCGCGGGGACGGACGCGGCGAGCGCGCTCTCGGGCCTCGAGAAGCTGTGGAAGAGCGGGATCGCGTTCTCGGTCGACCTGCTCGGCGAGGCGTGCGTCTCGACCGCCGAGGCGGACCTCTACCGGGGCAAGTACCTGGACCTCGTGGGCAACCTGCCGGGGACGGTGGCGGGGTGGAAGGCGGACCCGCGCCTGGAGCGCGACCACCTGGGCGAGATCCCGCGCGTGAACGTGTCGGTGAAGATCAGCTCGCTGTCGGGGATGACCGATCCGATCGACGCCGAGGGCGCGATCCGCGACATCCGCAGGCGGCTCGACCCGGTCCTGGAGCTCGCCCGCGAGAAGAACGTCTTCGTCAACTTCGACATGGAGCAGTTCGAGCTCAAGGACCTGACGCTCGAGCTCTTCATGCGCTGCTGCGAGGACATCGACTTCCACGCGGGGCTGGCGATGCAGGCGTACCTGCGCTCGGGCGACGAGGACGCGCGGCGGATCTGCGACTGGGCGCGGTCCAGGAAGCGTGAGGTCACGGTGCGCCTGGTCAAGGGCGCGTACTGGGACTACGAGACGATCCACGCCGACGAGATGGGCTGGCCCTGCCCGGTGTGGGCCGAGAAGATCGACACCGACGCGTGCTTCGAGCGCATGAGCGAGACGTTCCTCGACGCGACGCCGAGAGCGAAGGGCGAGGGAGGCGTGAAGCTGGCGCTCGGCTCGCACAACGTGCGATCGATCGCGGCGGCGCTCGCGGGCCTCGAGCGACGCGGGCTGCCGCAGGAGGCGATCGAGATCCAGATGCTCCACGGCATGGCGGATCAGCTCAAGGACGCCGCCAAGGGGCTCGGCCTGCGCGTGCGCGAGTACGTGCCCGTGGGCGAGATGATCCCGGGCATGGCGTACCTCGTCCGGCGCCTCCTCGAGAACACGTCCAACGAGAGCTGGCTCAGGGCGGGGTTCCTCGACAAGGCGTCGCCCGAGCGGCTGCTCGCGAGCCCGCACCGCGAGGCGCCCGCGCCCGACTCGCTGCTCGCCGAGGCGCCCGAGCGCCATGCCCTGACGCCCGCCGAGCCCGGCGTGGGCGACGGGCGACCCTTCTACACCGAGCCGGTGCGCGACTTCGCGGACGCCGAGGCGCGAGCGTCGTTCGGCGCGGCCGTGAGCAAGGCGACCGTGCCGAAGGTGGCGATCGACGCGACGCCCGAGGACGCTGATCGGGCGGTGCGCGTCGCGCACGATTCCGCCCCGGCGTGGCGCGACACGGACCCGCTCGAGCGGGCGAACATGCTCGTTCGCGCGGCGGACCTCATGCGCCGCCAGCGCGACGGGCTCGCCGGCGTGATCATCCGCGAGAGCGGCAAGACCTGGCGCGAGGCGGACGCCGACGTGTGCGAGGCGATCGACTTCTGCGAGTTCTACGCGCGCTGCGCGCCGTCGCTCTTCCGCCGCGAGCGCCTCGGGCGGTTCATCGGCGAGCTCGACGAGCAGTGGCACGAGCCGCGCGGCGTCGCCGCCGTCATCAGCCCGTGGAACTTCCCGCTCGCGATCGCCTGCGGCATGACGACCGCCGCGCTCGTCACGGGCAACCCGACGATCCTCAAGCCCGCCGAGCAGACGCCCGGCGTCGCCAAGATCCTCGTGGACATCCTCCACGAGGCGGGCGTGCCGCGCGAGGCGCTCCAGCTCCTCCCGGGGCCGGGCGAGACGACGGGCGCGGCGCTCGTGCGCGACCCGCGCGTGGCGCTCCTGTGCTTCACGGGGTCCAAGGCGGTCGGGCTCGACATCATCGAGGCCGCGGGCGTCACGCCCGACGAGCAGCCCTTCGTCAAGCAGGTCGTCTGCGAGATGGGCGGGAAGAACGCGATGATCGTCGACGCCTCGGCGGACCTCGACGAGGCGGTGCTCGGCGCGCGGGGGTCGGCGTTCAGCTTCCAGGGACAGAAATGCTCGGCGCTCTCGCGGGCGATCGTGCTCGACTCCTGCCACGACCTCTTCATGGAGCGGCTCATCGAGGCGACCAGGACGCTCGTCGTGGGCGACCCGAAGGATCGCGGCACGGACGTCGGCCCCGTCATCGACGCCGAGGCCAAGGCCAAGATCGAGAGCTACATCGAGAAGGGCAAGCAGGAGTCGCGGCTCGCCCTCGCGATGGAGGTCCCGGAGGGTCTCGAGGAGAAGGTGGGGATGCCCTACGTGGCGCCGCACATCTTCGCGGACGTGCGCCCCGAACACGTGATCGCGCGGGAGGAGATCTTCGGCCCGGTGCTCTCGGTGATCCGCGTGGGCGACTTCGACGAGGCGCTCGCGGTCGCCAACGCGTCGCCGTACAAGCTCACGGGCGGGATCTTCAGCCGCAAGCCCTCGCACCTGGAGCGCGCCAAGCGCGAGCTGCGCGTGGGCAACCTCTACCTGAACCGCGCCATCACGGGCGCGCTCGTCGGCCGCCAGCCCTTCGGCGGCTTCGGCATGTCGGGCGTGGGCTCAAAGGCCGGCGGGCGGGCGTACCTGTCGCAGTTCGTGGTGCCGAGAGCGAGCTGCGAGAACACGATGCGGCGGGGGTTTGCGCCGGAGCTGTGATGGGTTGCGCCGCGGGCGCCGCAGGGTGGCGCGACTCGCGGCGCAGCCGCGCCGTCGTGTGCGTTGGTGACGCCGCGGCTGCGCCTTCGGCGAGTCGTGGCGCCCGGATCGATTAGCGGGAGGCGTAGATCACTGCGGCGATGCCGGCGAACCACGTGACGACGACGCCCCAGTAGCGCCGGCGGAACGCGCGGTCGCGCGTCTTGTGGCGCAGCGTCCGCATGGCGAGGAAGGCGGCGGGCCAGCCGCCGGCGGCGGACCAGAGCAGAAGCGTGCGCTCCTTGACGCGCCAGCGGCCGGCGCGGGCCCGGCGCTTGTCGCTCCAGAAGAGCGCGTAGGTCAGGGCGTTGATGAGGGTGAGCGCGGCGAGCGCGAAGGCGATCGTCTCGGGACGCGTCATGACCGCGGAGCGTAGCGGCGGGTTCGCGAACCGGTCGGGACGGGCGGCGAGGTATTCTGCCGCCGCGGCCGATGCGGGTCCGTCCCCGCCGGCCGCCAACCTTTGACGTGAGGGAGCTGGTCATGATCGGTTCGGTTCGAGGTTCGATGCTCCGCGTTCTGGTTCTCGCGCTGGCGGGGCTGCTGACGACGAGCGGGTGCTCGACGGCGCCCAGGGAGCGGGACCGCGAGACATTCATCACCGAGGCCCGCGCGGCGACGGGGTGGTTCGAGCGGAACGTGAGCGGGCTCCGCGAGCAGATCGACGACTCGGCGGGGGACGTCGTGTTCCCGTCGATCGGGCAGTTCGGGATCATCATCCTGGGCGGCGAGTTCGGCCGCGGGATGGTGTGCGACAGCGACGGGCGTCAGGTCGGGTGGGGCGCGATCAACACCGGCTCGCTCGGCCTTCAGGCGGGCGTGCAGGGCTTCAAGATGCTCGTCGTCTTCGAGGACGAGGCGACGTTCCGCGACTTCCAGCGCGAGCGCCTCACGGGCTCGGCGTCGGCCGTCGCCGTCGCGGGCGAGGCGGGCGGGAGCGCGGCCCAGCCCTTCACCAGCGGCGTGGCGATCTACCAGGGCGCCAACAAGGGCCTCATGGCGGGCGTGAACATCGGGCTCGACCTCATGCAGTACGAGGAGCTCGGGTACGACCGGTGATCGGGCGTCGCCCGCCCGTCAGGGGCACGCGCCCCAGGAGCCGATGAGCTGGGCGAGGTCGGCGGGGCCGACGACGCCGTCGCCGGAGAGGTCGGCGACGCAGGCCGCGCCGACGATGCAGGGGGCGGGGTCGCAGGTCGGCGCCCCGCCGCGGGCGAGGAGGTCGGCGATCGCCGCGGCGTGCTGGTCGGGGACGTCCCCGGCGGTGCGGGCGGGCATGAAGACGTCGGTGAAGCGGCCGTCGTCGCCCGCGCCGCCGTCCTCCCCGAAGAGGACGCCC
>Ga0081535_100863_pt1 | contig 14240 bp, 16 predicted proteins | sample HotLakmasection3_FD_71020 | JGI IMG/M metagenome (GOLD analysis project Ga0081535, IMG submission 71020) | Hypersaline microbial mat communities from Hot Lake, Washington, USA - Section #3 (SPADES assembly) (version 2) | ecosystem: Environmental > Aquatic > Non-marine Saline and Alkaline >... | reverse complement strand
GCGGTCCCCCCCCGCCCGCGGACCGGCGCGGCGGAGACAGCCCTGCGGGCGCCCCTACCCGTGCCCCCCCGGCGTGAGCCAGTCCGGCAGCGGCTTCGGGCGACCGTCGCGGCCGATGCAGGCGATCGTGCTCGTCGCCTCGGCGCAGAGGTCGCCCCCCTCGCCGCCCTGCACGCGGCGTACCTCATAGGCGTGATCGATGCGCGCCCGCCCGCCGCCCGTGACGCGGGTGACGACCTCGATCTCGTCGTCGTACCGCGCGGGCAGGCGGTAGCGCAGCTCGAGCTTCGTCACCACGAGCAGCACGCCGGCCCGCTCGAGCTGGGCGTACGTGACGCCCGCCTGGCGGAGCAGCTCCGTGCGCCCGATCTCGAGCCACGTCGGGTAGACGGCGTGGTGCACGAAGCCCATCGGGTCGCACTCGGTGTAGCGCACGCGAAGGCGGTGGGCGCCCTCGGTGGGGATCGCGTGGTCCGGCGCGAGACCCTGGATGTCGATGGGCTCGGGCATCGCGGATCAGAACTCGATGGTCGCGCCCGCGTAGAGCCCGCCCAGCGCGCCGTCGAACTCGAAGCCGTCGTCGTCGAGATCGGTGCGGATGAAGCGGTAGCCGATGTGCGCTCCCCACCACGGCTCGGGCGACCAGGTGAGGCGCGTGCCGACGGACCACATCGCGCTGTCGGGGCCGCCGCCGACCTCGCCGTGAACCTCAAAGTCGACGCCGCCCGGCAGCTCGGCGCCCACCCGCGCGACGGCGAGCCCCTCGACCCAGAGCGCGTCCTCGACGTCGCGCGATCCGCCCGAGGCGACCTCCGCGCGGAGGTCGCTCACCCGCGCGCCCGCGCCGACGTTGAGCCAGAGCAGCGCGCGGGAGTCGCCCTCGCCCCGAAGCGGCTTCTCCGCGAGGCGCTTGGTCGCGAGGATCCAGAACGAGCCGTAGTCCGCCTCCGCGCTGTAGGCCCCGCCCGGCGCCACCACCACGGAACCGAGCTGAAAGCCGGCGGGCGACTCGCTCGAGGAATCGGCCTCGAAGACGAAGCCGCCGAGGTCGATCGCCCAGTCGCCGTTGGTGAAGCGGGCCTCCAGGAGCGGCACGAGCTCCGCCTCATCGAGATTGGCGTCCTCGACGAGGATGCCGGCGCCGCCCGGGAGGCGCAGGTCGTCCTGGAGCGCCGGGCGCCAGAGGCTGACCGACGCGGAGGCGCGCCAGGCGCCGTCGGCCTCGTCCGCGGCATGGGCGATCGGCGCGAGACCCGCGCAGGCGACCAGAATGAGCAGTCGGCGATTCATGTCCGAAGCGTACCGGCTGGCGGGACGCCGCGCCGCCCGCGACGCGCGCGGCCAACGGCCCGCCGCCGCGACTGCCGAAATGGCGCCCGGACGACCGTCCCGGCGTCCGCTGGCAGCGCTCCGGCGGCGGGGGCGGGAGCCGAGCGGCAGGAATCTCGGCCTGCCGCTTGCCCTCTGATCGCCGACATGGTGCGCCCGAACGCCGATCATCCTGATCAGCCCGCCCCCGGCCGACCGGGTGGACGCCTGACCCTGCTCCTGACCGACGCCGGCTGGCGCGAGGAGTCGTGGGCGGACCGTCTGCCCCGACTGCTCGAGCCGATGGGCGTCGCGGCGCTCCGGGCGGGCTGCGGGCGTGAGGCCGCCGACGTTCTCCAGAACACCCACGTCCACGCCGCCGTGCTCGACCTGAGCCTCCCGCTCGACGCCCGAAGACGCTCCATGCGGCCCGCCGGGGCCGCCTGCGGCCTCGACGAGGGCGGCGTCCGCCTGCTCGAACTGCTCGCCCGCCAGGCCCGCGCGGGGCGCCGCCCGCCGCTCGTCGTCGTCCGCCAGCCCCGCACCATGCGAGAGGACCAGCGGACGCTCGCGCTCGCGATGAAGCTCGGCGCCTTCGCCGTCGTCGACCGGCCCGTGCATCTTGAGCGGATGCTCCAGGTGCTCCACAAGCTGCTCGACCGCCACTACCGAGGCCGCTGGCCCGCCGCCGAGGCGGATCCCTTCACCCCGCCCGAATAGTTCTCCCGACCGGCCCGGGTGGTTTCTCCCGCCCTTGGCCCGGCGTTTGTTTCACGCGTTCGACGAACTCGCACCCTTCACCCCGGCACGCCCGGCTTTGAACTGATTCAAGAGGAGACGCACCGATGGCGACCGCCACCAAGAGCAAGAAGTCCATCTCCACCAAAATCCGCCCCCTCGGCGACAAGGTCCTCGTCCAGCGCGACGAGTCCGCCGCGATGACCGAGTCGGGCCTCTACCTCCCCGAGCAGGCCAAGGACAAGCCCAAGACCGGCGTCGTCGTCGCGGTGGGCGAGGGCGCCCTCTCCACCGAGACCGGCGAGCGCACCCCGATGACCGTCGCCAAGGGCGATCGCGTCATCTTCTCCAGCTACGCCGGCACCGAGGTCAAGCTCGGCGAGGACGAGCTGCTGATCATGAGCGAGGACGAGATCCTCGCCGTCATCGACTAGGTCGCGCCGCCCGCGGGCGCCACGGCTCGTCGCTCGCGGCGACGCCGGGCACACGAAAGACGCTCATGACCTCAGCTCAGCTCCGCCAGGCGCTCCGCGAGCTCAACAGCGAGCGCGACGCCGAGTTTCACTTCCACGGCGCCCCGCCCTGCCACGTCCCCGGCGCGATCCTGATCCCCGAGGAGGGCGACCAGATCGTCAAGGTCTCCGACGGCAAGCACGTCTACCTCATCGACGCCGACCGCGTGGCCTGGGTCAAGATCGGATAGCTCAAGATCGGATAGCTCAAGATCGGATAGCTCACGATCGGCTAGCTCGCGATCGGGCCGGCGCCCAGGACCAACCGAACCAAACCGAACGAGAGAAACAGAAGGAACCGAAACCATGGCTGCCAAATCCATCGCCTACGACACCGAGGCCCGCGAGAAGATCCTCGCCGGCGTGCAGAAGCTCGCCCGCGCCGTCAAGGTGACCCTCGGCCCCTCGGGCCGCGTCGTCGTTCTCGAGAAGTCCTTCGGCGCCCCGACCGTCACCAAGGACGGCGTCACCGTCGCCAAGGAGATCGAGCTCGAGGACCCCTACGAGAACATCGGCGCCCAGCTCGTCAAGGAAGTCGCCTCCCGCGCCTCCAAGGACGCCGGCGACGGCACCACCACCGCCACCGTCTACGCCGAGGCCATCTTCCGCGAGGGCCTCAAGAACATCACCGCCGGCGCCAACCCCAACGAGATCAAGCGCGGCATCGAGAAGGCTGTCGAGGCCGTCGTCGCCGAGCTCAAGAAGCAGTCCAGGAACGTCTCGACCAGCGAGCAGATCGCCCAGGTCGGCGCGTGCTCGGCCAACCAGGACCGCCAGATCGGCGACATCATCGCCCAGGCGATGGACAAGGTCGGCAAGGACGGCGTCATCACCGTCGAGGAGGGCAAGAGCCTCGAGACCGAGGTCGAGCTCCTCGAGGGCATGCAGTTCGACAAGGGCTACCTCTCGCCCCACTTCGTCACCGACACCGCCACGATGTCCGCCGAGCTCGAGGACGCCTTCGTCCTCATCCACGAGAAGAAGATCGAGTCCGCCAAGGACCTCCTGCCCATCCTCACCAAGGTCGCCGAGAGCGGGAAGGCCCTCCTCATCGTCGCCGAGGACATCGGCTCCGAGGCCCTCGCCACCCTCGTCGTCAACAAGCTCCGCGGCGTCCTGAAGATCTGCGCCGTCAAGGCCCCGGGCTTCGGCGACCGCCGCAAGGCCATGCTCGAGGACGTCGCCGTCCTCACGGGCGGCACCGCGGTCATGGAGGAGCTTGGGATCTCCCTCGAGAAGCTCGAGCTCAAGGACCTCGGCCGCGCCAAGAAGATCACCGTCGACAAGGACAACACCACCATCGTCGAGGGCGCGGGCAAGTCCGCCGACATCAAGGGACGCATCGAGCAGATCCAGTCCCAGATCGGGCAGACCGACTCCGACTACGACCGCGAGAAGCTCCAGGAGCGCCTCGCGAAGCTCTCGGGCGGCGTCGCCCAGGTGAACGTGGGCGCCGCCACCGAGGTCGAGATGAAGGAGAAGAAGGCCCGCGTCGAGGACGCCCTGCACGCCTGCCGGGCGGCCGTCGAGGAGGGCGTGCTCCCGGGCGGCGGCGTCGCCGTCATCCGCGCCCGCAAGGCCATCGAGAGCATCCGCAAGAACGCCAGCGGCGACGAGCGCGCGGGCATGGACATCGTCCACCGCGCCCTCGCCGCCCCCATCCGCCAGATCGCCAACAACTGCGGCCTCGACGGCGCGGTCATCGCGAACAAGGTGGAAGAGGGCTCCGGCAACAACGGCTTCAACGCCCTCACCCGCGAGTTCGAGGACCTCGTCAAGGCCGGCGTCATCGTCCCGACCAAGGTCGAGCGCGTCGCCCTCCAGAGCGCGGCGTCCGTCGCGGGACTCCTCCTGACGACCGACACCGCGATCGTCGAGATCAAGGACAAGAAGAAGTCCCCCGCCGGCGCCGGCGCGGGGATGGATGATTTCGACTACTAAGTCGCACGATCATCTGAAGTGACATGCGAAGCCCAGGGATTCCGATCCCTGGGCTTTTCTCTTGCATCACGTCGAGCCCCCGTACATCATCCTCACACTCGACCCTGGAATGACTGGTTCCACGTCACGGGTTCCACCTACGAAACGTGGCTCCGCGGGGATCCGCGAGGATGGCGCACGCGGCGCCGCCAATCCGGTGACCACCTCTCCCTCCAGGGAGATCCATCCGAGCACGCCGTTAATGGGACCGGCCAGGTACCCCTCGCGCTCCTCGAAGTTGATCACGCGGTCCGAGGCGTCGCGAACGAGCAATAACGACGGGTGCTCGGTGAACGGGAAGAGGCTGGCGTGGACCACCGTCGCCTCGTCCGCCGCCGGCGCCCCTCCGGCGGCGCCTGCCGCCACGATGACGGCGATGAATCGCATGCCGACCTTCTCGTTGAACGCGCCGCCATCGCTTCGGGCGGCCGCAACGATCGAAACGCACGTCCGACCGTGAGCAACAACAGAAAAATGCGGCTTCCGGCCGAGCCACTTCCGGCAGGCACGTCGCGTGGGCCTGCCGCAGCGCGATGAGGCGGCTCGCGTCGTACGCTGACGGCCGCATGGACGCCGCCGCGAAGTCAACCCTCGCCCACCGCCTCCTCATCGACCGCCCCGACCGCACGGCGACCGCCATCCTTGCGTTTCACGTCCTCGCGTGGTCGCTCGTCCCCTGGCTCGTCAACGACTCCCTCCCCCTCGACACCATCGAGGCCCTCGCCTGGGGCCGCGAGTGGGCCCTCGGCTACGACAAGCACCCGCCGCTCTCGGCGTGGGCGGCGGAGCTCCTCGGCCAGCTCTTCCTGCGGTCGGACCTCGGGCTCTACGCGCTCAGCGCCCTCTGCACCGCGGGCGGCCTGGCGATCATGTGGCGGCTTTCGCGGGAGCTGCTCTCCCCAACGCGCGCGCTGCTCGCGCTGATCCTCCTCGAGGGCGTCTACTACCACGGCTTCACCGCGCCGGAGTTCAACGTCAACGTGCTTCAGATCCCGCTCTGGGCCGCGGCGATCCTCGCCTACTGGCGCGGCGTCACGACGGGCCGGACGCGCTGGTGGCTCCTGCTCGGCCTCGCCGCCGGGCTCGCGCTGCTGTCCAAGTACCTCGCGGGCGCGCTCCTGATCGCGTTCGCCGCGCACGCCCTGTGGTTCCGGCGCGACCTCTTCCGCCGGCCCGGTCCGTACCTCGCGGCCGCCGTCTGCCTCGCGGTCTTCGCGCCGCACGCGGCGTGGATGGTCGAGCACGACTTCGTCACCCTCGCCTACGGCGTCGATCGCGCCGGCGGCGAGGCGGAGACGTCGCCCGTCGATCACGTCCTCCACCCCGCGAGCTTCCTCGTCGCGCAGCTCGGCGCGATCGGCGGCCTGCTCTGGCTGCTCGTCGTCTGGGTCCCGTCGCGCCGCGAACCGGTCGAGAGCGAGCGCGACGCACGCCGATTCCTCGCCACGATGACCGCCGTCCCGATCGGCTCGCTCGTCGCGCTCTCGCTCGCGACGGGCTACGAGCTGCGCTCGATGTGGGCGACGCCCATGCTCATCGCCGCGGGACCGTGCGCGATGGCGCTGCTCCGCGTGCGCTTCCCGGAGATCAAGCCGCGCGACGGGCTCGCCTGGTGCGCCGTGATCCTCGTGCTGCCCCTCGCGCTCTACGGCGCGATCAACGCGTTGACGCTCGAGTTCCGCGACAAGCCCAAGCGCGTCAACTACCCCGGCCCCGCGCTCGCCGCCGCGGCACAGGCGGCGTGGGACGAGCGGGTCGGATCGCCGCTTCGCGTCGTGATCGGCAGCGAATGGGAGGGCGGGCTCGTCGGCTGGTACGCGCCGGATCGACCGAGCGTCTACCTCGGCGCGAGCCCGGCGCGAGCCCGGTGGATGAACGACGACCTCCTGCGCGACCGGGGCGCTATCGTGGTGTGGACCAGGGCGATCGACGCGAACGCCCCGCCCGAGTCATGGGCGCCGATGCCCGAGAGCGTCGCGTCGGACCGATTCGGCGCCATCGAGCCGCTCCCCGACGTCGTCCTGCCCTACCCGTCCTCGCCCGATAAGGCCGCGCGGTTCGGCATGGCCCTCGTCCCGCCCGTCGCGGGAGTGCTCGAGCGCTGAGCGGGTAAACTGCCCCGCATGAGCGAAGCCTCATCAGGATCCACGCGTCCGCCGCGCCCGAGCCTCTCGGTCGTCGCGCCCGTGTACAACGAGCGCGAGACGATCGACGTCTTCGTCGACCGCACGCTCGCCGCGCTCGACCGCGTCGGGGACGCTGAGGCGCGCCTCATCCTCGTCGACGACGGATCGACGGACGGCTCGCCCGCGCGCATCCTCGAGCTTCGCGAGCGCGACCCGCGCGTCTCGCTCGTCGCCCTCTCGCGGAACTTCGGGCACCAGGCCGCGCTCAGCGCCGGGCTCGACGCGGCGACGGGCGACGCCGTGATCCTCATCGACGCCGACCTCCAGGACCCGCCCGAGGTCATCCCCGAGCTCGTCGAGACGTGGCGCGCGGGCGCGGACGTGGTGCTCGCCCAGCGCCGGTCCCGACAGGACACGGGCGTGCGCCGCGCGGGCTTCGCGCTCTTCCACCGCTTCTTCCGCTTCGTCACCGACTTCCCGATCCCCGCGGACACGGGCATCTTCGGCCTGCTCGACCGGCGCGCGGCCGACCAGCTCCGCCGGCTCTCGGAGCGCAACCGCTTCCTCCCGGGCCTGCGCTCGTGGATCGGCTTCCGCACCGCGACGGTCCACTACGACCGCGCCGAGCGCGCGGGGGGCGAACCCAAGCAGACGCTTCGCCGGCTCGTGCGCTACGCCATGGACGGCGTCCTGAGCTTCTCCTACAAGCCGCTCCGCCTGATGACGTGGTTCGGCGCCCTCGTCTCGTTCGCGGGGTTCTCCCTCGCCTGCTACTTCATCGCCAAGCGACTGCTCGGGATCGAGACCGCCGACACCGGCTTCACCACCCTCGTCACCCTCATCCTCTTCATGGGGGGCATCCAGCTCCTCGCCCTCGGGCTCGTGAGCGAGTACATCGCGCGCATCTACGACGAGGTCAAGAACCGCCCGCTCTACATCGTCGCCCAGACGCACGGCCTCGACGAGCCACCCCCGAGCCTCGCGCCGGTCGTGCGCCGCGCGCGCCCGGCCCGCGCCGCGGACGTCCCGGACGAGGCGGCCCTCGGCGCATGAAAACACGCGGCCGGAGCGGGTCCGGCCGCGCGCGTTTCGCTCAGCGCTCGCGGGCGATCAGCCCGTGATCTCGATCAGCTCGACGTCGAAGATCAGCATCGCGTTCGGCGGGATCCGGCCGCCCGCGCCCCGCGCTCCGTAGCCCAGCTCGGACGGGATGATGAGCTTCCACTTGGCGCCCTCCTCCATCATGCCCACGCCCTCGGTCCACCCGCGGATCACGCGGTTGAGGGGGAAGTCGATGGGCTGACCGCGGTCGATGGAGCTGTCGAACTTCGTCCCGTCCACCAGGTACCCCGAGTAGTGCACCTTGACCACCGAGGAATCGCTCTGGGGCTTCTCGCCCTCGCCTTCCTCGATGACGTAGTACATCAGGCCCGACTCCGTCTCCTTCCGCTCGGTCCCCTCGGGAATCTCCCACCCCGGGAAGCGACCGAACGTGTCGTGCTGGAGGACGGCGCCGTTGGCCGCGTTGATCACGACCTCGTGACGGGCGTTCGAGGAGTAGGTCGTCACCATGACCTTGGGCGGGTCGGCGTTCGCCATCATCTCCGCCGTGGCGGCCACGCCCGACGTCTTCTCCTCCGCGATCTTGATGCAGTCGGTCAGGGAGTTGCCCACGCTCTCGATCGACTCCCGCATCTCGCTCGGCGCCGGGGGCAGGGTCGACATGTCCATCTGCGCCACCGCGACAGCGGCGACGCCAACCGCCGCGCCCGCGATCGTCTTCTTCCAAAGCTTCATCGGATCCGTCCTCCCGTTCGGGTTCTATTTGCCGGAAGGGCCGCTCGGCCCGTTCCGCAGGCTACCGGAGATCATCGCGCCGCACAGGGGCGCGTAGACTCCCACAACACCCCACCACGAGCCGGCACGAGCCGGGAGCGGAGGCAGCGTCATGACTTGGACGGTCTACCTGGCCGGCGAGGTCCACTCCAACTGGCGAGAAACCATCGAATCACGCGCCCGCGACGCGCAGCTCGACGTCCGCTTCACCCGACCGGTCACCGATCACGACGCCAGCGACGACTGCGGCGCCGTCATCCTTGGCGATGAGCCCGACCCCTTCTGGCGCGACCACAAGGGCGCCAAGCTCAACGCCATCCGCACCCGCCACGCCATCCGCGAGGCCGACCTCGTCGTCGTCCGCTTCGGCGAAAAGTACAGGCAGTGGAACGCCGCCTTCGACGCCGGCTTCGCCGCCGCCCTCGGGAAGCCCATCATCACCCTCCACCCCGAGGAGCACACGCACGCCCTCAAGGAGATCGACGCCGCGGCCCTCGCCGTCGCTCGCGAGCCCGGGCAGGTCGTCGACATCCTCCGCTACGTCCTGACGGGCGAACTCGCCCGGGAGGGCGCGACGTCGTGAGATGCTTCCTGGCCCTCCTGTCGCTCGCGCTGGCGCCCCTGGCCCTTGCCGCCGGATCGCTCGAGCCGCAGTCCCCCGCCGTGCGCGAGAGAGAGCTCGACCAGCTCGACGCACGCGTCGCGCTGAGCATCTCGTCCCAGCTCGTCCGCCTCCGCGACGCGCTCCACGTCGTCTCCGAGCTCGACCTCCCGCTCGCGGCCGACGCCCAGCGCGTCGCGGCGATGTGGGACGAACGCGTGAGCGAGCCCCTCACCGTCATGCGAGAGCGCGCGATGACCGAGATCGGGATCGACGCCGACGTGGTCGCCGACGCCGCCCGGCGCGCCCGCGAGACGCTCGAGGCGACCGAATGGACCCCCGAGAGCGCCCGCACCGTCATCGACCAGGCCCGGCGCGTCGCCGAGTTCGACGCCCCCCCGCCGACCACGCAGCTCCTCCTCTCCTTCGACCGCACCTACGCCGCCGACGGACTCGCCCAGCTCGCGCAGGGGCTCGTCACCAGGCTCGAGGTCGACGGATCGGGCGGCGCCCGCGGCTTCCGCGCCGAGCTCGACATCCCCCGCTCCTGGATGCTCTCGCGCTCCTACGGCGACGCGGCCGTCGCCCGCGCCCGCTCGCTCTCCGGCGAAGGCCTCGCCTCGGTCACGCTCTCGGTCGTCCCGCTCGCCGAGGACGCGGCCGCGGACCGGGACGCGCCGCCCCTCGACGCCGTCGCCCACCGCGTCACCCCGGAGGGCGTCGCCCGCTTCCACCCCAGCGCCGCGCTCATCGAGAGCGGGAGCGCCAGAGCCCTCGGTCGCGACGCCCTCTTCGCCACGCGGCGGGAGGATCTCTCAAGCCGTCACGGCGTCGTACGAGGCTTCGTCAAGGAGTACCTCACCGTGATCGGGGGCAACGTGATCAAGATCGAGGCGGCCGTCACGGACTCCGGACGAACCGGAACCGAGCTGCTCGACCTCGAGACCCTCCGCGCGGAGTTCCGTCGCGTCGAGCCGCTCTTCGATGAGCTCGTCAGGCGGTGGGCGCCGGTTTCTTCCGCGCCGTAGCAGGGGGCACGTCCGGCTTCGGATTCGGGTTGACCTCAGCGACCGGCCGCGGCGGGCACCGGAAGCCCGCCGCCTGAAGCACCAAGCGGAGCCCCTCGTCGTCGGAGAGATCGAAGGAACCCGTGTCGAACGAGTCCACGTCGAGCACGCCCCACGGCTCCCCCGCGTCGTCGAGCACCGGGACCACGATCTCCGAACGATCCCGCGGGTCGCACGCGATGTAGTTCGGTCCAAGATCGCGCACGTCGCGCACGATCTGCGACGTGTGGAGCATGTACGCCGCGCCGCACGCGCCGTGGATCCCGATCGGCGAGCACGCCGGCTTGTCCCGGCACGGGCCGAGGATCAGCCGCTCCCCCTCCGGCTTCCGCTCGTCGGCGATGTAGAACCCCACCCACGACACGCCCTGATCGTTGAACGCGTCCCACACCGCGTCCACGACGCGCTGCATGCGAAGACCGACCGGCTCGGCCCGCGTCGCGCGAGCCGCCCCGATCACGGATTGGTAGTCTCGATCCATGTCAGTCGGAGTGTAGCCCGGGGCTTGAACAGGGCATGAAGAATCGAGTCGAATCAGTTACAGGCGCCGAGATCGTCAGCGCCGAAGCCCTCTCGAGCGGAGCCTCGGGCGAGGCGACCGCCGTCACGCTCGCCGACGGGCGACGGCTCGTCGTCAAGACCTCCAGAAGCCGTGGAACGCCCGATCCGGGCGACGCCAGCCCGAGCGGGCTGGCGCTCGAGGGCTGGATGCTCGCCTACCTCGCCGAGCGCTCCGACCTCCCCGTGCCGCGCGTCCACCTCGCCGAGCCCGACCTCCTCGTCATGGACCGCGTCCCGGGCCGCACCGGCGCCCGCGGCGACGCCGAGCTCGATGCCGCCGAACATCTGGCGAGGCTCCACTCGGTCACGAGCGACCGCTTCGGGCTCGAACGCGACACCCTCATCGGCGGCCTCCCCCAGTCAAACGCCGAGCGCGACTCCTGGATCGAGTTCTTCCGCGACGAGCGCCTCCTTGACCTGTCGCGCCAGTGCGTAAACGCCGGACAGGCGCCCCCAAAGCTCCTCGACCGCGTCCGCCGCCTGGGCGACAAGCTCCCCAGGCTCATCGACGAACCCGACGCCCCCGCCCTCCTCCACGGCGACGTCTGGGGCGGGAACGTGCTGAGCGACGGCGGCCGCGTCACCGGCTTCATCGACCCCGCGATCTACTACGGGCACCCCGAGATCGAGCTCGCCTTCACCGCGCTCTTCTCCACGTTCACGCAGGGCTTCTACGACCGCTACCACCAGCTCCGGCCCATCCGCAACGGCTTCTTCGAGGAGCGCGCCGACCTCTACAACCTCTACCCCCTGCTCGTCCACACCCGCCTCTTTGGAGGCTCGTACCTCGCGCAGGTCGAGCGCACCCTCTCCCGCTACGGCGTCTAAGCTGAACGTCATGAGCCAGCGCGTCGTCATCGTCGGAGCCGGGATCGTCGGCGCGTCGGTCGCGCTCGAACTCGCCCGCCGCGGCGTCACGCCGATCCTCCTCGACGCCGGACGCGCCGCCGGCGCCTGCTCCTTCGGGAACTCCGGCCTCCTCTCGCCCGGGCACGCCCCCCTCTCCGCGCCCGGCGCCTGCGACGAGTACCTCGCCCGCCGAGACGACGCCGCCTCCCGCGGACGCTTCGCCCCCTCCGAGGATTCCCGCCTCGCCGCGTGGATCGACGTCTTCCGCGACGCCTGCTCGCCGAACGCCTACGACCGCGGCATGAACGCCCTCTGCGCCCTGGCGCCCATGGTCGCGCCGCTGTTCCGCGAGTGGACGGGCGAGATCCGCGAGCGCCTCGGCATCGAGTGCGACTTCCGCGAGGACGGCGCCGTCGCCCTCGCCAGCTCGCCGCGAACGCTCGATCAGCTCCGCTCATACGCGAGCGACCTCCACCGCCGCGGCCTCGCGGCGGAGATCATCGACGGCAGCGCCGTGCGCCGCCTCGAGCCCGCCGCGACCGACGCCGTCATCGGCGGCGCCTTCTACGCCGACTGGGCCACCATCGAGCCCCACCGATTCGCCACCGGCGTCGTCAGGCTCGCGCTCGAGCTCGGCGCCGAGCTGCGAGAGACCGTCCGCGTCGCGCGCCTCGAACGGGGCGCCGCCGTCACCGACGCCGGCGAGCGCGTCGAGGGCGACGCGATCGTCGTCGCCACGGGCGCCGACGCGGCGGACCTGCTCGACCTCCCCATGGCCTCCGCCCTCGGGTGGCACGCGGACCTCCGCCTCGACGCCGGCGTCCGCCGCGGCACAGTCATCGCCGACCGCGACGTCATCCTCACCCCCATGGAAGACCGCCTCCGCGTCTCGGGCCTCGTCGAGATCACGAACGACCACCCCGCCAACGTCGAACGCGCCCGCATCGAGCAGCTCCTCGCCGGCCCCCGCGGCGTGCTCAAGGGCGTCGAGGGCGCCGTCGTGAGCGAATGGGTCGGGCGTCGCCCCTGCCTGCCCGACGGCCTCCCCGCGATCGGCCCCGCGACCGGCCGCTCGGGCGAGACGATCTACGTCGCCACGGGCCACGCCCGCATGGGCCTCACCCTCGGCCCGGCGACCGGCCGCCTCATCGCCGAGACGATCGCGGGCGAGAGGCCGAGCGCGCCGCTCGAGCCGTTCGATCCGAGCCGGTTCGCCCCGCAGCGGGTCTCGTCGCACGGGCGCCCCGAGGCGATGAGGAGCGCGAGGACCGACGCGCCGACGCCGGCGTCGCCGCCGAAGTCCGCGGCCCCGGGCTGACCGCAGGCCAGAGCGCTCATCGAGCGAGCCATCGCCGAGGCGCGCTAGACCACCACCATCGACTCATCGAGCGGCTTGCGCGACAGCGCCTTCTTCGGCACCCGCGCGTCCTCCGCCGGGTAGCCGACCGGGATCAGCAGGAACGGGCGCTCGTTCTCGGGACGCTCCAGCACCTCGGTCAGGAACTTCATCGGGCTCGGCGTGTGCGTCACGCTCGCGAGGCCCGCGTGGTGGATCGCCGCGAGCAGCATCCCGCTCGCGAGCCCGACCGATTCCGTGTTGTAGTAGACGGGCGAGCCGTCGTCGCCCTTGGCGAGCTTGAAGACGACGATGAGCCACGGCGCGATCTCGAGAAACGCCTTGTGCTCGTCGGTGCCGAGCGGCGCCAGGTCCTGCAGCCACCGCTCGCTCGCCCGCCGAGAGTAGAACTCCCGCTCCTCTTCCTCGGCCGCCAGGCGGATCTTCCGCTTGACCTCCGGATCCCGCACGCAGACGAAGCGCCACGGCTGCGCGTTGGCCCCGGACGGCGCGGTGGTCGCCGCGCTGACGCACCACTCGATCGTCTCGCGCGAAACCGGCTCGGGCGAGAAATCGCGAACGGTGCGCCGCTTCCGCATCACCTCGTAGAAGTCACGCGCCGCCTCCTCGGGCGGCTTCCCGGGCCTGTGGCGCTCCGGAAGCGGGACGAACTCGGCCTTGGGAAGCGGCGTGCTCATGACGAACTAGAACCTGGGCGGAGCGATATCTTCCGCCGAATCCTCGCTCTCGTCCTCGGCCCGCCGAGCCGCCTCCGCACGCGCCTCCGCCGCCGCGTCGACCGCGTCCGCGAGCCCCTCGACCGTCGTGAAGATGTGGTCGGGCCGGACCGGCTTCTCAAGCTCCGGCGTCGCCCCGCCCGGACGCCCCGCGCGCCGGTCGATCCAGCACGTCGCGATGCCCAGCGCCTGCGCCGGCACGATGTCGTGGAACAGGCTCTGCGCCACGTGCAGGTGATCCCGAGGCTTCACGCCAAGCTCCGCCACCGTCTCGAGCGTCCGGCGGAACATGCGGATGTCCGGCTTGTACGCCCCGGTCTCCTCCGCGGTCACGATCGCGTCGAGCTCCACGCCCAGCTTCGGGAGCGCCCCCGCAAAGCTCTCGGCGTCCACGTTCGAGACGATCACCAGGCTCGCCCGCGCCCGCAGACGGCGCAGCGCCTCGGGCGTGTCGACGAACGCCGGCCACTCGCCCACCGACGCCGCCAGCCGATCCGCGTCCGCCGCGGTCGCCCGGGCGCCGAGATCCGCCGCGAGCCGGCGCATCGCCCCGCGCAGCACGTCGCGGTAGCTCGCCGACGGACACGCC
>Ga0081535_100859_pt1 | contig 14309 bp, 13 predicted proteins | sample HotLakmasection3_FD_71020 | JGI IMG/M metagenome (GOLD analysis project Ga0081535, IMG submission 71020) | Hypersaline microbial mat communities from Hot Lake, Washington, USA - Section #3 (SPADES assembly) (version 2) | ecosystem: Environmental > Aquatic > Non-marine Saline and Alkaline >... | reverse complement strand
CCTGATCGAGCAATCAGCGTTTAATTTGAGTACAGAAATCTGTCTCATGATCACCAAAACCGACTCATGATCACCAAAACCGGGCAACCCTAGTTCAGACAGACTATCTTGTTGCTGCCCTCTCAAGGATTTTGGGCGATCGCGTCAGATTGCCCCATCTAGTCGGTCGCAAGGGTGATCGTCGGCTTACGCGCCTTGCTGCCTTTCGATAAACGAGCGCCCAGCCATCAGGGCTGCGCTACTGGTCGTGTATTGATACCCATCGTTCAGGACATCCAAAGCCGAATTGATAATCCAGCATTGGTAACCATTTTGGCGGGTATGGCTAACGCCGATAATCCACCCTGGTAGGGCGGATAATTGGACAAATTGAGTAGTTTCCATAATCTTGTCACATTGTTAATTTAATCTTAAGCTACAAGACGCTCCCATTGACTTCCGTAAAGGTCACGATTGGGCATACACGCCTCTGAATCGCCTCAATTCCGTGGAGTGAGTTTCGGCAAATCTCGGCTTGTGCTACTTTGCGGGGGATATATCGGGTCTCTGGCGGCGTAGCGCGATCGCATTTTTTCTGCTTCTGTGCCGCCCCGCACATCTGAGGAGTTACAGGCGTATGTCGAAACAGAGCATCGGTTTGGACGCAGATCTTTACGACTATTTGCTGTCGGTTTCCCTGCGGGAACACCCCGTGCTCACGGAGCTACGTCAAGAAACGGCAAACCATGCGATGGGGCAAATGCAGATTGCGCCCGAGCAGGGACAATTTATGGCGCTGTTAGTGAAACTCGCGCAGGTGCAGCGGGCCTTAGAGGTGGGGGTGTTCACTGGCTACAGTGCTTTGGCGGTGGCCCTTGCCTTGCCGCCAACGGGGCGGTTAGTGGCGTGCGATGTGAGTGAAGAGTACACCGCGATCGCCCGGCGGTACTGGCAAAAGGCTGGCGTCGCCGAGAAAATCGATCTGCGCCTCGCTCCGGCCACCGAGACTCTGCAAGACTTAATTAATGTCGGCGAAACTCAGACTTTTGATTTTGCTTTTATCGATGCCGACAAAAGCAGCTATGACACCTACTATGAGCAAGCCCTGCAACTCGTGCGATCGGGGGGCCTGATTGCGATCGATAACGTGCTCTGGAATGGTCGCGTTGCCGACCCCACGGTCACCGACAACCGCACCCAAAGAATTCGCGCTTTGAACCAAAAACTCTCCCAGGACGATCGCATCGACCTCAGCCTGCTCCCCCTCGGCGATGGCCTGACCCTGGCTCTCAAGCGATGAGCTGATCCCTGGGTGAGAAGGACGAGGGGATTAGGGTAGCTGGGTGTGAGGGTAGCTGGGTAGCTTATACCCATTCGATCATATTGGCAGACACAACGCGGTTGGAGAGCACTGCTTCCAAACCTCGGCAAAAAGGCTGGCAGACTAATCCCAATTCTTCAAAATAGCGCTACAGATCGAATTAGCAAAGTGCTCATAAACCTCTCCTTGGCAAGGAGAGGTGCCGCAGGCGGTGAGGTTTTAGTCGCTCAAACGGAGTCTAGAATCCCTTTCTGAAATAGCTTTGACCCATTTGTGCCGACTGGATAGCTGGACTAAAGGGGCGACAGCAGCAGGGGCTCTTCGCTGTCGTCGCCCCTGCGCAGAATTGGCATAAGAGCGCCTCGCCGACTTTCGTCTCCGCAGGGGTCTACCGTGTACACACATCTCGAATGAAAGCCCAAAATCCTGCATTTGCCCCCCTCCGCCCCCCAATTCTGGGGGGGACATAACGGCAAAGTCCCCCGGCATCGGGGGCTTAAAGCCCTCCGGGCATACCAGAAAAGGGGGCCATCAAGCCGGAAAAGACAGACCAAAGACTTATGTGTACACCGTAGCCGCAGGGGGAGTGTCAAATTCGCCTTATCGTCCCGGTGCTGCCGCTTGCTGACTGCTGTACATTGCCTGCAACACCAGCGCCGGATCAACCCAATTATCGTTATATTTCAAACCCCAATGCAGGTGGGGGCCAGTGGTGCGGCCCGTCATGCCAATGCGTCCAATGCGGGTGCCCGTTTCCACTCGTTGCCCTTCACGAATACGGAGCCCCCCTTCGCTATCGAGCATGTAGCGATCGCCCCCCTCTTGAGTAACGTAACCCTGCATATGGCAGTAAATGTGCATCCAGTTGCCCGACTGCACAACCACTGAGGTACCACAAGAGCTATCGTCAGAAACTTCGATAACTTGTCCGCCCCACCAGTTTCGAATGTAGCTGCCGGAAGGGGCCGCCATATCTAGCCCATAGTGAAAGCGCTGTTCGCCCCCGTAGGGATCTGAACGATAGCCGAAGGGTGACGTATACGCCTGAAAGTCTTCGACGGGGAAGGAAGCCAGATGCCACTGAGTGTTGGAGAGGGCCGCTGTGTCGACGGCTCCGGCAGTAGGGGGGGGGCCGGTGTGTAAAAAGAAGACGAGGGCAGTGGCTAACACTCCCAAGAGCATCTGAGAGACTCGCGAGAGCGATCGCTGACGTCTGTCGAATTGAGGGCAGACCATGCGCCAAAACGGAATCCAAAGCTTCATAGTTCAGAACCAAGCTGGTATCAATGACGGGGAGTAGGAAAGCAGCTAATAACTGAGAGCCATGACGACTAAGAATAGCCCAGCTTGGGCAAAAAGTGACACTTTCAATAGAGTCACAAACAGGCTGCACACGGATTGGTTATCCCCCTATGAACCAAAGGAAAAAAATGGTCATACTGGGACTGGGACCCGTCAAAAATTCCGATCAAAAGATTTCAGCTCGCACTGGAGCCAAAACTGTTGAAAAAATTCATATATGGCGGCATGCAGTACGCCGAGTTCAGAAGGCGGAATTCATCCCAGTTTTCGACACCTGGACTACACCTCCATAGTTCTGAAAGATCTCGCTCCTCCTGTGGTACAGAGGGTAGAGCGATCAAGCGGTGAATAGCCGCTTGGTCCTTGGCGAAGACCATTTTTAGAGAGCTTTAGGCGGCGACAGCGGGAGAATCGCGATTTGTAGCGCGGCTTTGCAGCATTGGTAAAGCTCCTGAATCAATGCATGATTACAGCCTTTAGATGGTCGGTTCGAGGATTTAGTTTAGTCGTCCGTCGTGGATTGTCACTCAGGACGGCCAGGATGGTTATCCAACAAGAGCGCATTGGACGCATCGATATTCGGGCAGCATTGAAAATCCCTGCAGGATTAGAATCCTGGGGGACTTCAGCGATCGATGAAAAGACCTAGCCGGGGATCCTGGGTTGATCTTCTTCATCCTTGCTAAGGAATCAGGATTTTATAAAATCCAAGTTTTGTCGGGCAGGCATCTTGCCTGCTCTTGGACAGCCGAGACGGCTGTCCACACTTAATTAAATTCCCATTCCTAACGGAAAAATCAGGGTTTGAAGTCTTTCTCCCCTCGGGAGAGCTGTCGCTTATACACATCTCGATTGCCACCTCAACAGGCGCACTCGCCCCCCTTAGTCCCCCCAATTCTGGGGGGAGACTGGAGTTTGAAGTCCCCCAGAATTGGGGGCTTAAAGCCCTCCGGGCATACCAGAAAAGGGGGCTAAACCACTGGAAGCAGTCAGTCAGAAACTTATGTATAAGCGGTAGCCGCGGGAGAGAGGGCGAAATCAGCCCGTCGAACTGACGTTGCATTCAGCAATGCCGGATTAGGCCCAAGGGGATTAGGGATCCCTAAGGGATTGGCGGGAAAATCACATCCCGGTTGACGGCAGTGGATGGGTAGCTGGGTTGATGGGGCAGTTTCGTGTCTGAGTCGGTACTTTTATTTCGAGCGCGCCCCTAAACCCTGAAAACTGTCCATATGAGACTTATGGATAAGCCGTAGCGCCTTAAGAGAGTGTTTGGGTTAGCCAGCGACGGCGTTGGGTGTGGCAGCATGAGAGGCGATGGCCTGAGATCAGTTCTAGGCAGCCTGACGGGCAACGACCACCGTCCTGCTGGGAGACATCGAACCGTTACCTGCCAGGTATCCATGGTTGCTAATCTGCCACGCTTTACCAATTCATCCAGTATCAGTGCCGCCATCGCCGCTGAAATTCGCGTCAAAGGCACTGTGCAGGGCGTTGGCTTTCGACCGATGGTGTATCAGCTTGCTCGCGCCTGCAAATTACGGGGCGAAGTGTACAACGATGCCGCAGGGGTGATGATCCGCGTCGCGGGTTCACCGGAACAAATCGATCGCTTCGTTGCCCAACTCCGCCCTAGCGCGCCCCCCCTCGCCAAAATTGAGTCGGTTGAGCGGGTGGAGGTAGCGATCGCCACCCTCCCCCAAACCACCTTCGAAATTACCCCCAGCCGCGCCGGACACCGCCGCACCCAAATCTCCCCCGACGCCGCCACCTGTTCCCAATGCCTGTCCGACACCCTCGATCCCTTCGGACGCTTTTACCGTTACCCCTTCACCAACTGCACCCACTGCGGTCCCCGCCTCAGCATCATTCGCGCCATCCCCTACGATCGCGCCCACACCAGCATGGCGACCTTTCCCCTGTGCCCCACCTGCCAGCAAGCATACGACGACCCACTGAACCGCCGCTTCCACGCTCAGCCCGTCGCCTGCCCCCACTGCGGCCCCCAAGCCTGGCTCGAACGCGCCGCTGATCGCCCCGTCATCACCGACAGGTTCTCCCTGCTCGATGACGTAGACGCCGTCTGCACCCTGCTCCAGCGCGGCGAAATCGTCGCCATCAAAGGCATCGGCGGCATCCACCTCGCCTGCGACGCCACCCACGAAGAGGCCGTGAGACAGTTGCGCGATCGCAAACACCGCTACCACAAACCCTTCGCCCTCATGGTCCGCGACCTTGCCGTCATCGCCCCCTACTGCCACATCAGCGACACCGAACGCGCCCTCCTCGAAAGCCCCGCCGCCCCCATTGTCTTACTGAAAAGAAAACATTCAGAAGAACTCCAAAATTCAAAATTCAAAATTCAAAATTCAAACTTCCCCAACCCCCAACCCCCATCCACCCTCACACCCAAGCCCTCTGGGCAGGCTCCGCCAACACACCCTCACCCTCCCCTCTTCATCGCCCCTTCCGTCTCCCACCTGCCGACCCTAGGCGTGATGCTGCCCTACACCCCGCTGCACCACTTGATGCTGAAGCGGATGGATCGCCCCATCGTTCTCACCAGTGGCAACCTGTCCGACGAGCCGCAGTGCATTGATAACGACGAGGCGCGGAGCAAGTTGGGCGACATTGCTACCTACTTTTTGCTGCATAACCGGGACATTGTGAACCGCGTCGATGATTCCGTGGTCCGGGTGGTCGCGGGACAGCGCCAGACCTTGCGACGGGCAAGAGGCTATGCTCCAGCCCCGCTCCGGCTGCCCCAAGGCTTTGAGAACGCGCCCCCGATTTTGGCGATGGGCGGCGAACTCAAAAGTACGTTTTGCCTGAGCCGCGACGGTGAGGCGATGTTGTCTCAGCATTTGGGCGATTTGGAAAACGCAGTTGCCTTTGAGGCGTACCAGGCAACCCTACGGCTCTATCGCGACCTGTTTGAACATGAGCCCGCCGCGATCGCTGCCGACCTTCACCCCGATTACCTCTCCACCAAACTGGGCCAAGACCTTGCCGATGCTCAGGACTTGCCGCTTTACGGCATCCAGCATCACCACGCCCATATTGCCGCCGCGATGGTGGAACATGGTCTGCCCATCGACACCGAACCTGTGCTTGGCATTGCCCTGGATGGGTTAGGCTACGGCGACGACGATACCCTCTGGGGTGGGGAATTTTTGGTTGCCAACTACCGCGACTACCGACGGGTGGCGCACTTTGAACCGATCGCCCTGCTGGGGGGGGCTCAGGCGACCCGCCAACCCTGGCGCAACACCTACGCCCAGCTCATCAACGCCCTCGGCTGGGACGCCCTGGCGGCACAATTTGGCGATCTCGATCTAGTGCAGTTCCTTGCTGCCCAGCCCCGTACCTTGCTCGACCAAATGCTACAAACAGGCACGCGATCGCCCCTCGCCTCCTCTGCCGGACGGTTGTTCGACGCCGTTGCCGCCGCCATCGGTTGCTGTCGTGAAAAGGCCAGCTATGAAGGCCAGGGCGCGATCGCGCTCGAAGCGCTAGTGAATCCAGACCAGGATTGCGGCCAACCCTATGCATTTACCATCCAAACCGATAGTGAGAAACCGGTCCTCTCGGCAATTTCGATGTGGCCCCAACTCCTGCAAGATTTGCAGCAGGACGTTGACCAGTCGCTCATTGCCGCCCGATTTCATCGGGGGCTGGCAGCGGCGATCGCCCAACTCGCCATCTCACTTGCTCACCAACACCAGCTCACCCAAGTCGTGCTCTCCGGCGGCGTTTGCCAAAATCAGGTTTTGCTGGTCGCTGTACAGCAGCAGCTCCAACAAGCTGGGCTGACCGTGCTGATTCCCCATGACGTACCGCCCAATGATGGGGGCATTGCGCTGGGGCAAGTCGCGATCGCCGCTGCCCGTCATCAGTCTTAATTCTTTAACCTGATTTTTGAAACACGATGGTTTTATCCCCAACCCGCTTGACCTCACCTAACCTCTCCTTCCCAAGGAGAGGAACCGGAATCTGCTTAACCTCACCTAACCTCTCCTTGCCAAGGAGAGTAACCCGAATCCTCTCAACCCGAACGTCTCTAAACCTCTCCTTACTAAGGAGAGGTGCCGCAGGCGGTGAGGTTCTTGCGCTGTAGGCACTAACTCCGCCTCCCCCACCCCACTTAATCTTTAAGAACAGGATCATCAAAACCATGTGTTTAGGCATTCCCGGACAAATTCTTGAAATCAGCGACTTAGAGCAGCAACTCGCCATTGTCGATATCGGCGGCGTCCGTCGTCCCGTCAACATCGCCTGCATTGTGGACGAAGACCACCCCGTTGAAGGTTGCGTCGGCGACTGGGTCCTCGTCCATGTCGGCTTTGCCATGAACCGCATCGACCCCGATGAAGCCCAGCTCACCCTTGACCTGCTGGCAGAAATGGCCGAAGTCCACGCGGTGATGGCGGGTACCTGAAGAGTGTGCATCGCTGCGCGGCTGCACCCTACCGCCAAAACCCTGAATCCTAAACCTTAGACCCCGAACCCCTTTTGCTATGAAATACGTTCAAGAATTCCGCGATCCTCAAAAAGCCCAAGGTTTGCTGCACGAAATTGCGGGGTTAGGCCAGCAACTCACCCAAGACCGCACTGGCCCCATCAAAATCATGGAGGTCTGCGGTGGGCACACCCATTCTATTTTCAAGTACGGTCTGGAATCACTGCTGCCGCCGACGGTGGAGCTGGTGCATGGTCCTGGCTGTCCGGTGTGCATTATGCCGAAAGGGCGGTTAGATGACGCGATCGCGATCGCCCAGCATCCCAACATTATTCTCACCACCTTTGGCGACGTGATGCGGGTACCGGGTTCCCAGCAGAGCTTGCTGCAAGCCAAGGCTGAGGGAGCAGACATCCGCATGGTGTATTCGCCCCTGGATGCGCTGAAGCTAGCGCGGGAGAATCCGGCAAAGGAAGTGGTGTTTTTTGCGATCGGGTTTGAAACCACTGCTCCCAGCACCGCGCTCACAGTCCTCCAAGCAGAACGCGAAGGCATCCAGAATTTCAGCTTGTTCTGCAACCACGTCCTCGTCGTCCCGGCGTTGGAAGCCCTCCTCAGCAATCCCGATTTGCAGCTCGATGGCTTCATTGGTCCCGGTCACGTCAGCATGGTCATCGGTACCCGCCCTTACCAGGTCATCGCTGAACGCTATGGCAAACCTGTCACTGTGGCCGGTTTCGAACCGCTGGACATTCTGCAATCCCTCTGGATGGTGCTACGCCAATTGGCCGAAGGGCGCTGTGAAGTGGAAAACCAGTACACTCGCCTGGTCAACCACGACGGCAACCCCGTCGCGATCGATGCCCTCGCCAAAGTCTTCACCGTGCGCGAGCAGTTCGAGTGGCGCGGCTTGGGCGACATCCCCGCTTCCGGTTTCAAAATGCACCCCAACTACATACAGTTCGACGCTGAGGCCAAGTTCACCCTGCCCCACCAGCGCATCGCCGACCACAAAGCCTGTGCCTGTGGCGAAATCCTCCAGGGGGTCAAAAAGCCCTGGGAATGTAAGGTCTTCGGTACCGCCTGCACCCCCGAACATCCCATCGGTGCTTGCATGGTCTCCTCTGAAGGAGCCTGCGCCGCCTATTACAAATATGGGAGTCAACCTCCACGAAAACCAACTAAATTGCTTACCTAACCAGTTGGATTTCAAAACAAGAAGTAAATCACCCGAAAAAAGTTGAATCAGGGAGATCGAGCTACCGCATTATCTACAATTTATTCACAAATCTGATGAATAATGATCTTCTGTTTTCTAAATTTCAGTCACATAATTTTGATGAAATCGCCAGTTTGCTTAAACAAGTTTTTGCCACAACTCAGTCAGAATTAGAGGCTCTCTACTTTTTGATGTCGGAGAATTTCAACAAAGCAGATTGGCCATCACCTATTTTTGTTGAACGGAGCTTTTTTAGGAGCGAAGACGAAAATTTTCAAGAACTTTATGAAAAATCACCAGTGGTTGCCGCTGATTTGCCGAGTATCTTAGAATTAGACGATGGAAAAGCGAACAAACCTACAATCGTCATTCTCGGACAAGATGCAAAAAGTGATCAAGATACAGAAAAATTACGGATTGGCACTCCTTATGCTTTGCATCTTAAGCAATGCCGAGAATCCTTCAAGACAACAAAGTTTTACTTTGAAATGATCGAAGTGTTACTCAACTTAGGATACAAAGTCTACTTGACGGATATTTTTAAGATTTGGGTTTGTAATCCTAATCGGCCATATTACAGAGCTAGATTACCTAAAGTAGATCAAAGTAAATTTGTTGCAGCCTTAACTTCAGAGCTTAAAATAGTTCAACCACTAGCAGTTATAACTTGGGGACGGGAGGCAAGTCATAGCGTTTCCAAGATTGCTTTGGACTTTTCACACATTTCGTTCCCTCATCCTGGAGGAGCTGCGAATGGCACTTGGCAAACATTGCTACAAGAATCCCCTACTCGTGGTAACAAGCTTGCATACTGGAAAAGGGAAATTCTTAAAGTCTTATAATGATTGATTAAGTCGAATGTGTAGCTAATCATGAACCTCATTATCAAGCACGAGACACCGCCACTAATTCAGGATGAATCCGGAGCCATTCGGGTTGGTGATTCCAGAGTACTATTGGAACTCGTAATTCGAGCCTTTCAGGATGGGGCTTCTGCGGAATCGATTGTTCAGCGATATCCAACGCTGTCTTTGTCGGATACCTACATGACCATCGGTTATTATCTGCGGCATCAACCAGAAGTTCAGAATTATCTCCAGCAACGAGAAGAAAAAGCCGAATCTGTTAAGCAGAAAATCGTAGATATTCAACCTGATACGGCTGAGATTCGAGCCAGGTTACTCGCTCAGAAACAGGTCTAACATGTTTCGGTTTCTGAGTGACGAAAATTTCAACGGAGACATTGTCAGGGGATTACTGTTAAGGGAACCTAACTTGGATTTATTACGGGTTCAAGATGTTGGCCTTCGGAATGCAGAAGATCCAGATATTGTCAGTTGGGCTGTAAGCAATAGCCGAATTATCTTGACCCACGATCGCGCCACCATGCCAGATTTTTTCTATGCAAACATGGCACAAGGAATTCAGATGCCCGGAATGTTCGTCGTAAACGACCGTACTTCTACAAGACAAATCATTGACGAAATTCTTTTAATCACTCAATGTAGTGAACCAAAAGACTGGGAAAATCTCGTTTTATATTTGCCGTTGTGAACAAAGTTTTTGTTGGTATTCAGGAAAAGAGTTCTGGGAATAACTCACTTCTCTCACCAATGCCCTCAACAGTTTCAGGCAATGCTTCTCAAATTGTTTCAATTTTTTTAAAGAAGCTCAGCAACTAATTTTGCTGCTGAGCTTCATGCGGATGCTGAGTGCGTTCGCCTCTTGCTTTTTGGCCCCACGATCGCCATGATGGGAATCCTGCTTTTCTCGCCATTGCGGATGAGTTTGTCGAGGCGATCGCGCTCCGTTCAGTTGCTGATCCACGACATGAATTGCTAAGTTAATCCAACGATTACTTGTTATCGCTAGGACTTTTGGACTTGACTTCAGGCTTTTTATCTTTGTCGTCCGTCAGCGCATCTTCGATGTTGTCGATCGCCTTTTCAACCCGCTCTTCGTTCTTTTCTGCGTAAGACTTATTTTTTTCAGTAGCCATTTTTGAAATCCCTCAATATGATTGGCTGGCATTGATTTCAAAATAGCTACAGATAGGTCAATTCCCATCCCCTGATAGGGTGATCCCTGCAGCAGGAGATTCTGTCGATAGGCTTATCGAGAGGCGTATAAACCTAAAAAAAAGCCGGAAGTAAAACCCTCCCGGCGTTCATATTGAAGTCAATTGATAAACCACGTCTAAATTGAAAACTGGACTTATGTTCGCCCGTCAAAACCTCACCTAACCTCTCCTTGGAAAGGAGAGGAACCAGGCCTTGGGAAGGAGAGGGGCCATAGGCGGTGAGGTCGGGCGAGATGTCAAACCCCCACTTCTGAAACTGGATGAGGTTTAAAGCCGGTTTAGGTCTGCTGTAGCGTCGCAGCGGTCAACTCCGCGAGCTGAAATTTGCCCAAAATAGTGTTCGCCATTTGCGATGGCGTCAGGCCCAGAGTCGCCTTTGATTGGTCAGGGGTGGCGTGGTCGACCAGCACATCCGGTACCCCTAAACGCAGCACTTGAGCAGACACCTGGGCATCCAAAATTGCTTCGCCGATCGCGCTGCCAAAACCGCCAATTGTGCAACCTTCTTCCATCGTGACCACGCGGCCAATCTGGCGGGCGAGGGGCAGAATCAACGCTTCGTCAATGGGTTTGGCAAAGCGGGCATTCACCACCGTTGCCTGAATGCCATGTTCGCTGAGGATTTCAGCGGTCTGCAAGGCCGGATAGACCATCGAGCCATAGCCCAGAATCAGCACATCATCGCCACGCCGCAAGACCTCAGCCTTCCCGATGGGAAGTTCTTCCCAACCTTCTTCCATGAGGGGCGCACCGACGCCACTGCCACGGGGATAGCGCATCGCGATCGGGCCATCGATGTAGTTGATACCCGTGACGATCATGCGCTGGAGTTCGGCCTCGTCTTTGGGGGCCATCAGCACCATGTTGGGAATCGATCGCAGATAGGCGATATCGTACATGCCCTGGTGAGTGGGGCCATCAGCCCCAACAATGCCCGCCCGGTCGAGACAGAAGAACACCGGGAGCTTTTGAATACAAACGTCGTGAATGATCTGGTCAAAGGCTCGCTGCAAGAAGGTTGAGTAGATCGCCGCTACGGGGCGCATACCTTCGGCGGCGAGGCCGGCGGCGAGGGTGACGGCGTGCTGCTCCGCAATGCCGACATCAATGTACTGCTTCGGCAACTTTTTGCAAAGAATATCGAGGCCAGTCCCCGTAGCCATCGCGGCGGTAATACCGACCACTTTGGGATTATCTTCCGCAATTTTCGTCAGAGTATTGCCAAAGACCTTGGCGTATTTGGGAGGCTTCGGCTTATTCGAGGGCTTCGCTTTGCCGGTGGCGAGGTCAAAGGGGTTTTGGGCATGGTAGCCGACCTGATCTTCTTCCGCGATCGCATACCCCTTGCCTTTCACCGTCGCCACATGCACCAGCACGGGACCTTCAATTTTGTGAGCCTCGTTAAAGGTGTTGATCAGCTCTGACAGGTTATGCCCGTCTACTGGCCCCATATAGGTAAAGCCCAGTTCCTCAAATACGGCTCCGACTTTCGGCACTGCCAGCCGCTTCATGCCTTCTTTGACACGGCTAAGTTCGGGCGTGAGGGAGTCGCCGACAAACGGCAAATGCTTGAACTGCTCTTCCAGATTGTCCGTCAAGAACTGCATCGGCGGACTCAGACGCATTTTGTTCAAGTAGCGAGGAATGGCCCCGACGTTCGGCGAGATGGACATTTCGTTGTCGTTGAGCACCACCAGCAGCCGGGTGTGGGGCAAATGCCCCGCATGGTTAATCGCTTCCAGCGCCATGCCGCCGGTCAACGCCCCATCGCCAATGATGGCGGCCACTTTGTAGTCGTCGCCCTGCATGTCTCTAGCCAGCGCCATGCCCAGGGCCGCGGAAATACTGGTGGAAGCGTGCCCCGCGCCGAAATGGTCAAACGGGTTCTCGGAGCGCTTCAAATAGCCAGCGACCCCATCTTTTTGACGCAGGGTATGGAAGTTGTGGTAACGCCCGGTGATGAGCTTGTGAGGATAGGCTTGGTGACCGACATCCCAAATCACTTTGTCGTGATCTAGATCGAGGGTTTGATAAAGTGCCAATGTCAGTTCTACAACCCCCAAACCCGGTCCTAAATGACCTCCACTGGTGGCGACGGTTTCCAGGTGCTTTTCACGGATTTGCCGGGCAATTTGCTCGAGTTGATGAATCGACAATCCATGAAGCTGGTTCGGGTGAGTTACGTCACTCAAATGCATAGCGAGATACCCTCAGGTTTACGTAGGTAACGGGTCAACTATCTTCTACTGTAGAAGATTAGAACCGCCGCGCTCATTCCAGATCGGTCAGATTATGGTGGAATAAGAAGGGGACTTTTACAGAGAAGACCTCAGATAATCGTAAATTAGCCTTAATTTTTGCTGACAAGGCTTATTTAACCGTTAATCAACTGATAAAAGCGTTAATCTTCTGTCATGATTCATTTTTCTCGGACGTTGCAACTTTTCCAGTGGCCGGTGATACCGTTTCTGGCCGGAGCCCTCTTGTCAGCGGGTAGTTTACCTCTGATGAGTAGTCCGGCCCAGGCGCAAGCCAACGATTTGGACTATGACCTCTGTGCCAGGGAGTTATTAGCTGCTGGAGTCGAGGCCGATGTGGCGGCGATCGCTTGTGCTGGTTCCTATCGCCCGACCGATGTCTCAAGCTGCGTGACCGGAGTACTGAATGCGGCGGATGTGACAGCAACGGCAGCGTTATCGGCCTGTAGCCGCGATCGCCGTCCTGACGAAGTCGCCACCTGCGTCGCCGACATCCACAATGCCCTGGTCGTGGATGACTCTCTGGCTGTTCTCGCTCGCTGTCACCGCACGATTTTGCCAGAACGCTATGCCGCCTGCGTTACGGGCATCGCCGACGAACTGGGTTACACCACCGAAGATGCCCTCGCCACCTGCATTGCCGCTGGTTATCGGCCCGCCAATGTGACCCCAACCTATATTCCGACGGATTAATGCGACGCTGCTGTCGGGTGGTTGCTTCCGCCTGTGTACTAAGTGCATCGGCGCATCTATTCAGGAGATCTCCAGGAACCAAAATACCCGGCTGTGGTGCATGACGCTGCGCTTTAGCGGAGCCATGCCCATAGGGCTATGTGACACCCGACCAGTGGGAAATTCTTTTCCAGAGATCTCCTAAAAAAATATCGGGATGGCAATTGAGAAGGTGCGCGAGTTGTTCTCTCAAGCGACTGTGTGAAGGGTTGCGGATTATCACTTGAGGATGCTCCCTAAAAGTAATTCAAGGTGTCAAACATCTCGGTTAGTCCTTCTCCCTCGCCCTTTCGCTCCGGAGAAGAAGGGGAACTGGCGGAATCTAGTACCCCTTGCCCTTGGGGAGAACGGGGTGGTTTCATGCTAGCGAAGGAAATTCTGTAAAGGTGTTCTAAAGTGGCCTGTAGGGGCGCACTGCGGTGCGGTATCTGTGTAGCGTCCCGTAAGCTCCCCCCGCTGTCTCCGCTCCCTTGAATAAAGGGCTATTCACCGCCTAGATCTGTCTGCCCCCTGAATAAGGGAGATTAGCCGGAGCATTCGCCAAACCCTGACGCAGTACCCCTTTCAAATGTCGGCGATCCAAGAAGCTTCTAGAGACCGTGAAACTGTTCTGCCTTGTCCTTCAAGAGAGGGGCCGAAGTGAGTGTATTAGGCAGACGTTTATTTAGCTGAAACACTCTAAGCGAATAATCTCTTTCCCTGCCAGTCTGCCAGCGATCGCCAATCACTGGCAGGCGTTGGGAGCGACATTGACTGATCCTGCACCCGTTTGGGAGACCTATAGAGCCCATTTGAGATCTTTCGGTATCTGCGTCAAAGTGATCAATGACGTCTACTTTTTCAGCAACCATGGCTTATTCCAGCAGTTTGACCGATGCCGAATGGGCACTCCTCGAACGCCTCTTGCCCGAGATCTTACCCCCCAAACAAGAGACTCGACCGCTCGAATGGAGCTATCG
>Ga0081535_100858_pt1 | contig 14313 bp, 14 predicted proteins | sample HotLakmasection3_FD_71020 | JGI IMG/M metagenome (GOLD analysis project Ga0081535, IMG submission 71020) | Hypersaline microbial mat communities from Hot Lake, Washington, USA - Section #3 (SPADES assembly) (version 2) | ecosystem: Environmental > Aquatic > Non-marine Saline and Alkaline >... | reverse complement strand
GAATTTCAGCAAGCCTATGCCGATATTAATTGGCAGCGAATTATCGGCTTACGCAACATCATTGCCCATCGCTATGACGAAGTGAGGCAAGAGGTATTGTGGGCAATTATCCATTCTGAGTTGCCTCCCCTTCTGACTCAGCTAGAAGAACTGCTCCCGCCATTACCCGAGCAAGATGAGTCGTAAGCATTGAGTCTGGTGGCAAGAGTCTTGTGAGCATGAGCGATCGCCCTTGTCAAACCTTTATCAGTCTTAGAGAATTACTATTTTGAGCAGGCCCAGAAATGAAGTGTAGGATGGGTTAGCGATAGCGTAACCCATGCGGGTGTTGGGTTTCGTGCCTCAACCCAACCTACACGAGGTCTTATATTTAATGAATCCCACCTACTTGCCAGACTGTCCAATAACCCTCCAGCATAGGTGTTGTTAAAATTGTGGGAAATAGTTTCTCGATACCCTGAGTAGAGATTAATTGATGAATCGCCGCAAGGAGCGATCGCTTCTCTCAATGCCGACTAAGCCTGTTATTTAAGGTGGCAGCCATGAGTCTAGTCATTCCCGATGAATTTCTGGAAATGGCGCATATTTCTGAAACTGATCTCAAGCTGGAGATTGCTATTCTGCTGTTTCAGCAAAACAAGATTGATTTCGGCGCGGCTAGCCAGTTTGCAGGTATAGATCAGGTAGAATTTCGGGAAATTTTGGGCGATCGCCAACTCACCATTCATGACGGCAATGAAGATTTCCGGCAAGACCTGGCCACCTTAGCCATCAATGGTGTGGACTCAGCCCAAATGAAACCTCCCCAAGCAGAAATCCTGCACCGGATTGAACAACGCCGAACCTTTTGCCCAGCAGCACACCATTTGCCTGACACCCTTACCCTACTTCAGGAAGATCGGGCTCGATGACCGCTTCTATTCAGTGCGTGGTTGATGCCAGTGTGGGGATCAAGAAATTCATTATTGAGCCATTGACCCCAAAAGTGGATCAGCTTTTTGCCCATCTCAACGATCCTAATGCCTGCTTCCACATGCCAGATTTGTTTTACGTTGAATGCACCAACATCCTCTGGAAGTATGTTCGCGCTGGAGTATACGACAGTGCCCAAGCCCAAGCAAATTTAGATGACCTGAAGTTACTCTTTTCGAGCTTAATACCTTTACAATTTTCTTAATCGCTCGTGTCTCTTAAAGATATCGTTTGTAATCTTAATTGCTGTTTGATTATGACTTGCCAGACACAATGCGTACAGCACTGAATTGGTTGAGTTTCGCATCAAAACAGGTCTGCTCACATACTCAAAAAGCGATCGCAGTTGCTCTGTGTAAAGGCTTGCCAACCACTCTGCCGGAATCGTTTTACGGCTTGCTGTTGGTTCTGTTGAAGCATCAAACAGACCAAGTTGAACTTCAGAGGGTTCACGATAAATTTGGTTAATCCAATCTGTACTACCCATAACCTTATTGAGTTGCTCTATCACCTCAGTCGTTGGCGTTCTATCTCTAGGTAAGAGCCGAGTTACACCCATGACAGAAAAATTCACAAAAATATCGCATGTTCTAGTACTTGCTAGTTCTTGTACTGTTGCCCAGTCTACTTGCAAGCCATAAGGATCTAGGAAAACAAACGCTCTTTTTTTGGAAGCATAGGATATCTGCGGAACTATTTCTTGAGACAGGACTTCATTACAGTCGCCACGATATACATCAATTGCGCAATCTGAAAATTCTTGACGAAGTTCTTGTACACGTTCGACACGTTGAGAAGAGACATCAACAAACCAGTATCCATCAAACTTCGGCTGGGTCTGCAAAGCCCTCAAAGGTGAGCCATCAATGTATCTTTGTTCGTCCTCTTTTGCTCTAGGTCTAACAGAACCTGCAAAAGCATCAATGTAGTAGTACGCTCTGAGCCAACTTTTCTTTTGCTCGTTCATGATCACTGAGTAGGCTTTGAGGTATTTTGCCAGCAGATCTAATTTTTCTTCTGACCAGCGTCCGATAATATCTTCGCCTTCACTACCCAATCGACTCATAGTTAAGCCCTTGTAAGCTAGTAGAGATGAATACTCATGCTCTAGCTTGCCCGCTTCTTAGAGGAGCGTAACTTTTTATCCCATCTGCGCATGTGGTTGGACCATGCTAGCGGCATTTCATCCCAAACTTCGCCATCCAGCATCCTGCCACCAACTTTTGAATGATGACCTCCCCACTGCTTGAAGAAAAATGCAACTTCAGTTTCTCGGGTTTGATGAAAGATTTCTCTAACCCATTCTGGGCTTATGGGACGATGATGATGTCCAGATTCACCACCAACTATCACCCAATCAATTCCTTCAAGTTCAAGTTTAAGAGAACCCAATAACGGCTCACATGAGATAAATCGGACTTTTGCAGGTATTTGTCTTAAAGCATCAATTCTCGAAGTATATTGCTGGCTTTCTACAGAAACTCCCATCCAAATATTGTCTGCCCACTCAAGTTGAGAAGCTAGCTTGACTAAATTGTCATCACGCTTAGTCAGAATTTGATAGATATGCCAAGGGGTGTCACGCATAACAGCAAAGACTTCTTGCAAATAATCTATCGGCACGTCTTCATGGAACAAATCACTCATTGAATTCACAAAGACTCGACTAGGAGAGCGCCATTTTCTAGGCTGTTCTAATCGATCAGGGTGAAGAGTCAAGTCAAATCCGTGTGGAAAGTTGTTTGGGAATCGTTTTGTTAGAGCTTCTGCGTAGCAATATCGACATCCTGGGCTAACTTTGCTACAGCCTGTAGTAGGATTCCAGGTCTTGTCAGTCCATTCGATACCAGTATTACTACTTGACATTTTTATGATTTATACCTTTCAAAACTGGTAGTGGTTACTAATTATAGTTCACACGAACTAAAGTCTCAAGTTTCGAGGGAGTTCCTGCTTTACGTACGCTTGCCTATACTCTGTCTGATGTTGGTCTAGCTCCAAAAAACACGTCAATGTTTAAGACTAATGCCATATCAATCACTGCATCACTCCAAAATGGCGCTTTTGTTGAGGGCGATGAGTTGTTTGAAGGCGTCGTTATCGAGTTCAGTGAGCCAGGATTCGTCGGCCCCGACGATCGCCCCAGCCAGCTTCTTCTTGTCTTCGATCATCTGGTCGATGCGCTCCTCTAGCGTGCCCATCGTGACGAACTTGTGGACGAAGACGTTTTTCTTTTGACCGATGCGGAAGGCGCGATCGGTGGCTTGGTCTTCGACGGCGGGGTTCCACCAGCGATCGAAGTGGAAGACGTGGTTGGCTTTGGTCAGGGTGATGCCGACCCCGGCAGCCTTGAGCGACAGGATGAAGATCGTGGGCGGCGTTTCGGGATCTTGAAAGGCGCTGATCATCTGCTCGCGCTTGTTGCGATTGGTGCCGCCGTGGATGTAGTAGGTGGGGTAGTGGCGGCTATGGCGCAGGTGTTGCTCCAGGGCGTCGCCGATTTCGCGAAACTGGCTGAAGACGAGGGCGCTTTCCCCTTCTTCGATGACCTCCTCCAGCATTTCGGTAAGGCGGCTGAGCTTGTGCGATCGCTCCGGCGTAAACTCGCTCTCGTCCTGCAAAAACTGGCGGGGATGGTTGCAGATTTGCTTCAGCTTGGTCAGGGTGGCGAGAATCAGTCCTTTGCGCTGGATGCCCTCGCTGCTTTCGAGCTGTTTGGTCACGTCTTTGAGCACCGCTTCGTAGAGGGAGGCTTGCTCTTTGGTGAGGTTGCAGAACAGCTTTTGCTCCACCTTGTCGGGCAGGTCTTTGATGATGGACTGGTCAGTTTTGACACGGCGCAGGATGAACGGCTCCACCAGCTTTTTCAGGGTGGCGGAGCGCTGGGGGCTATTGTCCTTTTGGATGGGCATCTCGAACTGCTTGCGGAACTGGGTCTGGGTGCCGAGATAGCCAGGATTCAGAAAATTGAAGATGGACCAGAGATCAAGCAGGCGGTTCTCCACGGGGGTGCCCGTGAGGGCGAGACGGTGATTGGCTTCCAGCTTGAGGATGGCTTTGGTCTGGGCAGTTTTGGGGTTTTTGATGTTTTGGGCTTCGTCCAGCACGATGCGGTGCCAGGTGACGCCGCCAAGCAGCTTGGCGTCTTTGCGGGCCAGGGTGAAAGAGGTGATCACCACGTCATGGTCGCGGCACAGGGCTTTGAATTCCTTCGTGTCTTTGGCGCGATCGCTGCCGTGATGCACTACGGCCTTTAGATCCGGCGCAAATTTCTCGACTTCGTGCTGCCAGTTGCCCAGCACGGACGTTGGGCCAATCAGCAGCGTCGGGGGAATTTTGACGCCCGCCGCCGCCGCCATTTCCCGCTCTTGCACCAGCCGGGCGATCACCTGAATGGTTTTGCCCAAGCCCATGTCGTCCGCCAGACAGCCGTTCAGGCCGAGGTTTTCCAGGTAGTGCAGCCAGGACAGTCCCCGCTTCTGGTACTCTCGCAGGCTGCCGTGGAACTGGTCGGGGTCGTCGGTGATTTGCAGACGGGTCTTGTCGTGGAGCTGGGTGAGCATGGTGGCGAGGTTGTCGCCGCGATCGAACTCCACCTCCAGGTCATCCTCGTCGCCGCTGGCGGATAGCTTCATAAAGTCCAGCAGACTCATCTCGGGATTTTCGGCCTGTTGATCCTTCCAGAACTCCAGCATTTGCCGCATTTTGTCCTGGTCTAGCTCCATCCACTGACCACGAAATTTGACCAGAGGCGACTTGGCCTCCACCAGTTGCCGCCATTCCTGCTCGGTCACGGGTTCGTCGCCAATGGACAGCTCATGCTGATACTGCACCAGCGTCTCGAAGGAAAAGTAGCTCTTGCTCTTGTCATTGCCGCCGAGGGATTTGCCCTGGGCTTTGAGCTTCACTTTGGCGCGGCGGCGACCTTTAGGCGTCCACCAGGCGGGGACGATGACCTTGTACCCGGCGTCTTCCAGTACCCAGGCCGCTTCTTTGAGGAAGTCGAAGGCAGTGTCGAGGTCAACAAAGATGCCGACTGGCTCGTCGGTTTCTAAACCATCCCAAAAGCGGGGATAAATGCGGGCGGCGTAGCCCAGATTCATCAGCAAGTGCTGCTCGAACTCGTCGCCGAACTGCTTGCGGAGTTCTTGCTGCTGGGTGCCCCGCAGTTGCCAAAAATCCAGCAGGGCAATTTGCAGGGAGGGGTCGTGCTTGGGGGCGACGTAGAACAGGATTTGCCAGGGATCTTCGGGTTTGGTGGGTTCCTCTAGCTTGAAGGCGATGTGGAAGGGGGCGGCGGTTTCGGAGCGGCTGATGCGATCGCGCCACCGCTGCCACTGCTGATAAAGTTCCTGAATCGCCGCCGTTCCCCACCAGGGACGCTGGAGATCATGGCTCAAGCACTCCTGAATCAGCGAATTATCAAGGCGTTTGAGATAGGTCTGAGGTAAGGAGGTAGAGCGTACCAGCTCGTGAACCCAGCATTCAGAGAAGTGGCGGAGCAGGGATTCACGTTCACGCAACGTCGGCTCGTCCGGCACTTCCGCAAATCCGGCGGCGCAAAGGAAGGGCATGTACTCCGTGTAGGCCTGGAGATCGGCTGCGTAGCGATCGCCGATAATCTCCCACCCCGGATACACTTCAAAGTCGCCCCCTAAAGTCTGCTCCTTTTGGGATTGCTTCGGGCCTTTAGCCTTGGAGCGCGTTTTAGAAGTCTTCGACGCATCAGCCAGACTCCGGTACTTGAGCGCCGGAATGTACTGGTCGCGCAGAATCACCTGCTTAAAGGTCTGGGTGTAGTGATACCAGAACAGTAAATCCGCGCCCAGTTGCACTTCCGCCAGGTTGTAGGTCGCCAGAAAGTGTAAGTCATTCAGGGTACTGATGATTTCCGTGTTGTCTTTAATCTGGTAGCAGTCCACCTGCCAGTACTGCCAGGCAAAGGATTCCGGGGCATCGGTTTCCAAGTAGCGCGACATTTCCAGGGACGGCAGCGGCTCGTCGTCCACCGTTGGCAACAGGAAATGGCGGGGGGCGATATCGTCTTCGAGCTGGTGATAGCTGGAGGGCTTGAACCCGAGTTCATCGGTGAGCAGAGATGCCAGATCTGGCTTAAACAGTTGGCGGGGATGGCCTGCGCGACGACGACGGCTCGTTTCCTCCGTTTCCACCCAGAGGTAAAACGAACCTGATTGGACGAATTCGGGGGTCGATTCTGGTATCCAAGTGCCGTGGAGAATGTGCATGATGAGGCCCTAAGACAGCGGATTCAGCCGTTTAGAGTGATTGAAGCAGTTTTAACCGCAAACGACAGTCCTCAGTTAACATCTTGCAAAGTCAGTCTGAGCATCGAGCCGGTGCGGCGATCGCCTCAATGACGGTCCCCCGTGGCGCACGACGCCGAGAGGCCATGGGCTAAGGGATGAGGATCATTTAACCGCCAGTTGCCGCAAAACATAGACCTGACCGGACAAGGGACAGCCGAGACGGCTATCCCAACTGAATTGAATTTCCATTCCTAAGAGTCCATTTAAGGAGACCGCCGCCCACTCTGAATGAGCTTGACCCCGACATAGGATGAAGCAATAGTTAGCAAACCGCCGCCAATCCAGACTCGACCCACTTTCGCTAACCATAGCCCCACCAGCGCTAGCGCCAGCCCGTCTGCCAGGAGCACGCCCCGCCGTTCTCGCAGGGTGATCGTCCGTAGCGGGGGTGAAACCGCTGGCTGGAGCTGGAGCCCCGCTGCCAAGTTAAACCCAATAATGCTCATCATCATGACTCCGGCTCCGACCCCGAGCCAGCCAGCAGCGGCCAGGTAAAACCCGACCAGTTGCCCCGCGATCGCGAGCAGCAAAATTTTGTAAAACCGGGTCAATTGGCGATCTTCGACTTGCTGGCCCACTGCGGCGACCTGGCGCAGATCCACCATGGCCATGCGGCCCTGTTCAATGCCGGTTAACAGTAAGCCCAACGCCAGCAAGCGGTGACTGAGCTCTGGCTGCGCCCAGACCTGCCACCCCAACCCCAGCACCGCTGGCCCAAAGAGGGCACCGCTGCCCCAGATCAGCGCGGCGGGCGGTTGGGGTGATGCAGTCGTCGTACTAGAGGTGGGGAGCGGGTCAGCCACGGCAGTCCAGCAAATAAAGGAATCGGGTCACCGAAGTCGTTCCATTGTACTGATAGCGGGACTCGGGCAAGCTCTTGATTTCTCTACGATCGCCCTGCTCATGCCCGTTGGCCCCCGGTTGAGACCAGTCGCGATCGCGCATAGCGAGGGGAGCGGGGCGATCGCGGCTCATTTTGCCAGGGTCGACCCTGACCTCAGCGATCACCAAACGCTTTGCTGCTACATCGCACTTTCTACTCGCGATCGCCGTTGGGGACGCTTTCGCTCGCGCTTGCGGGTACCTCCCGCCATCTCATATTCGTAGCTGTCTTTGCCATAGCGGGCAGCGACGGCGATCAACATGCGCTCGGAAAGGTCGCGGATTTGCTGTTCGGTGTCTTGTATGGTGCTGAGGGAGCGATCGACGAAGGAGAGGGATTCGTTGTAAGTGGCGAGTTGCGATCGCAGCAGCTCCGCTTTTTGTTGATAGCTTGCCAGGGTCAAACCGTCGCCTAAATCGAGGGTGGAACTGATGGATTTGAGGCTGGCAAGCCGTTTTTCAGCTTTTTCGAGGGCGGTAGAACCGCGTTTGGGTCTGGGCATGGGATGCACCTGGAATTTTGACAGTTCCAACATGGCACGGGGGCACTCGGGGTGAAACCGTGGGGAATGCGGGAATCGCCACGTTCCTATCAAGTCAATTTGTTGAGTGATCTTGCGGCAATTGGGCGATTTTGGGGTTCCGTAATTGAGCGACAGGACGCAGTTTTTACGGGCAAATCGCCGCATTTTTAGCGGAAAAGGGGACGTTAGTTGCAAATGCCTGCGCAAAACACGGAAACGGGCAGACAAAATCAAGGAATGGGCAGACGTTAGTTGAAAACGCCTGCGTGAAACACGGAAATGGACAGGCAAAATCAAGTAACCAGTGTCCATTCATAATAAATGCTTTAACGTTATTTGATTAGACGAAAGCGTTTGTTATGAATGGGACGTTGATATCCAGTAATGTCTGCTGCAAATCAAGTAACGGCTACCCAAAATCACATCACCACCGTCCTCAATTGAGTCATGCCTGCCCTTTGCCAACTAACCGCCACGGCTTCCCTGTTTGTCCTTGGCGATCTTTTTTTAGACACCACCGGTTTTCTTCGCAGATCTGGCAGGCGGAGATACAGGGGGAAAGAAATTTCAATAGAGCCAGTCAATTCTTCGGCGAACCTACCAAAGTGACTGGCTCTGGTTGATTTTTGGAAGCAGTCGCCTGCCTCTCTGAAAACAGGTCTGGACTCCCCCATGTACGCTCGATGCAATCCCTTACACCGATTCTGACCGAGGGGAGTGCTGGGCGCGGCAACGCACACCACCCGAAAACCGAGATTGTTGTTGCGGTTGCCGGGGGTATTGTAGTTGCGAACCGCCGAGCGGCAATTGCGCGGATTGTTGTTCCACGAGCCGCCCCGGCTGCTAATTGCCTGTTCTCAACGTCAAGTCTCAACGAGTGAGAATTTTGACGCCCAACCAGGATAAGCCACCGCGATACCCCATCGCCAAAATCGCCCAAAAATTTTGAGGCGCTGCGCGCCAAGGGGAAAAGAGAGCAAAGATGAAGAAGTGTAAAGAGCAAGAAGGCAAGAGAGCAAAGGGGAATCAGGGCGCGGCAACGCACACCACCCGAAAACCGAGATTGTAGCCGCGGCCGCCGGGGGTAACGTAGTCGCGAACCGCCGAGCGGCAAACGCGCGGACCGTCGAACCACGAGCCGCCCCGGAGAACATGGCGATCTTGATTGCCGCCCTCTATCCAGGCTGTGCCATCCGTCGGCGCACCCTCATAGTTGTCATGCCACACATCCTGACACCACTCACAGACGTTGCCGTGCATATCGCACAAGCCAAACCGATTCGCCGAAAACATGCCCACAGTAGTGGTCAATTCTCTAAACTCGCCGTATGGGCCTTCTCCATAATTGCCGGAATAGGTCGTGCCTTTATACTCCCTATCTTGACCACGATAATTTGCCACATCGGTTGTAATTGTTTTTCCAAAATGAAAGGGAGTAGTGGTGCCTGCTCGACAGGCATATTCCCATTCTGCTTCCGTAGGCAAACGATAGGTGCGGTTGGTATAAGCCGATAGGCGCTGACAAAACTCCACCGCCTCTTCCCAAGACACCTGCTCCACCGGATGTTGGTCATTGCCTTTGAATTTTGCAGGATTGGCACTGAGGCGACGATTGACTCGCGGTAGGGCCGCCACCTGCCGCCACTGCACTTGCGTCACCGGATACCGCCCCATAAAGAACGGCGACACCATCACCTCATGCTGCGGCCCTTCATCACTATCTCGATCTTCTTCATCCGCTGGCGATCCCATCACAAACCGTCCACCCGGAATCGCCATCATCTCCAACGGTATCCCTTTCCCCAGGCCTTCGACAAAAAATCGTGCCTGATGCCACTCCTGCTTGATTTCCTCACCCTTGGCATTCACCGTCACCACTTCAAACGCCGCCAACGGCATCACCCGCTCAACGCCACAATCGATAAACCTTCGCAGCAGATCCTCCGACTCCCACCGTGGATAATGCCCCGGAAACCAAGCCGGTTCTATTCCTTTAGTTTGGGGGGTCGTCTCCCACCCCACTGCCATGCCAAATCGCCGCCGCTGTCCCTGCACACTTCCTCGCGTCGCTTCCCATATCCCGGCTTGTACCCCAAAGCCATATTGCCCCCCGGAATAATGCACCCATAACTGATCAAGCAGCCTCAAATCATCGCAGGGAATGGGATTTTTCATCTGGGCTCGGCTCGGCAACTCAACGGGGGCCAGCTTTTTCTTCAATAGCGTCTGAGTCTTGCGATCCGCCGTTGCCCAATCGTGGGCACTCAGGAAAAAAACAATTTGCCGTAAAGGCTCAGGAATTTGCGCTCTGACAATTTTTAATCCTTTTGGCTGAAGGGTATCACTGTCCACCGTCCAACACAGCTCTTGTGCCTGTTCTGAGGTTCTAAGCTTTTGCAACTCTGCCTGAGTTGGCAACCGCAGATAGGTATATCGCCCCTTTCCCAGTAAGCCATCGTCAGTCGCGAAGGCATTTAACCCGCGACAAACTTCAAAAGCATCTTCCAAAGTCATACAGCTAGCTGGGGCTTGCGGGCTTGCGGGCGTTCGCCAGGGTTTTTGATGCCTGGGATCATCCTCATCACTGAAATATAGTGGCCGCTCTGACATGGCCAACTCAAATTCCGCTTCAGAAATGACGCCCGCATCGATTTGAGTATCATCATCCAGCCGCAACAGTTGATTCAGTCGTCGACTCAACTTGACTTGCGCCGCTAAAAGCGCAATCTCCGGATCGGTCGACTCTAAACTGAACTCTTCCAATGCCTGCCGCACGTTAGGGTCAAGACTCTTGCCTTCATCCGAGCAGTCGTACGCAATCGTGAGCGATTCCCGATTGGGCATATTCAGCGCAGCTTGGATGATCGCCGTCACATCATTCTTCGCCGCAAATAACCGAATCGTTTCATGCCACCAGGTTTGATGAATGTTGTCCGTCAGTAGGGCGAGTTGTCCGACTTCCTTCACCTGAGCAGAAGCCAAATATTCCTGAAAGCTCAAGTGGGCAAACTGATACAGCCCCACCTCGCGTTCCAATAGCAGCCCACTCACCGTCTCGATGTGCTCTAAAAAGGCCGTCGGCGTCACCGTATCGCCCGCCACGTTCCGCAAGGGGGCTGCGATAATTGCGACTGCCTGCTCTAACGAGAACTCTCGGTCTTCGCACACCATCAGTTCCAGCGCCAGCACCTGCAACACTGATTTCTTCTGCTCCGCCTTTAGCGGAAACGGCTCCGTCAGCCCCTTCGCCTCTTGCCGTCGCACCAGCAGCACATCACAAATCTCGTCATACAGATCCACCCGACTCCCCGGCAAGGCTCCCCGATTGTCATGCACCGTCGCGATCATGGTCAGCAGTAGCGGGTTCAGCGCCATCGCTGCCAGCGGCGGATAGTTTTTGATGCGGCCAATCAGGTCATCGGCCTTATCCACAGCCGCTGCCCGCACCCCCGGATCAGGCTTCCGTGCCTGCCGCAAAATCTCATTTTGCAGATACCACCGTCGCAAAAACAGCTCCATTTGCCTCAGGTTAAAGGCTTGCACCCCCAGCGTGGTGCGGGCTTCCTCTAGTCGCGCATTGCGGTAGCCATAGGGCCGCGAGGTCAAAATCCACAACGCTTCGGGATACGCCCGCATCTGCTCATCCACCCACTGGCTCATCTGCCGCCGCTCGGTTTCATCCGCCACCTCATCCAGCCCATCCAGCATCACCAGACATTGACCATTCACCAACTTCGACTCAAACCACTGGGGCGACAGGTTCAAAGTTTTGCCCTTAGGTAAGGTTTTCACCTGCTCCACAATCAGAGTCGGCAAAGTTTTAGGCTGCTCAACCGTGATGTCCTCGCGAATTTTGTGCAGCGGCAGCAATACGGGCACCAGCGTCGGCACCTTGCGGCTCCGGCGACGATGGGTGTTGTAGGCATAGGTCAAGGTAATGTGCCGCAACAGCGTCGTCTTACCCGACCCCGGCGCACCAATAATCACCATGCGCTGATACGCCGGTTCGCGCTTGCTCTCCGCCAAAAAGTCCCATATTTCTAAACCCTTTGCCGTCTCCTGTCGCTGAATCAACGCTGGAGAGATTTGTTCCAGACTTTTCGAGGTAATCCGCAGCGGCACAAACACCTTCGCTAAATCAGGGCTAAACTCCCCCGGCGTCTTTAAGCCCTGAGTGCGATAGGTGCGGTAGCCATAAATCAAACTTTGGTAATAAGCCCCCTGAAACTGTGGCGTGACTTTCCACCAAAACCGCACCAAGGCACTTTCCAACTGAGCCACAATCCACTCCGCTAGCGGATCGGTCGTTTCTTCCAACCGTTCCTCAATGCGGTCAAGAACTTTGTTGAACAGCTCGGAAAAGAACTTGGCAAAGACGGCTAACGCCACGACCCCGACCGACGCTAAACCCGTTAGTACAGCCCAGCCAATCTGTCCTGCTTGCAGCTGCTGTACCGTAGCGGCAACTCCGATGCCTCCAGGGATGCCCAAAACCCGCAAAATCGTCTGTGTTCGCTGCTGTCGCTGTCTGCGTCGTATATCTTGCGGATCTTCTGGCGGCTGGGAGGGCTGTAGCGCAGGTTGATTCTCTGACATGGCAGGAGGGGAACCTTAAAGTGCGATTCTCTGCGACCAGTGTATTTCATCCCCCATTTTGCGTTTAGCTGTGATCAGCTAGGCTTTAGATTTGAGCGATCGCTATGCCGGTACTTGCGACACGGTTGAAGCCGCAGCAGAGTTTGTGCGGCAGCAGGTGCCGTCCGCTGAGATATAACCTGAGAGCCGCGACAGCCTCACCGTCGGGCACTCCGCCGAATCAGCCAAGGCCGCCTAGCTACAATATTCCCATCCCCAAATTACCGTTCTGGAACCAGTCACCATGCCCGAATTGAGCCTCAACGAAACCCAACTCAAAGATCTGATGAAAGCAGCCATTTTAGAGATCTTTGAAGAGCGACGCGACCTTTTTCAAGAATTGATTGCTGAAGCCCTCGAAGATATCGCGATGATCAAGGCCATTGATGAGGGCAAAGACTCTGAACCCGTGAGTCGCGATGCCATCTTTGCCATTCTGGAGCAGCCAGAATGAAGGTGGAATTCAGAAAAACCTTTGAAAAAGACTTGAGAAAGCTGCGGGGAAAAACACTGCTGCATAAAATTCGCGACACGATTGAAGCCGTGGAATCAGCACAAACACTCGACGAAATCATTAATGTTAAGAAGCTCAAAGGCGAAGATGGCTACTTTCGGATTCGCATAGGCGATTATCGTATTGGCTTGTTTATACAAGAAGACACCCTTCTCTTTGTTCGCATTCTGCACTGCAGAGAATTTTATCGCTACTTTCCGTAAAGGTTTACTGCCAATAACAGTATGAGCTTAGTGCGATGGCCCAAGTAAAAGTCTTCTACGAGCCAGAAATGGAACTGCTCACCGTCTTCTGGCAAAGCCCTCGTCCCAATCAGCTCTGTACTGAGCTGGGAGATGGCGTCATCCTTATCAAAGACGCCGACAGTGGTGAACCCATCGGCATGGAATTGTTGCCCTACAAACCCGGCGATGCCCGTTTCGACTCCGTCAGCGTTGAGTCGGCGCAATCCAGCCTTGCGGCCTAGTCCTCAAACAATGACCGCGACCGGCTCTGCACCACCCAGAAAAAACTCGACGCCATTACCGCCAACCTCGAACGCCTCGAATGGTTCGGCCTCGTCATCCCCGCACAGCGCGACGGCCTCACCTACTGGCACTTTGCCGACGCCACCAAAGCGGCCTAGCGTTCGTGATGCTCTGGTCAACCCAGCGATCGCGGCTTGATCTTGACCGCGAGTCCTTCCAGGCCAGTCGTATTCCATCCCCAGCATCGTTTAATAGACCTGAGTGAAGTCATCGGTCAATGAGACCATCAAAGCTTAGGCATGAGCCATGGACATCGAACGCATCAAGTCAAAACTAATGACAGATGATTATGTCTACACCTCTCATGCTGACCTTGAACGCAAAGCCGATGACCTAACATTGAAGCAGGTCGAAACGGCCCTGTTAGGTGGGCAAATTCTAGAACAGTATCCAGATACCGGACGTGGCGAAAGCTGTTTAGTTTTAGGTTATGCCGACAATATCCCCGTTCACATCGTGTGCGGATGGCGCGGTGATCAGGTTGCAATCATAACCGTCTACATTCCAATGCCACCAAAATTCCTTGACCCTAAAACGAGGGCATAAACACCATGTCAGAAAAACGATGTCATACCTGCGGCAGCACTCACTACGAAGAACGACGGGTTACCTATCTCTACAGTCACAAGGGCAAATACCTGATTGTGCCGAATACCCCAGCCGAGATCTGCACTGACTGCGGCACCACCTACTACAGCGCTCCAGTCTTAAAAGCCATTGAGCAGCAATTTTTTGACATTCAGAACAACCAAGCCACCCCCGACGAGTATCAGCAAGTCCCGATCAAAAGTCTTTGAGATCAAAATGAATAAACCCCGTCTAAGTTGAGAACTGGAGTTTTGTATGATCGGGCAGAACCTCACCTAACCTCTCCTTTCAAAGGAGAGGAACCAGAGTCTTGTCAAACCTCTCCTTGAGAAGGAGAGGGGCCG
>Ga0081535_100857_pt1 | contig 14325 bp, 14 predicted proteins | sample HotLakmasection3_FD_71020 | JGI IMG/M metagenome (GOLD analysis project Ga0081535, IMG submission 71020) | Hypersaline microbial mat communities from Hot Lake, Washington, USA - Section #3 (SPADES assembly) (version 2) | ecosystem: Environmental > Aquatic > Non-marine Saline and Alkaline >... | reverse complement strand
CCCCCCCCATTTACTTGAGAAAATAGATACACAGAAACTGCTCGGTGTAACTGAGCGCCATTTCTGTGAGCTTCATATTTATCCATCACACCAATCGGGTGATCGTTGTCATCCACTAAAACTACTGAGTCAAGCATGTTCATGTAATATTAGTCGCAAAAAAGTATTAAATCATGCAAAACTGCATACACTCTTTTACTTTTCTTTCAAAACACTTGAAAATCGAAACAGCAAATATAAAAGTAACACCTGCCAAAACAACATATAAAAGGTAAACCAATTAGTGAAAAGAACTAAAAATAAATCAAAATTTTCAGTAGCAACTCCCGAGAGGAGAAATATAAGCACAGGTGTTGCAATAAAGCGCCAGACTAAAGTTGCAAACCCTAACATTAAAGTTGGAATCAAAGCCATCCACACAAATAACTTATCTTCCACCAGCATTTGCATTGTTTGATATGGGTGTAAAAGCAAACCTAAACCAAGCTGCCCAACAGAATACATTACAGAAGAAAAAAAGTGCCATGAGGAAAATCTTTTCATTTTCATGAACTAGCTCCTGCAAAAGTAACAACAACAGCAGCTATAGCAGAAAGAAGTGTAATAATTTGCCATGGATATCTGCCAATAAGTGAAGTAATACCATCAAAAGTTGGTGGAATGAATCGTTTTGTTTCAAGCTTTGCTTGTTTGGCAGCTTGTTGTTGTAAAAGTTCTAAAAAGTCTTGATCATTTTGCATACTATGCTTCACTGACATGTACCCATAATCCTTTAAACTCTTCTCTTGCTCTAAATAAATCTGATTCAATAGATTTTTCTGTTTTATCGTGTTGATCTGCTAACTCTTTCACAGAATAGTCATCCAAGTATTTACCAAGTAGCAAATTTCTATATTTAGGAGTCATTTTAGAAAGCGTTACTCGGACTGTTTCAGTAATTTCTGTTGCATCTTGTGGATTCTCACTTACCAACCAATCAACTAATGGCAGCGTTTTGAGAGCTTTTTTCGCGTATCGTTTGCGGTAATAATCAGCAATTTCATGCCGAGCAATACTGCACATCCACGTCCACAGGGAACTTTCACCGCGAAACAGCGGTAACTGTTTTAAACTATGCATGAAAACTTCTTGAACTAACTCGTCGCGATCTTTAGGACTATCGATTTTTGTGGCCACATAGGCAGTTAAATGAGGTTTATAGGTTGCAAACCATTTTTTAACAGCTTCTGGCAAACCATACTTAAGATCGACCAAAAGGGCTTTTTCGGTTTTTTCATCCACAATTTGTGTTTTTAGATTGCTTGACATGACTTCTGGCATTATAATACCTTAATCTAATGTTTAAAGTATACGCAGCAAATCCTTGTAATGTACAATCCGATTCTCTCAATCTAGCTGATTGTTATACTGCAGGCATTGGTTCTGGACAAACAGTCCAAGGATTATACAGCACCCCAACACAACTTATTAACCTTGGAGTTAATACCATTTTCGCTCTTTCAGGCCTAATCATCTTAGTACTGTTTATGTACGCAGGATATCTGTACATATTCGACACTAGTAAAGGCAAAGAACAAGCTCGTGAATTGCTTACAACAGCTCTTAAAGGATTTATTCTTATGTTTTCTGCATACTGGATTGTTCAGATTGTTCTTGCAATCACGGGAGTAGACTCAATATTATAAAGAATCTATATATCAATAGAAAGAAGTGGTATACTTTCTTGACATGACACTCACATCTATAAAAAACAGAATTTCAGATAAAGTGCTCGTTGCAAGCTTGATTGCTTTTGATTTTGGCACTATCGATAAGCCACCTGGTGTTGATAATTTTGACACTCCAGGAGGAGCTCCTGATCAAATCGGTGTTTTAAACTTTTTTTCTGCACTACTCCAGGTCGCAACTGTTATTGCAGGTTTATACGTATTATTAAATTTCATTTTAGCTGGCTATGAATACATAACTTCTGGCGGTGATACTGGCGCACATGCAAAAGTTCGCCAAAGTCTTACTAATAGTGTCATTGGGTTAATTATCATTGCAGTTTCTTACACCCTCGTTGCACTATTAGGATTAATACTATTTGGCAGTGCAGATTTCTTCTTGAATCCAGATTTATCATTCACTCCTTAATACTACTCAATAAAAAAAATATGAAACACACAATAGCAACTTTACTAAAAAATAAAAAAATAGTATTGCATTCATTGAGTGCTTTAATTTTGGGTGTAATTTGCGTTGTTATGTTGAGCAGTACATCTATTCAAGTTTCTGCAAGTTTCGGAGATGGACTTCAAAATCCAGCAGGAGAAGGCAGTCTCTTACAACAAGTTGGTGGTGGCGAATTAGACGTATCAACTGGTGATAATGCCCTGACAGGAGTAGAACTTTTCATTTCTAGAATTATCGGATTCCTCACCGTTTTGGGTGGTATTTTCTTCGTAGTTTACTTTATCTTAGGAGCACTTTCCTGGATAACTGCAGGTGGTGATACTAGCAAAATACAAAAGGCTCGTGATCAAATCGTGCAGGGTGTTATCGGATTAATTGTAATCGTTGGAGCCTACGCTGTCGTGGGTATAATCGGATCTGTAGTCGGTATTAATATTCTTAATCCAGCAGCACAACTAAGAAGTATTTTCGTTATATAAAATGACAACAGAAAAACAGCAACTCATGGTCGGAAAAACTTTCACAAAAATCCAGCTCGCATTTGCAACAGCCGTAGCTGCAGTTCTAGCTACAGCTACTAAAGCTTTCGCCCAAATAACTAACCCTGCCTTAGACCCTTCTGTTGGTAGTGTTGGTGGAGCTGATACAACAGATGCCGCTGGCGCAGTTGCAGGTTCTATCTTTGCATCTTACTTTATTATGATTTGGCAATTTGTTATTTCTATCGGTGGATTCATGGTTGTGATCTACTTTATTTGGGGAGCCATAGACTGGATCGTCGCCGGTGGAGATCAAAGCAAAATTCAAAAAGGTCGAGACAGAATGATTCAAGCTGTAATCGGTATGATACTCCTTGCAGGATCTTTCATTATTGTCAGTCTTATCAATGATGTCTTCTTTAAAGAAACATTCGACATTCTTAATATTCAATTCTAAAATATATACGTAAGCAACTATATGAACGTTTTCCAAGTAACCATAAATCTCACAGACCAAGCAGCAGCTGATAATCTTTCAGGTGCAACCACTACATTTGGAACATTCTTTGAATCATTACTAAGTGGCATTATGCTTATTGCCGCATTAATGGTTTTCTTCTTTCTCATTTGGGGAGCAATTGAATGGATTACTGCTGGCGGAGATCAAAGCAAAATTCAAAAAGGCCGAGACAAAATTGTTCAATCAATTATTGGAATAATTGTATTGGCTTCCACTCTAGCATTGTTTGGTTTAGTACAGTCGTTCCTAGGTCTTGAGATACTCAACTTTGGACCCACTGCACGCCCTACACGTGGTGTACCAGTTTGTGCCCCGGGCACTGTAAATACAAGCACTAGTCCATGTATTTCACCTGACTAAAACGAAAACTATAGGTATAGCCAAATAAAATATAACTATGATAGAATCTAACTAAGTAGATTTGTACAATAAAAATAAGGAAGGTTTATCTTATGAAAAAAATGCTTGAGATGTTTAACTCAAAAACTATTGCAGTCGCTGGTGCGGTGCAATCAGTAATCACAGCAGCTTTAATTTTACCTGCAAGTGTAATGGCTCTTGGAACAGATATCGCAGCTCCAACCGGTTTTGCAAATGACTTTGGTGCCATGATTAATGCTGTTCTTAGTTTTGTTATGTTACTAGCAGCTTTACTCGTTCTCTTCTACCTCATTTGGGGTGGTATTGAATGGATTACTTCTGGTGGTGACAAAGGTAAAACTGAATCAGCTCGAAACAAAATCACAGCAGCTGTTATTGGTATTATCATTTTAGCTGCAGCTTTCGCTATCTTACAATTAGTCTTAACTTTCTTAGGACTTGGTAGCTTAGAAGGTGCTTTCGACAATACTCAAAATATTCGAGGCGAAGGACTTGGAAGTTAACTTTAAAATTAAAATTGATTTTTCTCAAAAGCCTCTGCTCACGCAGAGGCTTTTTTGTTTCCTTGGTTTATAGTGTACAATATAGCCATTGTTCAAGACTAAAATAATCCTGTAGTATAAGGAATAAGGTCAGATAAAAAATATGAAGTTACTCAAAACTCTCCTAATTTCAACTCTTTTTGTTTCGTTTTTTTTGATAGCCTCAAATCACACTATTCAAGCGAATACTTTAACTACTTCTCAGGATACTAAAGGTGGTCAAGTTATCACCACGAATGAAGATGGTGTTTTCTATCTATCTACAAAAATCGCAACACCTGCTGCTGGAACTACTAGTACCGCCACTCGAAATGGACAGACTTCTCCTGATAGTATAGACTTCGACTTTCAAATCCCAGAAGGATTTGCTACCAGCTTTGACCAATTCCTAAACGCTATTTTAAGTGCAGTAATGCTTATCTGTGCTTTACTCGTACTTTTTTACCTTATTACTGGCGCGCTCCAATGGATTACTTCCGGAGGTGACAAAGGCAAAATTGAGCAAGCACGTAACAAAATGTTTGCTGCAATAATTGGTATTATTATTGTAGCTGCGTCATACTCTATTTTGTTACTTATCCTTAACTTCTTAGGCTTTGAAAACCTGGAAGATCTTTTTAGACATTCAAAAACTCTTAATGAACGAACTGGTATCCAGTTTATAAATATAGAAAGTTCACAACCTGTTTCTACTGGCTCAGCACAAACAGACTTGGGAGAGATAACAAATTAATTGCTCATTTGCTAGGTTGAGGTACTATGAAGATTAAAACTACTATCAACAAACTAGAAAATGCATTCGCATTTTTAAGTGCTTTGTTTTTTACCTTTTTTCTTTCCGCTTCACCAGCTATGGCTCAAGGACAAGAGTGGTCTGAAGGTGTGTGTGTTATCACTGCCAGAGGTCATCAAGTTGCTACTTTACAGGGACTTCAGTGTTTAATTGGAAATATTCTTGGTGTAGCAGTAACTTTAATTGGAATTGCTGCATTTGGAGTTTTTGTTGTTTCTTCCATACAAATCATGCTTTCTGGTGGAAATAGCAAAGGATTAGAATCTGCTAAAGGCTCCATGACCTATGCTGTTGTAGGCATTGTCGTAGCACTTTCAGCTTTTATCATTCTTAATCTTATCTCACAATTCACAGGAATTAACTTTACTACATTTAGTATTCCTGGACCTTCTAACTAGTTTTTACTCCTCAATTTATTTTGATAACAAACTTGCTAAACCAAACCCCGAGAAGGCACGTAAAAACTCAGCTGCAATTACGTTTACAGACTTGGTATAATGAACTAACTGTAAGATGCACGTTCTTTGTATCTGGAAGTAAATTATGTTTGCCCATTTGTTGACTAAGATCAAAAGCAAGTTTGTACTCCATGCACTATGCATGGTAGTAATCAGCTCTGTTTTTCCATTTCTACTCACAAATTCTGTCAGCGCAAATGGTTACACACCAATGACTCCAGAGCAAATCGTTGCTGACTCTTCAGAATTTTTCGCAGCAGGAGCCGATGCCTACATTATGTGGCAGTATTCAGGTTCTTTAAGCGGAGTTTACTTTGGAAATGACAAATATTCTTGGTTTAGAGACACTCATCCAGAAGTTTGTACCGGCTTACGTGAAGCTTCAGCAAATGGCTTAGTTGGTGTTAATATGTGGGATCTAGGGGCACACCCAGGAAGTGTTCCTGAAACATTAGATTACTTAAAAAATGACTGTGGAGTTGGTATTATTCGTACTTTCGCAAAAGCTGGTGGGGCTGATGGACTTAGACCAATTCTAGAACATGCTAGTAGTATTGATATGAAAGTTGTTATAGCAATTGGTGACCATGCCAATGGAGGTGGTGGAGTTCCACAAGGTGCAGGTCGAGACTGGTATGAAAGCGGATATCAGGGTGAATATCTAAGTTTTGCTCGAGAAATTATTTCTGTAGCTTCTCAGCATCAATCTATAATTTATGCCGTAGAGTTGGCTAACGAACCTCATTGTGGAAATGATTCCGATGCAGTTCAAGCATATAAAGCTTGGGGAAATACTATTGGTTCCATGATCCGTGGAGCAGGACTTGAATCTTCATACGGTCAATTTGCTTCACATCCTCTAAGTTCATGTGACAGTCCTTCTATAAGTAGTAACCCTTCTGCATTTGAGTTCAGCAACGATCTTCCCGTTATAACAAAAACCTCTGGTCACTATTATGACTCTGAGCAAAAAGCCCTAAACATGATGGCCTTAGAGCAAAGTAAAGGACTAGGTAAAACCTTTTACATTGGAGAAGCTGGTTGGGGCGATGCCACGGAACTTGAACAATCAGATTACTTTTTATATCCAATAACTGGTTTTTACGCCTATGATGATCCAGGCACAATGCAATCAGTGATTATTGAAGAGCTTACAAAGCAAGGCTACCAGGCACAATGTTTGATGCCAGATAATGACATTGAAATATCAATTCCAGCAAGCGATGCTCCCACCAGAGTGATTGAAAGAATTAGTGCTAGTGAAATTCTAGAAGCTAGTTCTCAAATTGGTATTGATTTTACATCGAGTACTATCCCCGGCTGGCGTCTGGATGGAGATCATGAATTGCCAGTTATCAACTCACTTGAGACACTTTTTGGATTTAAAAATACTACAGAAGATGATCCTAGTGTAGATATAACTTCATTTGACTACGCGCCTGTATATAGATCTTTAACACTGCAGCAGCAATGTTTCCAACAAACAAAAATTCTTGATACCATCAGAAATATGTGTGATAAGCTAGCAAATCCAGATGCTTGTTCACTTAATAAACCGATTGATAAAACAACTTATGATATTTTTGGTCTACAAAGACAAACTAGCGGTATAATTAATTCCTTTTTATCTGAGGCAGGTGGAGATCGTGAACAAGCTAGAGCACTTGCTTGTGAATCAATCATCGATAATAACGAGCACACCAGTCAATTTCGACGAGCACTTGCAAACACTCCACTCTATATTTCTAACGCATATCGTTTAGGTTTCTTAGTTTTATCCGCAACACTAGAAGGTCCTATTGAGGAAATTAGCGATACACAACCATTTCGATTCTTAAGACCAACCCAAGAATTTGGACCAAACGCTGACCCTATTCACGAAGTTCGTGTGTTGGCCTTCAGACTACCAGACATTGGTACAAATAAAGATCCAGATAGTGATATCTACTATGACGATCCACTCGATATTTTGACAAAAACTACTCTATCAAAACAAGAGCAAGATAAAAGCTTAATTAATTATAAGATGCTAACCACTACCCAGAATATTTACTCCATTCCTGGATCTGTGCCAGTCCAATGCTTTTACCCACAATCTGAATACTGTGATGTGCCAGGAGTTCAAGCCTTAGTTAGATATATAAATATGTACCTAAGACCTCAAGAACTCATTAAGCCGCCGCTACTCAGTCCCTCGCTATTTAATTCTGACGGCATAATAGATGAACAAGCACTCAATGAAGCAGTTACTGATCTTAATTTCAGTGAATGTAGTTTAAATGATGAAGACATTCCTTATCAGGCACTGTCTCGAATATTTTCGTCTGGAGAAATCTTTGAAACAGGAGATCTAGAGTTTCCTGAAGGCAATATGTATGATTCCATGGTTGATGTTGGAGTCAGTCAAAAATCGCCGAATGAAACAGGTGGCTGGCCATTCTCCTTTATGTCTTTCGCAAAAATCCGCAGAGATGATGCTCCTGTTCCAGCCTTTTCAGACACGGTACGAGATGTAAAAGGATATCTAATCCTGCCACAAGGTTACCAAATCGGTCATGTTGAAGACACAATGTTAAGTAAATTTCACACCAAAGAACAAAAAGATAAATTTATTGAAGCACTAAAGGAAGACCCAACAGCTCCAGCAAATCCAGAGAATCCATTCTCGAAAATAGTCCGATACTTTGGTGTTGAAGGAGTTCTAGACAATTTCACCAGTGTTCCCGAAAACAATGTACGAGAATACGACACAGAGGATCCACCAGGTTGTGTGCTCCCGGGAACACAACAACCAGTTCCTGCAGAAGGTGAAACAGAAGTAGTTACGCTTCCAACTTGTAAGTTATACGATTTCTTCCTAAAAATAGAAAAAGATCCTTTCGATGCACCTCGAATTCACGGTGGATTATTTGGAGAGGTAATTCTAGCAACCCAAAAAACACTCTACACGTATCAATCAGAAGGCTGGAAATATATTGATTCATGCGAAACAATCGAAGACTTTATTTTTGGTGTCTGTAGTGGTTGGGAAGATCCAGAGAGACAAGTTCCCCCTCGAGAAGTTGGGCCAGAGATCCCTGCTGTCGCGCAGTGTACTCCAGGTTCTCCACGAATTACTTCTGGAGATCAAGCTCAACATGTTGACTCAGAAGATTCCCCACCAGGACAAATTTGTAGAGTATTCAGTTCTGCAGACCCAAATCACTTTATTTCTGGCTGGAGAAATCCAAATGAATTACCAAGAGACAGAATTTCAGAATATTGTGAGAATATATATTCTTATGCTGCTTGTACCTATCCAAATGCTTTGATTCAAAATCCAGTAAATCCTGACACTGGTGATTGGCTTGCAGTCGGCGCAACAGATGGCATTACCGCTTGTGAATTCGTTGCACAAAAAGCTTATGATGCTGGTGTCAGTCCAATCTTTGCTCTAGCTATGTGGGGTGAGGAATCAGGATTTAGTCAGTACAGAGATGCATTTGCAATGGGTGTAGTATCACAACCTCGCCTAGACCTAGAAGCTCAAACTAGAGTTTTCTTGAATACGGTCACCAATGAAACATACAACGGCAATCCAAATGCGCATCCAACAAACACTTCAGATTCTAATGCTAATAATATTAATTCGTACCTCAATTTCTTAGAGCAGTATGCTGCTGAAGAACGTGGAAGCAATTTATTCTGCAGAAACCCCAACTTCCCTGCTCGAATGAAAGACTATCATAATCACTTGATGTCTAGACTATAGAGAGACGCTGTGAAAAAACTTTTCATAAAGATGAACTGGTAGAAATCCACTCAGTTAAAAACTCAGCAAAAAGTGGTTTAAAAACTTAGAAAATAACCTAGGATCTACTTAACTTTCCCTGTTTCTCGGGAAGTTGTAACTTCTTTTTAGACTTCAATTTATCTTCAAGAGATTGTGATGATTGAATTACTGTTGGTCCAGCTGAACTCAGTTGACCAGTTTGGTTAGCTTGGTTCATTTGATTGGTTTGATTTGCTTGATTCTTTTGACTAGCGTGAGATCTTTGACTATTAGACATCGATACTCTCCGTGCACCGCTACGCATTAGCTTAGCTACAGACTCAAAAGTATCAGCTGTGGTAGATAACGATTTAAATGAATCAGTCGCTAGTTCAATACCTTTTAGAAGCATTGTTGCTGCTTTAGGACTAGCGCTCAATTGAAGTCCTTCTAATAACCAAACTACTCCTTCGCACATAGAACCAAAGTGTGATGTGTCTAAATTAAAGGTGGTTAGTTCAGTTTCAAAAGAATGAACCGAAACAATTGTTGCATTCTTGAATGATTGTTCATGAGACGTATACAAATAATCAAGTTGCTGCCAATCATGCACTCCTACAGTAAGAATTAAATCAGCATCAAAACCTGAATAATCGAAAGAAACAGCATCAGCTTGCAAAGGAGTTGCACCTGGTTGAGGTTTAACGGTGAGATAAAACTTTTCGCCGTCATCTGAAATATGGTAACTTACGTTTTCTACCGCCTCTTCTTGATATGGGAAGCTAATTGTGAGATTTCTATTTCCGAGGGTATCTTTGATTGCATCAAAATCAATATCTTGCACACTAGAAAGTGAATCTAAAACATCTGAGAAAGCTTTTTTGTTAAAATCAGCACAAGCAATTTCTACTGACTTTCCGGAACTCATTAAAGTATCGGCCAAAGCCATAGCTGCTAATAGTTGATCTACTGATGGATTTGAACGAAGCAATACAGCAACACTCCTTGACTGAGCAATAACATTTCCAATTTCAGCGAGTCGATGCATGTTTATCATATATATACGTGTTGTATCACACTATGTCTTAAATATTCAAGACAGAAATAATATGTATTTCTGCTTGTGATTAGAACGCTTACCCTGTAGAATAGTACGCAATGTCACTCGAGATTATTAGCAAGAAAATAGCTACTATTGTCTTTACTTCCAAATTGTTTTTTTTGAGTGGTTTGCTACTATTGCTTGGAACGTTTAGTTTCGCAGTAGTTTCATATCATTTGTCTTCCCCTACACCTGTTTCAGCACAAGGTAATCCAGATGCTCTTGGTCCATGTCCATTTAACCCTCGCCAGATGTGTGTGTTCGATGAATTTGGAAATGTGATCGATACAGTATCTAACTTTCAAGATTCAGTACTACCTGAAGAGCAAAGAGTTAACGAAGCTCGTGAAGTAAAAGATATTGATCAAAACTCAGATGTTCTTGGTTTTAATATGTGGGATAACGCTATGGTCTATACCTTCCAAAGCGTCACAGGTGGTAAAGATGATGATTCAGTAGCATTTATTCCAGCTCTCACAAAAGGAATTGCATTAATGTACTTATCTCCACCTGCTACAACAGAACAATATGTAGCATATCTTATGGACTCTGCAGGTATGAGCATAGCTCAACCTGCGTACGCTCAAGTTGGAGGCCTTGGTTTTTCCTCACTGCTACCAATCTTAGATACCTGGGCTAAATTTAGAAACTTAGCCTATCTTTTCTTTGTTATCGTCTTTGTCGTTATTGGTTTCATGATTATGTTCCGACAAAAAATCGGAAGTCAAACAGTAGTTACCGTTCAACAAGCTGTACCACAAATTATTATTGCTCTTTTAGCTGTCACCTTTTCATTCGCAATTGCTGGCTTACTTATAGATTTAATGTACTTGAGCATGTACTTACTTTTGGCTGTATTTACCACAGATGACTACAGTCCTACAAAGTTCTTTACTGGAAGCTTATTCCAAATTGGAGGGACTTTACTAACCAGTGGTACTGGACAAGTTGCAAGCATAATTAATGCTTTTATTCTTGATGTACTTGGAGTCGGCCCGGCTAGACAAGTTTTAGGAGCAATCGGCAGCTTAACGGGTGCGGTAGTGTTTGCAATCGCAGTTGCAATCGGACTTTTTCGCTTATTTTTTGAACTACTACAAACATATATTGCTATCTTAATCAGTATTATCACTGCACCTATTTCCCTCATGATGGGAGCAATTCCAGGACGATCACATTTCAGTACTTGGATTAAAGGTTTAATTGGCAACTTAGCTGCCTTCCCTACGGTTCTCTTTGTGTTATTAATCTACGATAACTTATCAAGATCTACCCTCACTAGCGATGGTGGCGGCGGATTTTTACCTCCATACCTAGGCGGAACCAGTGGCGGAGAAGCAGTCGAAGGCCTTATTTCCATCGGAATCATCATGATCTTACCTACCATTGTAAAAGAATCCAAGAAAGCCTTCGGTGCTTCTGGCGGAGTCTTCGACCAATTCAGCGGCGCACTCAAAGACGCAGTTGGAAGTGGTTGGAAGGGTGGAGAGCTTATTCCTGGAATTGGAGCAACAAATACAGCGAATATTCCTTTCTTTGGTAGTGGAAAGAGTGCATTCCAGCAACAAGTTGTTAGAGGTAGCGCATTTGCTGGAGGACTTGCTGGAGCAGGTACAGCTGCATTCATTAACCGAGATCAGCTTGGCAATCTTGCAAGAAGAGATGATAGAGGACAATTCATTCGTTCAAAGATTTTCGGCTCTGCTGAACGCAAATCTCAGGAATATGGAGCTAGATCTGCAATGGGCTTGGGAAATAAAAATCTTTACAAAACTACTCAAGAACGAATAGCTAAAAATAAAGAGAATTCTAAGTAGTCAAAATTCTCTACTCTCAAATCTGAATAACTAAATCTTCCAATTAAAAGCTAGATAACCTGTTATTTTCTCAGAGCTGTGGTAAAAAAAGTGGCCGTATTTAGCCTAAGTCAAATACTTAATTTATCACCGGTTTATAGAAATCTAACTTAGCTAACTCAATCTAGCTTTTAACTTCTTTACTCTCTACATCAGGAAATACCCAACCAGGTCGTCTTGTGCGGTCTTTTACTGCTGCTTCTCTACCCACGAAAAGGGCGTAAACCTTATCTAAAGGACCGTTTTGTTCCACAAACCAGTCTACAAATTCTCTCTCAGACTTTATTAACATATTTTGAGCAATCCAGTAGGTCTCGTAACGGTTTTCGTTCCATTGTTGTAAACCAGCAACTTGCACTTTTGGTCTCTTTTTCTTAAGTAGAGGAGCTTCTCCACCAAGTGCATCTATTAATATGCTAGAAAATTCTTTATAAATTGACCATTCCTCATAATCTTTGAACTCTTTTCTAGCATTATCTGGGTTATTAGGACTTTTGAACTTAATACTACCAAAGGTGCCTTTTCCTGGAGAAAAATATGCAGCGATTTCGTTAACTGCTTCTCTGAAGATATCATCATAGTCTTTATCTATTGTTTTGGTTTCACTTCTAGGAAGACTATAAAAAATGTACATTAAATAAGAGCTTAGTAAACCGACTAAAAACATCATTAGCTCTGTTTTCTTTTCATCATCCAAGGAAACAATATAGGCAAATGAAATTGAAATCTCAGTACCAAATTTACCAATCATATCGCCAATTTTATCTGCTAGCTTTCCTTCTTTATAAGCAGAAGATAGCTCTCCTGAGATATCTTTTGCCCATGAATCTGTTGCAAGTGCAACTAATTTTTCTAAAGCTTCTTCTGTCTGATGCCATTCACGTGCGTTTGTTTGTCTATTAACAATTAAATTGCCTTCTTCATCATGATCGTCTTCGCCTGTAATAAAGTCATAAATACTTGTTTGCAATGGCAATTGCCATGGTTTAGATCCAGGTACTAGTGATGGTTTATATCTATATTTCTCAATAAATTTACCAATCCTTGTGCTATGAGTTGGATTGATTATTTCATCATACCCCAGTTTTCCATCTTTCCATTTTAACGGAAAAGCTAGGCTACTTTCTGATTCCCCAAACTCTAAGGCTACTCTTCTAACTGCAGCTTGATTTCTACTTTGATATCTTTTTAATCGAATTTCTTGTGCTTTTAAATCAGCGGGATTGGTATAACCTTCAGTAACAATCTGCTGATAAAAATCCTCATGAAATCTACTGACAAATGCAGTAAAGGTACTAAATGAACCACGAACATTATTTTGGAACATTTTATAAGGAGCAGCTGCCAAAACCCCAGGACCTTTTACTGTATTATCATTAGTTATTTTAAGAGCGCTACCATCTCTACCTAAAATAATTTTTCCACTTGATGCTCTTCTAGATAAGAAAGAAGCATCATATAATGCTGCTTTTATATAAGTTTCAGTAAGTACATTTCTATCTATACTTTTTTCTTCTTCGAGTTTATTTATATCCTCAAGCTTATCATTTGCAGTTGGACTGTATCTAAAAATAATTTCTGAACAAAATTTTATAAGCTGCTCACCATCAGTCCAACCACTGGAAGAAGCAGACCAATCTCTTACTGGCATTTGAGTTACTGTTGAGTTACCTTTGGCTGTAACGAGTGGACTACCAAAATCAACAGGTGTACTAGTCTTCTTGTTCTTTTCATATTTAACAAGCATTTTCAATGCTTCTGACAATAAATTGTCATTATCTTCATTATCAGCAATACCTGTATCAGGATCTACTTCAATCCCCAATAGTTTTGCGACTTCAACTCTTGCTCTAACGTGACTACCTTCGACCACTAACTTGTCTTCGCCATCGATAGATTTAGTTTTAAAGTAAGTCTTTAACATTATCAAACTAGCTAAATCACCAACTGGAGTAATAATTGTCTGATAATCTTTACTCTTTCTAAATTCATCGTATACAGCAATTTTGTCACTAATCAGTTCGATAAAATTTTCTCCTCTTACAGCTGTAAGTTGCTGTGCATCGATTGTGCCATTTTTCTTAAAAAAGCCTTCTGCAAGTGGCTCCATAAAGAGATTTAAAAAATCTCTAAGTTCTTTTGCTTCATCACTGTTTCCTAACTCTTTGAGCTTATAAGAAAATACGTTTAACCAGGCGTTTACATTGGCCGAACCTTCATGATAAGTATTAATCATTTGGGCAAGGGTATATCCTAAGTATTGCTTTT
>Ga0081535_100856_pt1 | contig 14327 bp, 10 predicted proteins | sample HotLakmasection3_FD_71020 | JGI IMG/M metagenome (GOLD analysis project Ga0081535, IMG submission 71020) | Hypersaline microbial mat communities from Hot Lake, Washington, USA - Section #3 (SPADES assembly) (version 2) | ecosystem: Environmental > Aquatic > Non-marine Saline and Alkaline >... | reverse complement strand
CCCCCCCCCCCCCCCCCCGCCCGATCGCGTGGAGCCCCGACCGCCCCGCCCCCGCCCCGACCGCGGGCGCCAGGGTCGCCAGCCCCGCCGCATCCGCGTCACGGACCGCGCCCTCGATCGCCGCGCCGCTCAGGATCGCCCCCCCGCAAGGATGCGACGGGTCGGGATCCGCGTACGGTCCCAGCATGTGCGCCGTCCGCGAGTTGATCGTCCCGTCCGCGAAGATCTTCACCCCCGCCACCCACACGCGATCGCTCGGCGAGAACGCTTCGTCCGACAGGCACGCGCGCATCTCGGCGTACACCGGCGCCAGCCCCACCCGCAGCGCCAGCTCCCCCGCCCGCTCGAGCTCACGGATCGCCCGCGCCAGCGCCAGGTCCGTCCACAGGTCGTGAACCTCCGTGAACCCCCGAAGCGCCAGATCCGCGCACGCCAGCCGCACCCGCTCCACGCGACGCTCGTGCGTCACGGGCGGGATCACCGCGTCAACGAGCCGCCACGCGGTCTCGATGAAGAGCCCCGTCGGCTCCCCGCTCGGTTCGCGCTCGATCCGCCCCCCCGGCGGATCCGAAAATCCACGACCGATCCCGAGCATCCCGAGCACGCGGCTCGACACCGCACCCGAATGAAGATCGAAGCTCCGCACGATCGCCGGCCGCCCCCCCGCCGCCGCGTCGATCTCGTCGTGGCGCGGCCACCGCCGGTCGCGCCATCCCTCCACGCGAGCCCCGATCGCCGTGATCCACGCGTCCGGCCCGAGCGTCTCCGCTCGCTCCGCGAGGCGCTCGAGCGCCCCGGTCGAACTCGCGCACCCCGAAAGATCCACCGCCTCGAGCGCCTCCCCGTAGGCGCCCAGGTGCAGGTGCGCATCGCGCCACCCGGTCGCGGGCGCCGCCGGACCGCTCATGTCCCCCGCCCGCCCAGGAGCCCGCCGAGGCGTTCGCGCGCCTCCGCGGCGCTCGTCGCCTCTTCCGCAAACGGCAGCCGCACGATGTCGAACCGCGCCCGCACATCGACGCCCAGGGGATCGACGCCGACCGCCAGAGGCTCCTCCACGTCCCGCATCCCGCCGACCTCCACGCAGAGACGCCGAAGCGACGCCGCGTCCGCGTTCAGCTCGCGCAGGATCGACGCCTCCTCGCCCGCGAACGGGTGCGCGCCCATCAACGCGTCCCCGTCGACCACCACACCCGCCCACTTGGCGAAGTCGATCCAGAACGCCGCCCAGCGCACGTCCTGAGGCTCGCCGTGGTAGATCCGCCACCGATCCGCGATCGGCGGGTCGTCATCGAGCTGCTCGGGCGAGAGCAGCAGCCGCATCGCGTGCGGATCGTCCGTCTCCTCGGGCAGGTGCAGCACGTGCTGCGACGCGAAGATCGCCGCCACCATCACCGGGCCGCACAGGCGCCCGTCGCGATGATCCACCACGAACCGCCAGGGCACGTGGTTCTCGTCGAACTGAAGCGTCCCCGCCTTGTGCGCCGCGAGGAACGAACGCGCCGCGAACACGTCGTCCCCGGGTCTCTCGGCGTGAGCGGGATGGAGCGGACGGTCGCGCATGAAGATCCCCGATCGCGGAGGGCCTCCGAGTCTACGGCGCAAAACGACAGCCGGCGCCCTCCCGAGCGCCGGCCATCAGGCAAAGACGTATGTCAGTGCGTCTCGGCTTACCAGAGCGGAGCCGCGTACCCCGCCTCGATCGAGAGGAGGTTCGTGTCCGCGTTGAAGCCGTTGGCGTAGACGTTCCCAAGCGTCGAGTTGTAGAACCAACCCGTCGTCGTCCCGTCGCCAGCCGGCGCAGCGTCGAGGGCCAGGGCGCCCGCGACGGCGTCGCCGACCGCAGCCGCCTGCACCGTCACGGAGCTCGAGCCGGTGTAGCCGTTGTTCGGCTCATCCTTGAGGAAACGGTTCTCGACGAGCACGCCCCAACCGTTGTGGGTCCCGCCGCCGACCGGAACGGCCGGAGCGACCGCCTGGTGCGGGAGCTGGCCCGCGTTCTGCACGCGGTACAGCTCGATCTGAGCCGAGATCGTCTGCATCTGGCTCTGCAGGGCGCTCTTGATCGCGTCCTGAGAGGCCGAGGCAAACTGGGGAACGACGATCGCGGCGAGGATCCCGAGGATCACGACCACGATCAGAATCTCAACGAGCGTAAAGCCCTTACGAAGCGTCGACATGGAGTGCACTCCTTCACGGTCGCGGACCCGCCGGTCCGGTCGGGTGAGCAGACGAGGACGGCTCCCTCATTGCGCCGCGGAACGGCCGGCTGAAGCCGGCGTCGCCTGATCGCCCCCCGGGGCTCGAGCCCGGTGCTGAAACACCTCGGCCCACAGCGCCGTCATCACGACGGGCGGACAAGCCGGTCTCCAACGCGGAGACGTCTCCGGCATCGACCGAAACCATTGCCTCATTGACTCTTGAGCCCGCCCGCTCGACCGACGGGCGATCCCGACCGGCGCGACCCGCACGCTCCGCGCAGCCGGCAGCGCCCCGCCCCCGCCAGTCCCGTCCGGAGCCCGAACCCCGGGAGGCCGCCGCCCTTAGGCCGATTCCCGCTCGCGCTCCCCGAGCGACTCGAGCAGGCAGTGCATCCACGGGCGGCCGGACGTCCACCGCTTCCAGGCGTGGACGAACTTGATCACGCTCACCGAGAGCACCACCGCCGCCGCGATGTAGAGCCACGCGCCCACGATGAGCGCCAGAAGCCCGAACGCCACGCCAAGCAGCGCCCCCACGCCCCACACGAGCGTCTCGCCCGCCGGGGTCAGCCCAAAGGCCCCCCGGCGACGCGACGCCACCGGGCCAGCCTCGTACTGACCCACATCGCCGTGCGGATCGTGCAGATCGTCGAACGCCTCGCTCACCGCGACGTCCGCCACGGTGTCCTCCAGGGACTCGTTGGCGATCAGGTTCTCAGCCGAGAGATCCGGGCACTTGAACTTCACCCCGCACCGGCACCGGATGGTGCGGCCGGGCAGGTCGTCCCGCCAGTGATACTCGCGCGAACACGAATAGCACTTGAACGTCAAGTCTTTGGCGGCGGACATCGCGCCCTTCCCGTCGCATGGCGACCCTCACCGCCGGAGTATATCGCTCGCCCCCGGTTTCCCGGAAGCGAGATTCCCGATTCAACCGATCGCTCGTCCCGCTCGATACGATAGCCCGCGGTAACTTCTTTCCGCAGCAGTGGAAACCTCGGCGGCCACCGCCCCAGACTCGCGAACCTCAGAAGCCAAGGGAGAGCCTTTGATGACCCGTATCGCCTGCCTCGTCGCCTTCGCCGGCGCCGCGTCCCTCACCGCGACGCCGAGCCTCGCTGACGCAGTCGACGACGTCCTCAGCGCGATCGAGGGTCACTACGCCGAGGCCGACACCACCCTCCACGCCGTCCGCGTCGAGCTCGCCCACACCGACGACGCCCTCTACCTCGAGATCGTCGAGAAGAACAACGAGCTCGCCCCCATCCAGGTCATCGCCACCTTCCACGAGTCCGACCGCGGCGTCGTCGCCCGCCTCCACTCCTACCCCCCGGTCGTCGGCGACATCCTCGCCATGGACCTCGCCACCCTCACCAACGGACTCTGGGCCGCCCCCGACGTCTTCCCCCAACTGCTCCCCGGGCAGCTCATGCCCCTCGGCGAGTCCACCGTGGAACGTTCAGGCGACGGGCTCGTCATCGAGCTCCGGAACGCGCCCAACGCCAGCGCCACCACCCCCTACATCGACCTCCGCCTCGCCGTCGCCGACGAGCAGGCGTCCTGGCGCCTCGCCGGCCGAGGCTTCGACGGCGCCGAACTCTGGACCGACGTCCACGAGCAGATGGAGGCCGTCGAGGTCGACCCCAGGGTCGAGCGCCGCGACGGGATGGTCATCATCGACATCCGCCGGGGACAGGGCGTCGAGATCGGCGACGGCGATCTCGTCGCCACCCACTACGTCGGAACCCTCGCCGACGGCCGCCGCGTCGACGCCACCTTCAGCTTCCCGGGCAAGTCGATGATCTCGGGCGCCTTCCCCGACGCCTACTGGGAGCCCCTCGCCCTCGGCATGCGCGGCATGGCCTGCCCCACCGCCGTCACCGACGAGAACGTCAATCACCGTCCCATCCGCCGCGTGATCATCCCGCCGAGCCTGGGCTACGGCTCCGAGCGCGCCGGCCTCGTCCCGCCCGACTCGACGCTCTACTACTTCGTCCACGTGCAGTCGGCGCTCGACCGCCCGAGCCCCAAGCCCGAGCGGTAAGGCTCAGGCGACGCCCGCGGGCGTCTTGGCCGTCGCCCCGGGCCGATCCGCCGGCGCCGGCTCGCGCCGCGCGGCCGACGCCGGACGCGACACCTCGAGGATCAGCGTGTCGTCCGACGGCGGACCGTCCCGGAACGCGTCCACGTCGTCGAGCAGGCGCTGAGCCAGCGCCCCCGCGCCCGCCTCGACCGCCGCGCTCCGCGCGAGCGACCGCCGGAGCCCGTCGAGCGTGAACATCGCCCCCTCCGCGTTCCTCGCCTCGAACGCGCCGTCGGTGTAGACCAGCAGCGCGTCGCCGGGCCCGAACCGCGTCACCCGCTCCGACGCGTCGTACGTCCCGTCGATCGTCGCCCCGAGCACGAACGTCGTGCTCGTCAGCTCCTCCATCCGCCCCGCCGCGTCGCGCCGGATCCCCGGCGGATGCCCCGCGTTCGCCCACCGCAGCTCGCCCGCGAGCGGGTCCACCCGCGCGCAGAACGCCGTCGCGTAGACCGAGTGCGGCGCGAGCGTCAGATGGATGTACCGGTTCAGCGCCCCGAGCAGACGCCCCGGCGTGATGTCGGGGTCCTCGCCGAAGAGCCGGTGCAGCTCGCCGTCAAGACGGTTCACCGTCAGCGCCGCCGCGATCCCGTGCCCCGTCACGTCCACGAGCACCACGCTCATCCGCTCGCTCGCCTGCTCGCGCCCAGGCCTCGGGTGCACGAAGACATAGTCCCCGCCGAGCTGCAGCATCGGCTCGTACCGGTACGCGAACCGCACCGGCCCGTCGAGCACCTGGGGCGGGAAGATCGACTCGTGCAGGCGCCGCGCGTCGACCAGCTCCCGCTTGATCGCGCCGTAACGCCCCGTCAGCGCGCGCAGATGGAAGCGGCTGCGGAACCGCGAGTGCCGAAGCCACGCCACCCCGAGACCCGGGAACATCACGATCCACAGGAACACCGAGAACACGATCGCCGTCGCCCACGAGTCGCCCGAGAACAGCGGCGACGCCAGCGCCGCGAGCGACGCGATCGTCAGGAGCGGGATCATCGGGCGCACGCACTCCCGCGGCGTCCACGGGATGAACAGCGACGCCGAGAAGTGCGTCACGAAGATCAGGAAGAGCCACCCCGCACCCGGTCCGAGCCGCGCGCTCTCGCCATCGCCCTCGCTCAAGATCGCGCCCATCGCGCCGGCGATCGCCGGCGAGACGATCAGGCTCATCAGCCCGAGCGCGATGATGCAGAAGCTCACGATTCGCAGCACCCGCACCCGCGAGAGGTCGCGCCGCCGCGTCGCCGCGTACGCGAGCGACCACCCGAACAGCATCGCCATCCCGCCACGAACGATGAACGGCGCGATGAACGCCCCCGTCAGCGCCTCCCCGGGAGAGTCGAGCGAGAGAATCAGCGCCAGCAGCATCACGAGCCCGAGCGCCGCCATGAACCCGCAGTACCACACGAGCCGATCGCGCAGCCACCGCTCGCGCTCCGCCTCGAACTCCGCGTGGAACTCCGTCGTGACGCTCAGGCTCATCGCGCCCTAGCCCTCCGAGGACTTCTTCTCCCGCTCCCCGCCCGGCTTCCACAGAACGTCCCGCGCCCCGTCCTCGTTCGCCCGCCGCGCCATCACAAAGAGCAGGTCGCTCAGCCGGTTGACGAACACCATCGCCGGCTTGTTCACCCGCGCCGGCTCCGCCTCGATCAGCGCCGCGATCCGCCGCTCCGCACGCCGCACGAGCGTCCGCGCCACGTGAAGCCGCGCCGACAGCTCCGTTCCCCCGGGCAGGACGAAGCTCTCGAGCGGGCCGAGCGGCTCGTTCAGCTCGTCGATCCACCCCTCGAGTCGCGCCGCGTCCGAATCGCGCATCCGAAGACGCTCGCCCTCGGGCTCCTCCGCCGAGAAGGGCGCGCACAGGTCCGCCCCCACGTCGAAGAGGTCGTTCATCAGGCGCTCGAGACGCGCGTGGAGGGGCGTCCCCTCCGCCGCCGCCGCCGCCAGCCCGATCGCCGCGTTCGCCTCGTCCACCGACCCCATCGCCTCGATCCGCGCCGAGGACTTCTCCGCCCACGACCCGTCCCCGAGCATCGTCTGCCCGCCGTCGCCGCTCCGCGTGTAGATCTTGGTGAGCCTCACCATCCTGGCCTCGCTTCCTGCAAGGCGCCCAGCATACCGGCGCGCCGCGGGCTCACCAGAAAGCAACGGCCCGCGACGCCTGAGGACAGACGCGCGGGCCGCCGGGAGGAGATTCATTCGTAGTATCGGGCGGCGACCGGAGGCCCGGCACAAAAAGCCCGAAAACCTCCGTTTTCCACCCGTTCCAGCGGGTTCCCCGCCCCATCCGGGGGCGTCAGTTGGCCTCCACCACTTCCTTCGCCAGGTTCGGGGGAAGCGGGCGGTACTCGAGCGGCTCCATCGACGAGTTCGCCCGACCCTGCGTCAGGCTCCGAAGCGTCGTGACGTAGCCGAACATCTCGGACAGCGGCACCTCCGCCGTGATCACGCGCGTGTTGCCGCGCTCCTCCTGGCCCACCACCAGCCCGCGACGCGACGAGAGGTCGCCCGTCACCGGACCGATGAAGTCCTCGGGAGTCGTCACCACCACCTTCATGATCGGCTCGAGCAGGTCGATCCCCGCCTTGCGGCACGCCTCGTTGAGCGCGAGACGCCCCGCCTGCTCGAAGGCCACCTGCGACGAGTCCACCGGGTGGTACGAGCCGTCGACGAGCGACACCTTGATGTTGATCAGCGGGTACCCCGCGAGCACGCCCGACGCCGCCGTGTTCCGCACGCCGACCTCGACCGACGGGATGAACTCCTTCGGGATCGAGCCGCCCACGATCTTGTTCTCGAAGGCCACGTTCCCCTCGAAGTTGAGCCCCGCCTCCTCCGCCTGCTCCGCGGTGAAGGGCTCGATGTTGATCGTCGCGTCGCCGAACTGACCGCGGCCGCCCGTCTGCTTGACGAACTTCCCGCGCACGTTCTCCACCGCCCGGCTGATCGCCTCGCGGTAGCTCACGCGAGGCTTGCCGACCTCGACGCCCACCTTCATGTCGCGAACGAGCTTGTTCTTGATGATCTCAAGGTGCAGCTCGCCCATGCCGCTGATGATGGTCTGCCCCGTCTCCTCGTCGTACTGCGAGCGGAACGACGGGTCCTCGCGCCGGATCACCACCAGCGCCTCGCCCAGCTTGCGACGGTCGTCGGCGGTGTTGGGCTCGATCGACATCGAGATCACCGGCTCCGGGAAGTTCATCTGCTCGAGGATGATCGGCTTCTCGGGGTCGCAGAGCGTGTCGCCCGTGCCCGAATCCTTGAGCCCGATCACCGCCACGATGCCGCCCGCGTTCGCCTCGTCGAGCGCCTGACGATCCTTCGCGTGCATCTCGAAGATGCGCGACACGATCTCGCGCTTCCCGTTGGACGGGTTCAGCACGCGCTCGCCCTTCTTGAGCTTGCCCGAGTACACCCGCACGTACGTCAGGTCGCCGTGCGTGTCCGAGACCACCTTGAACACCAGCGCCGACAGCGGCGCCGCGACGTCGTGAGGACGCGACCGCTTCGTCTCCTTGTCCGAGGGATCCACGCCCTGCACCTCGGGCACCTCGTTCGGCGCCGGGAGGTACTCGATCACGCCGTCGAGAAGACGCTGCACGCCGATGTTCTTGAGCGCCGAGCCGCAGAAGACCGGCTGGCACTTGAGCGCGATCGTCCCGCGACGCAGCGCCGCCTTCAGATCGTCGATCGACATCTCCTCGTCGCTCAGGTACTTCTCCATGAGCGTGTCGTCGAGCTCGGCGATCTTCTCCACCATCTGGTGGCGCCACTCCTCGACCTTGTCCTTCATCGAGTCCGGGACGTCGCCCTCGGTCACCTTCGCACCGAGCTCGTTGGCGTCGAAGTAGTACGCCTTCATCGCCATCAGGTCGACGATCCCCTCGAGGTCGTCGCCGAAGCCGATCGGGAGCTGCACCGCGATCGGGTTCGCGCCCAGACGCTCGACGATCGAGTTGAAGCTGAACTCGAAGTTCGCCCCGAGCTTGTCCATCTTGTTGATGAAGCACATCCGCGGCACGCGGTACCGCTCCGCCTGGCGCCACACCGTCTCCGACTGCGCCTCGACGCCCTCCTTGCCGTCGAACACCGCCACCGCGCCGTCAAGCACGCGGAGCGAACGCTCCACCTCGATGGTGAAGTCCACGTGCCCGGGCGTGTCGATCAGGTTGATCTTGTAGTCCCGGCCCTTGTGCGTCCACGGGCAGGTCGTCGCGGCCGACTGGATCGTGATGCCGCGCTGCTGCTCCTCCTCGAGGAAGTCCATGGTGGCGGTGCCCTCGTGGACCTCGCCCATCTTGTAGCTCTTGCCCGTGTAGAACAGGATGCGCTCGGTCACGGTCGTCTTGCCCGCGTCGATGTGAGCGCAGATGCCGATGTTGCGGATGATGGAAAAGTCCATGGTCTCGAGTCCTAGCAGAGTGGTGTCAGTGACTGCGAAAGGGTGAGCCGAGCCGCCCGGAGCCGGCGCTCCGCCTCACGGATCGGGAATCACAGAGCCGCGACGGAACACCCCGCGGCCGCTGCGGTGCTGGTTGTGGTGCGAGCAGGGGCCCGGGCCCCGTGTCCGCTCGCCGCCCCCGGAAGTCCCCCGGGGCCGGCCGAGCCGAGCCGTCTATCCGGGGCCGAAGGCGTCGTCTTCCTCGTTCGAACCATCCATGACGACGCTCCTTGCGTCCGATCCGCCCGACGCGTCCACGCCATCACAGCGCGGGCGCCGCCGGGCGGGGCGCAGAATACCAACGATAACGCCCGCTTCGCCCCGGTCAACCGCCGGGGACCCCCGATTTGACGCTCCGCCCGCCGATCTGCACGCGATCTTAACGGACGGGCCTCCCGACCCTTACTCCGCCACCGCGCGCCGGCTCCAGTCGGGCGAGAACTCCAGCTCCTCGACCAGGAACGACCACAGGTCCGCCCACTCCTCGATCTGCTTGCTCGTCGGCTTGCCCGCCCCGTGACCCGCCCGGGTCTCGATCCGCGTCAGGGTCGGGTTCGCGCAAGACTGGGCGTACTGCAACGCCGCCGCGAACTTGAAGCTGTGGGCCGGAACCACCCGGTCGTCACGGTCCGCCGTGTAGATCATCGTCGCCGGGTAGCACTCCCCGCGACGCAGGTTGTGGTACGGCGAGTACGCGTGCAGCGCCCGGAACTCCGTCGGGTCGTCGGGCGAGCCGTAGTCGCTCGTCCACGCCCACCCGATCGTGAACTTGTGGAAGCGGAGCATGTCGAGCACCCCCACCCCCGGGAGCGCCGCCCCGAAGAGGTCCGGCCGCTGCGTCATCACCGCGCCCACGAGCAGCCCGCCGTTGGACCGCCCGCCGATCGAAAGACGCGGCGTCGAGGTCCACCGGTTGTCGATCAGGTACTCCGCCGCCGCGATGAAGTCGTCGAAGACGTTCTGCTTCCGCAGCTTGATCCCCGCCTCGTGCCACTCCCTCCCGTACTCGCCGCCGCCGCGGATGTTCGGGACCGCGTACACGCCGCCCATCTCCATCCACACCGCGTCAGGCACGCTGAACCGCGGCGTGATCGGGATGTTGAAACCGCCGTAGGCGTAGAGGTACGTCGGGTTCCGCCCGTCCCGCCGCGTCCCCTTCTTGTAGCTGATGAACATCGGAACCCGCGTCCCGTCCGCGGAGCGGTAGAACACCTGCTCCGTCGTGAACCGCGACGGATCCCAGTCGAGCTCCGGCTCCCGCCACAGCTCGCTCTCGCCCGTCGCCACGTCGTAGCGGTAGACCGACCCCGGCGTCGTGAAGCTCGAGAAGCTGTAGAACGTCTCCGTGTCGTCAACGTCCCCGCCGAAGCCACCCGCCGAGCCGATCCCCGGCAGGTCCACCTCCCGCACGAACGACCCGTCCGTCTCGAACACCCTGACCGCGCTCTTGGCGTCCTCCAGGTAGCTCGCGATGAACCGCCCGCCCACGTGGCTCACCCCGCGCAGCGCGTCGTCGCCCTCCGGGATGATCGTCTCCCAGTTCTCCCGCTCGGGCGACCGCGAATCGATCGCGATCAGCCGCCCCATCGGCGCGTCGAGGTTCGTGGCGAAGTAGAAGACCGGCCCGTCGTTCCCGACGAACGAGTACTGCGCGTCGTTCTCATCGAGCAGGCGAACCACCTCGCCCCTCACCCCGCCCTGCGAAAGATCCATGTAGTGGTACCGGTTGTTCCGGCTCGAGCCCTCCCACACGTTGATCATCGCGTAGCGCCCGTCGTCCGTCACGCTCGCCCCAAAGCCCATCTTCGGGTTGTCCGGACGCTCGTAGACGAGCACGTCCTCGCTCTGAGGGGTGCCCACGCGGTGGTAGTAGAGCTTCTGGTTGAAGTTCGTCCCCGCCAGATCCTCCTCGCCGCTCTCGGGCGCCGGGTAGCGGGAGTAGAAGAAGCCCTCGCCGTCCTTCGTCCAGCTCGCCCCCGAGAACTTCACCCACTCGAGCGTCGTCGGAAGGTCCCGCCCCGTCGCGATCTCGCGCACGCGCCACCGCTGCCAGTCCGACCCGCCGTCCGACACGCCGTAGGCGAGGTACTCCGCGTCGGGGCTCACCGCGACGCCCGAGAGCGCGATCGTGCCGTCGGCGCTAAACGTGTTCGGGTCGAGCAGCGCCCGCGGCTCGTCGTCGAGCGACTCCATCGTGTAGAGCACGCTCTGGTTCTGAAGCCCGTCGTTGCGGCTGACGAAGTACCGCCCGCCCTCCTCGTAGGGCAGCCCCCACCGCTCGTAGTTCCACAGCTCCGTCAGGCGCTCCCCGATCGCGTCGCGCTCCGGGATGCGGTCGAGATACGCGTCGGTCACCGCGTTCTGCTGCCGGATCCACTGCGCAAGCTCGAGAGCCTCCTGGTCCTCCATCCACCGGTACGGGTCCGCGACGCTCACCCCGTGCAGCACGTCGACGACCTCGCCGCGGGGCGTCTCCGGGTAGACCCAGACCTCGCCGTCGCGCGACACGCTCGCGTTCTCCCGCGGCGTCGACTCGCACCCCAACAGCCCCGCCGCGCCGAGACCCGCCGCCGCCGCCAGCGCCACACCACTCGCCTTCAACGCCATCGACCGCCTCCTCACGAGGGACAGAGCCCCGTTAAGCCAAGGTTCACGCAGGAGCATACCGGACCTTCACGCCCGCGCCGCGACCCGCCGCCGGCGCCCCCCTACTGCACGAGCCCCTTCGTCAGCCGCATGAACACCGTCTCCAGGTTCACCGGCTCCTCGCTGAACTTGCGCAGCCGGAACCCCGCCCCGATCAGCCGGCTCGGCAGGTCCGTCACGTCCGTCGTCGCGTCGTCGGAAAGCGAGAGCTGGATCTCCGCCGCCCCCCCCTCGCCCTCGACCAGCGCCGCCCGCCGGACCCCCGGCGCCGACGCGAGCAGCTTCGCCGCCTCCGCCGTCCGGTCCGCCACCGCCAGGCGCACCACCCGCTGAAGGCCCGCCCGCTCCACCGCCTGCGCCACCGATCCCGAGAACACCAGCGTCCCCCGCTCGATGATCCCCACCGCGTTGCACAGCTCCGCCAGCTCGTGAAGGATGTGGCTCGAGATCAGGATCGTCTTGCCCATCCGCTTGAGCTCCTTGAGAAGCTCCCTCATCTCGATCCGCGCCCGCGGATCGAGACCCGACGCCGGCTCGTCGAGCAGCAGCACCTTCGGGTCGTGCAGCAGCACCCGCGCCACCGAGAGCCGCTGGCTCATCCCCCGCGACAGCGCGTTCACCTGCGACCCCGCCTTGTACCCAAGCTCCGTCAGCTCGAGCACGTCGCGCACCACGCGATCGCGCTCCTCGCCGTGGATCCCGTACGCCGCCGCGAAGAACTGCAGGTACTCCTCGACGAGCATGTCGTCGTACGCCCCCATGAAGTCCGGCACGTACCCGATGAGCGGGCGGATCTGCCGGTTCTGGAACCCGATCGTCAGCCCGTCGATCGTCGCCTGACCGCTCGACGGCTTGAGGAGCGTCGCCAGGATCTTGATCGTCGTCGTCTTGCCCGCGCCGTTGGGGCCGATGAACCCGTAGCAGTCGCCCTCCTCGATCGAGAGGTTGAGCGACTCCAGCGCCACGAAGTCGCCGTAGCGCTTCGTCAGGTTCACCGTTTCGATCATCGCCATCGGGCGCGGCTCCTCCTCGACGCTCTCACGGGATCGCCTCGACCGCCTCGGGCGGCGCGGGAGCGAGAGGGTACACCCACCGAAGCACCGTCTGCCCTTCACTCGGCGCCGGCTCCCCGTCGATCAGGAGCGGCGCCGGGAGCGGCGTCGTCGCCCGACCCGCCACGATCAGGCACGGCTGCGTGAACCACCGCGACAGATCGAGCCCGTGCCCCACCCGCCGGTTCACCACCGCCGGAAAGCCCGTCGCCGACGCCATCTGCTCGTACGCCGGAGGCCCCAGCATCGGGAGCCACGTCAGCGCCTCGAGCTTCCGCTCCGCGGTCCGCGGATCGCGCACGCCGAAGAGCTCCGCCCACCCCCGCGCATCCTCCGCGAGCCGATCAAGGTACGCGTCGCCCGTCGTCGCCCGCGCTTCCCGCGAACCCGCGAGCGTCCCGAGATCGAGCGCCGTCCCCGGTTCCCACGCCCCGCTCAGCCGCCACGCGAGCGTCCGCGCCTGCAACGCCCCGCCGCGAACCTCGCGAAACTCGCTCTGCCGAAGCACGAGCATGATCGTCACGTCGTCGAGCGCCGCCGGGAAGCCATGCTCGATCACGCCGGACAAGCGGCCCTCGGGCGACAGCTCCACCCGCTGCGTGGGCACGATCGACCTCCACGCCGGCCCGCCAAGCCAATCCACGCGAAGCTGCTTCACCGTCGCCCGCGACGGATACGCCACGTCGTCCGGACGAAGACTGTTGATCGCGTAGGGCCGCGGGTCCGGGAACCGGTCGCCCTCCGAGCCCGGCGGCTCCCACGGCGCGAGCGCCTGCCGAACGCCCGGAAGCGACTCGATCGCCACCCGCGTCGTGCCGTACCGAGGCAAGAGCGCCCCCACCCACGACCGCGTCCTCCACACGTCCTGCCCGAACACGTGGTCGACGAACGTCAGGTGCGTCGCCTCCACCTTCGCGGGCCGCAGCGCCGTCGCCCCGCCCCACGCGATCGCCGTGAAGACCCCCGCCACGCCCACGAACACCAGCCACGAGTGCTTCGCCCAGCCCGTCCACCGCAGGATCGCGAACCCGCCCGGACCCGCCACGAGCCAGTACGCCGCGAACACCCCGAATCCCAGAAGCACCCCCGCCCCCGCCCGACCCGTCTTGTTGATGAACGTCCCCACCGCGTCGTCCACCCACACCTGCGTCCGGCTGCGGAAGTTCGCCGGCGGAGTCCGCTGCTGGAGCGCCGTCATCTCCGCCTGCGAGAGCACGTCGAACCGCTCCCCGAGCACCCGATGCCAGAACCGCTGCGGATCAAGACGCGACGCCGTCTCCCGCTCGCTCACGTCGACCCCGATCACCGTCACCGCGCCCGCGCCGACCAGACGCCGCGTCACGAGCGCCTCGCCCGCCGGGCTCGACAGAATCGCCATCGCCTCCTGCTCGCGCGCGTCCTCGAGCGGCTCAAGGACGTGCACGATCCGCCCGCTCGGAAGCCGAGGCCCGCCCGCGCCCCGGAGCAGCGGCCGCACCGACTCAAGATCCACGCCCTCGCGCCGCACGAGCCGCGCCGCGGGCATGAGCTCCGCCAGCGCCCCCTCCCGCGCGTCCGCCCAGCCGAACGCCGCCTCGGGAATCACGATCGCCAGATGACCGCCCCGCCGAACCCACGCCTCGAGCGCCTCCGCCGCCGCGCCGCGCACGCGCGCCGGATCCCCCTCGGTCCACACGATCGTCTTCATCGCGCTCAGGCCCATCCACGCGTCCGGGAGCTCGGCCCCAAGCTGGTCCGGATCAAGCGTCGCCAGCTCGATCCACTCATGCCCCGTCGCCGGCGCCTCGGTCGCGCCCCCGGGCGCCCCCCCCAGGTCGATCGACTTCCCGCTCATCCCCGCGCCCGAGTCCGATCGCTTCGCGGTCCTCGTCTTCGCCGATCCCCAGCCCTACACGCTCGAGCAGATCGCCTTC
>Ga0081535_100855_pt1 | contig 14332 bp, 7 predicted proteins | sample HotLakmasection3_FD_71020 | JGI IMG/M metagenome (GOLD analysis project Ga0081535, IMG submission 71020) | Hypersaline microbial mat communities from Hot Lake, Washington, USA - Section #3 (SPADES assembly) (version 2) | ecosystem: Environmental > Aquatic > Non-marine Saline and Alkaline >... | reverse complement strand
TCAGTCAGAAACTTAGGTAAACCCCGTCTAAGTTGAGAACTGGAGTTTTGTATGATCGGGCAGAACCTCACCTAACCTCTCCTTTCAAAGGAGAGGAACCAGAGTCTTGTCAAACCTCTCCTTCTCAAGGAGAGGTGCCGCAGGCGGTGAGGTTTCCCACATGCCAAAACTCCACTTCTGAATCTGGATGAGGTTTAGCCATCTCAGCTGTCCCTGGTCCGGTCAGGTCGATTCTTCGCGGAAATTGGATGTTAAATGATCTTCATCCCTGACTGGACGAACATTTTAAGCTCTTTGAAGGGTAACGCTATTTCCGCCATGCGGTAATAGGCTAGTTTTTTTAGTTTTTCCTTTGAGGTCAAACTTGATTAGGCCTGGGGCGATCGCCCCGCAAAATCCGCAAAAATCCCCGTGGCAACCGCTAGGATGGAATGCAGGTAATTGGTACGTAAAGAGAACATCGTGGCTGTAAAACCAGATTGGCTTCGGGTCAAAGCGCCCCAGTGGGAACGAGTCGGCAATGTCAAAACCTTGCTGCGGGATTTGCAGCTCAACACCGTCTGCGAAGAGGCGTCTTGTCCCAACATTGGTGAATGTTTCAGCGCGGGCACGGCAACTTTCCTCATCATGGGACCGGCCTGCACTCGCGCCTGCCCCTACTGTGACATCGATTTTGAGAAAAAGCCCCAGGCCCTTGACCCAACGGAACCCTGGCGGCTAGCGGAAGCCGTCAACCGGATGGGGTTAAACCATGTGGTGATTACGGCGGTCAATCGAGACGACTTGTCCGACGGGGGCGCATCCCAATTTGTGCGGTGCATTGAAGAAGTGCGTAAGGCCTCGCCCAAAACGACGATCGAAGTATTGATACCGGATCTGTGTGGCAACTGGAATGCCCTGGCAGACATTCTCAAAGCCCAGCCCGAGGTGCTTAATCACAACACGGAAACAGTGCCCCGGCTATATCGGCGCGTGCGGCCTCAGGCGAACTACGAACAATCGCTGGAGTTATTGCGGCGCACCCGCGAACTGGCTCCCTGGGTTTATACCAAGTCGGGCATCATGGTGGGCTTGGGCGAGACTGATGCAGAAGTCCGTGAGGTGATGGCGGATCTGCACCGGGTGGACTGCGATATCTTGACGATTGGTCAGTATCTCCAGCCCAGCGACAAGCATTTGCAACTACAGGATTTCATTACTCCCGAGCAGTTTGATACCTGGCGGGTCATCGGTGAAGAGATGGGCTTTTTGCAGGTGGTCTCGTCGCCCCTTACTCGGAGTTCTTACCACGCCGAGCAGGTGCGGGCTTTGATGGAGCGCTATCCTCGAACGGTTCCTGGGTAAGGGCATAACCGTTGGTAGGGTCGACCCGGTAGACTTTGTCAAAGTTGTTGAAGTTGATGGCGCGACGACCATCCCGTCGCGTCCAGCCCAAAACGTCCTTAAATCGGTAGTTCCACAGCACTTCGTCAGCGACAAAGGAATGACGAGCGTGGATGGTTTGAGAGAGGTTTTCATCGATCCCCGTAATGATGACGATAATTTCGGCGTGGTCGCGGCGTAGCGATTCTGGCGTTGCGCCATGGAGGGGGCTATCTTCGTCGATGGGATGCAGTGCCGTCCAGGTGAGGGCGAATAGCGGCGTATGGGCGCGAATCAACTTTAAGTCGTAAAAGCGGCGAAACAGATCGCCTTCCTGGGTGAATTCGTCGCGCACGAGAGTGACCCACAGTTGCGCTTCTAAAATGCGGTTGCGGCGCTTGTTAGCCGTGCGAAACATGAGGCACGGTACACCGTTGAAGGGGGCGATCAGGGCGAAATTGCTGAACAAGATCCGAGCGGTGGGCACTGAAAAGCGGGCGAAGATCATGCCCGTGGCCATGGCAATGAACAACAGGCCAATGAAAGATTCTGCAACGACCAGGAAGTTGGCGTAGTCGGTTTGGGGATACATGGCCCCGTAGCCAATGGAGGCCATGGTCTGCACGCTGAAGAAAAACGCATCCAAAAAGGAGTTAGGGTCGGCGTTGGCGATCGCATCGTTGCCCAACCAATAGGCAGTGGCAAAGGCCCCATTAATCAACAGGTACACTACGAGTAAAACGACGACAAATCCCGGCCAGGAAATCGTCAGCAGCCGGTGGTAGAGATCGCGCCAGGGCGATTGCGGGTCGCCTAAGCACACAATGTCGGGAAATTCACCATCGCGCTTGACGATGCGCTGGGGGGTCGGACGGGAAGTGGGATTTTCCATGGGCCTCTCCTGATGACAGCACGGCTGATGGCTCAAAGGACGCGATCGCGGTTGCATCGTTTCGGACGTTAAACAAATCCGGCGCTGTAAAACACAACGTCGGATGCGATCGGGGTATGAAACTGTCGACTCGGCGGTACTCAGGCGGATGAAATGACGTCAACATGAGCCATCGTAGTCTTGATCAAGCCCCTATGGGTGGGCTCAAACTGTTGCCGACTTGGCACCCAAGATGCAGTTGCAACCGTGACCAAAACGCCAGGTCGCTAAAAGGATGGGATTTTGATGCCTGGATACTCCCTCAGTGTACAGAGCGCGATCGCGAACTGTTAAGGGTGCGGCGACTTCAGCCTGCAGAATTTAGCTGGAGAATTCAGGACTGGGGGGATGAGGGCGTTGAGGCGATCGTCACCCCGTCCCCTTTACGGATGGTGCCGGGTTGCAGCACGCGGGCGTAAACCCGACTACTGCCGGGGTAGTGTTTTTGACTCATGCGGCTGTAGCGCTTGTCGGCAAACCAGCGCATATTTTTGCGACAGGGGGTAGTGTAGCTGGCGATTTCGAGCCAGACTTCATCCCCCAGTTGCAGCCGCAGACCGGGCACCACCTGGGGCCAGTCGAGACCAGCGATCGTGATGTTTTCCCCCGCATAACCGGGAGCCAAATTGTGGCCTTCTTGCTTGAGCGTTTCAATCACTTCGAGGGACCAGAGGCACACCGCTTTTTCGGGACCCCCGTGAATGTCGGGGGCGTTGTGGCGATCGCCCACCAAGCCTGTCGTCACTACCGCCGCCTCAGGCACCGCCGTCTTCGGCACGCCCCCCTTGGAAAGGCTAATTTGTACAATCCTGCCTGCCATCAATGCCCTCAAATATCGCTATCCTACCGACTCAACCATCCATTTGCCCATCACGCCTCCACTCATCTACCCCTTCACCGCTCAATCGTAAACTGGCTAAACGATCCATTCGCCTCACCATAATGAATGTCAACTTGCTTGACCTGGGCGGTTGGAGGCCCATGTTTGACCCAATCGAGAAACTGATTAACATTGGGGGTTTCCCCCTCGGCGACGATCTCAACGGTGCCGTCGGGCAAGTTTTTGACATAGCCGGTGAGGCCAAACTGATTTGCCTGAACTTGAGTGTGGTATCGAAATCCGACTCCCTGTACGTGGCCTTGGACAATTAGGTGAACTCTGTCCATATCCGATCATCTTTTGCTTGCAATCTGCCAATATTGTAAATCTCCTGGGGATCAACAGGGTCTCGGGCATCGGCTTTTGAAACAGGTCGGGTTGCTAAAGCTCTGGAAAAAAGCTGTGCCCTAACGCGCAAAATTGCTAGGACACAGGCATCGTCAATCATTATTCAACGCAAATCCGCTGCATTAAACAGCTTGTTTTCTGAAAGTGGCGGTGCCTAGTGCGCCGAGTAGTAGAACGGCGATCGCTGATGTCGGTTCAGGTACACTCTGCTCTGGCTGGCGTTGGGTATAAATTACATCGGCAAAACCCACACCCCCATCGATATCGTAAGCAAAGGATGCATCACTTAAGTCAAAAAATCCTGGTACGAAGGAAAAGCCCTCAGCCGAATAACTCAATCCGATAAAAACGCCATCCAAGAACGCAGCTTCAGCAGCCGATAGCCCATTCGTTTCGTCATAATCAGTGCCGAGAAAGCTAAACCGGAGCGACTCAACGACGAGAAATTGAAATTCCTCGTCGGAACCGCTCAGACTACTGTCATCGTAGCTAAAGCTGCCCGTATAGCTGTTGCCTAAAAGCGGATCCGAGTCAGGCAACACCTTGAAATCGTAGGTAATGGTTGCGGCGCTAACCGGAGCAGCGCTAATCGCTACGGCGGCTGCCAGCAATCCGGTTGTCAGTAAAGAAGTCTGAAGAAAATTCATCGTCAATAGCTGAAGTCAAGAAACATCAATTAACAGTTCCACTATAAATAAAGCAGCATTAAGTGTTACTAAAAAGCCAGTATTAACACTTAATCTTTATTCAATGACCTGAACCTTAGCGGAGGCTTTTTCTGAAGTTTGTATTCTAAATTACGCTGTAAAACAGACTATTTTTGCATCTCTTTAGCGCATTATAAGCTGTTAAAGCGGTCAAGGTGATTTTGATATCTAATTTTGCAAGTAGGTGGACATAAACAAATGGTATTTTAGGGTGCTGTCAGGCAAAGCTGTAAGGCACCATTCCAGAGAAACTTGATGCGTTATGCTAGCACTAACACATTCTATAGATAATTAAACTCGTCTATTTAAAACATTTTTTCGGTCTGCTTTCAGTTAGTCGAGATGGTTATCCAAACTGATTAAATTCCCGTTCCTAAACTCAGGATAAATTTAAAAAATAGGGTGGGCGATCGCACAGCGCGATCGCCCACCCTATTCAGAACCTTCCTGTCAAGAAGCGTGCTTGTTTACACTTGCCAACTTCAGGGTTAAACCAAGATGTCAGTGGCCGTAAGCTCGACACCTTGTACCAAAGCCAGGTTACGTGCCCGACCAGGACCGGCTGTGCCATCAATATCGATCGTAATGAGAGTTGCGCCTTGGCCGCCGCGGAAGCCGACATAGCCACCGTCAAAGGCGTCATCACTGCTCACACCGAGACTAGCGACCAGTTCGGTGAGGTCAATCAGGTCGGCACCGACTTCAAAGTCGGTGATGATGTCCCCGGCATCCAGAAGGCTAGTGAAGACAATCACGTCATTGCCTGCGCCCGTCGTGATGCGATCGCGGCCTTGAAAGCCGGTGATGATGTCATTCTGCTCAGTGCCGGTGAGAATGTCGCGACCAGCAGTGCCGTTAATGATATTGAAACTGGGCTTCAGATCCAGACCAATAATGATCGGGTCGTGGTCAGAGGACCGGAAAGGATTGGCACCAAACAGGCTTTCGACCAGAGCAGCAGGTTTAAACTCGGTGTTGTAATCGAAGACCGAGGCTTCATCCGCGTTGATGTGCCATTCTGCGGCCCCCGTAATCTGGGCGGCCAGTGAGCCGGTGGCGAGGGCATAGTCTAAGGCACCGAAGGCCTGCACCTGCGGACTGGTACCCAGATCCAGCGGGAACCCAAAGGAGTACTCAAAATCCCCCGTCTCCAGGAATCGCTTGACCTGATCTTCATAGCCCTGACCCAGCAGGTACTGAATCGGGTCTTCCATGGCATAGGCGTTGAGATCGCCAATGATCAGGACATCATCATCGTTGGATCCCGTGGGGTCATTATCCAACCAGGCATCCAGGGCGATCGCGGCATTTAAGCGGGTCTGGTTCGAAGCTGCAGCCCCGTCGCCCTGATCCTGATCACCGGCCCCGGCAGGTCCCGGTGAACCCTTCGACTTAAAGTGGTTAACGACCACTGTGAAGTCCTCACCCGTCGCCACTTCCTCGAAGGTGACCGCGAGGGGTGCCCGACTGGTGCCCGCACCATCGAACACGGGCACCCCAGGATCAACTCCCAGGCCAGGTAACAGAGCATCGGTCAGAATGGCAACATTGGTGCCTGCCGCAATATTGACGGTATTCGCGTTGTAGATCAGACCGACAGAAATGGCATCTCCCGTATCGATGAACCCTTGACCCGGATCGACGTACTGGTAGTTAGCACCGGCAATGGTGTCATTTAAGGCATCCACCAGGAAGCCGATCGCGAACTCGCCGTCCCCATTTTGGTCACCGAACTCATTCTCCAGCTCAATTAAGCCGAAAATATCAGCTTCGATTTCGGTGAAGGCCGCCAGCAGTTTTTGCAACTGGCGATCGAACTCGGTCGCACTGTCCGCACCACGAGGCTCCTGATTCTGATTGGGACCAGCATTGTCGATCCCGGTATCGAGGGTGGTAAAGAAGTTCAGCACGTTGAAGGCCGCCACCTTAATATCGCCGCCCACGTCGGGGGCTTCAGTCGGCCGGGGATTGGTATTTTCGAAGGCCGGAGTTTCCGTGGGGTTAATCCGATAGATTTCGTCTCCAGAACCGCCAGAGCCCCGGCTGAAGCGTACAACCCCAGTCAGGTCTGTGATGGTATCCCCCGTCCGGAGTTGGTCGTTGGCGTCCAGTTGACCCACAACATCCCCCGGTGCCGAGGTCACCTCAAAAGGAATGGTTGCGGGGTTCTGGATGGTGCTGCCATCATCCAGGATGACCGTATTCCGGACAGCGAGGTCTTGGTAGGCCTGGAAGCCAGCCACGCTGGGCGCATTATTCTGGGTATAGGTTTCCAGGCGGCCATCGGCGTAAAGGCCGATGTCGCCAAAGCGACCCAGGGTGAACAGGTCAGCGACGGTCAGCTCCTGGGGAATGGTCACCAGCATGCCTTCATAGGCTTCCAAATCAGCGATTAAGGCCCCATCACTGTTGGTAATCGTGGAGGCGATCGGGAAGGTGATGATGGCCGGTGTCACCAGCCCACTGTTATCAACGTTGTCCACGATCTCGACGGTGACATTGGAGAATTGAGTTTCACCAAAGAACTCACTGACCGTACCCGTCACGCGAACCAGGTCACCGACCTTGACATCTACAGCGGGGTTGTTTCCGTCAAAGATAAATAGCCCTTCGGACGTCGCGGCATCACTATCGGCATCTGTGTCTTCTTCCTGCACAAAGAAGCCATTGAAATCACCATTGGTACCAGCCGCTCCGTCTTGGAAGTCGCCCACCACCACAGCCTCGATGGTGACGGTGCTGCCCACCAGCGGACTGACAGGACCGCTGCCCTGAATCGCACTAATTTTGGTGACTTCAGTGGGTGGGGGCGGCTCAGTGCCCGTACCCGCAGTGGGGGTATTGGCAGGTCCTAAGTTGAAATCACTAATGCCCCAATCAGCGACAGTGTCAGTGTCCACACCATCTTCTACTCGGCGAGCCCCTGCTGGAAAGAAGGTGCCATCAGGACCGACGACGGGAGCCTCAAAGAAGAAGGTATCTCCGTCACCACCATCGGTTAGGGCAACAGTGTCTACCACAACTTCACTGCCAGTGACGAAGGTGTCACTAATGCTGCTGGTTTCCACCAGGGCAATGGTGAAGCTGCTATTCTCTAAGGAGTTGGTGTCAATGTCCAGGTTAGGCGTTACCCCATAGTTTGCCAATAATCCAGTGGGGTTACCGATAAGGAAAAAACCGTTATCGCCCAGAACATCCGCCGCAGTGAAATCAACTTGGAAATCGATGGCCCCGATGCTAGGACCGCTGTCCCCTTCAACCACAATTAGGCTTAGACCTTCTAGGGAAGTACCCGGAGCCCCAAATAATTCGATGAACTCGGTATCATCCGTACCCGTGTGGCTGGCATAAACTTCGTTAATTAAGGGAGGTTGAACCGCGACTGTGCCTGCCGTTGGGGTAGTGTTTGCTCCCGCTGGGCTAAAGGCATCGATGAGTTGGAAGGCACCGCCATCCGGAGTTCGCGTCACAGCTGAGGGGTAGAAGGTGCCGTCTGGGCCAAGCACGGGTGCACCGTAGAAGAAGGTTCCACCAGTGTTATCCTGCAGTGCCACCGCATCGATTACAGTTTCATTACCGGATACAGATGTCCCAGTAATCGTTGCGGTTTCCACCAGCGCAATGGTTGAGCTGCTGTTTTCGAAGAAGTTGGCAGGAATTTCTGCGTTGGGAGTCACACCAAGGGCACCCGCCACCAGACTGTTACCAATGAGGTAGAAACCGTTATCGCCAATGACCGCATCGCTGGGCAAGTCAAACCGGTTGTCGATGCCACCGACACCATTACCGCTGTCACTTGCTTCTACGTTGAGGACACTCAGTCCAGTCAAGGATGTGCCCGGTTCGCCAAAAATCTCGATGAACTCAACATCGCTCCCAGTTGTGCTGACCAGGACTTCGTTGATCACGAGGGGCGCTGCGCCTACCGTGAACGGCCCATCAGCTAGCGCGGCAATGCGTGAGTTGTCGCCGTTCCAGTTGTTGGCATCACCGATAGCAACTAACAATTCTGCCTGGGTGCCCGAGGTGACTGCCTGGTTGTAGGTGGAGTTATTGAATTCACTGCCATCACCGCTGCCAGAGCCGACTGCGACTGCCGTTTCGCCCGCGACGAGTCCGGTTGGCAGCGCGGAGGTGTTGGAACTGGTGGCAGTGGATTGGAACTGGGTGCTGTTGGTCTGCACTGCGTAGATGAACGTGGGATTCGTGACATCGCCCTGATAAGCGATCACCTGATCGCCGCCAGTAGACAGCGCAAAACCGGCATCCGTTTCAGTGAAATCGGCATTGATATCGGTGTATCCAATGACGGTACCGGCAGCCAGGGCAGTGGGAGCGGTGTATTGCAAAATCCCTTCATTAGCGCGAAACGTGCCGTCTGCAAACACACCGTTGTCGGTGAAGAAAATTTCGGTACCTGCTTCGATGTCGGTGAGCAAGACAAAATTAAAGGCATCGGGATCGTCAGCATTGACGCCAACGATCGCCAGATCTCCTGGAGACAAGATCGTACCCATGATTGAGAAACCTCTATGGAAAGATTGTCGATAAAACTTGGGCGGCAGCGAGAATCCGATCGGGCAGCGATCGCCGTGCCTTCCTAAAACAATCGCTGGGAGGGTAGGGAGCGATCGCTGCACGCTGATGATCCCGAGCCTGTAAAGATTCAAGCAAACGGTATTATTTAGAACTTGCAGAATACGTGTATTCCGCAATGCGTGTCCTGTGAAAAATAGATAAAGTCCCTGGCAGCCTCCGTTTTTCTACTGAGTGATGGCGGAGGCGACTTAAAAAAAGTGACCCAAATAGTCGGCAAAGTCAGCATCAATACGCAGAAGGGGCGATCGCAGGGTTAAGGGGACGGTTCCCTGTCGGAGTATCCGATGCCGGCAGGTCAAGACTAAGGGAACCGTCCCCTGGCGCGATCGCCTTCTTATCCCGCCGCCGGAGCTACTTCCACCGAATTGATGGCAAACTCCAAGTCATTGAAGTCAGCATCCGTCCAGTCTTCGAAGAACCAAACATCGCCCTCGCGCTTGATCATGGTCATGCCCAGAGCGGCATCCCCAATGGTTGCCAGGTTGTGCAGGTTGCCATCAATGATCAGGGCCGGAGCGTAGTAAGCCCCGCCGGCCAGGGTGATAGCCGTGTCCTGCGTCGTCAGGTTTTCTACGAAGAGCTGCGGCATATCCAGCAGACTCATCCGCACCGCATCTTCGTACCCCGCTTCGCCGGGCTTGATGCCATTGACAGCGCCATCCGCATCAGTGATGTAGAACTGCAGCAAATTGTCGAAGGCGGCTTCTCGCTGCAGGGTGACGTTAGCCATGACGTTGCCATCAATGCCGGTTAAATCGAGAATCTCGGCAACCGGCTCAACGGGCTGAGCGGGAGGTTCGAATTCGAAGATGGTTGTGGTCCCACTGATTTCGTTGGAAACTGCCAACAGCGCCTTACCCGTGGGGCTGTCATCTGGGGAGACGAAGGTCAAGCCTTCGGGACCGAGGTCGCCGACTGCCGGATTCGTGCTGCCGTCTTCTAGCTGAGCTTCCACTTCGAAGTTGCGGTTGTTGACGTAGTCGACGAAGCTCACCTCTGCGGGATTGGTGATGTCGTAGACCATGATGCCGCCGATGCGTTCTAGGCCCACAAAGGCGTAGGTGCTGCCGTTGACTTCGCCGATCACGATCCCTTCGGGCTCGGGGCCTTTGGCGTCGCTGCGGCTATCGAACGAGTCGTTTTCGTCATTGGTGAAGTTGAAGAATTCGGGGAAACGGTCCGCCGTAATTTGCTCAAACTCATCGCCGCTGTCGAAGATCAGGTTGCCTTGAGTATCAAAGATGGTGAAGGAACGGGCCCCGTAGGCATACAGTTCGTCGTAGTCACCGTCGCCGTCGGTGTCCCCATCGATGGTAGAAACTTCCAGACGCCCCAGGTTTTCGTCTAGCTGCAGCTCGGCAGCATTGGGGAAAGCGGTGGGATCAAGCACGAGATCTTTGACCCGCGCATCTTCGTCGCGGGCGTCGCCTTCGTTGGCGGTGACAAAGTAGGTGGTGCCACCGGCCTCATAGCTGGCGATCGCATCGGGCATAAACAACCCAAAGACGGGCCAGTTAGCAATGTTGATCGCATCGTCGCGATCGCTCGCATCGATGCCGTTGCCTGGCAGGCTGTAATCCTTAGCGCCTAAGCCGATCACGTCGGTCACTTCCGCATGGGCGATGTTGACCACCGCGACGGCGTTGCTTTCTTGCAGGGTGACAAACGCTTGGGTGCCATCGGGAGAAATCGCGATGTACTCAGGCTCAGCATCTTGGGCAAAAGGCACGCCTGGGAAGATGCGCACACCGGCGGCCCGTAGCGCTTCTTCTTGACCGTTGAAATGGGTGAAGTCAGCCGTATCAACGGTGGCATTGGCGACCCCGTTGGACAGGTCGATGATGCTGATGGAACCTTCGGGATCGATGCCGTCATCCGGCTCGCCCTCGTTAGCCACCAAGACCTTCTTGCCGTCGGGGGTAAAGGTCACCATGTCAGGCAGGGCACCGACTTCCACTTCACCGAGGAACCCACCATCAGTGTCGAAGAAGACGACCTCACCGTTGTCGGTAGCGATTTCATTTTCGATCGCGATCGCCAGAATGCCATTTTTCACCGCCACGCTGTTCGCTCCAGCCCCATACTGAGTCGCGTCAATTTGATCGATCTGCGTGGGGTTGCTGGGGTCACTGAGGTCGAGAATATCGACGGTGACCGCATTGGCGTTGATGACAAACAAGCGCTGGGTTTCTGGATCGTAAGCGTTGATCTCCGCCGCTCCTTCGTCAAAAGCGCCGGTTTCAAAAGTCCCGAGCACCGTCAAGACGGCTTCCGCATCTGGATCAGGCTGAGGGTTAGAACCAGGACCTTCACCCAATACGCTGTCTAGACGGAAGTTGAGGTTTTGGATGCGCTCGTCAAGGTCACGACCGGTGTCTAACTCAGCAAAGGGCGTATTCAAAAAGTTTTCGAGCAGATACTCGGCCAGGGCATCTTGCTCAGAACCGTCATCCGCAAAGGTGGCAGCGCCGGTCTGGATGCCTGCCTGTGCCAACTGCGTGGTGTTAACCCGAGCGACGACATCGGGATCGCCGACTGCGCCCACCGCAGGATCCAGGTTGGTATTGGGGAAGGGGTAGCCGTCGCCACCGCCGGTAAATTCCCCAGTCGCTTCATCAAAGCGCGGCGCGGCCAGGAAGTTTAGGGTAACTACGCGAAACGTTTCGCTGGCGTCGCCGACGATTTCGCCCTCGCGAACCAGCTCAGCGATGAGCGTGTCGTCTTCGTCAAAGATGGCAGCACTTTGGAGGCGATCGCCTGCGGGCAGGTCAGGATCAAAGGAGAACTTCACCCCAGATATTTGGGGGAAAGCCCCGGCAGCACCGGGCAGGGTGCTCACACCATGCTCTAATAGCGCGACGACTTCCGCTTTGGTGAGGGTGAGCAAGGTCAGGCCGTTGTTAAAGGCGAGGGCCGTCTGAATATCGTTTTGGCTGATGCCCCCCTCGGGCTTCACCACGTTGCCATCGCTATCAATCACCGCCTCATTCGGTGTGCGGATGAAGTCTGTACTGCCGGGGGGCACCAAGGTTTCCCCGACTGAGGCGCGAATCCCGCCCCCGTTTTTGATCGAGATGACGACGCTGGGGTCAGTTTCCTTCGCCACCGCCAGGTTAGCATCAGCGGTTAGGTTACCCAGGTTGGTTTCTTGAGTCCGCACGCCGTCGGGGTCGGCCGCGGCGTCAGTGCCCGAACGATTGCCGTTGAGGAAGACGTCGGCGATGCCCAGGACGTTGGACTCAGTAGAGATAATTTGGGCTTCGATCGCCTCAACAATTTGCTGAATCTCAGGGTCAACCAGACCTGCAGCGCCGAGGTCAGCGACGCCCTGGGCATCAGTGGCATAGGCCCCGGAGATGTCAGCATCGTAGCTGCCGGGAATGATGTTGCCGTCGACGTCAAAGTCGATCACCAAACGACCCACATATTTGTAGCTGCCGTCAGTATTGACGACTGCCGTTGTGGTACCACCGGCATTGGTGACAAACTGCGGGTATTCGCCCTGATTGCTGTCGCCAGCGCGGGGGCGATCGTTGGCGTCAAACAGGCGGGTGTTAGAGCCCCCAGCCACAATGATGTCGACGTTCACCAACCGCTCAGCCAAGCCCAACTCAATGGCGAGTTGCTGCATGTGAGCCAACAAAACAACTTTGTCTAAGCCAGGGTTAGCGGCAATGAGGGCATCCACTTCGGCCTGAATCTCCACCGCCAGCGCATCCAACTGTTCCGGCGTCGGGTTGGGATTAAACGGACTCGGCAAAATCCCGACGTTGCCAGCGCTGGAAATGCTCGCCAGGGTGGGGGTGGTTGCGCCCACAACCCCAAGATTTTCGCCGTTGACGTCAATCACCACCGAGGAAGTGACGGAATTGGGCTGAGGGGCTTGCCCGCCAGGCACCTCCAGGGGAGCCAAAAATTCGTCGCTGGCAAAGTTGAGGTTAGTCGACAGATAGGGGAAGTTAGCGCCCGTAAACTCACTACCGAGAATTGAACCGATGGATTCGGACGTGGCATTCAGACCGGTGATTAGTTCAGACAGCGGGCGAGGGCCAAAGTCAAACTCGTGGTTGCCGAGGGCGATCGCCTGAAAACCCAGCTCATTCTGAATTTGAATGTCCGCAATCCCACCCGTGCCAAATACTGGCCCCGAGGCCTCGTAAAACAAACCGGGAATGAACGCATCCCCCGAAGACAGCACCAAGGTGTTGTCTTCAATGCCATCGTCACCCAGATCTTGGGCTTTGAGGGCGTTGAGTACAGCAGATAGGCGGGGAGCATCTTGCACCGCCGCGGCTCCCGCTTCCTGATCCGCGACGTGCAGCAATTCGAGCGTAAACAACTCGTCCATGATATCCCTCTTAAGCTTAAAAATTAGACAGCACAACAAAGCGGAGCCAGCCACTGAGCTGACACCAAACCGAAACGAAATTCATTCACCGCACCAAAATCAGTACGTGCTGATGGAGCAACGCTGACTGCCAGGAAGCTTGACCGTGCTAACTGCGCCAATTGGCCAGGGTCTCTAACCAGGTGCCACAAGCTAACGATTTGGGTGGAAAGCAGGGGATCCGCCCTCAACTTGCCAAAAGAGCCGGTATGCCAGTCATCCGCCGCCCGTTTGTGTTCACCAGTAACTTTCCCAGATCAAAGTAAAGCGACGGTAATGCCAGCCTTAAGGCTTCGTATAATCACGTAGTCTTTATCAGTGCTTTATAACTTTCGAGCTCACTTTATCTTTTCTTCAAAGATGAGCTTCCTCGTGGTTGATTTTGTTGCTAAATTGCTGAGACGCGACGAAACGGCAGCGATCGCACTACAGATAAATATTTTGAAGCGATTCGGCGGCTGGTTTGACCAGCGGCGGGGAATGTGCCCAAGAACACTCGACCAGAACGCCTCCGGGTTAAGCTTTGGCTAAATCAGCGATCACAGCGTAAAAACGCAATCAAGAGCGCACCCACTGTGGGACAGCGCTTTTCTGGACGGGGCCAACAATATTCATAAGCTTGACAAAACCCGTCTCCTTCAAGTTCCCAAATCAGATTTATGAGGGGTTTCAAAATCTTGTCAGGCAACAGTGGATTTAGGAAGTGGATTGTAGGAATAAGATTTTATCCGGTATTTTTAGCCAACCGCTCGCGATCGCTGAGCGGTGAGACCGGGTTGATAACGTTTTGACTAAAGGAATGAGGACCAAATAACATCCAAATTGTTAGGGTAGGCAGATTGCCTGCCTTGGGACAGCCGAGACGGCTATCCCAACTTATTCAATTCTCATTCCTAAACCACGTCTAAGTTGAGAACTGGAGTTTTGTTTGATCGGGCAGAACCTCATCTAACCTCTTCAAGGAGAGGCATCAGAGTCTTGTCAAACCTCTCCTTGAGAAGGCTGCCGCTTATACATAAGTTCCTGACTGACTACTTCACGCTATCTAGCCCCCTAAATCCCCCAAGTTTGGGGGACTTTGAACTCCGGTCTCCCCCCAGAATTGGGGGGATTAAGGG
>Ga0081535_100851_pt1 | contig 14396 bp, 15 predicted proteins | sample HotLakmasection3_FD_71020 | JGI IMG/M metagenome (GOLD analysis project Ga0081535, IMG submission 71020) | Hypersaline microbial mat communities from Hot Lake, Washington, USA - Section #3 (SPADES assembly) (version 2) | ecosystem: Environmental > Aquatic > Non-marine Saline and Alkaline >... | reverse complement strand
CTCACCCCGGCTGAATATGAGCAACATTGGTTGGCTCGCCAACCACAACCACTGTTAGAATAAGCACAGGCACTTTTGTGTCCAGCTTTTGGGGGCACTACAATAAATCCAAAGCCCTTATCGCCGTTGAACCACTTAACTGTACCTTGAGTACGATTTTCCATTGTTGTTTCTCCTAAAAGAATTGGGTTTTGCTACGACCTAATCACACAAAATCCAATGGTTTTAGGATACTCTGTGTTTTTAGAGGTGTACTAGAGGGCCAAAAGTGCAATCTCTTTTAAGCAAGATTACCTTTGCAACAAACTCTGGTAGATTCTCTAGTGAGGTTGATGGGTGCATAACCACTGCACCGATGTAGTTTGACACAATTGTCAATTTATTGTCTACAATGCATGTTAAAGATAACACAGTTCAAGCGAAAAGATAGGGTGACATTGAATATCCAAGATAGTGCATCGAAAAGCAAGAATCGACACTTATTGAACTGGCGGTGTATTCAGCAGGTCATAAATGAATTTGATCAGATCACCTATCAATACCGTTTTTGCCAGAAATAAGCCCGCACCCAAACCCATCACGTGTTTCCGGGTTAGTTCATTAGTGTGCCCCATAATAAATATAATTGGGATTCCAGAAATCCTGGTATCTTGCTTCATTAAAACCAGCATCTCGACACCGGTCATGATCGGCATATCAATATCGCAGAGAATAAGATCTGGTAAATGATCGCCTATCATCGCCAGGCCGATTAGACCATTTTCAGCTTCAAGCGTATAATACAATTCGTCTTGCAAGATTTCCGCAAGGTTCACACGATAATCCACATTATCCTCAATAATCAGAATGGTCTGCATGGCAATGTAGCTCCTGAATGATGGTGACTCAACTTGCGTTTCTCCACGATACCGGGAGACGATATTGGCGGTTTTCCGCAGTGTGTTTAAGCGCCTTGTTCATCGATTCCATATAGCTCCGGCGACTATCTAAGCGACCAGATCGCCAGATTATCGGGATCAACCCGCTCAAGGTTTCATGTTGTAGGAAACGGATAGAGTCAGCATCAATCACTTCGATCATGAAGCGATACTCGGTTTTCAGTAATCTGGAATGGATCCACCAAGTTATCCATGACAGCGTGTAGTCATTGGTGTTTATAGCACTCACTGCCGCATCCGCGGCACCACGAGTAACATCCCCGGCCCGTCTGAGTCGAAAGGGGTGTCCAATAACCAATTCGCCCCTCGCGAGAACGATATACGGGTTCCAGTTCACATAAGCGTCGAGATTGGTCAGGATTGTCCATACCTGCTCTGCTGAAGCCTGAATTACGATGGATGTCTTGATAGTTTTCATGTGTCCTCGCTCTTGGGATAAATGCCGTTCTCTTCTCGGTTGACTTTACAACGCCTTCTATTTGAAATACTACGGGCTTAAAGCAGACGCATTCCCGCAATCAACTCATCCACGCTCACAGTCGCAATACCCGACATGACATCAGACATTGCATACGGGATAATCAATTCATTCTTGTGGATGAGCGATCCGCAGGAATAGACGACATTAGGCACATAACCTTCACGCTCCTCCTCATGGGGAACGAGTAATGGCTCGTCCAGATAAGCAACGACTCGTGCTGGATTTTCAATATCAAGGAGTATTGCGCCAATGGAATACTGACGCATCGGCCCGACACCGTGCGTTAACACAAGCCAGCCTTCATTGGTCTCAAGGGGAGATCCACAATTGCCAAGCTGGATAAATTCCCACGGCTGCTGTGGTTCCTGTATGATTTCGGACTCATGCCAGAAGTGGATGTTATCTGAGAACATGATGCGGTTGTTTTCGCCATCCTGACGCGAGAGCATCACATAACGATCCTGAATCTTACGTGGGAAAAGTGCCATGCCTTTATTCTGCACGGCTTGGCCATTCAGCGTCGAGATTTTGAAGTGAAGAAAGTCTTTGGTTTCTATCAACTGTGGGAGAATACTCACACCGTTGTAGGCCGTATAGGTGGCGTAGTATGTCACCTGACCATCATCATTGAAAAACTGTACAAAACGAGCATCTTCAATCCCCCGGCTTTCGCTTTTTGAAGTCGGGAAAATAACCCGTTCAGACAGGAGATGATCGTGCTGGAAAAACACCTCATAATTTGAATTTGCAAGCCAGGCAACGATTTCAAGGGTTCTGTGCTGGCTCTCTTTGGGAAAAGCTGACTCTGTACGAAGTGCTTCAATATTCCTTTTGAGGCCCTGATAAGAAAATGTGTCCAGGAGTTGATCGAGTAAATGGCGCATAATCTCGTTGTCTGCACCCATTTCGATGAGCTTCATATGAAAGACATTCCGGTTATAAATTGGGTCGCGATGAACTTCCGGCGTTTCAACATAGTCACTTTTGGCATCAAGTATCAGACTGTTGTTTCCGTCAAGTACACCGCTTCTAAACACAATTGACGATAAATGCCCTTCGCCCGTTGCTCGCAGGCTCATCACAATCCGCAGGCAGCCGTCAGGAAGTTGGCTTTGATCTGGATGCGGAACAATCGAGGGATTAAAAAGTGCTGCCGACTCAATTGAATACTCCATTGTAAAATAAGCACCGATAAGGGCTTTTTGCGTTTCGCTCAGTACAATATCTCCGGAAAGATAGCCTGTGACCTCATTGAAATGGCGGCTAAAAATCGCTCTGATGTCTTTATGACGATCAGAAAAATCGGTCATCACCTGTTTGAGTACCGCTTCAGCCCTTGCCTCCGGTAAATCAAGCACACGCTGAATGATTTTACTGATACGTTGTGGGTTTTCGGGGATGTGAGGTCGCGTGATAACCCGCGTGGCATCGCCTAGAATCCTTTCGGATTGTCGTTTAACAGTCGGTTTTGGGTGGTTGCTATTGACCATCAAGCGACCTTTTCCAGCATCAACGCATAAACACGGCGATATTGATCGACCATTCTATCTACCGTAAACCGTTCTTCGACTATACGGCGGCAGTCGCTACGTTGAATCGTTGTGATGCGATCAATATGCTCGATTGCCTGCTGTTTATCGGATACCAGAAAGCCGTTCACCCCGTGTTCGATCAATTCTGGCATACTCCCACGATTAAATGCGACAATGGGTGTGCCGCAGGCCATCGCCTCAACAACCGATAAACCAAAGGGTTCATCAAATTGAATGGGATGCAGAAGCGCGGTGGCTTTGCCCAGTAGCATACTCCGCTGAACTGAACCCACACTGCCTACATAAGTTACCTGGTGGTTATCAAGATATGGCTCAACATACTGCTGATAATATGACCTGTCCTGAATAATACCAGCTATGATGAGCGGTTTATTGCAGGCTTTGGCAATTTCTATCGCCTCTTTCGCCCCTTTATCCGGGTGAATGCGCCCAAAGAAGAGTAGGTAATCATCAGGTTGAGGCTGAAAGTCGAACATATCCAGGTCAATCCCATGGTAGATCGTCTCAATGTAATCAAGTTCAGGCGAGCGATCTGAATGACTGATGGAAACATAGGATGTGCTGCCGTTATACTTTTTGTAGACGGGTAAAATATCGCGGGACGAAAAACCATGAATGGTTGTAAGAACTGGTGTATCGACCAATCCCGCATAGGTTAACGGCAGAAAGTCAAAATGGTTATGGATAATGTCAAATTCGCTCGCATGGTCAAAGAGTTCTGAGATGTGTAATGCTTCCCAGACTTTTGGGTTGATCGAGAGATTTTCTTCATACCCATGTGGGCAAACAGACCGAAGTTCAGCACTTGTTTTTGAATCACCTGTTGCGAATAGTACAACCTCAACACCACGCGCTACGAGTCCCTCGGTTAAGAGTGAGACGATACTTTCCCAGGGGCCATAGTGGCGGGGTGGTGTGCGCCAGGCAATCGGCGACAGCATCGCAATACGCATCGGTTTACTTTCGATTATTGTAAAGATGGAAGGGGATTTTCTGCCAGGCGAAGTTCCAGCCAGGATTGTAAAAAGGCTAAGGTAGACTCTGCCCCCTGATTTTCATTGACACGATCAGGATGGAGACCGTCACGGCAGCCACCCGTCGTAGGATCATAAACAGCAAGCCCCAGATCATTACGTCCGAGATACCACTCGAAAACGCGCTGAGCCTCTTTATACCAGCAGGGATCATAGGTCAATCGATAGGCTTCCAGACAAGCAGAAACCATCGTTTGGGCTTCAACAGGTTGTTGATCAAACCTCGCTTGTTCTCCACCTTGTTGATAAAAGCCATTCGAACCGATCGGCACGAAATGTCCGTTGAGTGTTTTGGAACGTTGCAGGTCTGCCAACCAATTGAGCGACTCCAGACCGGCTGTGGTCATGGCAGCATTGGACAGCCGCTCGCCGCACAACAGCATGGCACGCGGAAGCACCGCGTTACAATAAGCTAATTCCTGTTCATACCAGTGCCACCCTTCTCTGGAATTGGCCTGATACAGGGTAAGCAATCGCTGCGCGAGTTCATCACGAATTTGACCAATAAGGCGATCCCCCTCGAACCGCCGTAAATATTCGTGAATGCCAATCAACGTAAACGCCCAGGCGCGGGGACTGGTTGTGTCAAGAATGGCGGGTAACGCCTTTTCAAACAGCCAGCTTGCCAGACTGGTGAGGGTTGACGCGCTGGAACGACCGATCAGCGTGCCCAAAGCCCACAGAGTACGACCATGACTGTCTTCCGATCCACTTTCCTCCAACCAGTTCCGTTGGTAATCCATAAAATTGCGGAAACGCCCCGTCTCACTGTTAAAAGCATAGTTGATAAAAGCAAGATAGCGGGTCGTCAGGGTTAAAGAAAGACCATTGCTCAATTCCAGTTCCGCTAGATAGATACTGGCAATCAGGGCACGGGCATTATCATCAATGCAATACCCCTCACGATAATTTGGTACCGTAAATGTAGCGTGCTGTAACATCCCTGTATCGTCTGTCATATGATAAAAATGGTCAAGTTTGAGTGGTGGCAAGTCGTCAGGACGCTGATCCAGGGACTTAATTACAAAATCCGTCGGGGATGAATGCTGTCGTTTTGTGCGTGCCTGTTCGAAACTTTCCATATAGCGTTGTGCGACCTGTGACCAGATCATCTGACGACCAAACATGTAGGCACGTTTGCGCATCGCATGGCGCTTCGCGTCGTTATCCAGCAGGTCAATGACCGCCTCAGCCAGCTTGTCCGGGTCGTGGAATGGGATAAGTACACCGCGTTCGTCGGCAAGCACTTCTTCTGCGTACCAATATGGTGTTGAAACGATGGCTTTGCCTGCACCGAGTGTATAGGCCAGCGTGCCGGAGGTGATTTGTGCGGCATTCAGGTAGGGTGTCAGGTAAATGTCTGTTGCACTGATGAACTGGTTTAGCTCTTCCAGCGTTACGAAACGGTTGAAGAAGATCACATTTTCTTCAACACCACAATCGCGTGCCAATCGCTGTAATGACAGGCGGTAGGTTTCGCCTTCGGTTCGTATGACATGAGGATGCGTTGCGCCCAGAATAAGATAGACGACATTGGGATGTTGGGCAACAATTGCCGGAAGCGCGGTAATGACATCCTCGATGCCTTTGCTGCTGGAGAGCAGCCCAAAGCTGAGCAAGACCATTTTACCCTCAACCCCAAACAGGTCTTTATGAAAGCTCGAATCGGCAAATGGTACATCGGGAATACCATGAGGGATGAAGTCAATTTTATGGGCGGGAACATCATAGATTCGTTGCAGAAATTCGATTCCGCGTTCACTCATGACTACCAGACGATCCGACAATGCAGCGATTTCTTTGAGCACCCGTAGTTGATGGGGGTCTGGACTTTCTAAGATCGTATGCAAGGTTGTCACAACCGGCATGTGTAAATCCCGTAGCAGGGCGAGAATGTGACTCCCTGCTGGACCACCGAAAATCCCATATTCATGCTGTAGGCAGACAATATCGACATTGTTTATGTTGAGAAAGTCAGCAGCGCGCCGGTAAGAGGCGATGTCTTTCTCTGCCAGTTCAAAGCGCACCTGAGGGGGATAGGCATAACCCCCTGCAACGTCATTGACCGGTAGAGCAATGCACGTTGTTCCACTGTATTCTGTCGCTACCGCTTCGCATAAATCCGTGGTGAAAGTCGCAATCCCACACTGACGCGGTAGGTGATTACCAATAAAGCCAATGCGCTTGATCTGTGTGTTCATGAAGTCACTCTGAGTCATATGCAATCCTTCCCCTTTCGTTTTCCCATTTCTGTAGCGGTTCCTGTCTGTCCTGAGTAGATTTGTAGATAGAAAAATGATTGAACCCATATTGCGATTGCACTGGCATATTATGCTTTGGAGAACCTTTGGGCTTAACAGTGGTCAAACCAAAATTATCAATGTGGCTCACGATAGCGTCCAGTGCACTCATGTCCAATGGTTTGGAAACACACAGGATACCTACCAGACTATCATGAAGGCTTGCCTCTTCACCTTCGAAGGCGGTCAAAATCACAATTGGGATATGCGCCAGAGTCGCATCCCCCTCAATTTGCTGCAAAAGCCTATTCCCTTTCTTCCAAAGCTCTCTGATACTAATCAGCATAATGTCAGGCTGTATCGCCAAGGCATATTCATCCTGAGCACGCAGGAATTTTAGGGCTTCCGAATCATCCTTCACCACATTCAAACATGTCGATACGCTGAAGTCTTTAAGATACTCTCGCGTAAGCCGAATATCGCCTGGATTGTCCTCAACCATTAAAAACTCAATTGTCCTATACATGGCACGATTCCTTCGGCAGATGATTAGCCTTTGGCGATGGCACTGGCTTGTTATGCAATAGAGAGTGATTTATCAGCAACAAGGGCTTCGATAGTGAGGATCATGGCGGCAATTGATCCAGCACTTTCAACAGCATGTCGAGTTACTTTAGCCGGGTCGGGAATGCCCGCCACAATCATATCGACATATTCGCCTGTCATGACGTTGTATCCCACACACGGATTCTTCTGGTCGGTTTGCATCCGCCGCACATTGGCGACAACGACCGCGCCTTCCTGCCCCGCATTTTCCACAAGTTGTCGCATCGGAACCTCAAGCACACATCGTACAACATTGACACCGGTGTTGATGTCGCCATCGTCAAATCTGAGATTCACCAGAGCTGCCACCGCATTCATGAGTGCTACACCACCACCCGGTACGATACCGTCAGAAATTGCAGATCGAGTTGCGTTCAGTGCATCCTCAAGACGATGTTTCTTTTCATTGAGTTCAGTTTCGCTGGCGGCCCCCACTTTAATCACGGCCACGCCGCCGCTGAGTTTCGCTACCCGCTCCTGGAGTTTCTCGCCATCATAATCGCTGGTGCTGCGTTCAATCTCATGTTGAATAGATAGGATATGATCCTGAAGCGCATCAGCATCCCCCATACCATCAATGATGGTGGTAGTTTCTTTGCTCACCACCACTTTGCCTGCTCGTCCTAGCTGTTCCAGAGTTGTCGTTTCAAGCGTATGTCCGGTGTCTTCACTGATAACCGTTCCACCTGTTAAGATGGCAATATCCCGCAGCATTTCCTTACGACGATCGCCGAAACCGGGTGCTTTCACGGCAACCAGTTTCACAGTGCCCCGCAAAGTATTGATAACCAGTGTAGCCAGAGCTTCGCCGGTTACATCTTCGGCGATAATCACCATTTCGCGCTGACCGGATTGAATGAGTTTTTCAAGAATGGGCACAAGCGCCTGTGCAGCGCTGATTCGCTTATCGTGGATGAGAATATAGGGATTCTCAATCACGGCTTCGGTAGCGCCATCAGCCATGACAAAGTAAGGGCTGATATAGCCGCGATCGAACTGCATCCCGTCGACATATTCAACCTCATACTTCATCGTGTTGCTATCTTCAACGGTTATAACGCCATCTTTACCCACTTTGTCCATCACAGTTGCGATCAGTTCACCGATCTCGGCATCCTGGGCGGAAACACTGGCGACCTGGGCAATCGCTTCACGCGTATTGACTGCAATTGACTGCTCCAGGATATGATCGGAAACCGCTGTCAGGGCAGCCATGATCCCCTTTTTCATCAGCATGGCGTTCGCACCTGCTGCCAGGTTTTTCATTCCTTCGTGAACCATTGCCTGTGCCAGAATAGTGGCAGTCGTCGTGCCATCGCCCGCAATGTCATTTGTCCTGGTAGCTGCCTCTTTTACCAGCTGTGCGCCCATATTTTCAAACACACGAGGCAAGGCAATGTCCCTGGCAACCGTGACACCATCATGCGTGACAGTTGGGAGTCCATACGGGTGACCAATAGCAACATTGCGCCCCTTTGGTCCCAGTGTGACGGCAACAGCATTAGCGACCTGGTCAATACCGCGAAGCAGTTGCTCACGGGCATTCTGTTCAAAAGCAATTTGTTTTGCCATAAATTTCTCGCCCTCATTTATGTTTCAAGTCCAAGTTTATAGGGGTTTCCACGAGTTATTTTGCTTTCTTAGAGCACGAGCACGACGTTCATTCTCACGTCTCACCGAACGCCAATAGCGAGATTCGGTAGAGACTTTGGCCTTACCGGGTGGTACGGGCTGCGGATCAGCTTGAAGTCCGGCAATCGCTGTTTTTGCTTCAGGCATCCACAACATCAGCCGACAGATCAACCTTGAATATTGCTCAATCCGCGACTTCGAGCTGTTCAAACTGGTTGAGGGCTTCAAGTGCTTCTGAACCATACATCGCGGCAGGACCACCGCCCATCAGGACAGCTACACCTATGGTCTCGACAATCTCTACTTTGGTTGCTCCAGCTTGCAGCGCATCGTGAACGTGATAGGCAATGCAACCATCACAGCGTACAGTGATCGCAATCCCAAGTGAAATTAGTTCTTTGATTTTGGTACTCAGACTACCTTCGGCTGTAGCTTCGTGATGGAGTTGACCAAAACCTTTCATTGTTCCCGGAAGTTCTGTACTAAGTTGCTGCATTAGGGTCTGGAGTTGCTTATAGTATTCAGGGTAGTTCTTGTTCATAGTTGGCTCCTAATATACGCTTAATTGTGTGGTTATTTGCTCATATCATCGGGATGATTATGAGGAAGAGTCGGAATAGAGGCAGAAATAGTCTAAGCTCAAAAAAGATTATGATTTTTGAGGGTCGGCAATTCCCATTCGCCACCAACTTCGTCCAAATATTGACATGCTATCAATCTGCTCTTGTCTGGTGCTTGCTTTCATGGAAAGTCTCCGTTGTTCTAGCCTGTATAGGTATCCGAATGGTTTCGAAATGGCACATCAGGATCATACGTTGAATTTGGTGTGTCATGTGGCAATACGGGCTGCTGAAAGTATTCACGAACCTTTGCCGCTATCTGGGCATCTGTTAACTTGTCTGTAGTTTCAAGCCCGACAATCTGCTCACCAAGTCCGTCACTCTCAATTTGTTTTTTCAGTTCGCCTTTTGCCTCACCAGGCCCAAATATCAGGATGGCATCCGCATCAAGTAAACAGTCGATTACAGTACGATAATATTGGCTGAGATAGCGATCAAAGCGTCTGTCTTCTCTGTCTCGCCTGATTTCTGTTGTGTCATCACGCGAGCCATGTGAAGAACCGGTATACCGGACATGCTGCTCAATATCGGATGTAATCCGTTTAGTTTCTTCTGCCCCATCAATGAGAGTGACAACAACAGCCTGCCGATGGTCAATCCATAACCCTATTTCTTTTTTCATAGAACATCTCCTTTGAAGGCTTTTTCCTGATATTCTCATCAGTTTCGAACCCTAACGAGTCGATATAGAGCAGCAAGCCTCAATTGATCATTGAGATTTTGCTGCATTACAATCACGCAAATGAAAAGTATATAGAATGTCAACACTGTAATATCCATGAATATTATCCTTTATCTCATGAAGAGATTTGTACCATCAGAAGCTGGGAAATAGCGAATAGAAGGGTTAACAATGTCTACCGGCTTTATCGTGTATGCTGCTACTCCTAAGGCTTAAGCAGCATTGGATGTCATTTCATCACTACCTCCTGTCATAATAATGAATGAGATATTCGCAAAGGTAGCGTGACAACAACAGCCTGCCGATGATCAATTTACAACCCGACTTCTTTTTTCATGGGTTACACCTTTATCTGTATTGTTTTGTCTGGTCACTTCATCGGCATAAGCGAACATTTTGGGAGTGTTTTTTTTCTGTCGCCGAAACCTGATCGCAAAGAGATACCCTCCGAAAAATCCAATCAAAGTTGCAACGAGAATCAGGATAAGCGTCGGTATCTGACCTTCAAATATCAAGAAGTTCATTTGAATTGTGCTGGTGTTTTGTAGCAGAAAAACCGTAAACAAAATCAGCACAATGATGAAAACGATCAGTTGAGCATTTGATGCAATCGACCTTAACTTTGACAAAATCACATCTCCTTTTAATCGTGAACAACATCCTCTTAAAGAAAACGTGCTTAGTCCTGACGAATGATTTTGCGCCCGTTCGGGTCAGGAGTTGCGATGTTCATGGGCAAGTCACCCAGCAATATCGTTGGGCTGATACCATGCTCGGTGATGACCACTTTTGTGTTATCACGCAAGGCGTTTTCAACCATTTCCAGTTGTTTGAGCACCTGGGCGTTACCGACAAAGTATCGCTCAGCAGCCTCATTGACCAGGCGAATCGCTTCTGCTTTGCCCTGTGCAACCTGTATCACCGCCTCGCGTTCGCCTTCAGCCCGCTGAATGATTGCAAGCTTCTGCTGTTGGGCAGCCTCAAACTCACCGGTTGCCAGTAATTTCATGGAACGTCGCTCTTGCTCGGCTGTTTTCTGTTTGTGCATAGCCGTCTTGATGTCTTCAGGTGGATCAATCAGACGGATTTCCACCTTACTAACAGTCAGCCCCCATTCAACTGCGAAGGTATTCAGAATACGCTGCAAGTTACTGGCAATTTTCTCGCGGGCTACGAGGCTCTCATCCAGTGACAATTCGCCAAACTCCTGGCGCAGGTTCGTCATCGCTAACTGGACAACCGCCCGTTTCCAATCGTCGATACTATAAAAGGTTCGTTTGATGCTCTCTTCATCACCAGTGGGTCGTACCCACATCACACCATCTACTGTGATCTCAACATTATCTTTGGTAATCACAGGCTGGGGTTCAATGTCCATCGTGTGTTCACGGACATCGCGAACACGAATGATATGAATGATCGGGATTTGAAGCCCAAAGCCTGGTATCACAAATTTGGTGTATTTCCCCAGGGTCTCCTGGATGCCACGTTCGTAAGGGCGCAGTGTATAAATCAGACCACGTATCGTTCGCATAGTGTTTTCCTTTGTTGTCTACCAGATACAGGTTCCGAGAGAAGTAGACTACCCTTATCTCGGGTTCGCATCCTCTGGAGAATTCAGCCCAAACGCTCAAACCTGTTTCGTTTTGCTTCAACCAGGAAATGGGCCTCTAATCGCGAGACTTAGCTTGCTGAACTAGAAAGTGGGTCAATGCTCGATATGATCAAGCCTGAGCGAGGACAACAACTCGGTAACGATATTCAGAATCGTTACCCAAGCTGGTTTAACTTCTATTTCTTGTGAGGTGTATTGGTTTGCTTCGGCACACTGACCGGAGCCTGCTGGCTTGAGTCCGGGGTTTCCGTTACCTTAGGTCGAATCTTCTTTTTCTTTTTGCCGGTGCGCTTATCCGTCATCGTACAACTCCTCAGAATACAATCGATTCTTCTGGGGTTGTCTGGGGGTTCTGTTTAATGAGCAGGGATACCGGAATCTTGCTTAAGACAATGAAGATTCAACAGGCATCATCAAACTTAGATGGAGAGATTTACTTGTGGGTAGAAGTTGTTGGTTTCTACGCCTAAATACATCATACATCTCTTTGTGTTGTGAACGCATTAGAAGGCTATGCAGCTTCTAGAAGATAAATTCAATTTATCCCAATTGACAGGCTCAGATGTCTCAACCGGCTCAACTCAAATTTGCCGACTCGTGAGCAACTTTTGCGGGTTATGTGTTTTTTTGAAAAACGCACAACGATGCCTATCTCAACCTGAGTAACCTGTGCCACCTGAGACAAAACCTCATCCTCTATCTCATCCCACAGCCCCAACCGTTTCGATTCCTGAATAGTACGTAATCCAGATGGATGCATCCATCCGACCTTCCACGATCAGCCGTGCAGCTCGGTCTTTGTCCGTTTTTGCCCATATCTGCGTTCGGCATGGCGACATCAGTTGCGTTGTCCGCTCATCATCAAGTTTTCGAACAACACCGTCGATCCAGCCAAAACATAAAATCTCATCCAACATCAGCGTACGCGGGATGTACCGCGCTAATGATCTCGCTCTGCGTGTGTAATGTGCCTCTAGTCAGTCCCACAGTTGTTCAGCAGAGCTTACTTCCACCTTCTCAAACTTGTCTGTTTTGATCATCAGCGCTCGTTTGATGTCCTTTCACTATGCTTCGTTGATTGGTTCGGGCTAGTAAGGCGCGTCTAGCATCTCGACTGCCAGCACAGCACCCTAAACGGTTTGCCCTCCGCACGCCGGTCAAGGTGCTCTGGCTGACACACGACAACATTGTTGCCAAGTGGTCCAAGCCGCTGCCGCATTGGGAACTCATTCTCAATCAGCTTACCATCCGTTTTGCCGATCGGATTCCGCTCTGATACCGGGAAAGTCATTTACACCAAATACTTGACACACTCGCGGCGGGCGGATTGATGTTCGTGGTCGGCGAGCTGTGGCAGCGATCGTACTATCACCACCTATCCAACCACAGAATTATTGTATCAGTGGGTGTGAGTAAGACTACTTCGATTGCTTCAATTCTTTGTCAAATAGAACATACTGCGTGCTCATCGCCTCTCTGATTTGCTTCAGCGACATATTGCTTTGGAGTCTAATACCAGGACTGGCCCATTCGTAGAAATAGAGTTCATAATCTGGAGTAATACGACGATACCACTGCACGAATTGATATATTGCTTCCGAGTTGCCCGTGATCACGACAGCGTATCCATCACGATGTAGACCACCGATAAGATTGAATCCATCAATTTCTATTAGCCAGTTAAGACGATAAGCTTGGGAGTCATGACGAACATCGAACGCAACAGATGACCAACGAGCCTGAAGTTGGGTTTTCAGCCACTCGACGGAAACCTGAAGGGTGATAGGAGGTACCCTTTCAACGGAATCAGCCCCATCCTGCTGCCGGTCATGATAATGCTGCGAATACCGATTGTATTCAGGTCCCACGCTGATTAGATAGACATCCCAACTATGCTCACAGTTAAAGCCGTTCTCATCTGAACTGACCCACATTTAGTGGACAGTGAGATTGTCACGGGCATAGCGTCGCTCGTAAGCCTCTGGACTGAGGTAGTCCAGTGAGGAGTGGCGGCGGCGACGATTGTACCAGACCTCGATGTAATCAAAGACACAGGCTCGCGCTTCTTGGCGTGTGGCATAACGTCGGTCTACGCACTCCGTTTTCAGCGTGGCGAAGAAGCTCTCCATCACGGCGTTGTCGTAGCAATTGCCGGTGCGGCTCATGCTCACCTGGATGCCATGTGCAGCCAGCAGCTTCTGGTAATCGGCGCTGGTGAACTGGCTGCCGCGATCCGAATGATGCAGTAACCCTGCGTCCGGACGTCGCCGCGCCAGCGCCATCTTCAGCGCATCCGCGACCAGGTTGGTCTTCATGCGCGGTTGCATCGACCAGCCAACGATCCGCCGCGAGAACAGATCCATCACCGTTGCCAGATACAGCCAGCCCTGGTCGGTGGCGATATAGGTGATGTCGGCCACCCACTTGCGGTCGGGCTGATCGGCCTGGAAATCGCGATCCAGCAGGTTATCCGCCACCGGATGACGCGGATTGGCGCGGGTGGTGACCTTGTAGGGCCGCCGTGATTTCACACGCAAGCCTGCTTGCCGCATAAGGCGGGCAATCCGGTGACGGCTGCACACGATCCCCTGCTCACGCAGTTCGTGATAAATCCGTCGATAGCCATACGTCTCACGGCTGGCGCGATGGATGGCACGGATATGCACCAGCAACCGCTGGTTTTCCCGCGCTCGGTGGCTGGGCCGACGCTTGCGGAAGGTGTAGTAGCCGCTGGGCGAGACGCCCAACACGGCGCACATCCGCACCACCGGGAACTGATGTCGGTGCTGCTCAATGAACCGGAACTTCATGGCTTTTGATCCCGTGAGAACACCTGGATCGCTTTTTTTCTACGGCGGCAAAATGAGCTGGACGAGGCGGTTCTCGGGATGGGCCAGATAAGCGTCGGGATTTTGCCGGAAGCGGAGCTGCAACGTTCGCTGGCGTCGAGCCGTGGCCAGTTCGGTTCGCAGCGTCTGCCAATCGGCGATGGATG
>Ga0081535_100845_pt1 | contig 14601 bp, 11 predicted proteins | sample HotLakmasection3_FD_71020 | JGI IMG/M metagenome (GOLD analysis project Ga0081535, IMG submission 71020) | Hypersaline microbial mat communities from Hot Lake, Washington, USA - Section #3 (SPADES assembly) (version 2) | ecosystem: Environmental > Aquatic > Non-marine Saline and Alkaline >... | reverse complement strand
GGCCCGGGCGGGGTGCGCGGGTCGTCGAGAACCGGGTGGTCGAACGCGAGCACGATCTCGCCCCCGAAGCCCGAGAGGGTGACGACGCCCGTCGCCGATCCGTCCACCGGCCCCGCACCCGCCGGCGCGCCCAGCGCGGCGGTCGGGTCCGCGAAGTCGGGAACGCCCGCGCTGACGCCCGGCGCCGGCGCGTAGCTCACCACGCGATCCGCGAAATCGCCCGCGAGCGCGCACGACGACAGCAGCAACACGGAAAGAGCGCTACGCACGCCTCCGCCCCCCAGCCGCAAGCGCCAGCGGGAACAGCAGCGCCGCCGACGGCGCCGGGATCTCGTAGACGAACCACCGCGAGCCGCTCTGGATCACCAGCTCGCCCGTCGCCCCGTTGACGAACGCCGAGTAGAACGCGTCGCCCGTGCCGAGCGGGTCGTACGCCGCGAGCTCGCCGGTGACGAGGTCAAAAACGCCCACGTAGCCCGCGTCGCCGCCCGCCGCGTCGCCGCCGCCGACGATCAGGTTCCCGAAGCCGTCGAGGTGGAGCGGCGAGCCGGAAAGAATCTCCGCGACGAACGCGCCCCCGGTCTCGAAGTCCGCCGGCGCCAGCTCGTCCGGCGAGAACGCGCGGATCTCGCCCGTCGCCGTCCCGCCCGCCACGAGATCAAAGCCGTTGGCCGTGTACAGGTTCCCCGCGTCGTCGAACGCCACGCCGCCGCTGGCGCCGCCGATGTTCGTCACGAGCGTCGTCGTGTCGCCCGTCGCCGTGTCCAGCTCGATCACGCCCGCGGAGTTCGTCAGCGCGAGCGAATCCCCGTCGCGCCACGCCGCCCCGAAGTGCTCGACGTCAAAGACGTCCGCCACGCCCGCCGAGATCGACCCCGGCGAGCCCGCGTCGAGCGACGCCGCGTCGAAGACGACGATCGGGCGCCCGAACCCCGCGCCGAACGCGATCCGCGAGCCGTCCGGGCTCACCGAGAGGAACCCCGGGTCCGAGCCGTCCGTCACGCCCGGATCGATCGTCGCCGCGAGCGCAAAGGCGCCCGAGCCGACCGCCGTCTCCACGTACACCTCGAGCCCCGTCGCCGCGAGCAGCCGACCGTCCGGGAGCGCCGCGCCCGCGACGCCGAAGGAGCCCGCCGCCACGCTCGGCGCCGTCACCTCCCGGAAGCTCCCCCCGTACGGATCAAACCCACCCAGCGCAAGCGAAGCGCTCGCGCACGCGATGCATGCGGCAACCAGTCGTTGCATGACGTCTGCCTCTTCCCGTTTCGTCCCGAATCGCGCGAGACGGCCCCCGACCCGGTCGTGCCCTTCGCGAAGGCAGTCAGGCCGGAGCCGGGACGCGGGAGGCACGCGCGCGGCGAAGTCGGCCCGACCCCTGGAAACCGCGAGGGGCGGCTGAGCGGGCGACGAATCGCCCGGTCAAAGGCAGGTCTTCCGGCTTCGGGCTCTTCGGCTCGTCCGGCCTTCCCAGCGGCCTCACGTGGGGCGTGAGGCGCCAGTGGCAGATGGGCGAGCGTCGCGTCCCGTTACGGCGGCGCGTCCGCAGCGGATTCTCACCGCTTTCCCTCTTCGCCCGCGGCGAGCCGCGGGACCTCTGACCTCACTAACGTACGACGCCCGCCGCGCGAACGCAACATCCGGGGGGGACGCCTCAGAGCGGCGACCATCACGCGGCCATCGGAAGCGCGACATCGCCGGAACCCACGGCCCCGGCGCCGCCTCACGCCACCGCGTGGTCTTCCCACGGCGCCGGCTCCCACTCGAGGCCGTGCGCGTGCGCCACTTCCTCCGTGTACAGCTTCCCGTGCGCCATGTTGATCGCCGGCGCGAACCACCGATCCTTCGACGCCAGCTCAAGCGCCCCATGGTTGGCGATCCGAAGCGCCCACGGAAGCGTCGCGTTCGTCAGCGCCTGCGTGCTCGTGCGTCCCACCGCGCCCGGCATGTTCGTCACGCAGTAGTGCACCACGTCGTCGATGATGTACGTCGGGTTCCCGTGCGTCGTCGGACGCGTCGTCTCGCAGCACCCGCCCTGATCGACCGCCACGTCCACGATCACCGCGCCAGGCTTCATGCGCTTGAGGTCCTCGCGCTTGACCAGGCTCGGCGCCTTCGCGTTGGGCACCAGCACCGCGCCGACCACCAAGTCCGCCTGCTCGAGTTCCCGCCGGATCGCGTGGGCGTCGGAGTACAGCACCGTCACGTTCGCGGGCATGATGTCCGCGAGGTGCCGCAGGCGATCGAGGCTCACGTCGAGGATCGTCACGTCCGCGCCGAGGCCCGCGGCCATCTTCGCCGCGTTCGCCCCCACGACGCCGCCGCCGAGGATCAGCACGTTCCCCCGGTCGACGCCCGGGACGCCCCCGAGCAGGATCCCGCGGCCTTCCTGCGGGCGCTCGAGGTACTTGGCGCCCTGCTGGATGCTCATCTTGCCCGCGACCTCGCTCATCGGCGTGAGCAGCGGGAGCGTCACGCCCCCGTTGAAGCCCGGCGCCTCGACCGACTCGTACACGCACGCGATGATCCCGCGCTCCAGGCACCCCTCGGTCAGCTCACGGCTCGCCGCGAAGTGGAAGAACGTGAAGACCTGCTGGCCCTCGCGCATCTGCGGGATCTCGCTCGCCTGCGGCTCCTTGACCTTGACCACCAGGTCCGCCCGCGACCACACGTCCCCCGCGCTGACCAGCTCGGCGCCCTGCTCGGCGTACTGTTCGTCGGTGTAGCCCGAACCCTCCCCCGCGCCGCGCTCGATCAGCACCTCGTGCCCGTCCCGCTTGAGCATCTCCACGCCCACGGGCAGCAGGCCCACGCGGTACTCGTCGGACTTCACTTCCTTCGGCACACCTACGATCATCTCGAGCGCTCCTGTCGCGGCGGATCCCGGCCGACACCGCGCGAACCGGGACCGGCGAGTGTACGTCCAACCCGGCGTCAACGGGCGATCTGTCCGCCTGATAGGATCCGATTCGCGGGCTCGGGAGCCTCGCTCACGGCCCGCACGCCAACCAACGACCGCCTCACGGAGGAATCATGCTCCGACGCCTGCTCCCGACCCTGCTCATCCTCCCGCTGCTCCTCCCTCTCGCGGTCCACTCGCCCGCCGAGGCCCAGCAGGACCCGCTCGAGGGATTCTCGGACCCCGTCCGACAGGTCAACCGCCTCCTCCCGCGCGCCGCCGACGAGGAACGCGCCGACCTTCTTCTCGCCCCCGCCCTCGCCGAGCTGGAGCCCGCCCCCGCGAGCGTCCAGGCGATGGAGCTCGTCGCCCTGCTCGTGCCCGGCGACCCCGAATGGTCCGACGCCCTGGCGTGGGCCGCCGCCGAACCCCAGCAGGCCGCCCTCGAGGCGCTCCGCGACGCCGCCGACCGCCGCGAGGACCGCGTCTTCGCGCTGCCCTACGGCGAGGACGCCCCCGCCGAGTTCCGCCGCGCCGGCTTCTGGGTCGAGTTCGAGAACGGCAAGCTCTACCGACCCGTCTTCCACTATCAGGAGCGCCTCGACCAGCTCGGGGACCTCGCGTGGATCGAGGCCAACCGCCTCGTCGAGGCGGGCGAGCACATGGACGCCGCCGAGACGCTCACCGCGCTCGTGCGGCTCGGTCGCCAGCTCGCCGATCGACCCTTCGCCCAGGAGTCCGCCTACGGCTACATGCTCATGCTCTCGAGCCTCGAGCAGCTCCGCGACCTCTCCTGGCGCAACCCCGACCTCTTCGACAGGCGCCGCGCCAGCCGCATCGTCCGCACGCTCGAGGATCGTGAGCTCCGCCTCGACCGCCTGCGCCTGCCCGAGGCCGGCGAGATCGCCGCCAAGCAGGCCGTGCTCGATGCGTTCGACCGGCTCGGCGCGGCCCGCCAGAGCGACCTCGCCGCCGCGCTGGACGACCCCGCGCTCGCGGCCGACGACGCCGCCGAACACGCCGACTACTACGAGACGCTCGACCAGCTCGACGCCGTCTTCTCCAACTGGCGCCTGCGCTGGCCGCTGAGCCCCTACGACATCCTCATGGGCCGCCCCTCGACCGCGCTGACCATGGACCCCGAGCGGTTCCGGCTCATCACCGACATCGCCGGCCCCGTCGACGTCCTCTTTGAGCTGCGGCGGCGCGTCCGCGCCGCCCTCGCGGGCGCCAAGCTCGGGATCGGCGTCATGGGCTACCAGGAAACCTTCGGCGCCTGGCCCCGACCCCTCGTCGCCATCCGCCCCGCCTTCATCCGCGAGATCGACGTCGACCCCTACGGCCCCAACCAGTCGACGCTGATGCGATACTTCGTCCCCATCCGCGATCAGGAGTTCGACGCCCGCGAGGCGCCGCGACCCCACGAGATCCGCGTGCAGTTCCAGGCGAGCGACGACCTCATCGGCCGCCTCGCCGCCGCCAACGCCGCCGCCTCCGTCACCGATCGCGAGGCCTACGACTCCGTCAAGGCCGTCGTCTCGGCGATCGACGAGTTCGGCCTCGAGCTCCGCGACGTCGACCAGCGCATCGAGGAGCTCAGCGCCGAACAGGTCGACCGGCTCATCCCGCCGCACCTCGCCTCGCGCGTCGAGGGACTCGACCTCGAGCAGCGCCGCGACTTCGCCCTCGTCATGGCGCGAACCGCCCTCGCCTTCCCGCAGTACGCCGAGCTCCGCGACCGCTTCGGCGTCGACGACGACCGTTCCCGGAGCCGACGACGCGCCCCGCGAAGCCGCCGCGGCTCCGGCGACGAGCAGGAGATCGACCTCGGCGACGTGGTCCCCCTCCGCGCGCTCGCCGCGGCCCAGGCCCGCGCCGGGGCGCCCCTCGCCGACCGCTTCGCGCGAATCAACGACAACGCCCGCGCGACCACCTTCACCGTCTCGCTCGACGAGTCGTACTTCGTCCTCTACTCCGTGGGCGAGGACGCCGTCGCCGACTTCGCCCGCGAATCCGGCGTCGGCGGCGCCGACATCCTCTACTGGCCCCCCGTCCTCTCCCTCGCCCGGGAGCAGCTCGGCGGCTAAGGACGACGACCGGAATAGACGCGACCCCGCGGTGGTTCCTCCCGCCGCTGAACCCCGACCCACCGCCGCAAGGGGAGAGACCTCCCATGTCCACGCTCCACGACCTCGTCATCATCGGCTCCGGCCCCGCCGGCTGGACCGCCGCCATCTACGCCGCCCGCGCCAACCTGAGCCCCATCGTCTACTCGGGCGTCCCCAAGCAGAACCCCGCGCCAGTCCTCCCCGGCGGCCAGCTCATGCTCACCACCGAGGTCGAGAACTACCCCGGATTCCCCGACGGCGTCACCGGCCCCGAGATGATGCAGATGTTCCAGAAGCAGGCCGAACGCTTCGGCACGAAGGTCCACCAGCTCGACGTCGACAAGGTCGACTTCTCCGAGCGCCCCTTCACGCTCCACCTCTCAAACAGGGAAACCGTCAAGGCACGCGCCGTCATCATCGCCACCGGCGCCACCGCCAACTGGCTGGGCCTCGACAACGAACTCCGCCTCGCCCAGATCGGCGGCGGCGTCAGCGCCTGCGCCGTCTGCGACGGAGCCCTCCCGCACTTCCGCGGCAAGCACCTCGCCGTCGTCGGCGGCGGCGACACCGCCATGGAAGAGGCCCACTACCTCGCCAAGTTCGCGAGCAAGGTCACCGTCATCCACCGCCGCGACGAGTTCCGCGCCTCCAAGGTCATGCAGGAGCGCTTCCTCTCCCAGCCAAACGCCGCGGTCCGCTGGAACGCCGTCGTCACGGAGGTCCTGGGCGACGACATGATCACCGCCGTCAGGCTCAGGGACACCCAGACCGGCGAGGAATCCGAGATGGAGGTCGCCGGCCTCTTCCTCGCCATCGGTCACACCCCCGCGACCGCGTTCCTGCGAGACTCCGGCCTCGACTTCGACGACGCCGGCTACATCAGGCTCCCCACCCGCTCGAGCCGCACGAACATCGAGGGCGTCTTCGCCGCGGGCGACGTGGCCGACCACGAGTACCGCCAGGCCGTCACCGCCGCCGGGATGGGCTGCCAGGCCGCCCTCGACGCCGAGCGATGGCTCGCCGAGCAACCCCAGGAACACCCCCAGACGCAGACGGCCTAGGCCCCGCGACTCGCCGCGGGCGCGTCGCCTCCGGTCGAGGACCTCACGCCGGCTTCCGGCTCGCCAGCTCCTTCATCACCGCGTCCCTCACGTACCGGGCCGCGGTGATCTCCTCGACGATCACCTCGCGCGCCCCCGAGCTCCGCGCCAGGTTCCCCTGCCCGAGCGAGTTCAGGCGCGCCACGATGTAGATCGTCGGCGCAAGCCGGATCGCCACGCTGCACGCGCGCACCGCCGCGTCGTCGTCCGGGATCGTCAGCGCCAGCGCCGCCGCCCCGTGGATGCCCGCCGACTCCAGCACCTCCGCGTTCGTCGCGTCGCCGTAGACCGCCCGCCGCCCGCGCTTCTCCTGCCGGACGACCGTGTCCGGGTTCAGGTCGATGATCACGAAGGGCACCCCGTCGGTGTCGAGCTGCTCCGCGAGCGCCCGCCCGACCGGCCCGAACCCCGCGATGATCACGTGGTCCGTCCGCCCGTCGCCGTCGCCCGACGCGCCCACGCGCCGGCGCACCCACGGCGCCGCCGGCCAACCCGTCGTCCGCGGCGCGAGCGTCCGACCCCAGCTCATCATGAGCGGCGTCGCGGTCAGGCTCACCACGATCACCGTCACGCCGAGCGCGAACGTCGTCGGCGCCACCACGTTCAGCGCCGCCGCCGCCGAGAGCACCACCAGGCTGAACTCGCCCCCGTGCGCGAGCGACAGACCGCTCTGCACCGCCGTCGGCGCCGACGACCCGAACGCCCACAGCGGACCCGCGATCATCACGATCTTCACCACCGCCACCAGAACCGTCGCGAGCAGAATCACCCACCAGTACTCGAGCGCGAGCCTCGGATCGACCGCCATCCCAACGCTCGTGAAGAACACCGCGAGAAGCACGTCACGAAGAGGCGCCACCGCCCCCGCGATCTGGTGCCGGAACGGCGTGTCCGCAAGCAGGAAGCCCGCGATGAACGCCCCGAGCTCGGCGCTCAGGCCAAGCCGCTGCGTCGCGAGCCCCGCGCCCACCGCCATCACCACCCCCACGATCGTCATCAGCTGCGGGCCCTCCGGCCCCCGCGCCGCCTCCCGAAGGATGCGCCCCGCAAAGAGCTTCCCCAGCACCACGAGCAGCGCCACCCCGCCCACCGACAGCGCCGCTCCCGCCGCCATCTCCCCGAACGTGCTGCCCTCGCGAGGCGACAGCAGCGGCAGGATCGCGAGCATCACCAGCGCCGCCAGGTCCTGCACCACGAGCACCACGAGCGACGCCCGCCCGTGCGGCCGCCGAAGCTCGCGACGAAGGCTCAGCGTCCGCAGCACGATCGCCGTCGACGAGATCGCCATCGCCATGCTCATCGCGAGCGCCGCGCCGCCGCTCAACCCGAACAGCATCGCGATCGGCCACCCCGCAAGCGTGCACAGAACGCACGAGATCGCCCCCGCCGCCGACAGCCGCACCCCCTCGCCCCACTTGGTCGACCGGTCGATCCGCAGCTCGAGACCGATCCCAAAGAGCAGGATCATCGTCGCGACGTGACCGATCTCCGTCAGGTTCTCGCTGCTCGAGACGATCCCCAGCACCGACGGCCCCGCCGCCACGCCCGCGAGCAGAAACGCCGGCGCCGCCGCCAGGCGAAGCCGCTGCGCCAGGAGCGCCACGAACGCCGCCACCGCGAGCGTCGCCAGCACCTCCAGCCCGAGCGACCCGTGCCCGGGTTCCGCCGCCCCGATGAGCCAGCCGCGAGTCTCCATCCGGGCGATTGTCCCCCCTCCGCGTCCCCCGTCAAACCACCGCTCGTTGCCGCTCCCGGCGCCCCCCTCTACACTCCGCCCCATGACCGAGAGCGAGTCGCCCGCCGCCCATCAGACCGTCGCCGTCACCGGAGCCACCGGTTTCGTCGGCTCGAACCTCGTCCGAGCGCTCCTCGATTCAGGCCGCCGCGTCCGAGCGCTCGCCCGCTCCGCGGACAAGGCCGGACGCGCCCTCCCCGAGGACGACCGCCTCGAGATCATCACCGGCGACATCTTCGACCCCGCCTCCCTCGACGAGCTCTCCGCCGGCGCCAGCGCGCTCATCCACCTCATCGGCATCCGCTGCGAGAAGCGACCCAGGGTCACCTTCGAGCGCCTCCACGTCGACGCCGCCCAGCGCGCCCTCGACGCCGCCAAACGCGCCGGGATCGCCCGCTACCTCCACATGAGCGCCCTCGGCACGCGACCGGAGGCCCGCAGCGCCTACCACCGCACCAAGTTCGCCGCCGAGCAGCGCGTCAGGGCCTCCGGGCTCGACTGGACCATCTTCCGCCCGTCCCTCGTCATCGGGCCCGGCGGCGAGTTCCTCCAGATGGCCCGCGACTGGGCCACCGGAGACGCCCAGCCCTACCTCTTCATGCCCTACTTCGAGCCGCCCCGAGCGCTCATGAACGAGAGCGCGCCCGCCGGCGTCTCCGAGAAGCCCATCGTCCAGCCCATCATGGTCGACGACGTCGCCGCCGCCTTCGTCCGCGCCCTCGACCGCGAGGACGCCGTGGGCGAGGTCTACCCCCTCGGCGGGCCCACCCGGTACACCTGGCCGGAGATGCTCGAGGCCGTCCGGAAGACGATCCCCGGCAAGACCCGTCCCGTCTGGGGCGTCCCCGCGGAAGTGGGGGAGGCGACCGCACGCGCCGCGCGCGCCATCCGCATCGATCACCTCCTGCCCTTCTGCCTCTCCGACGTGCAGATGGCAAGCGAGGACAACGCCTGCTCCACCGCCAAGGCGCGCGCCGAGCTCGCGCTCGAACCCGCGCCCGTCTCCTTCAGCGCGTGAACCCGGTTAGACTCCGCTCATGCGGAAGTCGACGAACCTCCTGACCATCCTCGTGCTCGTCGCGCTCGTCCTCGGCGCCATCATCGGGCAGTTCTTCCTCTACGAGCCCGGCGCCACCCCCGAACGCGTCGAGGAGGTCGTCGGCCCCTGGAAGACCGCGGGCGACCTGCTCTTCATCCGACCCCTCAAGCTCATGATCATCCCGCTCGTCTTCACGAGCGTCCTCATCGGGATCACGAGCGTCGGCGACCCCAAGAAGCTCGGACTCATCGGCGGCGCCACCGTCGTCTTCTACGTCTCGACCATGATCCTCGCCGTCGGGCTCGGCGTGTCCCTCGCCGCGCTCTTCACCCCCGGCGGCGGGTTCCCGCCCGAGCAGCTCATCGACGCCGGCCAGATCGCCTCCGACGACGCCCCCGCCGGGAGTCTCACCTCCGCCTGGGTCGAGCTGCTCCAGCAGATGGTCCCGGACAACTTCCTCGGCGCCGCCGTCGACGCCGCCGCGCTCTCGGTCATCACCGCCACCATCCTCCTCGGAGTCGCGCTCGTCGCCAACGGCGACAAGTCCCGCCCCTTCATCGAGATCGTCGAGAGCCTCCACGAGGCGCTCATGACCGTCATCCGCTGGGTCCTCTGGCTCATGCCCATCGGCGTCGTCTTTCTCGTCGCCGCCGCCGTCGGGCAGGTCGGCTTCGGGACGCTCTTTGAGGCCCTCGGAAAGTACGTCGCCGTCGTGCTCGTCGGGCTCCTCATCCACTCGATGATCACGCTCCCCGCCGTCCTCGCCGCCTTCACGCGCGTCAACCCCTACCGCTACCTCTGGGACATGAGGCCCGCCCTCATCACCGCCTTCTCCACCTCGTCCTCGATGGCGACGCTCCCCGTCACCATCGAGACCGCCGCGGACCAGGCCGGCTGCTCCCGCCGCGCCGCGGGCATCGTGCTGCCCCTCGGCGCCACCGTGAACATGGACGGCACCGCCCTCTACCAGGGCATCGCCGTCATCTTCCTCTTCCAGGCCTACGGCCTCGACCTCGGCTTCGCCGAGTACCTCGTCATTGTGCTCACCGCCACGCTCTCGGCCGTCGGCGCCGCGGGCATCCCCGGCGGCGGCATCCCCATCATGATGATCATCATCGCCGCCGTGAACACAACGCTCGTCGGCGCCGGCAAAGCCCCGCTCCCCGAAAGCGCGATCGCCCTCATCCTCCCCGTCGACCGCATCCTCGACATGTGCCGAACCACGGTCAACGTCTGGGGCGACTCCGTCGGCGCCCGGGTCGTCACCAGGCTCGCCCCCGACATCGACCGCGAGAAGGAAGCCGCCTTCGGCTGAGGCCCCGAGCCGCCTCCACCGAGCCATCGCGCCGGCGACTCGGCGACCGCCCCTCCAGCGCCTAGCGCCCGATCGCTTCCCCCGCCAGCGCCACATGCACCTCCGCCAGCTGCGCCGCGTCCACCGCGCTCGGCGCCTCCGTCATCAGGTCAGCGCCCGTCTGCGTCTTCGGGAACGCGATCACGTCCCGAATGTTGTCCGTCCCGCACAGGTGCATCACCAGCCGGTCCAGGCCCATCGCGATCCCGCCGTGCGGCGGCGCCCCGTGACGAAGGGCGTCGAGCAGGAAGCCGAACTTCCCCCTCGCTTCCTCATCGCTCAGACCGAGCAGACCGAACACCTTCCGCTGAACCTCCGTGTTGTGGATTCGGATCGACCCGCCGCCGACCTCCGACCCGTTCAGCACCAGGTCGTACGCGAGCGAACGCACCGAGCCAGGATCGCTCTCGAGACGAGCGAGATCCTCCGGGTGCGGCGACGTGAACGGGTGATGCAGCGAATCCCACCGCTTCGCCTCCGGATCCCACTCGACCGCCGGGAAATCGACGACCCACAGGAAGTCCCACCGCTCGCCCCACGCCGGCATCGCGCCCGTGTCGCGCGCGACCCTCAGGCGCAGCTCGCCGAGCGACTTGTTCACCACGCTCCGAGCGTCGGCCCCGAAGAGGATCGCGTCCCCGTCCCGCGCGCCCGTCGCCTCGAGCACCCTCGCCTCGACGGGCTCCAGGAACTTCCCCACGCCCGACGCCAGCTTCCCGCCCTCGACCTTCGTAAAGGGCAGGCCTCCCACGCCGAACTGGTTCTTCATCCAGTCCGTGTAGCCGTCGAGCGCCTTCCGCGTGAGCGGCTCCGCCCCGCCGGGTACGCGGATCGCCTTCACCACCCCGCCCGCGTCCAGCGCGCCGTCGAACACCCGGAACCCGCACCCCCGCACCGCCTCCGACACATCGACGAGCTCGAGGCCGAACCGCGTGTCAGGGCGGTCGATGCCGTACCGCTCCATCGCCTCGGCGTACGTCATCCGCGGCATCTCGCCGATCTCCACGCCCAGGACGTCCTTCCAGATCTTCCGGAACAGGTCGCTCATCAGCGCGATAACGTCCTCCTGCGTCACGAACGACATCTCGAGGTCGATCTGCGTGAACTCCGCCTGACGGTCCGCCCGCGGGTTCTCGTCGCGGAAGCACCGCGCGATCTGGAAGTACCGCTCCGCCCCCGCCACCATCAGGATCTGCTTGAAGAGCTGCGGGCTCTGCGGGAGCGCGTAGAACTCGCCCGGCTGAAGTCGCGACGGAACCAGGAAGTCCCGCGCGCCCTCGGGCGTGCTCCGGCACAGGATCGGCGTCTCGATCTCGAGGAAGCCACGCTCCGAGAGATACCGCCGAACGCTCTGCGTCACCTCGTGCCGCGTCCGCAGGATCTTCTGCATCGCCGGCCGGCGCAGATCGAGATACCGGTGCCGCAGGCGCACCTCCTCCCCGGGAAGCGTCTCCTTGTCCGTCGGCTGGAAGGGCAGGTCCTCCGCCTTGGAGAGGATCTCCACTGTCTCGACGCGCACCTCGACGTCGCCCGTCGCGAGCTTCGAGTTCTTCCCCCCGTCGCGCTCCTGCACCACGCCGACCACGCGCACCACGTCCTCGGAGCGGAGCCGATCCGCCGCGTCGAGCGTCGCCTGGTCGCCGACGTCCTCCCCGTCAAAGACCAGCTGCGTCAGCCCCTCGCGGTCGCGAAGGTCGATGAACACGAGCGACTTGCCCTGCGTCCGCCGCCGATCGACCCACCCCGACAGCGTCACGCGCTGCCCCGCCTGATCAAGCCGAAGCTCGCCGCAGTGATGGGTCCGGTAGCCGCTGAACTCTGACATGAGCGCTTCCTTCTGGACTCGGGCGTTCGCGAGGGGGCGGAGTATACGGGAGCCCGGTTGACACGCCGCGCCGCTTCGGCTCCAGTCCGCCCCGTGACCACCGGCGCCCGCCCCCAGACCATCTTCTTCTCCGCCTTCGAGCCCTCGGGCGACGACCTCGCCGCCGCCGTCATCCGCGCGCTCCGCGCGGAGCGACCCCGCATCGAGGTCGTCGCCGTGGGGGGGCCGAAGATGGCCGACGCCGGGGCCGACGTCCTCGAGTTCACCACCGACAACCCCGTCATGGGACTCCCCGGTCTCCGCACCATCGTCGAGCACATGGAGCTCAACGACCGCATCGAGGGCCTCCTCGCCTCCCGCCGCATCGACCTCCACGTCCCCACCGACTCCCCAGCCGCCAACTTCCCCGTCTGCCGCATCACCCGCCGCATGGACGCCCGCATTGTCCACGTCGTCGCGCCCCAGATGTGGGCGTGGGGGAGCTGGCGGGTCCGCAAGCTCCGCCGACTCACCGACCTCGTCCTCTGCCTCCTCCCCTTCGAGCCCGAATGGTTCCGCGCCCGCGGCGTTCCCGCCGAGTTCATCGGGCACCCCATCTTCGACGACCCGCTCGACGAGAGCCGCCAGGGCGATCCGAACGCCATCGCCCTCCTCCCAGGCTCGCGCTCCAGGGAGTTCGCGCGCGTCTTCCCCCTCCAGCTCGAGATCCTCGCCGCCCTCCGACGCACGCGCCCGAGCCTCCGCGTCCTCATCGCCGCCGTATCGAGCCGCGCCGAACGCGAGCTCCGAGCCGCCGCGGAGCGCGCCGCCGGCTGGCCCCCGAACGCCGAGGTCCTCGTGGGCGACGTCGACGCCGCGATCGCCCGCGCCGGCTTCGTCATCGCCTGCTCCGGAACCGTCTCCCTCCGCGTCGCGCGCCACCGCCGCCCCATGATCGTGGTCTACCGCGTCGAGCCGGTCGGCTACGCCCTCATCGGCCGCCGACTCATCGCCGCCGAGCACCGCGCCCTGCCCAACCTCGCCGCCGGAGCCCGCATCGTCCCCGAGTTCATCCCCCTCGAAGGCCCCGCCGCTCCCGCCATCGCCGCCGCCGAGAGCCTCCTCGACTCCCCCGAGGCGCGCGCCGAGCAGACCGCCAGCCTCGACCGCGTCGCGCGGCTCTTTGAGTCCCGCACCGCCGCGAAGGACGCCGCCGCCCGAATCCTCGCCTTCCTCGATCGCGCCCCCGAACAGGAGCCCGAGCCGTGACGCCGCCGATCGTCTGCCTCCCGGGCCTCGGCGCCGACCACCGGCTCTTCGCGCCCCAGCTCGAGGCGTTCCCCTCCGCGATCGTCCCCGACTGGCCGCCCGACCCGGGCGCCGCCGATCTCGAGGCCCTCGCCGCGGCGATCCGCCGCGACCTCATCGACCGCGGCGCCTGGACGCCCCAAACGCTCCTCGTCGGCTTCTCCTTCGGGGCCCAGGTCGCCCTGACGATGACGCTCGCCGCCATCGACGGGGCCGAGCCGCCCCCCCGCGCGGTCGCCCTCGTCTCGGGCCTCTGGACCGCGGGCCAGCTCACGCCGGCCTTCCGCCGCCAAGCCGCCGCCGCGCGGTTCGTCCCGGACGCGCTCATGCGCTGGTCGGCGCGATCGCTCGTCGCCCCGCGCTTCGCCCGCGCCTGCGCGCTCGACGCCAGCCAGACCCGCCGCCTCATCCAGATGGCGCGCGACCTCAACGCGGCCCGGCTCAAGCGCCACGCCCGACTCGCGGCGCGCTGGAGCGTCTCAGCGAACGACCTCGCCTCCCTGCGCGACGCCGGGGTCCGCCTCCTCGGAGTCCACGCCGGACGCGATCCCGTCATCCCGCCGCCAAAGGGCCCGCCGGCCGGGTGCGAGATCATCGACGCCCGCGCGCACCTGCTGACCTGGTCGCACGCGGACCGCGTGAACGACCTCATCCGACGCGGGATCGACCCGTGATTCCCTACACCGACGCCGGCGCCGACTTCGACCGCACGCGACGCTACCGCCGACGCCTCTGGCGCCGCTGGAGCGACGGCCAGGGGCGCGCCTGCTTCATCATGCTCAACCCCTCAACCGCGGACGCCGAGCGCGAAGACCCCACCATGCGCCGCTGCGCCGCGTTCGCGCGCGACTGGGGCTACGCCGGCTTCGACGCCGTCAACCTCTACGACTTCCGCGCGACCGACCCCCGCGACCTCTTCGCCGCTCCGCGACCCTGCTCGCGCGCCAACGACCCCGCCATCCTCGCCGCCGCGACCGGGGCCGATCTCGTCGTCGCCGCCTGGGGCGCCGGCGCCAAGCCCGACAGGGCCGAGGCCGTCGTGAGCACCCTCCACGCCGCGGGCCTCAGGCTCCACGCCCTCGCCCTCACCCGCGCGGGCGAGCCCCGCCACCCGCTCTACCTCCGCCGCGACGCCCGCCCGTCGCCGTTCACGCCCGCGGCCGCGCCGTGACCTCTACGCGCGCGACGCCCCGGTCGATCGCCCGCCCCCTCACGCCGTCTCGAGCCGAACCACCCGTCCCGTCGCGATCAGCGCCA
>Ga0081535_100828_pt1 | contig 14882 bp, 12 predicted proteins | sample HotLakmasection3_FD_71020 | JGI IMG/M metagenome (GOLD analysis project Ga0081535, IMG submission 71020) | Hypersaline microbial mat communities from Hot Lake, Washington, USA - Section #3 (SPADES assembly) (version 2) | ecosystem: Environmental > Aquatic > Non-marine Saline and Alkaline >... | reverse complement strand
GAGGAGATAGTCGAGTTCGGCGCTTTCGACAGGCAGATCGTGGTTGGCCTGCTGGAAGGCCTCGCCGTCGCGGTGATAGGGCAATCGCGTAAAGACGTCGCGTAGCCAGGCGAACGGCTCGACGCCGTTGGCCTTGGCGCTGCTGACGAGCGAATACATGACGGCCGCGCCGTGGCCGCCGCCCGGGCTGCCGACGAAGAGATAGTTACGACGTCCGATCGCAGCAATCTTCACCATTCTCTCGGCGATGTTGTTGTCGAACGACAGGTAGCCTTGCTCGACGTAGCGTACCAGCGCGTCCCATTGGTTGAGCGTGTAGGTAAAGGCGGCGCGGATCGGGCTTTTCGGCAGGACCAGCCCGGCGTCTTTCTCGTGATCCAGCCACGCCCTGAACTCTTCGAGGATCGGCAGCGCATACTGCTTCCTACCGTTGGCAACTGCTTCGAAGTCGCGCAGTCCTTGCAGATTCTGGCGCGGATACGCCTCGCTGAGCTGCGTTTCGATTTGCGACAGCCGCGCAATGAATCCTAGCGCGTAGTTTGCGCGCCGCGGATCGTTATCCTGCGCCTGATGCCAATAGCGGCGCGCATGGATCCAACACGCGACTTCTTGCACCTGGTCGCCGGCATAGATGCAGTCGTAGCCCGAATAGGCGTCGGCTTGCAGGTAGCCTGCGTAGCCGCTCAAGAATTTTTGCGGCCCGTCCCGCTCGCGCGTTAACGTGAAGTCGTAAACCACGTAAGGATGCAGCCAATCGCCAAGATAAGGCCAGAACTTGCACGTCTGCGTCCGTCCTCGTCCTGGAGCCAGCATCTTGATCGACGTGTCGTCGGTGTGAATCACGTTCGAGTCGAGAATCAACCGCTTCATTCGCATCACCAGCGCCAGCGACAGGTCCGCCAACGCCGCTTGCCAGCCGCACAGCGTGCTGCGGCGAATCGTCATGCCAAGTCGCGAATGAATGTCCTCTTGCCGATAGTGCGGCTGATGATCGCCGAACTTGCTGAGCACCGTATGGGCGCACAGCCCAGGAGCAGGAAGCCCTTTTTCAATCGGCTGCGGCGGCTTTTCGGCGAGCGCCACATGCTCTGCGCAATGGCGACAGGCGTATTTCACGCGGTCGTGCTGAAGGGCTTTCAGGCGCGCGGGGATGAGTTCCAGCTGCTCGCTGCTTTCGACGCCGATCTCCTCGCGAAGCTCGCCGCAGCAGGGGCATTGCCGCTGGGCCTCGGACAACTCGTAGCGAATGATCTCCCGTTCCAGATGCGCGGGCAACTTGCCCACGCGGCCCGGCGATCGCTTCCGCCCCTTCTTTTTCGGAGCGTCGTCGATGAGTTCCTCGTCGCCCGGCGACTGTTTCATCTGGCGAGCGATCTCTTCGAGCTCTTCGATCGAGAAGAGCAGCAACTGATCGGGATCGATTCGCTCCTGGCGGGATCCGTAGCGATGTCGCAGAAAGAGCTTGATCTGATGCTCCAACGCCGCGAGCCGACGATCTTTCTCTTCGAGCGCGGCGCTGAACTGCTGGGCGGTCGCCTCATGCTGCGACTGAGATTCCTTGAGATGCGCAAGCGCCTGGGCCAAGGCTTCCTTGAGGCGATCGTTCTCTTTTTGCAGCTCCGTTGCGTCCATGGGCTTATTATACCAACAAGGCCGCAAGTTGACGCGGGGTTTTTTAGGAAAGCCGTTCCACATTTACAAAAAAAATCGCTTGCGAGAACCACGGCTCTCGCAAGCGTTGCGTGATGCGATCGTTTGGGCGTTCAAACGCGTATCAGCTCGCCAACGAAAAACGCTTGCGGCGGCGCACGCTTTCGAGATCGACCCCGCGCAGCAACATGGTCAACTCGTCGCTGCGAATCTCGGCCGACTTCTGGTCCGCCGCCATCGCCGGCAACTGAAACGTCCCTTGTTCCAGCCGGCGATACCAGAGCGCCAGTCCGTCGCCGTCCCAGTACAAGATCTTCAGCTTGTCCCGCCGGCGATTGACGAACAAAAACAAGTGGCCCGAGAGCGGGTCTTGTTCGAGCGTGCCCGTCACCATCCCTTGCAGTCCGTCAAATCCCTTGCGCATATCCGTCGCGCCTTTCGCGACGAAGATGCGCGTCGATGCGCCGATGCTTAGCATGCCGTCGTCCCCCTCGACTGCAGGATGACTCCCAGCACGACTTCGAGCTGCCCCGCGCCGAGCGTCGCCGGGAATCGCAACGTGAAGCCGCTGGGAGTGACGACTTCCAGCGCCTCGGCGACCGGCCCCGCCGGTCGCCGAGGCGCCCGAGCCCGCCGAGCCGCCCCCCGAATTGCCCCCCGAACCGCCGCTCGAGGTCGCCCAGCTGCCGCCGGAACCGGAACCGGAGCCCGAACCGGAGCCCGAGCCGCCGCCCGACGTGCCGCGGCCCGATCGGCGCCCGCCGCCGCCGCCGCCACCGCCGCCGCCGCCCGAACCCGAGGCTCCGCCCCCGCCCCCGCCGGCGCAGCCGCCGCCGCCGACCTCGGAGTTCGACCGGCGCGTGGAGCGCGAGGGCGGGCAGCGCGGCAACGTGCAGGTGACGCTGATCTGGGACAACGTCAACGACCTGGACGTGCACGTGTACTGCCCCGACGGCAGCCACATCTGGTACGCCGGCATGTGGGGCTGCGGCGGCGAGCTCGACATCGATGCCAACGGCGGCGGCCCGCAGACCCGCTCGCCGGTGGAGAACGTGACCTGGCCGGGCGGCGCCCCGCACGGCACCTACCGGATCGAGGTCGACCACTTCGCCAACCACGGCGGGCCGGAGCCGACGCCGTACCGCCTGCGCGTGCGCGTCGGCCAGCGCGAGGAGGTCTACGAGGGCGTCCTGGCGCCGGGCCAGCCGCCGCACGTGATCAATGTGACCGTGCCGTGAGCCGCGGCGTCATGGTGCCGCCCCGCCCGCGGCCCACTGCCGCCACAGTCGTCGGCGATGGTGCGGGCGAGTCGCGACCGCCGCGTTCGGGAAACGCCCCGCCATGACCGAGACCGCCGCACCGCCGCCGCGCCGCCCCTGGGTCGCCCCGCTGGTCTGGGGCGCGCTGGTCCTGCTGCTGATCGTCGCGGGCTGGCTGCTGCTCGGCGCCTGCGGCCTGCGCTGGCCCGGCGGCGGGCCGATCCTGCTGTTCTGCCCGGACGAGGCGGCCGCCGCGGCGGAAGGCGACGTGCTGGCTCGCGAACGGGCCCGGGAGCGCGCTCTGGAAGACCGGCTCGAGCGGCTGCGCCTGGCCCTGCTGGAGGCGCCGGCGTGCCGGCCGGAGGACGTGGTCCGGGTGCCCCCGGAGGATCGGCGTCCCGACGAACCGCCCCGCGACCGCCCGGACGAGGTCGCCCAGCTGCCGCCGGAGCCGGTCGCGCCGGTCGACGAGACGCCGGTGCCGGTCGTGCCCGACGAGGTGGCGCCCGACGAGGTGGTGCCCGAGGACGTGGTGCCGGAGGCCGAGGAGACGCCGGTCCCGGAGCCGGAAGAGCCGCTCCCGGAAGGGGAGCCGCTGCCCGAGGAGGCGCTCGTGCCCGAGCCCGAGGAGCCGCTTCCGGAGGAGGAGACCCTGGTCCCCGAGGAGCGGCTGCCGGAGGAGACCCCGGTGCCCGAGCCGCCCGCGGACGAGGCGGCGCCGGACCCGGACGCCCTCGAGCCCGATGCGCCGGAGGCGCCCCGTGCCGAGGACGACGCGGACCGCCCCGCGGAGCCGATCCCCGAGGAGCAGTGGGAGGAGCGCGACCTGTCGCTGCTGGAAGGCTGCTGGACCCTGATCTCGGACTACGGCGTGACCCGCCGGGACACCCTGGAGACGATCCGGGTGACCGACTGGGAGATGTGCTTCGAGCGCAACGGCGCCGGCCGGCAGACTCTGGTCTTCGAGGACGGCACCCGCTGCGAAAGCGGCATCGGCGCCAACTTCGAGGGCGAGGCCCTGAACGTGATCGACGGCGGGCACGTGCGCTGCAGCGACGGCTCCGCGATCAACCAGCGCGTCATGCGCTGCGAGCGCCAGCCGGACGGCACCGCCGACTGCATCACCCGCCACGTGCGTCCGCCCGAGGCCCCGGTCCCCGTCCGCTTCCAGCGCTGAGCAATGATCCGGCCCGGCCGTCCCCGGCGGGCGGGGGCCGTGTCATCGCGGGCACGGCCGAGAACATGCAGACATAAAGATATGTTTATGCTTGCCGCGCGGCGGTCGGCCTGCTATGTCCATGTCCGACCGGACGGGGCCGCACCGGCGCCCGTCGTCTTGCCCGAATGCTGCGCGAAGGAGTGTACCCATGCCCGATGCCGCCACCCTGACCGACTACAAGGTCAAGGACATCGACCTTGCCGGCTGGGGCCGCAAGGAAATCGCCATCGCCGAGACGGAGATGCCGGGCCTGATGGCGGTGCGCGAGCAGTACGGGCCGAGCAAGCCGCTCAAGGGCGCGCGCATCGCCGGCTGCCTGCACATGACCATCCAGACCGCCGTGCTGATCGAGACGCTGGTCGAGCTCGGTGCCGAGGTCCGCTGGAGCTCGTGCAACATCTTTTCGACCCAGGACCATGCCGCCTCCGCGATCGCCGCGGCGGGCATCCCGGTGTTCGCCTGGAAGGGCGAGACCGAGGAGGACTACTGGTGGTGCGTCGACCGGACCATCGAGGGGCCGAACGGCTGGCGGCCGAACATGCTGCTCGACGACGGCGGCGACCTGACCCAGATCATGCACCAGAAGCACCCCATGCTTCTGAAGGACGTGCGCGGCCTGTCGGAGGAGACCACCACCGGCGTGCACCGCCTCTATGAGATGGAGCGGCGCGGGACGCTCGGCGCGCCGGCGTTCAACGTCAACGACAGCGTCACCAAGTCCAAGTTCGACAACCTGTACGGCTGCCGCGAGAGCCTGGTCGACGGCATCCGGCGGGCCACCGACGTGATGATGGCCGGCAAGGTCGCGGTGGTGTGCGGCTACGGCGACGTCGGCAAGGGCTCGGCGGCGAGCCTGCGCAGCGGCGGCGCCCGCGTAGTGGTTACCGAGGTCGACCCGATCTGCGCACTGCAGGCCGCCATGGAAGGCTACGAGGTGGTCACCATGGACGAGGCCGCGCCGCGCGGCGACATCTTCGTGACCGCGACCGGCAACATCGACGTCATCACCGTCGATCACATGCGGCAGATGAAGGACCGCGCGATCGTCTGCAACATCGGGCACTTCGACGCCGAGATCCAGATCGACGCCCTGCAGAACTTCGTCTGGGAAGAGGTCAAGCCGCAGGTCGACGAGGTCGTGTTCCCCGACGGCAAGCGGCTGATCGTCCTGGCCAAGGGCCGGCTGGTCAACCTGGGCTGCGCCACCGGCCATCCCAGCTTCGTGATGAGCGCGTCGTTCACCAACCAGTGCCTGGCCCAGATCGAGCTGTGGACCAATCCGGGCAAGTACGAGAACAAGGTGTACGTCCTGCCCAAGCACCTCGACGAGCAGGTCGCCCGGCTGCATCTCGGCAAGCTGAACGCCCGCCTGAGCGAGCTGTCGGGGAAGCAGGCCGAGTACATCGGCGTGCCGCCGCAGGGGCCGTTCAAGCCCGACTACTACCGCTACTGATCCGCGCGGCGGTGCCGCGGTGTGCCGCGGCGCGCCATCGTGACGCACAACGCAACGAAGAGCCGGCTGCGTTCAGCAACGCAGCCGGCTTGTTTGTTTTCGCGAAAGTCGCGTAGATTGGCGCCAAGGTTCGCCGACACCGGCGGCGCCGACCACGGCGCCGGCCGATTCGTTCCGCAACCTGTGCCGTGCCCGCCCGTGCTGTCCGCCTTCCACACCGTTGCCGTCCGCATGGCCGGCCTGGCCGCCGCCGCTGCTGCCGCAGGCATCGCGCCCGCGCTGGCGCAGACGCCCGGCCAGCCCGCCATGGGCGGCACCGCCGGGCTGTCCGGCCTGGCCCTGGCCGCCGTGGTCGTGGCGGTCGGCGGGTGCGTCGTGCTCGACCGCCGCCGGGCCGCCGCCGTGCGCCGCGCCGACCGGCTCGAACAGGCGCTGGCCGGCGCGCCGGTGCCATGGCTGTCCTGGCCCGCTCGCGCCGCACCGCCCGCCCTCGCCGACGTCTTGCGCCTGGCCGGCGACGGCGCAGCCGAAGCGGCCGACGAGGACCGGACGGCCGTGGCCGACGCGCTGGCGCGCCTGTCCGAGGCCGGTGCGCCGATGCGCGTGCCGCTGACGCTCGCCGGCGGCACCCGCACGGTGGAGATCGTCGGCCGGCGCATCGACTCCGCGGACGGCGCCCCTAACGCGGTATGGGTCGAGGACGCCACCGAGCGCCGGCGTGCCGCCGCCGACGCCGCAGCGGCGCTGGCCGAGCGGGACGCCGCCCTGTTCCAGCGCCAGGCCACGCTCGCCGCCGCGGAGGCGCGCGCCGCCCAGGCCGCCAGCGTGTTCGACGCGCTGCCGCTGCCGATGTGGCTGCGCGCCCCGGACCTTAGCCTGGTCTGGATGAACCGGGCCTGCGCCGCGGCGGTGGGCACCGAGCCGGGCGAGGCCCTGGCGGCACAGAAGGAGTTCGCCGGCGGCGCGATCGGCGAGGGCGATCGGGCTCTGGCCCGGCAGGCGGTCGCCCTCGGCCAGGCACAGACCGTGGATCGGCATGTCGTTATGGGCGGCGAGCGGCGACTCGTGGCGATTACCGAGGCGCCGCTCGGCGAGGACGGGGCGGTGCTCGGCTACGCGGTCGACCGGACCGCCGTGGAGCAGGTGCAGGCGGAGCGCGACCGGCACATCGCCGCGCATGCGGAAGTGCTGGAGAACATGCAGTCGGCGATCGCCATTTTCGGCCCCGACAAGCGGCTCAAGTTCCACAATCAAGCCTACGTCTCGCTGTGGGGCTTCGACGAGAGCTGGCTGGAGAGCCAGCCGACGCTGGGCGAGATCCTGGAGGACCTGCGCGAGCGCCGCCGCCTGCCCGAGCACGCCGACTTCCGCGCCTTCAAGCGCGACCAGATCAACCTGTTCACCTCGCTGATCCGCCCGGAAGAGGACCTGCTGCACCTGCCCGACGGCACCACCCTGCGCTCGCTGGTCACGCCGCACCCGTTCGGCGGCCTGATGGTCGTGCTGGAGGACGTGACCTCCGCACTGAACCTGGAGCGCAACTACAACACGCTGATGGCGGTGCAGAAGGAGAGCCTGGACAACCTGGCCGAGGGCATCGCCGTGTACGGCAGCGACGGCCGGCTGCAACTGAGCAATCCGGCCTTCGAAAAGATCTGGGGGCTGGACGCGGCGGACCTCGACGGTCATCCGCACATCGCCGAAGTGCTCGACCGCACCCGCCGCTTCTTCGAGTTCGAGGACTGGGCCAAGGAACGCGAGGCGATGATGGCATGGGCGCTGGACCGCGAGCCGGCGAACGGCCGCATGATCCGCGCCGACGGCTCGATCCTGGAGTACAGCACGGTGCCGCTGCCCGACGGCGCCGTGCTGAACAGCTATCTGGACGTGACCGACAGCGCCAAGGTGGAGCAGGCGCTGCGGGCCAGCAACCAGGCCCTGGAGACGGCCGACCGGCTCAAGTCCGAGTTCATCGCCAATGTCTCCTACCAGCTGCGCACGCCGCTCAACGCCATCATGGGCTTTGCCGAGATCCTGGACAAACAGTACTTCGGCCCGCTCAACCACCGCCAGCGCGAGTACACCTCCAGCATCGTCGACGCCTCGCGCCGCCTGCTGTCGCTGATCAACGACATCCTGGACATCGCCACGATCGAGGCGGGCTACATGGCGCTGGAGCTCAAGCAGGTCGACGTGGCCGAACTGCTGCGCGGGGTCCACGACCTGACCCAGGAATGGGCGGGCAAGCAGGAGCTGCTGATCGCGATCGACTGCCCGGCCGACGTCGGCGCCATCGAGGCCGACGAACGCCGGCTCAAGCAGGCGCTCTACAACCTGGTCAGCAACGCCGTCAAGTTCACGCCGCCGGGCGGGCAGATCACCCTGTCCGCGTGGCGCCGCGACGGCGAGGCCGGGCTGCTGGTGCGCGACACCGGGATCGGCATCCCCGAGGCCGACCAGGAGCGTGTGTTCGGCCGGTTCGAGCGCGGCCACCCGCACCTGCGCCAGAGCGGCGTCGGCCTGGGCCTGGCGCTGGTCAAGAGCTTCATCGAGATGCACGGCGGGCGGATTGAGCTCGAGTCCGAGCTCGGCGCGGGCACCACCGTGATCTGCATCCTGCCCGCCCACCCGATCGTCGCCTACACCGACGCCACTCGGGAGCGCGCAGCCCGCCACACCGCTGCGGGTGATTGAGACCGGGCCGGAACGGCCGCCCGGCATGCGGTCCTTTGGCCGGACCGCAGTCTTCCAAGCCTTGGCTCAATCCTGACCTGAGCGGACGTCGCGTCCATCGCCAATTCCAACGGGCAAGGCACCGTCGGCGCTATCGATGGGTTCATGTTGATGAAAGCCCAGGCAGAAAAAGTAGCGGCAACAATGTATGTTCGTCCGCCTCGCCAACCCATCATCTGACCTGTCCAAAGACTGTTGTCCCAGACGTTTTGAGCTTGTTTGTCGCATTGCAGCGCAAAAACTTTGCTGCCATCTGGCATCGACAGGTCGGCTTCGACGAGCCGGCATCATCTTCTACAGGGTGTACTGGAAACAGCGGAGCAACGCTGATCGCCCCGGAATCCACTCAAGCTCGTTGGTTATATCATGCTACAATGCGCCCATCTCCGTTATGTCGTCGAGCGTTTACCCGCAGCGGCTGCCGAGGGTTGGACGGTGGCCTTCGATGGCGAGCATGTCGGCCAGTTCCGCCATCGGCGGGAGGCTCTGGAGTCGGCCCTGTCGGATGCCAGGCGCGTCGGCGACCTCGGCCACGTGACCGAGGTCTGGGCACGGCGCCGGGACGGCACGGTCGGCGCAGCCTGGCGCTATGATCGGACGCAACGCCGCATGCAGAAGGAAACATCGGAGCATTCGAAGCAGCACCGTGTTTTCCCGTGTTGAAACGGCCATGACGTGCCGGAACCGGAGGAAGGAAACGGCCCGGGCATAGTCCAGGAAAGGAGAGCCCGTATGGCCCGCTGCGCCATCATGAGCCCGCATGCAGACCTCGGACCATCGGTGTCAGGCGGCCACCGGGGTTTTGCCGATACCGAAGAGATGCTGAACCGGGTCCAGCATGACCTGCGCACGCCGCTCACCTCGATCCGCGCCGTCGCCGAGATCCTGCTCGACAATCCGGAGCTTTCGAAGGCCGACCAGCGCGCATTCCTGGCGATCATCGTCGACGAAAGCGAACGGCTTGCCGACGCCGCAAGCTGGGTTGCCGCCATCGTCGAGGCCGATGCCCGGTTGCAGGCAGCCGGCCCAAGCGACGACACGCCGCGATCCCCGGCAGGGATACGGATGCCCTATTCCGAAGGTGCGCTGCCGGACGGGCGGTAGGCCGACAAGCTGCGGCGACTTGGGGGACCCTTCGTCCCAACGGCTGCGCTGCAACCGGTTTGGCTCACGGGCGATCCCGGTATCGCCATACCGCCGGGCGACGCGTCACGCCCGCGGTCTCGAACCGGCGCCCGACCGCGAAGTCCTCGAAGAAAAGCGGCGTCATGCCGCCGCTTGCGCGGCCAGCGCCCGTTCGAGGCAGACCACGCCCTTGGCGGGGTTCGGATAGTACGCGGGGATCACGGCAAAGCCGAGTTGGAGGTACAGCGCCCGCGCCGCGGTCATGCTCTCCAGCGTGTCGAGCCGCATGACCCGGTATCCCAGGTCGCGCGCCGCCGCTAGCGCCGCCTCCACCAGGCGCCGCCCCAGCGCATGGCCGCGGTGGCCGGTGCGAACGTACAGGCGCTTCATCTCGCACACGCCGCCGCCCAGCGGCCGGACGCCGACGCACCCGACGATCCGGTCGCCGAGCCTCGCCACCAGCAGCCGCCCGCCCGGCGGGCCGTACGCGCCGGGCAGCGTCGCCGCCTCCTCGCCGATGCCCTCGAAGCACGGCGAGCCGCCGAACTCGCGCGCGTAGTCCACGAGCATCGCGCCGACCGCGGCAAGGTCCGCCGCCCCCGCCGCCGGCGCGATCGCCGGCTCAGACATGCAGCCGGCCCTCCAGGTACAACGCGGCCCGCCCGGCCAGCTCGACCCGCTCGCCGCGCACCGCACAGCGCACCTCGCCGCCGCGCGGCGAGATCTGACGGGCCCGCAGCTCCGGGCGGCCGAGGCGCTCGGCCCAGTACGGCGCCAGCATGCAGTGCGCCGAGCCGGTGACCGGGTCCTCGTTGATGCCGGCGCCGGGGGCGAAGAAGCGCGAGATGAAGTCGGCTCCGGAGTCCGAAGCGCTGCCCGCCCCGGGACCCGGCGCCGTGGCGATGATGCCGCGCTTGGGCAGGCCCGCGAGTGCGGCGAAGTCCGGGCGCAGCGCCCGGACCTCGGCCTCGTCGTCGTACACCGCCATCCAGTCCGGTCCGTCGTACACCTGCGGGGGGCGCCGGCCCAGCGCCTCCGACAGCCCGGCCGGCGGCATGGCCATCGCCGTCGCCGGCCAGCGCGGGAAGTCCATCACCCACCACTCGGTGTCGCGGCGGACGCCGAGCACCCCGGAGGCAAGGGTGGCGAAGCGCACCGCCGCGCGGTCCGGCTCCAGCAGGGTCATGATGACGAAGCCCGCGGCGAGCGTGGCGTGGCCGCACAGGTCGACCTCGACCGTGGGGGTGAACCAGCGCAGGGTGAAGTCCGCGTCGTCCCCGCCGGGCACGAAGAACGCCGTCTCCGACAGGTTGTTCTCCGCCGCGATGGCCTGCATGGTCTCGTCCGGCAGCCACTCGGTCAGCGGACAGATGCCGGCCGGGTTGCCGGTGAAGACGGCCGCGGCAAACGCATCGACCTGATAGAACGGGAGCTGCATGACGGCGACCTCCGACAGGTGCGGAGCGTTCTGCGTAGCAGCCGCCGGAAGTCCCCGTCAATCGACGCTTCGTGGAGGTGGCAGGGCCGGGCCGCCGAAGACTTACGCGGCGGCGGCCTTGCCCCGGCTTTCCGCCTCGATCGCGGCGCAGATATCGGCGACGCACCGCTCGACCAGGCCCGCGTCGTCGCCCTCGGCCATCACGCGGATCAGCGGCTCGGTGCCGGACTTGCGGATCAGCACCCGCCCGGACGTTCCGAGCGTGCCCTCGGCCTCGGCGATCGCCTGCCGGACCGCCACCGCCTCCAGCGGAATGCCCTGGCCCGGCACCGGCCTGAACCGGCAGTTGCGCAGCACCTGCGGCACCGGGTCGAACATGCGGCAGACCTCGCTGGCCGGCCGGCCGGTCTGCTGGATCACCGCCAGCACCTGCAGGGCCGCGACCAGGCCGTCGCCGGTGGTGGCATGGTCGCTCAGGATGATGTGGCCGGACTGCTCCCCGCCGACGTTGAAGCCGTCCTCGCGCATCGTCTCGACCACGTAGCGGTCGCCGACCGCCGTGCGGCGCAGGGCAAGCCCCAGGCCGCCCAGGAAACGCTCCAGGCCCAGGTTGGACATGACCGTGGCGACGATGCCGCCGCCGCGCAGCGAGCCGGCGGCCTGCTGGTCGCGGGCGATCACGGCCATGACCTGGTCGCCGTCGATCTGGTTGCCGTTCTCGTCGGCCAGGATCACGCGGTCGGCGTCGCCGTCCAGCGCGATGCCCAGATCGGCGCCCTCGCGCACCACCGCCTCGCGCATCCGCCCCGTGGCGGTGGCGCCGCAGTCCTTGTTGATGTTCAGGCCGTCGGGGTCGACGCCGATCGGCACGATGTCCGCGCCCAGCTCCCACAACACGCGCGGGGCGACGCGGTAGGCGGCGCCGTGCGCGCAGTCGATCACGATCTTCAGGCCGTCGAGGCGCAGGTGGCGCGGGAACGTCGTCTTGACGTTCTCGATGTACCGGCCCGGCGCGTCCTCCAGCCGGCGTGCCCGGCCCAGGTCCGCCCCGTGCGGCAGCGAGTCGGCCAGACCGTTGTCGATCTTGGCCTCGATCGCGGCCTCGACCTCGTCCGACAGCTTGTAGCCGTCCGGGCCGAACAGCTTGATCCCGTTGTCGTCGAACGGGTTGTGCGAGGCCGAGATGACCACGCCCACGTCGGCGCGCAGCGAGCGCGTCAGCATCGCCACCGCCGGCGTCGGCAGCGGGCCGACCAGCACCACGTCCATGCCCATGGAGATGAAGCCGGCGGTCAGCGCCGGCTCGATCATGTAGCCGGACAGCCGCGTGTCCTTGCCGATCACCACCTGGCGGCCGTGGTCGTTGCGGAGGAATTGCGAGGCGGCGGCCATGGCGACCTTGAGCGCCGTCTCCGCCGTCATCGGTTCGGCATTGGCGGTGCCGCGAATGCCGTCTGTTCCGAAAAGCTTCCGTGTCATGAGGACCGGCCTACCTCAGGAAATGCCAAAAGGCAAGCCTGCTTTTGAATAGAGTCTGTAGCAGAGCATTAACAGCCGCTGCTGTAATATTCTGTCATAATCTGTGAATGTTCGCGTCGGGGCAGGTGAGCGCTTGCCACACCGCGACGGCCTGTGCGGTTTCGGGCACATCGTGCACCCGGAGGATTTGCACGCCGCGATCCAGCGCCGCCAGCGCCGCGGCCAGCGATCCCGGAACGCGCTCGCCGGGCGGTTCGTTCCGGCCGAGCACGCCGATGAACCGCTTGCGCGAGGCGCCGACCAGCACGGCGCAGCCCAGGTCGTGGCAGACCGCCACGCGGTGCAGGATCTCCAGGTTGTGGGTGACGGTCTTGCCGAACCCGATGCCCGGGTCGACGACCAGCCGGTCCGGGTCGATTCCGGCCTCAACGCAGGCGGCGACGCGCGCGGCCAGAAAGTCGTGCACGTCGAGCGGCGCGTCCTGGTAGTGCGGCGCCTGCTGCATGGTGCGCGGCTCGCCCCGCATGTGCATGAGCACGGCCGGCACCGCGGCGGAGGCAACCAGCGGCAGGCTGTCCGGATCGCCGGCCAGTGCCGTCACGTCGTTGACGATTGCCGCCCCGGCCTCCAGCGCCGCCGCCATGACCCGGGCGCGCCGCGTGTCGATGGAGACCACGGCGCCGGCCGCGGCCAGCCCGCGCACCACCGGCAGGACCCGGCGCAGCTCCTCCTCGACCGGCACCGGCTCGGCCCCCGGCCGGGTCGATTCGCCGCCGACGTCCAGGATGTCGGCGCCGGCCTCGCGCTGCGCCAGGCCGCGGGCGACGGCGCGGCCGGTGTCGAACACTTCGCCGCCGTCGGAGAAGCTGTCCGGCGTGACGTTGACGATGCCCATCAGCCGCGGCCAGTCCAGCGCCAGGCCGGCAAGCGGCGCGCGCGGCGCCGTCAGGGCGGCCAGCCGCCGCTGCGCCGCCTCGGCGAGCCCCCGCGCCGCCGCCCACGGCGCCAGCTCCGGCAGCGCCAGCACGGCGCGCTCCGCCCCCGCCCCGCGCCCGGCCACCGCCTCGACCCGGTCGAACACCAGGCCTCCGCCGGCCAATGGCCGCGCCGCCGGCCCGGCATCGCCGGGGGGGACGGGGATGGGGCGAAGGGTGAGGTCCGGCATGGGCGCTCGGGACGGACGGCTGCAGGGAGGGCCGGACGGGATCGGCCATCATCGGATCGCAAACATGCCAGCAGGACCGGCCCCGGCCAACCCGCAGCAGCCGGCCCCGCGGCTGCGTCCAAACGCTCGTCGGCTCGTACCAGAACAGCAGCACGACAAGGCCGCCGGAGCCATGGGCATGCACGTTGTGATAAAGTTATGTCGGGAGCGATATCTCCTGACGAACTAACACTTTTTCCGAACTCGTTTTGCCCGCTTTATGTGCGGTCTGACGCTTCTTTGACATTCATTCGATATTAGTGCCCCGTCCGCGAAAAAAGGTTCCCTTTTGCGCGCTCGTGCTTGCGGATGATGGTATCGGCGCTGGCGGTCCAGACGAACGGCTTTGGCGCGTGGTTGCGATCGTTGAGGTAGCGGTTGATCGCGGTCTGCACGGCGACGATGCTGCGGAAGATGCCGCGGCGCAGGCGCCGGTTGGTCAGCTCGGCGAACAGGCGCTCGATCAGGTTCAGCCAGGAGGCCGAAGTCGGCGTGAAGTGCATGTGGAACCGGGGGTGCCGGTCGAGCCAGCGCCGGACCTTGGGATGGCGGTGCGGGCTGTAGTTGTCGACGATCAGGTGGACGTCGAGATGGGCCGGGACCTCGCGGTTGATCTTGGCCAGGAAGCGCAAAAACTCCTGATGCCGGTGGCGCATCATGCACTGGCTGATCACGTGGCCGGTCTGCACGTTGAGGGCGGCGAACAGCGTGGTGACGCCGTGGCGCTTGTAGTCGTGCGTGCGCGTGGCCGCATGATCGGCGGTCATCGGCAGCGGCGTCTGGGTGCGGTCGAGGGCCTGGATCTGGCTCTTCTCGTCCACCGACAGCACCACGGCATGATCGGGCGGATTGAGGTACAGGCCGACGATGTCGCGCACCTTGTCGACGAAGGCCGGGTCGTTCGAAACCTTGAAGGTTTTGACCAGGTGCGGCTTGAGGCGGTGCTCGCGCCAGATCTTCTGGATCGTCGTCCTGCCCAGCCCGACCGCCCGCCCCAGCGAGCGCGTGCTCCAGTGGGTCGCCTGCGGCGGCGTCTCGTGCCGGGTCTTGTCGACCACCTCCCGCACCTGGTCGGGCGTTACCGTCGCCGGCCGGCCCGAACGGGGACGGTCGTGCAGCAGCCCGTCCACACCCTCGGCGCGGAAGCGCTCCTGCCAGCGCCACACCACGCGCTTGGACTTGCCGACGGCTCGCGTGATCGCCATCGTGCCCAGCCCGTCAGCGGACAGCAGCACGATCTTCGCCCGCCAAACATGCTTGTTCGGCGTGCCGGGCGCCCGCACCAGCTGCTCCAGCCGGGCCCGCTCCGCCGCCGCCCGGCC
>Ga0081535_100825_pt1 | contig 14949 bp, 12 predicted proteins | sample HotLakmasection3_FD_71020 | JGI IMG/M metagenome (GOLD analysis project Ga0081535, IMG submission 71020) | Hypersaline microbial mat communities from Hot Lake, Washington, USA - Section #3 (SPADES assembly) (version 2) | ecosystem: Environmental > Aquatic > Non-marine Saline and Alkaline >... | reverse complement strand
CCGGGCGCCTCGCCGGGGCCGCCGCCACGGCGGGCGTTGACTCGGTCGAGCTCCAGGCGTCCCTGCTCGACCGCGAGTCCCGCGCCCCGACCTCGACCCCCGAGGGCGTCGCCTTCCCCCACGCCCTCCTCGAGAGCGTCGAGGACACCGTGGTCGTCGCCGCCCTCGCCCCGGGCGGCGTCCGTCTGGGCAAGGCCGACCACCCCCCGTCGGACGTCATCTTCTGCATGGTCGGATCGGCCAAGGCCCCGTGGGACCACGTCCGCCTCCTCGCCCGGCTCGCCCGCATCGCCCGCGGGCCCGGCGCGCTCGAGCGGCTCCGCCAGGCCCGGTCGGGCGCCGAGCTCTACGAGGAGCTCGTCCGCGAGGACCGCGCGCATGGCTGACCCGCAGGGATCGCCCGACGATCGCGTGCTGATCGTGCTCATCAGCGCCGACCCGAGCCAGCTCGACGCGCTCATCACCGCGCTGCTCGACATCGGCCTCACGCGCGCCACCGTCGTCGAGAGCAAGGGCATGAGCGCCCTCCTCCGCGAGGAGATGCCCATCTTCGCCGGGCTCGCCTCCCTCATGCCCGAGCGCACCGGCAGCAAGGTGCTGCTCGCCGCGTCCACGCGAAAGCTCGCCGAGAGCGTCTTCGAGTACGTCGAGAACGAGCTCAAGCCTTCCGAGCGACCCGTCTGCTTCACGACGCCCATCGACCGCTACGTCGGGCCCGGGGTCTAGCTCCGCTCGCCGGACGGTCCGACGGCGCCCTGACCGTCGCGACGGGCGCCCGCGGGATCGCGGGCCCGGTCCGCCTCCGATGGGGGGCTGGCGCGCGAGGCGCTGCCCGATCAGGCGGGGTCGCCCCCTCGCGCGCCGAATCCGAACCCCCCGTCAGCGCCCACGCATCGGCTTTTTGCGGACTGTCTCTCGTCAACGCGCCCCCGCCCGCCGATAGAAGCCCGGTTGAGCGCCCGGGATCGCCGAATCCCGGTCTCGGAAGGATTCGCCCATGGAGCTGATCGATCAGAGCGGTCTCGGGCGCATGGCGGTCGCCGTCTTCGCCCCCGCCGCCCTCGGCGCCCTCACCCTCGCGATGCCCCGGCGCTGGGTCCTTCCCCGGGTGGGGTTCGCCGCGCTCGGCATGCTTGCCGCGCTCCTCGCGCTCCTCTCGGCGTTCGCGGGAGGCGTGGGCGCCGGGACCGGGATCGCCCTCGCCCCCACCCTCGGCCTCAGCGTCACCTTCAACCCCGACGCCCTCGGCGCCTTCTTCGGGATGCTCGTCTCGGGCATCGGCTTCCTGATCGTCATCTACGCGCGAGGCTACTTCGGCCCCGACGCCGCCAGCCTCTTCCGCTTCTATCCCACGCTCGGGCTCTTCGCGACCGCGATGATGGGCCTCGTCCTGACCGACGACCTCATCGGCATGCTGATCTTCTGGGAGCTCACGAGCCTGAGCTCCTTCCTCCTCATCGGGTGGGACCGCGACAATCCAAGGGCCGTGCGGCTCGCCCTCCAGGCGCTCGCCACCACGGGCCTCGGCGGGATGGCGCTCCTGGGCGGACTCGTCGCCCTCGGGCTCTCGACCGGCTCGTGGACCTTCGCGGGCGTCAACGCCGCGCTCGCCTCGGGCGAGGCGGGGATCGCCGGCCCGATCTTCGTCCTCGCGCTCGTGCTCGTCTTCCTGGGCGGCGCCACCAAGAGCGCCCAGTGGCCCTTCCACTACTGGCTCCCGGGCGCCATGGCCGCCCCCACGCCCGTCTCCGCGTACCTGCACTCGGCGACCATGGTCAAGGCGGGCGTCTACCTCTTCGCCCGCCTGTACCCCGGCCTCAGCGCCGTCTCCTGGTGGGGACCGCTGCTCGTGATCGTGGGCGCCGCCACCATGCTCTGGGCCGCGCACGTCGCCCTCCGCTCGCACGAGCTCAAGCGCATCTTCGCCTACACCACCGTGAGCCAGCTCGGGCTGCTCACCTGCGCCTACGGCCTCGGCTCATGGAGCCACCACGACGAGGCGAACCTCGTCTGGCCCGTCGCGCAGATCCTCAACCACGCGCTCTACAAGGCGCCCCTCTTCATGATGGCCGGCGCCATCATGCACGTCACCGGGCGCAAGCTCCTGCCCGACCTGCGCGGCCTCGCCCGCTCCCACGCGCTGTACGCCGCCGTCCTCCTCGTCGCGGCCTACGCGATGGCGGGCGGCCCGCTCACGCTCTCCTTCATCGCCAAGGAAGCATTCCTCTACCAGACGACGCACGCCGCCAAGGAAAGCGCCTGGATCTGGGCGGTCGCGATCGCCGCCGTCCTGACCGCCGCCTTCAACGTCGCCATCTTCGTCCGCATCCTCACGACCTTCCTCGCCCGCGCCGCCGTCGAGACCGAGCACGCGCCCGAGCGCGGCCTCTGGGGCGCCGCCCTGTGGGTTCCCGCCGCGCTCCTCGTCTCGCTCCAGCTCGTCGGCGGGCTCGCGACGGGCGTCCTCGGGGAGGTCCTCCGCCCCGTCGAGACGCACGCGCTGTACTTCGAGCGCCTCCCGAGCCTCCTCGACGCGATCACGCACCCGAGCCTCCCGCTCGCGATGAGCGGCGCGGCGATCGCCCTGGGCGTCGCGATCGGTCTCTCCCCCCTCTGGCGCCGCGCGTGGGAGGACCCGCACAACCGGCTCTTCCCCGCGGCCGACCGCGCGCTCGAGCGCCTCGGGTGGCTCTCGCTCTCGCGGCTCCAGCACGGGAACTTCCGGGTGTACGCCGCGCTGTGCTTCGCGGCCCTGCTCTTCGGGATCGCCGGCGCCGTCTTCTACCGCCCCGAGCTCGCCTCCCTCCCGCGCATCGCGTCGCTCTCGGAGGCCGGCTTCGCCGCCAGCGCCGCCGCCGTCATCACCACCGTCCTGATCTGCGCCTCGGCGCTGATGATGCCCTTCGTGCGCAGCCGCGTGAACCGCGTGCTCATGCTCGGCGCCACGGGCATGGCGGTCACGATGATGTACCTCCTCTACCAGGCGCCCGACCTCGTCCTCACCCAGCTCATGTTCGAGCTCATCGCGATCATGCTCTTCCTCCTCGTCCTGCGCATGCTGCCCGAGGAGCCGAAGAACGTCGCCCACGGCGGACGCCTCGGACGCGCCGTCATCGGCGGCGCCGTCGGGCTCGTCATCGGGTTCCTCGTCCTCCACGTCGCCGAGACACCGGACTTCAAGCCCGGCATCCGCCTCGGCGACTGGTTCCTCACCCACAGTTACGACGGCCTCGCCGACACCGACGGCCGCGGCGGAGGCGGGCTCAACGTGGTCAACGTCATCCTCGTCGACCACCGCGGCTACGACACCCTCGGGGAGGTCACCGTCCTCGGGATCACCGCGCTCGCCGTCCTGAGCCTCATCGGCTCCGCGCCCGCGCGGAAGCTCCGCGCCCTCGTCTCGCGCGGGCTCGGCGGCGTCCCCGAGCAGTTCCACCCCGACGATCCCAGGTCCGTCAACATCGGCCCGCAGCCGACGCTCCACTCCTCGCTCTTCACCATCGCGATGCGCCTCATCCTCCCGCTCGCCCTGATCTTCGCGGGCTACGTCTTCTTCAAGGGCCACAACGCGCCGGGCGGCGGGTTCATCGCGGGCCTCACCGCCTCGGTCGCGCTCGCCGTCTTCCGCATGGCCGCCGGGCCCGACGCCCTCAAGAAGCTCATCCCGATCAAGCCCGCGCCGATGGCCGCGATCGGCCTCGCCGTCGCCCTCGCCTCGGCCGTCTGGCCCCTCGCCATCGGCGACGCCTTCATGCGCTCCTACCACGACATCGTCGAGCTGCCCGGCGGCGGCTCCTACCACTGGGCCAGCGTGATGCTCTTTGACTTCGGCGTCCTCACCGTCGTCGTCGCCGTGAGCGTCGGCATCATCAACCGCCTGACCGAGGAGATCGAGACATGACGCTGCTCCTGGCCATCTGCGTCGCCTGCGTGCTCAGCGTGAGCGTCTACCTGATGCTCGGGCGCGAGCTCAAGGAGGTCGCCATGGGCGTCTTCCTCTTCTCGCACGCCGCGCACCTCGGCATCATCGCGATGAGCGGCCAGCCCGTCGCGCAGGTCGCCGCGGGCGCCGCCGGCCTCCAAACCCCGCCCGTGCTCGGCGCGGGCGCCGCGCCGCCCGTCGATCCGCTCCCGCAGGCGCTCATCCTCACGAGCATCGTCATCAGCTTCGCCGTCACGGCCTACCTGCTCTCGCTCCTGGTCGTCACCTACCGGCGCACCGCCTCGCTCTGGATCGACGACCTCGCCCGCGAGGACCGACCCGCCCAGCCCCGACACGCCGCGGGCGAGCCCGACAAGGAGGCCGCGTGATGCCCGACCCGCGCTGGATCGTCCTCCTGATCGTCATCCCCATGGCGACGGCGATCGCCGCCACCTTCCTGCGTCGCCGGTTCATGACGCAGCGCATCCTCGGCGTCCTCTCGCTCTTGCTCTCGCTCGGGCTCAGCCTCTACTGGTTCGCCCACACGGCGACGGGCGCCGTCATGCCCACGCAGATGGGCGGGTGGCCCGCCCCCTTCGGGATCACCATCGTCTTCGACGGGATCTCCGGGCCCCTGCTCGTCGCCACCCAGCTCGTCGCGCTCGCCGCGATCCTCTACGCCTCCGGCTCGCTCTCCCCGCTCACCGAGCGCCGCTGGTTCCACCCGCTCGCGCACCTGCTCGTCATGGGCGTCAACTACAGCTTCCTCACGGGCGACCTCTTCAACCTCTTCGTCGCCTTCGAGGTCATGCTCATGGCGAGCTACGCCCTGCTCTGCGCGGGCGGCTCCCGCCGACAGATGGCCCAGGCCTACAAGTACGTCATGCTCAACCTCATCGGGTCGGGCTTCTTCGTCCTCGGCGCCGGGCTCGTCTACGGCATGATGGGCACGCTCAACTTCGCCGACCTCGCCCGCCTCGTCGCCGCCAGCGCCGCGCCGGGAGGCGAGCCCCTCCCCGCCGCCTTCCCCGCCGTCGCCACCATGCTCCTCTTCGTCTTCGCGCTCAAGGCCGCCGTCTTCCCGCTCTGGTTCTGGCTGCCCGACACCTACCACACCACGCCCATCCCCGTCGCCGCGCTCTTCGGAGGCCTGCTCACCAAGGTCGGCGTCTACGCCATGCTCCGCCTCATCCCGATGGTCTTCGCCGCGCCCGCCGTCCGCGACGACACGCCCGTCCTCGTCATCCTCACCGTCGCCGCCGGCGTCACCATGCTCGCCGGCGCGCTCTGCGCCCTGGGCATGCGCTCCGTGCGCCGCGTCGTCTCGATGCTCCTGGTCAGCCACATCGGCTTCCCGCTCATGGGCATCGCCATGCTCGCGCCCGCCGCGCTCGGCGGCGCGCTCTTCTACAGCGTCCAGTCCATGCTCACCGTCGCCGCGATGTTCCTCTGCTGCGGCATCATGGAACGCCTCGCCGGAACCGACGACATGGACAAGCTCGGCGGCCTCCACCGCCGCGCCCCGTGGCTCAGCGCCCTCTTCCTCGTCGCCGCCATGAGCACCGTCGGGCTGCCGCCGCTCTCGGGCTTCTACGGGAAGCTCGCGATCCTCCGCGAGGCCCTCCGACCCGAGCTCGCGTCGACGCCCGTCTGGATCATCCTCTCCGTCGCGCTCGTCCTGACCAGCGCCCTGACCCTCGTCGCGCTCGCCAAGGTCTACGCCCGCGTCTTCTGGGTCTCGCCCGAGGGCGAGCCCGCGACGCAGAGCCGCCTCTCCTTCCCCGGACGCACGAGCGGGCTCCGCGCCGCCTACGTCTCCGCGGCGATCCTCGTCGGGGCGTCGGTGTGGGTCGGGCTGATGCCCGAGCCGCTGCTGTCGGCGACCGCCGCCGCGACCGCCGAGCTCAACGAGCCGCGAACCTACGTCACGGCCGTCCTCGGAGAGGAAGCCTGGACCGACGAGGGCGCCGCCAGAACGCTCCCGATCTACGAGGCCCTCGCCGAGGTCGACCCCGCGGCGGCCGTCAAGGGAACGAAGTGATGAACAACTTCCTCTTCAATATCGCCCTCGCCATCGTCTGGTGCTCGCTCACCGCGAGCTTCTCCGCGTGGAACTTCATCGCGGGCATGGTCGTCGGCGCGCTCGTCATCGAGGCCTACACCCTCACCACCCCCGGCGCCGACTACCTCGGCAACGGCGTGCGCCTCCTCCGCTTCCTCCTCCACTTCCTGGGGCTGCTCGTCAAGTCGAACCTCCAGGTCACGCGCGCGATCTTCTCGCCGAGCCTGCTCGCGCCCCGGATCATCCGCTACTCCGTCAAGGGCCTGAGCCCCGTCGAGCGCACCGTGCTCGCCAGCGCCATCACCCTCACGCCCGGCACCCTCACGATCGACGAGAGCCCCGACGGCGAGTGGCTCTACGTCCACGCGATGTTCGGGCGCGACGCCGACGAGGTCCGCCGCGAGATCGACGACCTCCGCGCCCGCCTCCGTCACGGAGTCTTCTCATGATTCACGCGATCGCCTCAGCCCTCCTCGCCGCCACGCCCGCCGGAGAGATCGGCGACGAACGCGTCGCGAAGACCGCGGTCGAGACCGAGGTCTGGTCGCGCCACCTCGTCCTCGGCGTCGTCGACCTCGGCATCTTCGTCCTCGGCGTCGCCTTCGTGCTCTGCCTCTGGCGCCTCGTCAAGGGCCCCACCCTCGCCGACCGCGGCATCGCGAGCGACCTCCTCGCCATGCAGGTCGTCGGGCTCGCGATCCTCCTGACCATCCGCCTCGAGACCCTCGTCTACTTCGACACCGTGCTCATCGTCGCCATCCTCGGCTTCGCGAGCACCACCGCCTTCGCCCAGTACATCGGGCGCCGGAGGGCCGTCTGATGGACGCCGCCACCGCCCAGATCCTCGTCGACCTCGCCGTCGCCGTCATGCTCCTCGTCGGGCTCTTCTTCATGCTCGTCGGCGCCATCGGGCTCCACCGACTCCCCGACGCCTACAACCGGCTCCACGGCGCCTCCATCTGCGTCACGCTCGGCCTCACCGGCATGCTCATCGCCGCCGCCGAGGAACTCGGTTCCTGGGCCGTCGTCAGCAAGGCGCTCATGACCATCGTCTTCACCTTCGTCGCCACGCCCATCGGCTCGCACCTGCTCGCCAAGGCCGCCCACCACGGCCGACTGATCCAGTGGGACCAGACGCTCGGCGACGAGCTCGCCGAGGACAAGGCCGACCCCGCGCGAAGCTCCACCGACGAGACCGGCCTCGAGCCCCGGCGCATCTCCGAGGTCGCCTAGGCCCCGCCCCTTCATCCGCGTCTCACCCGCTCGCGCTAGGCTCGCCTAGAAGGGAGATCCGCGATGATCCGCAAGGGAACGAACGTGCGATGGAAGTGGGGGAGCGGAACCGCCACGGGCAAGGTCGCCGAAACCTTCGATCGCGACGTCACCCGCACCATCGACGGCGCCGAGATCACCCGCCACGGCTCGGCGGACGACAAGGCGCTGCTCATCGAGCAAGAGGACGGGCAGAGAGTCCTCAAGCTCGAGAGCGAAGTCACGCGCGCCTAGCCGCCGGCCCTCACGACGGGCACGGCCCCCACGAGCCGATCAGCGCCGCCAGATCCGAGGCGTCCGTCGTCGCGTCGCCCGTCAGGTCCCCCGCGCACGGGACCACCGCCCGCCGCACGAGCACCGCCCAGTCTTCACCGGGCGCCGACGGCGGATCGCCGAGACTCACCACGCCGGGGCCCTCGACCGTCGCGGTCGTGCCGATCAGGAGCGGGCCGTCCGCCCGCGGGTTGAACCAGCGCGTCTCGAACGTCCCGCTCGCGGGCCCAAGATCGAGCGTCAGCGAGCCGGGGCTCGCCACGCCGTTCGGCAGGTGCGCCGCGTACACCTCGCCCTCGAGCGCCATCGCCTGCGGTCCGTCGAAGCCCGCCGCCGCCCCGCTCACCCGCCCGTCGCTCGGCTCCATCTGGTCGATCGGGAGGTTCTCCTCGATGAACCGAACCGCCCGCCCGGTGTCGCGCCAGAGCTGGTCGAACTCCCGGAAGTCCTCGAGCGACTGATCCCGATCGTTGATGAACCACTCGCCCCCGCCCCCCGAGAGCAGCACGGGCCAGATCACCGCCTTGCGAAACGCGTCGTAATCGTCGTCGAAGTCGCGCGTGGGCGAGCCCGGCTCGTCGATCATCACCGGGATCGGCTTGCCCGCGGCCGCCGTCGCGACGCGGTAGTCCTCCACGATCCCGTCCCACCCGCTCGTGCGCCCCGCGCCCTGAAGGCTCGTCAGGTCGATCTCCTCCTGGCCGATGAAGGGCGACCACGGCCCGCTCACGCCAGGGTTCCCGGCGTTGTGCACCGTCACCGGGCGCCCGTACGGGTCAAGGCTCTTGATGAACCCCGCCCACTCGAGCACGCGCGCCGCGCCGAGGTTGAAGCCCAGGTTGTACTCCTCCGAGATGTTCCACACGAGCGCGTTGTGATGCCCGAAGCGCGCGATCAGCTCGCGGTAGAACAGCTTCCGCTCGACGCCAAGCTCGGCGTTGTCGAGCTCCCGCTTGTTCGGCTCCTCCGCCTCGTTGAGCACCACGTGCAGCAGGATCCCGAGCCGCTGCGCGTGCGTGAAGAACGCCTCCCACTGCTCGAGCTTCGAGACGTCAAGGCGCGTGTTGTCGTTCGCGGTCGAACCGCTCGGGTTGATCGGCCCCACGTACGGCCACGAGTCCTTCCCGTCGCCCCCGATGTTCATCGGGAGGAAGTAGATCGAGTTCACGCCCGTGCTCTCGAGGTAGTTGAGCGCCCCGATGATCGCGCGCCCGCTGTTCGTCCCCGCCGGCTCGTTCCGGTCCCAGTCGGGGTCGCCCGGGTTCCAGTCCATCGCGTGCGTCGGGAACGCGTGCAGCCCGTCGGGCGTGCTCGGCCCCGCGCCGCCGTCGAAGGTGTTGTCGAACCCGGTGTACCCGAGCCAGTTCTCGGGCGAGTCGGCGCCGCCCTTGACGAACGGCTCGCCGCTCCCGAGGAAGCGCAGGTAGTGCGTCCCGTCGTAGACGAGGCGGCCCTTCCCGAAGAACCCCGGCGCGTCCGGGTCCGCCGGCGCGATCTCGATCTCCCCCGCGTCCCCGTCGAAGAAGGCGGGTGCGCCCGCGAGCCGATCATCCGCCACCGCCACGCTCGCCCCCGTTCGGAAGCTCGTCGAGTACGTCCACGTCCCCGCGGCGCTGGGCGTGAACCGCACGCGCCACACGTCCCCGCTCGTCGCCCCGGTCGTCAGCGCCTCGCCGTCAGCGGCGAAGAACCCGGGCACGACGAACGTCTCGCTCCCGTTCGTGAACGTCACGTCCAGCCGGTAGTCGAGGAACGGGTTGACCGCGCCCGTCTCTTCCGCGAACGGCCCAACGTACGACAGCTCCACGGTCTTCCACCGCTGCAGATCGCCCGAGACGACCGCGGTCGACGCCGGATCGCCCACGCGAACCACCACGTCGTCCGACGCCTCCGCGCCCTCGTCGTCCGTCGCCGTCAGCCGGAACACGAAGAACGCCTCGCTCAGCCCCGTCACCGCCGTCAGGAGCGACGCCGGATCCGCGATCGTCGCCGCCGGCCCCGCCACCTGCGTCCACTCGACGACCGCGACGGCCCCGTCGTCCATCGCGGCGCCCGCGAGCGTCGTCCCGGTCGCGCTCGCGTCGAGCGCCTGGTCGGGCCCCGCATCCACCGTCGGCGGCTCGTTCACGGGCCCCGCTTCATTGATCACCGTGAAGTTGATCGTCAGCGGCTCGCCGCCCGTCCCGCTCCCGCCCGAGCCCGAGAACGCCGTCGCCGTCAGCGTGTACGAGCCCACCGCCGGCGTCCACGCGTTGAAGTCCCCGCTCGAGTCGCCAAAGAGCGCGTACGGCGCCACGTTCTCCGTCTGGTTCTGTGTCGCGGCGCCCGTGAGCGAGAAGACGACGCTCCCGACCGTCGCCGGGTCCGTCTCCGCGACGATGTTCACCCCCGGGCTCGGCAGGTCCGCGAGGTTGATCTCGGCGCCGCTCAGGAGCGGATCGAACGCCGCGACCGGCGCGTCCGACGCCGCGTCCACAAGCGCGAGCGACGTCACCGACTGCCCAGTGACCACGGAACCCGTCGCCCACGCCATGAGCGCCGCGACCCCCACGATGCGATGGATCATGATCTCTCTCCTCGACATGACCCGCGGGGAAAACACGACTCCGCCGCAGCCGGCGCACGAAAGCGACCGCCCCGAAGGAAGCGGTCGCTCGCGCGGAACAGATTGTCGGCGTGCGGTTTAGAAGCAAGGGCCCCACGCGCCGATGAGCAGCGCCAGATCCGACGGCCCGACGGTCCCGTTGCCGTCGAGGTCCGCCGCGCCGCTCTGGCCCCAGTCGCTCAGGAGCGCCGCGAGGTCGCCCGCGTCGACGACGCCGTTGTTCGAGAGGTCGCCCGGGCACGCCGAGGCCTCGAGCAGCGTGGCGTCCGTGATCGTCAGGCTCGCGCCGGAGGAGGTCCCGATCGGGAGGATGCGGACGGTCCCGCGGACCGAGAGGGTCGAGCCCGAGGCGTCGCCCGAGGCGAGCACGATCTCCCCCCCGACGATCGAGAGGCTCTGGGCCGGGGCGACCCCCGCGAGGGCGCCGAGAGTCAGCAGGCAGGCGGTGAAGCGAAGCATGGCAGGGTTCCTTTCGTGGTCAAGGCGGTGAGGCGTGGGGTTCAGTACCGGGCGACGGTGAAACGCGTGTGCACGGCCCAGTGGTCGGAGCGCTCGACCGTGCTGATGCCGTCGTGGGTGCGCGGGACGCCCCGCACCTTCACGGTCTCGGTCTCCTCATGGTGCAGGCGGACCGTCCCGTCCTGGCTGTGGGCGTAGAGCACGTAGTCGAGCCGCTTGTCGCCCGCGTCGCCGCCCCAGTACGTGTTGAGACGGTTGGCGCCCGCGGACGTCACCCCGTTGAGGCTCCGGTTCGTCCGGTCCGATCGCGCCGCGTCCACGAAGGGCAGCAGCGTCGAATCGAACAGCGCGCGGAGCGTCTGCGTGTACTCGCTCGCCGGGTCGCCCGAGCCGCGGATGTTGAAGTCGCCCGTGAGGATCACCGGAACCGTCGGGTTCGCGTCGCGGAACGCGATCACGTCGTTCCGGAGCTGGGCCATCTGGGAGAGGCGGGTCGACCGAACCGCCGGCTCGGACTCGGGCCCCGCCTGCGCGTGCAGGTTGTAGATCGCCACGCGCAGCCCGTCCTTCTCGACGACCGTGCGCACCCACCCCTTGCTCGCCAGCGGCTCGAAGGGATCGTCCTCGCCCGTCTCGTGACTGAAGAACACCTGGTTCCCGCTCAGGATCGGCACGCGCGACATCGTCACGAGCCCGGAGTTCAGCTCCCACGACAGGCACCCGATCGCCGGGATGTCGATGCACGAGCCGAGAGAGTCGTAGTCGATCGCGCTGCCCGCGAGGACGTGCGGGTACTGCGCGGAGATCGGGATCGACTGCATGAAGTTCGGTTCCCACACCTCCTGCATCGCGACCACGTCCGCCGTAGAGGAGCGATAGATCTGCGCGATGTCCGACGCGCGCTCCGACTCGAGCCAGTGCAGCGGCGGGAAGATGCCGAGGGACGCCAGAAGATCCATGATGTCTTCCGGCACGGCCGATCCGTACAGGTGCGTGTTGAACGTCGCGACCTCGAGCGACGTCGTCGCCTCGGGCTCGACGCCCAGGATCGCCGGCGCCGAACTCGTGTTGATGATCGTCATCGGCCGGTTGAGGAGGGCCGCGCCGCGATGCGTCCCGCCGTGGAGGCTCAGGTGCGTCGCGCCCGTGGCGTCCATCTCCGCGAGCCCCGCGACGATGGTGTCGTACGGGTCCGCCGCCGAGCCGTTCGGATCAAACGAGCCGTGCACGCTCACGTGCACCGTGCTCTGCCCCGCGGCGACGCTCGCGACGGCGAGCCCCGCGGCGAGCGTCAGGGGAAACAGGGGAAGGCGTCTCATCGGTCTGCTCCTTGGGAGTTGAAGTGGCAGGGGGGGCCGGCTCACTGCAGGTTCACGAGAACCAGCACGAGCCCGCGGCCCTCCTCGAGCGAGCTCATGGCCTTGCCGATGACCGCGCCGGGAGCGCGATCGCGATCGGTCGCCTTCATCGCGTGCCCGGGAGTGGGGGAGGTCGTGAGCAGATCGCCCGCGGCGACCGGGCCCGCGGCGTCCGCGTCCACGTAGCACCACACGCGGCCGCTCAGCGCGACCGGGTGCTCCCCGTCCGCGACCGTGCCCTCCTGCGTGAGCGTCAGGCCCGGGTTTACCCCGCCCGCGCCGCTGATCACGCCCGCGACGCGCGAGTCGTACGCCGTGCTCGACAGCCGCATCTCGCCCAGGCGTTCCGGGTCGATCGACACGACCATGCCCGGCTCCGCGTCGCCCGCCACGTTGAAGGGCTCGGCGATGTCCGAGCCACCGGTGATCTCGAGGATCCCCGTGCTGATCTGCGGAGCGAGCATCGCGTCGGTGAACAGGAAGTCCGTGTTGACCGAGCCGAAGCGCGTGTTCCCGGGGACGTCGAGGTTGTGCGTGGGGTTCGAGGTCCCGATCCCGAGACGCGTGCCCGCCGCGAGCCACGTGTCGCTCCCGCTCGTGCGCCACGCCTTGGCCGAGTCCACGACGTCCCGCGCGATCGGCGCCGGGTTGATCCTGGGGAACGGCTCGAGCGTCTCCCCGTTGACGGTGATGCGCAGGTAGCGATCCTGCCCGTTGAAGATGGGGATGAGGTCGTTGTTCGCGTCGTAGGCGGTCGCGTTGAGCGCGATCTCCGCCGTGAAGAAGCCGGTGCGCGGGTCGACGTCCACCACCGTCCCGTTGGACCCGGTGGTCGCGACCGCGAACCCGCCGCTCGGGGCGGTCAGGACCATCGCGTGCAGCGTGGCGGTGCCGCCGTCGTACGGAGCGCCCTCCTCCTGAAGGTAGCCCTGGTACGTGATCGTCGTGCTGGCCTCGGCGCCCGCGAAGGCGGTTCCGGCGGCCGCGAGCAGCGCGCCCGCGGCGGTCACGAGGGTGCGGGGAAGCGTCATGATTCGAACTCCTTGCGTGGTTGGCTCTCTGGTGCGGGGGCCGATCGACCCCCGTCACGAGCCAATACGGACTCCGCTCCCGAGTCCCATCACGCGATGGAGAGAAAAATCGCCGCCTACCCCGCCGCGCCCGCCAGAGCCGCGTCGAGCCGATCCAGCGCCGCCCGCGCCGCCCCGCCCGGCTCGCCGCCCGCCACCGCCGAGCGGATCGCCTCCGCCCGCTCCCGCGCCGCCTCGACCTCGCCCGCCTCGACCAGCGTCTCGACCAGCGCCGCGCCCGAGTCGAGCGCCAGGGGGTGCCCGCCGCCCAGCGCCCGCACGCGCCCCTCGTGCGCGACGCGGAGGAGCTCAGCCGCGTCCCCAAGCCGCCCCTCCGCCCGGCGCACCGCCGCGAGCGTGTGCGCCGTCGCGAGCGTCAGCAGGTGCCGAGAGCCCAGCAGCTCGCGCCGACCCTCGTACGTCTCGGTCAGCACCCGGCTCGCGCCCTCCACGTCGCCGCGAAGACGCATCACCGCCCCGAGGTTGTGCGTCGCGTTGAAGACGCTCGCCGAACCCTCCCCGTGCGCCCGCGCCGACGTCTCGGCAAGCTCCCGGAAGAGCGCCTCCGCCTCCTCGAGCCGGCCCGTCCGCGCGTAGAAAAACCCGAGGTTGTTCACCGCCTCGAGCGTGTCCGGATGCTCCGGCCCGAGCACGATCCGTCGCCCCTCCATCGCGCGACGGTAGAAGGGCTCGGCCGCCTCGAAGTCCCCGAGCGAGCCCAGCGCGTACGCCACCCCGCTCACGGTCGAGAGCGAGTCCGGATGCCGGGGACCGATCGTGCGATCACGGATCTCGAGCACCTCGCGCAGTTCCGCCGCCGCCTCCTCGTGCTCGCCCGCGCGGATCCGCATCCACGCCAGGTCGTGGCGAATCGACAGCACGTCGTTGTCCTCGGGATCCCGGGCGCGGACCATCATCTCCGCCGCTCGCTCGAGCGCCTCGCGAGCCGCGCCGTAGTCCTGCATCTCCCGCCGCACGCTCCCGAGCGTGTGCCACGCCCCGGCCCGCACCATCAGATCCTCCTCCGTCTCGCCCGTGTGCTCCGCCATCGCGCCCTCGAGCACGCCGATCGCCTCCTCGTCCCGTCCGAGCGAGGAAAGCGTGCTCGCCAGCGCGCTGGCCGAGGCCTGCGCGAGCCGCGCCCCGTCCTCCAGCTCCCGGCGCAGCGTCCACGCCTCGCGAAGATCGCGCTCCGCCGCCTCGAACTGCCCGAGCCCGAGCCGCGTCGTCCCGAGCGTGTGGCGAAGCTGCGCCCGCGCCCGCGGCTCCAGCGCCAGATCCGCGTCGATGCGCGCCGACGCGGCGTCAAGGATCTCCGAGAGCACCGTCGTGTCCCGCCCCCGTGCCACGTCGGGGTCGACGCCCTCGAGCAGCCCGGTCAGGAACTCCGTCACGCGCTCGCTCGTCGCCGCTTCCCGCGCCGCGCGCTCCGCCTCCGCCTGCGCCCGCACGAGCCCCGCCGCCAGACCGCCGCCCCCGACCACGAGCGCCAGCGCGAGCGCCGCCGCCGCGAGCGCCGTCGCTCGCCGGCGCCTCACGAACTTCCTCGCCCGGTACGCGAGCCCCGGAGGCCCCGCCAGCACCGGAAGGTCCGCGAGATGACGCTCCACGTCCGCCGCCAGCTCCGCGACCCCCGCGTACCGGCGATCGGGCTCGGCCGCGAGCGCCCGCAGCGTGATCCAGTCGAGGTCGCCGCGAAGCCGGCGCGCCAGCGACGCCGGGTCCGCCCCCCGCGCCGCCGCGGCCTCACGCGTCGTCGAGCCCGTCCGCGTGCTCGGCCTGGGCGCCGAGTCCCGCGCCGCGTGGTCCGACGACGGATCGAACGGCAGCCGGCCCGTCAGAAGCTCAAAGAGCATCACGCCCAGCGCGTAGACGTCCGTCCGGGTGTCCACCTCCGCCCAGCGCCCCCCCCCCTGCTCCGCGCTCAG
>Ga0081535_100824_pt1 | contig 14962 bp, 13 predicted proteins | sample HotLakmasection3_FD_71020 | JGI IMG/M metagenome (GOLD analysis project Ga0081535, IMG submission 71020) | Hypersaline microbial mat communities from Hot Lake, Washington, USA - Section #3 (SPADES assembly) (version 2) | ecosystem: Environmental > Aquatic > Non-marine Saline and Alkaline >... | reverse complement strand
CCGCCCTTCCGATCTTGCCTTCGCTCGATGCCCGGCGCGGTGATCGCGCTTGATCTTGAGCAGCGGGTCGTGAACACGAACCGCGTGGCGGAGCGCGTGCTCGATCTGGACCCCGACGCGACGCGCGGGCGGCTCCTGCACGAGGTGGTGCGGCAGCCGGCGCTGCTCGAGTTCGCCTCCGCCTCGGTCGGCGCGACGGATCTTCGGACGAGCGAGTTCACGCTCCGCGGCGTGACGGACCGGATCGTCTCGGCGCTGAGCCGGCCCCTGCTGAGCGCCGACGGGGAGCTCGTGGGCGTGGTCATCGTGCTTCAGGACGTGACCCGGCTTCGCAAGCTCGAGAACCTTCGGAGGGACTTTGCGGCCAACGCGTCGCACGAGCTGCGCACGCCCGTGACGAACATCCTGGGCTACATCGAGACGCTCCAGGAGTGCCAGGACGCGGAGCCGGAGCAGCGGGCGAACTTCATCGCGATCATCCGGCGCAACGCGGAGCGTCTGGCGGCGATCATCGAGGACATGCTCGAGCTCGCGCGGCTCGAGTCGCCTGATTCGGGCGGCCTCCGTGGTCTGGAGCTCACGCCGCTGCGCGAGATGCTCGAGGAGGTGGCGGCGTCGTTCGCTCCGGACCTCGAGCGAAAGCGGATCTCGATCGACGTGCAGGCGCCCGAACGGCTTCAGGCGGAGCTGAACCCCGGGCTGATGAGCCAGGCGATCAGCAACCTGGTGGCGAACGCGATTCGCTACAGCCCCGAGGGGACGGTGATTCAGCTGGAGTGCCGGCGGTCGGAGCAGGGGGGCGAGATCCCGCACGTGGAGTTCGCGGTCGCGGACCAGGGTCCGGGGATCGCGGAGGAGCATCTGTCGCGGCTCTTTGAGCGGTTCTACCGGGTCGACCCGGCGCGGAGCCGCGAGCTTGGGGGCACGGGCCTTGGTCTGGCGATCGCCAAGCACGTGGCGATGCTTCACGACGGGGAGATCGGCGTGACGAGCGAGCCGGGGCGCGGGAGCCGGTTCTGGATCCGGGCGCCGCAGCGCGCGGGCTCGCGTCCGCGCGGCCTGGGACCCGGCGCTCCGGACGCGTCCGAGGGATGGTCTCGGCGAGGCTTAGCACAGTCTTAACACGCCGCCATGCGGCGCCGGGCGTCAGACCGATAGCATCCGTCTCGCGGGCGCGTCCGTGGCGTGTTGCGCTCGCTTTGAACCATCTGGAGCACTTGCATGCGCCGACGCATTGTTCTCGCCGTGGCCGCCGCCGTTCTTGCCTCGCCGTTGACGGTCGCCGACAGCGGCCTGACCGGTTCGGTTCGCATCGACGGTTCGTCGACGGTGTACCCGATCACCGAGGCCGTCGCGGAGGAGTTCTTCTACGAGGGTTACCGGGACGTCAAGGTGACCGTCGGCTTCTCGGGAACGGGCGGCGGTTTCAAGAAGTTCGCGGCGGGGGAGATTGAGATCGCTGACGCGTCGCGTCCGATCAAGGCGACGGAGATGGCGTCGCTCGAGTCGGCGGGGATCGCGTTCATCGAGCTCCCGATCGCCTACGACGGTCTGTGCGTGGTCGTGAACCCGGCGAACACGTGGGCGGACAGCCTGACGGTCGACGAGATCAAGCGGATCTTCCTCGACGGCTCCACGGTCGAGACCTGGAGCGACGTGCGCCCGAACTGGCCCGACGTGCCGATCGAGCTGTACGCGCCGGGCACGGATTCGGGGACGTTCGACTACTTCAAGGAAGTGATCGCGCGCGACTCGGGGGCGATCCGCGGCGACATGTCGGTGTCCGAGGACGACAACATCCTCGTGCGCGGCGTCGCGGGGAATCGGAACGCGATCGGCTTCTTCGGCATCGCGTACTACCTCGAGAACCGGGACAAGCTGCGGTCGGTGCCGATCGACGGCGGGGCGGGGCCCATCAAGCCGACGCACGAGACGGTGGAGGACGGCTCGTACGCGCCGTTCAGCCGACCGCTGTTCATCTACGTGAACGCGGCCTCGGCGCAGGAGCCGCAGGTGGCGGCGTTCGTCGACTTCTATTTGGAAAACGCGCAGGAGCTGGCGAACGACGTCGGCTACGTGGGCCTGCCGAACCACATCGGGATGAAGGTGCGCCGGGTGTGGGAGCGTCGGGAGACGGGGACCCGCTTCCTGACCGATTCGGGCGAGAAGGTTCACAAGCCGCTGCGCGAGCTGTACTGAGCCGTCGTTTGAGCTGATGCCGACGCGCGACACGCAAGACGCCCGCCGAACCGAGCGCCTGAGATCGCGTCGGGCGCAGCGCGCGCGGGAGACGGTGATCGTGGGCTCGCTGCTCGCGTGCGGCGTGTTCACGATCGGGGTGACGGCGTCGATCATCGTGCTGCTTGCGCGTGAGTCGTCGACGTTCTTCGCTCGCGAGGAGGTCGGCTTCTGGTCGTTCGTGACGGGAACGGAGTGGACGCCGCTCCTGGGCGCGACGCAGGAGTACGGCGTGCTCCCGCTCGTGTGCGGGACGCTCTTGGTGACCGGCATCGCGGCGCTGACGGCGATCCCGCTCGGGCTGGTCTCGGCGATCTACCTGAGCGAGTACGCGCACCCGCGGGTTCGCGCGATGGTCAAGCCCGCGCTCGAGGTGCTCGCGGGCATCCCCACGGTCGTCTACGGCTACTTCGCGCTCGTGGTGATCACTCCCGCGATCAACTGGGTGTGGTCGGGGAAGGACGGGGGCCTCGGGATCGGCCCGATGCTCGGGTTCGAGGAGGGCTTCGGCACGTACAACGCGCTGAGCGCGGGCCTCGCGGTGGGGATCATGTGCATCCCGACGGTGTCGTCGCTCTCGGAGGACGCGCTGCAGGCGGTGCCTCGTTCGCTCCGGCACGGCGCGTACGCCTCGGGCGCGACGCGGTTTGACGTGTCGCTCCGCGTCGTCGTTCCCGCGGCGCTCTCCGGGATCATGGCGGCGTTCCTTCTGGCGATCGCGCGGGCGATCGGCGAGACGATGATCGTGACGCTGGCGGCCGGGCAGTCGGCGGTGATGACGCTCGACCCCCGGGACAGCATCCAGACGCTGACGGCGTACATCGTGCAGATCTCGACGGGGGACGTCCCCGCGGGCGGGCTCGAGTACCAGTCGATCTACGCGGTCGCCGCGACGCTCTTCGTGATGACGTTCGCGGTGACGCTCGTTGGAGCTCGCATCCGCAACCGTTTCCGTGAGGCGTACGCGTGAGCCGGCCCGTCCCCCTCGCGACCCGACCGATCGGTCGGCGGCGTCTGGCGGACCGGGCGTTCAAGTGGGCGTGCGCGCTCGTCACGTTCCTGTCGGTCGGGGCGCTGCTCGTTCTGCTCGGCGCGGTGGTCTCCCAGGGGCTCGAGCACCTCGACTGGGACTTCCTCTCCACGGGGCCCTCTCGTCGCCCGGAGCGAGCGGGCTTCCACATCGCGATCGTGGGGTCGCTCTGGCTCATGATCCTGACGGCGCTGTTTGCGCTCCCGCTCGGGGTGGGCACGGCGGTGTACCTGGAGGAGTTCGCGCCGAAGAACCGCATCACTCGGTTCATCCAGCTCAACATCGCGAACCTTGCGGGCGTTCCTTCGATCGTCTACGGCATGGTCGCCCTGACGGCCTTCGGACGGTTCTGGGGTCTTCTCTCAACGAAGAACCCGATCGAGCTGGGCGATGAGGAGTCGTTCTTCTACCTGCGGCTCCCCTTCGGCAACGCGGTGCTCACGGGGGCGCTGGCGCTGACGCTCGTGGTGCTCCCGGTGGTGGTGATCGCGTCGCAGGAGGCGCTGCGGGCGGTTCCGCCGACGCTCCGGCAGAGTTCGCGGGCCCTCGGCGCGACGCGCTGGCAGACGGTCGCCTCCGTGACGCTTCCGGCGGCGCTGCCCGGGATCATGACGGGGGCGATCCTGGCGATGAGCCGGGCGATCGGCGAGGCGGCGCCGCTGCTCGCGGTGGGCGCGAGCCTGTTCATGCTCTTTACGCCCGACAACCTGATGAGTCAGTACACGGGCATGCCGCTGCAGATCTTCAACTGGGCCGGCCGGCCGCAGGCCGAGTTCCACGACGTCGCCGCCTCGGGCATCATCGTGCTCCTGGGCGTGCTGCTGACCTTCAACGCCATCGCGGTCTTCATCCGCGCCAAGTTCCAGAAGCCGCTGCAATGACGGACCCCGCCCCCATTTCCGCCGCCCGGACGCACGCCGAGAGGTCCCCGGCCCGTCCCGCGCGTTCCGCCCCGCCGGCCCCCGTGTCGATCGCGCCGCCCTCGGAGCCCACGGAGACGGCGATCGCCGTGGGCGGGTTCTCCGCGTGGTACGGCGACTTCCTGGCGCTCGACGACCTCACGTTCGACATCCCCCGCCAGCGCGTGACGTCCCTGATCGGGCCTTCCGGCTGCGGCAAGAGCACGTTCCTCTGGTGGATCAACCGGATGAACGACCTGGTCGACGGGGCGCGCTGCGACGGGCGGATGAGCCTGGGCGACGTCGACCTGCTCGACCGGAAGCTGGACGTCGTCGACCTCCGCCGGCGGGTGGGGATGGTGTTCCAGAAGCCCAACCCCTTCCCGAAGTCGATCTACAACAACATCGCGTTCGGGCCCCGGCTTCACGCCAAGTGGCGGCGGTCGGACCTGGACGACCTCGTCGAGCGGTCGCTCAGGCAGGCGGCCCTTTGGGACGAGGTGAAGGACCGGCTTCACAAGAGCGCCCTGAGCCTCTCGGGCGGGCAGCAGCAGCGCCTGTGCATCGCCCGGGCCCTGGCGGTCGAGCCGGACGTCCTGCTCATGGACGAGCCCGCCTCGGCTCTGGACCCCAAGAGCACGTCCCGCATCGAGGACCTCATCCGGGCGCTCCGGGACGACTACACCATCGTGATCGTCACGCACAACATGCAGCAGGCGGCTCGGATCAGCGATCAGACGGTTTTCTTCTATGAAGGGCGTCTCATCGAGTGGGGCCCGACGACGGAGCTGTTCACGAACCCCCGGGAGAGTCAGACGGAGGATTACGTGACGGGGCGGTTCGGGTAAGCTACGGGATCGTCCCGGCTTCGAGACCGGGCCTGTCTTGGGGCCCCTCCGTGCAGAGCACCCCGCTCAACGCGTCCTTGATGAGCATCCGGCGCTCCATCCTTTCGATGGGCGCCGCCGTCGAGGAGCTCGTGCGCGAGTCCTTCACGATCTTCCTGAACCGCGACGCCGACGCCGCTGAGGCGATCATCCAGCGCGATCGGTCGATCGACGAGATGGACGTGCGTGTCGAGACCGAGTGCGTGACCGTCCTGGCGCGGTTTCAGCCGGTGGCGCGGGACCTGCGGTTCGTGCTCGCGGTGCTGCGGATCGAGAACGACCTGGAGCGCATCGCGGACCTGGCGAAGGGCGTGGCGAAGCGGACGATCGACGACGATCATCACGCGCCGATCGAGCGGCCGGCGGCGCTGAGCCTCATGATCGAGCACACGACGGCGATGCTCTCCGACGCGCTCCGCGCGCTCGCGGACCGGGACGCGGACCTGGCCCGGCGCGTGCGAGGGAGCGATCAGATCGTCGACGATCTCCAGACGCGGATCTACGAGTGGGCGACGTCGCAGATCCCGGCGCACACCGAGGCGACGGCGGCGGCGATCTCGATCCTGTCGGTGACGCGGGCGGTCGAGCGGATCGCCGACCTGTCGACGAACATCGGCGAGGACGTGATCTTCATGATCGAGGGACGGATCGTGCGGCACACGCAGATCTAGCCCGCCGCGCGCGGGCGCGCGATGAGCGCCGTGGCGATGCGATCGCGACCGCGCTGCTTGGCGTCGTAGAGCGCCGCGTCGGCGGCGGCGACGAGGGCTTCGCGCGTCCGGAACTCGGGCGACGCGCAGGCGAGGCCGAAGGACGCGGTGACGCGGCGCGCGGGGTGCGCGGGCCAGACGGTCTCGCTCAGACGCGCGCGGATGCGTTCGAGCGCGGCGCGGGCCTGCGCCTCCCCCGCCCCGCGGAAGAGGATGGCGAACTCTTCGCCGCCGTAGCGGCAGGCGACGTCGTGGGCGCGGAGCTCGGAAGCGATGATGCGGGCGAAGCCCTCGAGGACGGCGTCGCCCGCGGGGTGTCCGTAGGCGTCGTTGATCTCCTTGAATCGGTCGAGGTCGCACATCGCGAGGGCGACCGGCTCTCCGGAGCGGGCGTGCGCTCCGAGTTCGCTCTCGAGGCGTTCGTCGAAGTAGCTGCGATTCCAGAGGCCGGTGAGTCCGTCGAGGCGGGCGCGCTGGGCGAGAAGCCGCATCAGGCGGTGGATCCGGAGGGCGGACCGGACGCGGGCGCGGAGCTCGACCGCGTCGAAGGGCTTGCAGACGTAGTCGGCGGCGCCGAGGTCGAGGCCGGTCGCCTTGTCGCAGGGGTCGTCGCTCCCGGAGAGGACGATGACGGGGGTGTGCATGAGGGCGGGGCACTGCTTGAGTTCGCGCAGCACCTCGAAGCCGTCCATGCCGGGCATCGCGAGGTCCAGGAGGATGAGAGAGGGGGCGCAGGCCCGCGCCATCTCGACGCCCTCGTGTCCGTCGGCCGCGGTGCGCACGTCGTAGCCGGAGGCCGACAGCTTCGCCGTCAGCAGCCGCCGGATGGCTGGACAGTCGTCGATCACGAGGACGACGGGCGCCTCGTCAAGCTCGATGGCTGGGACCATGGCGGGGCCCCATTACATCCGAACCCGGTTGCACAGATCGATCAGGTCGTCGAGACCTCGGCGGACCTCGGCGAACTCGGCCGCCTCGCTCTGCTTCTCGAGCCGGCGGGCGCTCTCGGAGATCTGGGGGAAGCCGTAGCTGCCGCCGGCGCCCTTGAGCTGGTGCGCGAGGGTGCGCAGCTCGTCGAGCGAGCCGGTCTCGAAGCTCTGGCGCAGCTGGCGCACGCGCTCGGGCATCTGGCCGACGAAGAATTCGACGAGCTCGAGCATGTCCGGGTCGCCCGCGAACTCGCTCACGATGGCCTCGCGATCGCTCGATTCGCTCATGCGTCGTCTCCTCTGGCGTCCACCCACACGATTGCATCGGTCGCGCGGGGCCCGCGGTTCAGTCCGGCCCACGAACTCGGGGGCTCCGCGGCGCCCGCGGGCGGTCTAGGCTCTACCGGTCCGAGAACCATTGCGGAGAAACGCCATGACGCACCGACCCATGCTCATCGCTGACGCGTGGACCGACGCCGACGACGGGGACCTCATCGAGGTGAGGGACCCCGCGACGGACGAGGTGGTCGCCACGGCGCCTCGGGCCGGGGCCGCGGAGGCGCGTCGGGCCATCGACGCGGCGCGAGACGCCCTGCCCGAGTGGTCCGCGAGGCCGGCGATCGAGCGGGCCCGGCGGCTGGACGCGCTCGCCCGGATCATGCGGCGGGATCTCGAGGAGCTCGCCGCGCTGATGACCGCGGAGCAGGGCAAGCCGCTCCATGAGGCTCGGGGAGAGCTCGATTACGCGATCTCGTTCATCGAGTGGGCGGCGGGGGAGGGGCCGCGGCTTGACGGCGACGTGATCCAGGCGTCCGCGCGTGGCCTTCGGCTCTTTGCGATCCGCCAGCCCGTGGGCGTCTGCGGGATCATCACGCCCTGGAACTTCCCATCGGCGATGATCACGCGGAAGCTCGGCCCGGCGCTCGCCGCGGGGTGCACGGTCGTCATCAAGCCGGCGGAGCTGACGCCGCTCTCGGCGCTGGCGATCGGCGAGCGATGCCGGGAGGCGGAGATCCCGCCGGGCGTCGTGAACGTGGTGACGGGGGACTCCAAGGCGATCGGCGGCGCGCTCTTCGAGCACGAGGCGGTGCGGAAGGTTTCGTTTACGGGCTCGACCGCCGTGGGGTCGAAGCTCATCGAGCAGTCGGCTGAGCGCGTCGTGAATCTCTCGCTCGAGCTCGGCGGGCACGCGCCGCTGATTGTCTTCGACGACGCGGACCTTGATCGTGCGGTCGATCACGCGGCGAAGGCGAAGTTCCGCAACGGCGGGCAGACGTGCATCGCGCCGAACCGTTTCTACGTGCAGGCGGGAATCTACGACCGGTTCCGTGAGCGCTTCGTCGAGCGGGTGCGCTCGATGAAGGTCGGACGAGGAACCGAGGAGGGCGTCGACATCGGCCCGATGATCGACGACCGGGCGATCGAGAAGATCGAGCGGCACCTGGCGGACGCGACGGACAAGGGCGCGACGATCCTCTGCGGCGGCGAGCGCGTCCGCCCGGGCGAGGAACTGGCCGATCGGTTCTTCGCGCCGACCGTCCTCGACGGCTTCACGCACGAGATGGATCTGTCGCACGAGGAGACGTTCGGACCGGTCGCGCCGCTGGCTCGCTTTGAGAGCGAGGATGAGGCGGTGCGGCTGGCCAACGACTCGGAGTACGGGCTCGCGGCGTACTTCTTCTCGGAGAGCGCGTCGCGTCTGACGCGGGTGGCCGAGCGCCTGGAGTACGGCGTCGTCGGCGCGAACAACGGGCTCCCGTCGACCGCGCAGGCGCCCTTCGGCGGGTTCAAGCGTTCCGGCCTTGGGCGAGAAGGCGGCCGCTACGTGATGGACGAGTACACGGAGACGAAGTACGTGTCGCTCGGGATCGAGCCCGACGCCTAGCTCGGGGGCGCCGCGGGCTCGACGAGCCGGCGGCGACGGATGCGTTCGTTCCCGAGCTGGCCGCAGGCGGCCATCGTGTCGCGGCCCTTGGTTCGGCGGCGCTTGCAGAACTGCCCGGCCGCCTCGAGCCGGCGGAGGAAACGCTCGACGTCGCGTTCCTCGGGCGCGGGCCAGGGCGAGTGGCGGCGGGGGTTGTAGGGGATGACGTTCACGCAGCAGCGGACGTTCTTCAGGCGTTGAGCGAGCTCCTCGGCGTGTTCGTCCGCGTCGTTGACGCCCGGGATGAGCACGTACTCGGCGCAGATCGCCGAGCTTGAGCGCAGCGGCCAGGACTCCATGACGGCGATCACCTCGTCGAGCGGCGCCGTGCGGTTCATGGGCATGATCTCGTCGCGGATGGCGTCGTTCGGGGCGTTGATCGAGACGGCGAGGTTGAGGCGTCGCCAGCCGGGCTCGCGCACGCGCTCGCCGAGCCGGCGCATCTCGCGCACGCGCCCGACGGTCGAGACGGTGATGTTGCTCATGGCGACGGAGGGGCCGCGGTGATCGGTGAGCGTCTCGATGGCGGCGAGGACGGCGTCGAGGTTGTCGAGCGGCTCGCCCATGCCCATGAAGACGATGTTCTTGACCCGCTGGCCGAGCGTGTGCGTCGCCGCCCACCACTGGGCGACGATCTCCGCGGGGGTCAGTGAACGCAGGAGCCCCATCTGCGCCGTTTCGCAGAACGCGCAGCCCATGGCGCAGCCGACCTGTGAGGAGACGCAGAGCGTGTGCGTGAGGCGCCCGCTCCGGGTGGCCATGGGGATGACGACCGATTCGGTCTCGAGCGTTTCGTCGCCGAGCACGGGGAGGGCGCGGCCCTTTGCGCGCGGCGGGCCGCCCGGCACGCGCAGCAGGAACTTGCGGACGACGCCCTCGGGGCTGTCGCTCTCGAGCGTGCGGTGGGGGGCGGGGGGTTCGGCCCCGGGCGGGACGAGCCCCTCGCGGTGGAAGGCGGTGTAGCGGCGCGACGCGGCGGCGGGCCGTTCGGCGCGCGCGGCGGCGGACGCGACGTAGGCGTCGTGCGTGAGCCCGAGGAGCCGGGCGGTTTCGTCCGAGGCCGCCTGAACCATGCCCGAGTCTAGCCGGGGCGGGAGCGCGCGCGAAAGAAAGCCCCTCCCGCGGGGGGAGGGGCTTTGGCCAGGGTCGGCTCGCGGGGAGAGTGGAGGATCGGGGGTCGGGGGTCAGTCGGCCATGCCGGCGACGGTGGGGAGCGCCGCGTTCTGGAGCTCGAGCGTCGTCTCGATCCGGAAGTTCGACTGGGTGCGGTGGCGCTCGGCGAAGAAGAAGCTGAGTCGGTAGCTCTTGCCGTCCTCGAGCCAGTCGAGGCGGTCGAGGTCGACGGTCTGGGCGATCCGGGAGTGGACGCCGCCGATGTCGATCACGAGACGGTCGTCGATGAAGACCCAGACGTCGTCGTCGCCGTTGAAGGTGAACACCTGCCCGGAGTTCTCGCGGTAGACGAACTCGGTCTGGAGCTCGAAGGTGAAGTGGTAGTTCTTGTCGTTGCCCGCGCTGTTGCCAAAGAGCTCGTTGTTGATCGGGAAGAAGCCGCCCCGGTCGGAGTAGGTTCGGTCGTGGCGGTCGTCGAAGACGTAGACGTTCGAGCCGGACTGGCGAACGAGCTTGAGGTCGAGGGACTTGCTCATGTTCACGCCGGGGACGTCGCGGAACCACTGGGCGAAGCTCTGCTCGGACTCGATGCCGCCCGAGTCGTAGGAGCCCCAGGTGCCGGCTGAATCACCGAGGGAGCCGTCATAGAGCGAGGGGTGAAGCGGGCGCCCGGACGAGTCGGCCCACTGGCGACCGACCTTTCGGCCCTCGCCCGTGAAGACGGGCTTGTGATCGTCGTCGAGCTCCATGGCGACGTTGCCCATGTAGTGGCCGAAGCCGCTGCTCGGACGGCGCTCGAAGTCGGGGTGGCCGTTGGGGGCGGTGCGCTCGCGGAAGTCGCGCACGACGCCGGTGAGGGTGATGGTGTTGGGAAGGCTGACGTACTGGGCATCCCCGGCGACGGCCTCGCCCGGGGTCATGAGAAGGGCCGTCCCGGTGAGCGCGACGAGGGCGCCCGCCGCTGTAAGGAATCCGCTGCGTCCGTGAAGTCGGTTGGTCATGGCTGTCCTCCTCCCGCCCTGAGCGGGATCCGTCCTCCTGGGGCTCCGGCGTCCACCGGACCCTGACTCGACAACCGTCCGATTCACGCCGGGCGCGACAAGTCCGCGGGCCTGCCTTGGCCGCACGGCTGGCCGGTCGTGCGGCCGGGGAAAGCTGCTGGTCCGAGAACCGGCCGTCCGAGCGGCGTGCGCACGAAAAACGCGACGGGCAGAGCCCGCCGCGTTCGGCGCCATTGGTCACGGCAAGTGACCCCACGGGGATTCGAACCCCGGTTTCCAGGATGAGAACCTGGCGTCCTGGACCAGACTAGACGATGGGGCCCAGTTCGCGCCTGTTTCCCCGGCCTTCGGCGAGGGACCGACCACTGTACCCGACCCCGGCGGACGGTCAAGAAGGCGGGCCGCACCCCTGGTCGGCAAAAAAAAGAGGGCGGCGCTGAGAGAGACGGGGCCGTCGCGCAGACACCCGGGCCGACGCCGTGGGCGTGCGTCCCCCGTCCGGCGTGAACCCTCTCGATTCAGGAACTCAGCAGCCATGAACCTCCGCACCAGAGCCCTTTCGACCGTGCTCACACTCGCCGCCGCCTCCACCGCCTCCGCCGGCGTCTGGGGCTTCGAGGAAGACGACTTCCTGGCCTCCGACTGGTCCAGCAGCACGTTCGTCTTCCAGGGGCAGTCGCTCCCCGGCGTCGTGCATCACCCGAGCGGTGATCCCGAAGACAATGGCTACCTCGCCTTCGAGTTCGTCAACGAGGCCAGCTCGTACAGCTCGGCGCTGGCGCTCTACAACGGGGCCGTCTACGACCCCTCCACCCAGGGCGCGATCGAATCGATCACATTCGGCGTCAACACCCGCTGGCAGCAGCCGAACGACCGCTCCACGGTCTGGGCCTTCTTCCTCGTCGAGCAGGACGGCGTCCTCTACCGCCGCGAATGGTCCGGCTCGTCCGAAGTCGACCCGCAAGGCTGGATCTCGATCAGCGGGACGTTCCAGGAGCAGCACTTCAACGCGTTCAACCCCTCCACCCTCGAGCTGCTCCCGGGCTCCAACCCCGACTTCAGCGCCTCCGGCAGCGCCATCCGCTTCGGTCTCTACAGCGCGCTCGGAACCCTTGACGACGGATCGTGGGCGGTCCGGTCCTACGACGAGTTCACCGTCCGCATCACGCCCGTCCCCACGCCCGGCGCCGCCGCCCTCTTCGGGCTCGCCGGCCTCGCCGCCGCCCGCCGGCGCCGCTGAAGACGAACCGACGACGACAGCGGGGAGACCGGCCTCACGCCCAAACGGGATGGGGCCGGTTTTCGCTTAGAGCCTCTCGGCGGCGACCGACGCGAGCTCGCTCCGCTCGCTCTTCATGAGGGTGACGTGCCCGACGATGCCGACGCCTCGCATGCGCTCGATCGAGTAGGAGAGGCCGTTGGAGGCCGAGTCGAGGTACGGGTTGTCGATCTGCTCGATGTCGCCCGTGAGGACGAGCTTGGTCCCCTCGCCCGCTCGGCTGATGATCGTCTTGACCTCGTGGGGGGTCAGGTTCTGCGCCTCGTCGACGATCATGAACTGGTTGGGGATCGAGCGTCCGCGGATGTAGGTGAGGGCCTCGAGCATGAGCTTTCCGTCGGCGAGCAGTCGCTCGAGGCGCTGCTCGGTGGAGATGCTCTCGGTGCTCTGGAAGGCGCTCCCGCGGGTCGAGAGCAGGTACTCGAGGTTGTCGAAGATGGGCTGCATCCACGCGCTGAGCTTCTCGTCCTTCTCGCCCGGGAGGTAGCCGATGTCCTTGCCCATCGGGACGATGGGGCGGGCGACGAGCAGCTTGTCGTAGCGCTCCTCCTGGAAGACCTTGCTCATGCCCGCGGCGAGGGCGAGCAGCGTCTTGCCCGTGCCCGCGCCACCCGTGAGCGTGACGAGGCGGACGTCGTCGTCGAGCAGGAGATCCATCGCGAGGGTCTGCTCGGTGTTGCGGCTCATCACGCCGAAGACGGGCTTGCGGGGCGAGGAGACGGGGATGAGGTGATCGGTGTCGGCGAGTCGGCGGGCGAGGCCGGAGTGGGACTCGTCGCTGACGTCCTTGAGCACGACGAACTCGTTCGGGGAGAGCTCGTGCTCGTACTGGGCGCCGTCGGCTTCGGTGTAGCGCAGGTGATCGGCGATCCGCTCGAGCGGGAGCATGCGCTGCTCGTAGAGCTCGTCGATGACGTCGCCGGCGACGTCGATGTCGAAGTAGCCCGTGAAGAGGCGTTCGGCGTCGACCTTGCGGAACTCAAAGTCCTGGGCGGTGAGCCCGAGCGCGTCGGCCTTGATGCGGGCGTTGATGTCCTTGGAGACGAAGATGGCGCGTTCGCCGCGCTGCTTGAGGGCGTAGGCGACGCCGATGATCCGGTTGTCGGGGGTTTCCTTGGCGATGGGCGCGGGTCGCTCGCCTTCGACGACGGCGATGCGGACGCGGCCGGTCTTCTGTCCGTTGTCGCCCCAGGGCACGCCGTCGGTGAGGCTGCCGGCGGTGCGGAGGCGGTCGAGGTGGCGGATGCAGCGGCGGGCGTTTCGGGCGAGATCCTCGTTCCCGCGCTTGAAGTCGTCGAGCTCCTCGACGACCGCGAAGGGGACGACGACGTCGTTTTCCTCGAAGACGAAGAGGGCGTCGGGGTTGTGCAGCAGGACGTTCGTGTCGATGACGAAGGTCTTGGTTGCGGTCGCGGACGCCCCGGCGGACGCCTGGGCCCGATCCTGTTGGAGTGAGGTCATGGCCCAAGTGTAGTGCCGCGGGCGCTCCCGCCGCAGTAGGCTGTGGGACTCAGGAGGACGCCCCATGATCGTCGCCGATCTCGTCAGCGCCATGCAGCGTCTGGCCGACCCCGCGCTCGCCGAGGAGTGGGACAACGTCGGGCTCATCCTCGGGGACCCGGCCCGGGCGCTGAGCGGGCCCGTGTACGTCGCGGTCGACTTCCGGCCCGACGTGCTTGCCGAGGCCCGCGACGCGGGCGCGAGCGTCGTGATCTGCTACCACCCGCCCATCTTCCGTCCGATCAAGCGGCTCGCGGGCCCGGACGTCAAGGACCTGGCGCTGCTGGGCGCCATCGAAGCGGGGATCGCCCTCTACTCGCCTCACACGGCGCTCGACGCGGTGGAGGGCGGGCTCACGGACTGGCTGTGCGAGGCGCTCTCGCCGCCGGGCGAGGGGGAGCGGTCCAGCTTCGGGGACATCCGGGCGCTGGCGCCGCACGCGGCGCTCGACGGGGCGGCGACGCACAAGATCGTCACGTTCGTCCCTCGCGAGCACGTGGAGAAGGTGCGCGACTCGCTCGCGACGATCGGGGCGGGACGCATCGGCGGCTACGAGCGGTGCTCGTTCGAGCTCGGCGGGGCGGGGACGTTCCAGGGCGGGGAAGGGACGAACCCGGCGGTGGGGAAGGCGGGGCGCCTCGAGCGCGTCGACGAGGTGCGGCTCGAGATGGTCTGCCCGGGCCGGGCGCTCGGGCTGGCGCGGGAGATGCTCGAGCGGTTTCACCCCTACGAGGAGCCGGCGTGGGACGTCTTCCCGCTCGCGGCCAAGCCGCTGCGGTCCGCGGGCGCCGGTCGTCGTCTGACGCTTGACCGTCCGGCGACGCCCGCCGAGCTTGCGGAGCGCATCAAGGCGAACCTCGGTCTGAACGTGGTCAAGATCGCTCAGGCGTCCGATGAGCCGGTCTCGCGTGTGGGCGTGTGCGCGGGCTCGGGCGCGTCGCTCGTCGACGCCGCGATCGACGAGGGCTGCACGCTGTTCTTCACCGGGGAGATGAGTCACCACGAGGGGCTCGCGGCGGTGCACCGCGGGTGCACGGTGCTCCTCGCGGGTCACACGAACACCGAGCGCGGCTTCATGCCGGTGCTCGCGTCGCGTCTGAGCCGGGAGCTGAACGGTCACGACGTGCGCGTCAGCGCCGCGGACGTTCCGCTCTTTCGCTCAGTCTGAGGCGGTCTCGGGCCTGACGAGGACGAGCGGGTCGATCAGGCGGACGGCGTCGCCCACGGGGCCGAAGCGTCCGGACTCGATCTCGATCTCGATGGCGGCGCCGCCATCGAGGGCGACGTTGATCGCTGCGCTCGTGCGCTCGCGCCAGAGGCGCTCGCGCGCGAGCTCGCGTCCGTCGACGCGGACGACGATCTCGCAGTCGCCCCAGGGCAGGCCCGCGCTCGAGAGCTCCGCGGTGGTCGCGAAGCGGCCGGCGCCCTCGGGCAGCGCCCATCGCAGCGCCA
>Ga0081535_100822_pt1 | contig 15041 bp, 12 predicted proteins | sample HotLakmasection3_FD_71020 | JGI IMG/M metagenome (GOLD analysis project Ga0081535, IMG submission 71020) | Hypersaline microbial mat communities from Hot Lake, Washington, USA - Section #3 (SPADES assembly) (version 2) | ecosystem: Environmental > Aquatic > Non-marine Saline and Alkaline >... | reverse complement strand
GGGGGCGTGGGCGCGGGGGTGCGAGGAGGGCGCCCACCCGGCCAACGCCGCAAAGCCGAGGGGACATGCCGCCTCTCAGGTGGCCCCGTGCGCCGCCTGCACCCCTCCGGGGCGCGGGGAGGGGGGGAGCGGGGGGGTGCTCGGCGCGATCCGCGAGCGGCTCTCGTCGTGAGCGAGCCGTTTCGACCGAGACCGTCGCGCGTGCGGAAGAAGACGCCGCACAAGCGGCCGCCGCTGCGCCTCGAGACCACGACGCTCTGGGAGTACCCGAGCCAGCAGTACGGGGCGGGCGGGCAGGGCGATCAGAACTACGCGGGCGCGACGCCGTCGTGGGTGGTCTGGCAGCTTCTGCAGCGCTACACGCGCGAGGGCGACGTGGTGCTCGATCCGATGTGCGGGAGCGGCACGACGATCGACGTGGCGAAGGACCTGAAGCGGCGCGGCGTCGGCTTCGATCTGAACCCGCAGCGGGAGGACATCGCGCTGGCGGACGCGCGGGAGCTTCCGGTGGAGGCGGGCAGCGTTGATTTCGTGTTCGTGGATCCGCCGTACTCGACGCACATCGACTACTCGGACGACGCGCGGTGCATCGGGAAGCTCGACGCGGGCGGGTCGGATCTCGGCGCGGCGTACTACGGGGCGATGGAGCGGGTGATCGCGGAATCGCATCGCGTGCTGCGGGATCGGCGGTACATGGCGCTGTACGTGTCTGACTCTTTCGAGAAGACCGCGCCGCCCGCGCGGCGGTTCATGCCGATCGGGTTTGAGCTGTTCGCGCGGCTTCGCGAGCGGTTCGTCCCGGTGGACATCGTGGCGGTGGTGCGCCACAACCAGAAGCTGCGGCGCGGGTCGTGGCGGAAGGCGGCGGAGGAGGGGAACTTCTTCCTGCGCGGGTTCAACTACCTGCTGATCATGAAGAAGGACGAGCGGGCCCGGGGCGAGGGGCGCTAGCGCACTCGTCGGGCGCGGAGCAGCTTGAGGGGGTAGAGCGTTTCGCGCCAGCGGACGCCGCCGTCGCGGTGGGTGGCGATCGCGGAGTTGGCGAGCATCGCGAGCAGGGCGAGCTGGGCGAGCGGCGCGAGGAGGGCGTGGATGGACGACCAGCCGATGAGGCGCGCGCCGACGGCGGCGGGGAGGATGGTCGAGAGGAGCCCGGCGAGGGCGGCGTAGCCCCCGAGGCCGCCGGCGTTCGCGCTCCAGAGGGGCCCGAGCGCGGCGGCGAGCCAGGCGGCGAGGAACGCGGCGATCGCGAGGCTCGCGAGGATCGGTCGGAAGCGGAAGATGGCGTAGTTGTTCTTGCGGGTGACGGCGAGGAGGTGCTTGAGCGAGACGGCGTACTCGACCTCCAGATCGCCGAAGGCGCGGAGGACGCGGGTGCGCGAGCCGGCGCGGGTGCTCAGGACGGCGAGGTAGAGGTCGTCGACGATCTCGAGTCGCAGGGGCTCGTGTCCGCCGAAGGACTCGTAGACGTCCCGGCGGAGGAGGTTGAAGCCGCCGATCCCGACCTGCTGGCCCGGGAGGGCGAGATTGGCCATCGCGGCACGGGTCATGAAGGGGGTGAGCGCGGCGAGGACGGCGGCGGGGCCGAGGCCCTCGGAGCGGGCGAAGCCGGGGAGCATCGTCACGTGGCCGGCGCCGGAGCGCTCCGCCTCGGCGACGGCACGGGCGAGGGTGTCGGGCTCGAGCCAGACGTCGGCGTCGATGAAGAGGAGCCAGTCGGGCGGGTCGCTTGCGAGGGCTCGGGAGGCGCCCGTGTGGCAGGCGTGGCACTTGCCGAGCCACTCGTCCGGGAGGTGGTCGACGCGGAGGGGGGTGAGCCGGTCGTTCTCGCTCGCGATCTGGCGAAGGACGGCGGGGGTTCGGTCGCGGGAACGATCGTCGACGGCGTAGACGCGGAGGTCGACGCCGGTCTGGGCGAGGAGCCGTCGGAGGGTTTCGGCGATGCGGTCCTGCTCGTCGCGGGCGGCGACGACGGCGGCGACGCGCGGGGGCGAGGCGGGCGCGCGGCGCGCGAGGCGCGGGACGAGCGGGAAGGCCGCCAGCGCCAGGAGCGAGTGGGCGGTCCAGAGCGCGCCGACGATCCAGAGCGCGAGGTTCATCGGCGGTACACTAGCGTGCGCCGCGGGGGGCGCGGCGCCGACGGCGCCTGACGGGAGCGAGCGATGATCGATCGCGTGGTGGTGGCGTTCGACGGGTCGGAGCTGTCGCGGGAGGCGTTCGCGTACGCCCTGGCGCTGGCGGAGGCCGCGGGGCGGGGCAAGCCGGTGGGGGTGCATGTCGTGCACGCGATCGAGCCCGACGCGCCCGTGATGATGGCGGGGGATCCGGCGCTGGTCGATCCGACGCCGCTCATCGAGCAGCGGGAGGCGGAGCGGCGCGAGGAGCAGGCGTGGGCGGAGCGTGAGTTTGCGGCGATGGGTCGAGCGGCGGGGGATCGCGGGATCGAGCTGACGACGTCCCTCGAGATCGGGCCGCTGCTCGAGACGCTGTGCGATCTGTCGTCGGCGCACGACCTGATCGCGGTGGGGCGGAAGGGTCGCTTTGCGCGGTCGGGGCTCGGGTCCACGACGGCGGCGCTGATCCGCAACGCGCCGTGCCCGGTGCTCGTGGTGAGCGGGTCGGCGAAGCCGATCGAGCGGGTGCTGGCGGTGTACGACGGCTCGCGCGTGAGCAAGCGGGCGGTGGCGGAGGCGGAGGAGTTCGCGGACGCGTCGGGGCTGCCGCTCGTGGTGCTGGCGTCGGCGGGGCACGGGCACGACCTCGAGGAGGCGGTGGAGCGGGCGAGGCAGGACGCGCCGGGGGCGACGGTGACGGCGCTCGGCGAGAGCGAGCAGCGCGACGAGAGCGCGCTGATCGAGCACGCGCTGGGCGACGACGGGCACGCGCTGCTGTTCCTCGGCGCGTATCCGGATTCCATGCTGCAGCGACTGCTTTTCGGCGGGGCGACGGAGCGGGTTCTCTCGCGGCTCGGGGCGCCCGTGGCGCTCGTGCGCTAGGGCGCCGCGTCGGCGACGATCTCGACGGCGCCGGGCGGGGCGAAGCGCTCGCCCGAGGGGAGCTCGAAGACCGCGCGGCCGTCGGGCTCGAGCCCGATGAGCACCGCGTCGCGCCGCTCGCCCGAGGGCGTGCGGACGCTCATCGACTCTCCGAGGCCGTGGAGGACGCGCTCCGCGTCGCGGGCGAGCCGGGGCGCGGGGCGGGGCCGCTCGAGTTCCTCGAGCAGGCGGCGCTCGAGGATCTCGGCGAGTCGATCGGCGTGGCGAGGGCGCGGGTCGTGCTCGCGGAGCGTGGTCGCGGCGCGGCGGAGGTCGCCGGGGAGGTCGTCCGGGTCGAGGTCGGCGTTGACGCCGCAGCCGATGAGGATCCAGCGCCGTCCGCGGCGGGTGAGGATCTCGGTGAGGGCGCCGGCGACCTTGCGGCCTTCGATCATGACGTCGTTGGGCCACTTGAGGCGGGGCGCGAGCGAGGGGGCCGTCTCGGCGACGGCCTCGGTGAGGGCGAGGCCGACGCGGAGGCCCAGGGCGCCGAGCGCCGGGGGCGCGAACGCCGGTTCGGGGCATGCGAGCGTCATCCAGAGTCCGCCCGGCGGGCTTGACCACGCTCGTTCCTGGCGGCCGCGCCCCGCGGTCTGGACGGTGGCCCGGATGAGGAGCGGACGGCCGGTCGGGGTCTGCTCGGCGTCGATGCGTCGGCGGGCCTCGAGACTCGTGGAGTCGACGGTTTCGAGGCGGACCCGGACGGGGGCGGCGTGCGGCGGGTTCTCGGGCGGGGAGGTGGTCATCGCGAAGCGGGTCGGGGCGGCGACCGGCCCGGGAGCGGGCGGGTCGTTCTTGCCTTCGGTCGTGGAGCGGTCGATACTACCGCGACGTGAGCACGCCGCGATGGAACCGGATCAGCGAACGGGCGCTCTGCACGGGCGGCGCGATCGTGGCGCTCCTGGCGCTCGCGGCGGCGCTGAGCACGCCCGCGGGCGGCTCGAACGTCAGCGCGGCGGCGATCGCGGGGATGATCGTGGTGACAATCGAGGGCGCGCCGGCCTGCCGGGTGGCGGCGGCCGCTTCCTCGCGCGATCGCGAGCGTGGGACGCACGTTCCGACGCTCGCCCGGACCTCGGCGTCCGTTCCGGCGCCGCTACATCGTCAGTGGTGGCGTCTGGATCTCCCGCCGCCCCCCGCGGCGTAAGCCTCTGACGTCTTTGCGGCCCTCGCATGGCCGCGTCCCAGTCATGTCTGAACGACCGTCGCCGATGCGTGAGCGCGGGCCCCGGGCTCGCGGTTGACGCGATCGGCCCACGCTCCTGTCCTCACGCGCCGGCGCGGCTCCCGGGCCGGCGCTCCGATCCATCGAGACCCTCCCATGCCGAAGACCCAGAACAAGACCGCCGACATCCCGCTGATCGGGCCCGTGATCCGCACCCTTTTCGGGGCGCGCAACGAGCGCTTCGTGAAGCGTTACACCTCCCGCTCCGAGGCGATCGGGGCGCTCGGGGCGGAGATGGCGTCGCTGACCGACGAGGAGCTCCGGGCGAAGACGGCCGAGTTCCGCGGTCGCTACGAGAACGGCGAGAGCGCGGGGTCGCTGCTCATCGAGGCGTTCGCGGTCGCGCGTGAGGCGATGGATCGGGCGGTGGGCATCCGCAACATCTTCAACCCGGACCACGCGGAGACGTTCGACGCGAGCCGTCTGCCCGACGACGCGCGGTCGCTCTACGAGGCGGTGAAGGAGGAGATCGCGGGGCTCGAGGACGCCGCGCCCGAGGGCGAGTTCCTGGGGTGCGCCGAGCCCGTGCCCGCGTGGCGGCGGGCGCCGATCCCGGTTCGGCTCTACGAGGCGGTGCGCGAGATGTACCCGGAGAGCCGCCCGCCGTTTCGGGCGAGGCCGTTCGACGTGCAGCTCATCGGCGCGATGGTGCTCTTCCAGGGCAAGATCGCGGAGATGAAGACGGGCGAGGGCAAGACGATCGTGGCGCCCCTGGCGTGCTACCTGGCGGCGATCGAGGGGATGAAGAGCCACGTGGTGACGGTCAACGACTACCTGGTGCAGCGTGACCGCGACTGGGTGTTTCCCTTCTTCCACGCGCTGGGGCTGACGGTGGGCGCCATCCACCCGCAGCACATGCAGACCGAGGACGTCAAGCGCCGGATGTACGAGTGCGACGTGGTCTACGGGACGACGAGCGAGTTCGGCTTCGACTACCTGCGCGACAACATGAAGCGGAGCGCGGAGCAGCAGGTTCAGCGGGCTCGCGAGTTCGCGGTGGTCGACGAGGTGGACTCGATCCTGATCGACGAGGCGCGGACGCCCCTGATCATCTCGGGTCCGGCGCACGAGGATCAGCCGCGGTACGACCTGGCGGACCGTCTGGCCAAGCATCTCGTCGAGAAGCAGTCGGCGTGGAACGCGGCGGACGAGAAGGTGCAGGCGGCGACGCGGCGCCTCAAGGGGCTCGAGGGGGACATCCGCAACGCGCGCGACAAGTCGCAGGTGCCGGCGATGCAGAAGGAGATGGAGGCGCTCAAGAAGCAGCTTCCCGAGCTCGAGGCGGCGCGCGACGTGCACCCGCAGTTCTACGAGGTCGAGATGGACCGCAAGGCGGCGTACGTGACGCACCTCGGGATCGAGGAGGCGCAGCGCTCGGCGGGGTCGGGCTCCTTCTACGTGGGCGACGACGTGGACATGCCTCACCTGCTCCAGCAGGCGGTGCGGGCGCACGCGGTGTACCAGCGCGACCGCGACTACGTGGTGATGCCGCTCGATGACCCGCAGACGGGGCGCAAGGAGCCGTCGGTGGTGATCGTCGATCCCTTCACGGGCCGCCTACAGATCGGGCGTCAGTGGTCGGACGGCCTGCACCAGGCGATCGAGGCCAAGGAGGGCGTGCCGATCAAGAAGGAGACGCAGACCGTCGCGTCGATCACGATCCAGAACTTTTTCAAGCTCTACGACCGGCTTGCGGGCATGACGGGCACGGCGGACACCGAGGCGCAGGAGTTCCACGACATCTACAAGCTCGACGTGGTGGTGATCCCGACGAACCGCCCGATGGTTCGCCAGGACCACAACGACGTGATCTTCTTGCAGGGCCGGGACAAGTGGGAGGCGATCGTCGAGGAGATCAAGGCCTTCCACGACGTGGGGCGCCCGGTGCTGGTCGGGACGACGAGCGTCGAGAAGAGCGAGACGCTCTCGAAGATGCTCGCCAAGGCGCACAGCATCAAGCACGAGGTGCTCAACGCGAAGCAGCACGAGCGCGAGGCGCACATCGTCGAGAACGCGGGCGCGCTCGGGGCGGTGATGATCGCGACGAACATGGCCGGGCGCGGGACGGACATCAAGCTCCAGCGCTTCACGCGGAAGGAGCTGCTCGAGCACTGGCAGCGCCGCGGGATCGCGCCGGCGGACGTGTCGGTGGGCGACTCCGACGAGGTTCTGCGCGAGAAGGTGTACCGGAAGGTGGCGCCGAAGACGCTCGGGATCAGCAAGAGCGAGGCGAAGGACATGCCCTTTGACGAGCTCGAGCTTGCGCTGCTGCGCCACTGGGCCAAGCGCAGCACGTGGGTGGACGACAAGCGGATCGACCGGATGGACGCGGAGAGCCTGAAGGAGGAGCTCGACGCCAACGGGCGGTTCGCGCTGCACCGCCTGCGCTGGGTGGATTCGGCCGAGGAGCTCGGAGGGCTGCACGTCGTGGGCACGGAGCGGCACGAGTCGCGGCGGATCGACAACCAGCTCCGCGGGCGTTCGGGTCGTCAGGGCGACCGCGGCTCGTCGCGGTTCTTCATCAGTCTCGACGACGACCTGATGAAGATGTTCGCGGGCGAGGCGACGATGAAGATCCTGTCGCGCCTTGGCATGAAGGAGGGCGACTCGATCGAGCATCCGATGCTCTCCAAGAGCGTCGAGCGCGCCCAGCGGAAGGTGGAGGAACGGAACTTCCACGGCCGCAAGACGCTGCTCGACTACGACGAGGTGATGGAGCACCAGCGCCAGAGCTTCTACGGGCTGCGGCAGCGCGCGCTCGAGGGGCGCGACCTGCGCGGGCTGCTGTTCACCTACATCGAGGACTCGGCGTGGGACGCGGTCGAGCGCTACCTCGACCCGGAGTACCCGGCCGAGTGCATCGCGGAGCACCTGCGGCGCGAGTGCAACATCTCGATCGCGCCCGAGCGCCTTCGCCTGAAGGACATGGACGACCTGGAGCCGCGCATCCGCGCCGACGCGAAGGACGACGCCCGCGGCATGATCGCGGTCACGCTCGGGGAGTACCTCCCGGCGGAGGCGGCGATCGACGAGGTGGACCTCTCGCACGTGTGCGGGTGGTCGCAGCGGGAGTTCGGGATCGAGCTGACGCCCGAGGAGGTCCGCGCGATCGGGCGGAACGCCGTCGGGGAGCGGCTTGTCGAGGCGGCCGAGCGCCGCGTCGACGAGGCGGACATCTCGGGCGCCGTGACGTTCCTGGATCCGGACTATGGTCTTCGGCAGCTCGAGCGGTGGGCGAAGGAGCACTACGGCGTGCGGTTCGATCCGTCGGTCGTTCGCGACGCGGAGACGGCCGAGGACGCCAAGCGCGCGGCGGTGGACCACATCGTCGAGCAGGTGCAGGAGCTTTACCGCGAGCGGGAGGCGGAGACGCCGGTCGACTTCGCGATGGGCATGACGAGCCAGCTGATGAGCCGGGGCGCCGTCGAGCAGGCGGCGCAGGGGCTCGCGCGATGGGCGAAGTCTCGCTTTGGGATCGAGTGGTCGGCCGAGGAGGTGCAGACCAAGTCGCCGCAGGAGGTTCGCGCGACGTTGCTCGAGAGGGCGGCGGCGTTCGCTCGGAGCGACGAGCTCGCGAAGGCGAAGGCGGAGGCGACGGCGATCGCGACCAACGACGAACTCGACGCGTGGTTCCGGGAGCGTTTCAACGCCCCGGCGCTCTCGCCCTGGATGCGCCGGCTCACGGGCGAGAAGCGTCGCCAGGCGGTCGAGGCGCGCGTGGAGGCGGCCATGCGCGGGGAAATGGTGCAGTTCGAGCGGGCGGTCCTGCTCGACGTGCTCGACACGGCGTGGCGCGAGCACCTCTACGCGATGGACCAGATCCGCGACACGATCGGGTTCCGCTCGTACAGCCAGCTGGATCCGCGCATCGAGTACAAGCGCGAGGGGACGCAGCAGTTCGAGCGGATGCAGGAGACCGTGCGCGACCGCGTGACGGATCTGATCCTGAAGGTGCGGATGGCGCCGGCGGGCGGGGTTGCGGCCCCGGCGCCCGCGCCGGCGAGGCGGCCGGCGACGTCGTCCAAGCCGCCGGCGATGCCGCTCGGCGGGAACATCACGGGCCCGGGATTCGGGACGGCGTAAGGGCCGGGCGTCAGAGCGCCGCGCCGATGAACTTCTCGAAGATGATGAGGTTCTCGGAGCGGTCGACGTCCCAGCGGAGCCCGATGATGTCGTAGCCGGCGGCGACGCCGAAATGCATCATCGCGCGGTGCTGGTTCCCGCACTCGAACCGGATGGCGCGGTACTCGCGCTCGCGGGCCCAGCCCTCGGCGGCTTCCATGAGCTGCGTGGCGACGCCCATGCGTCGTGCGTCGGGCAGGACGCCGACGAGCCACGCGAAGAAGACGGAGGGCTTGAGCTCCATGCCCACCATGAACCCCACGGCGTCGGAGGCGATGCGCGCTCCAAGGACGAGCGGGTTCATGCGGCTTCGGAAGCGGCGCTCGAAGAAGGCGACGTCGCGCTCGGGCCTGAAGACCTGGTTGTTCAGGTGCGTCAGGAGCTTGAGGTCGGTGGGATCGAGACGGTCGATCAGGATCTCAGCCATGTCCGGTCGACCTCCCGTGGCGCGTCGCGGCTGGGGCGGGCGCCCGGATGCTCAGGCTCGCGCCTGATAGGAGCCGTCGGCGGTGGAGACGCGGATGGTCTCGCCGACGTTGATGAAATCGGGCACCTTGGTGACCAGTCCGGTCTCGCAGGTGGCTTCCTTGAAGACGTTGGTGACGGTGGCGCTCTTGACGCCCGGGGGCGTGTCGGTCACCTCGAGCTCGACCGAGGCGGGGAGCTCGATGAGCAGGGGGTTGCCCTCGTGCACGAGCACGATGCAGTCGGTGTTGGGGCGGAGGAACTTCATGGACTCGCCCGCGACGTCCTCGGTGAGGGTGAGCTGGTCGAAGGTTTCCTTGTCCATGAAGACGTATCCATCGGCGTCCTGGTAGAGGTACTCCATGTCTCGGCGGTCGAGGGTGGTGCCCTCGAGCTTGTCGGCCGAGCCGAGGCGCTTGTCGGCGTAGGCGCCCGAGGCGACGTCGCGGAGGCGGGCCTGGACGTAGGCGGGTCCCTTGCCGGGCTTGACGTGCTCGGTCTTGACGCAGACGAAGAGGCGGCCGTCCATCTTGACGGCGACGCCGGGCTTGAGGTCGTTGGCTCGCACGGTGACGCTACCCTTGGGGAAAGGGCCCCGCGGGCGCTGGGGTCGCGGGGCGGAGACTCTGGTGCTCGAAACGAGCGGCATGGTAGCACGAGGCGCCGGGGGGCTGGCGCGAGGGAGCGACGCGATGACGCACGGGCATGGCCTCACGAGGCGCGGGTTCAACGGGCGCGTGGCGGCGCTGGCGGCGGCGGCGGCGGTGGGGCCGGCCCTGCTCCCGCGGGCGGCGCGGGCGCAGTTCGCGGAGGAGTTCACCCGGACCGAGCTGGCTCCGGGGATGCACGTGATCACCGGCCGCGGGGGAAACGCGCTGGTCGTCGCGGGCGAGGGCGGCGCGGTGCTGATCGACACCAAGGTCGCGGGAGCGGGCGAGGATCTCCGCGGGCTCGCGGAGACGGGCGGCGCCCCGGTCGCCGCGGTCATCAACACGCACCACCATGCCGACCACACGGGCGGCAACCCCGCCTTCACGGGCGATCTTCCCGTCTACGCGCACGAGAACGCGACGCCGCGGGTGCGGGCGCAGTTCGCCGGCCGCGGCGAGAACCCCGAGGCCTTCCTGCCCAACCGCGACGCGATGGAGCGCGAGGAGCTGACGGTCGCGGGCGTGACGATGCGGCTTGCGCATCCGGGGCCGGCGCACACGGACAACGACGTGCACGTGTTCTTCCCCGAGCGGAACGTGCTTCACACGGGGGATCTGGTGTTCCACAAGCTGCACCCGTTCATCGATCGCCCCGCCGGGGCGACGACGGCGGGGTGGATGGCGGCGTGCCGCGCGATGCTCGAGCGGTGCGACGCGAGGACGGTGGTCGTGCCCGGTCATGGCGAGGTGACGGACCGGACGGGGATCGAGCGGCAGATCGCGTACTTCGAGGCGGCTCGCGAGGCGGTGGGCGAGGTGGTGGCGGCGGATGGGCCGAAGATGGCGGTGTCGCGGATCCGGCTCCCGATCTTCGAGGGGATGGGGTTCGAGCGGCTCCGGGTGAGGGCGCTCGAGGCGATCCACGACGAGCTGACGGAGGAGCGCCGGGGGGCGCCGGCGGGGGCGGGCTGATCGCCCGCGAGCCCCCGGGGCCTGGGATTGCCCAGTTTGACGCGCCGCGGGGCGAGGTTCAAGCAACCTTAACCGCGGAGGCCTTCGGCGGGGAGGCGTGCGCCGGTACAGTGTGCACCGCTCTTGGGGAAGAGCGCCGTCTGGCGACCCACGTCGCCGGAGGACAGAGAGACACGTTTCATCACATCAGGAGAAAGAGACATGAAGACCTTCATCGCTGCCGCCGCGTTCGGCGCCGCCTCGTCGATCGCCGCGGCGAGCTCCTCGCAGGCGTGGATCAACGAGATCCACTACGACAACGACGGCGCCGACACCGGCGAGTTCGTTGAGCTGGTCGTCGCTGACGGCGTCGACCTTTCCCAGCTGACCCTGACGCTCTACAACGGCGCGAACGGCTCGGAGTACAACGCCGTGACGGCCGACACCTTCAGCGTCGGCGAGTCGGTCGCCGGGTTCACCGTTCTCTGGTTTGACTTCCCGACCAACGGCATCCAGAACGGCGCCCCGGACGGCATGACGCTCGACCTCGCCGGCGTGATCCTCGAGGCGATCGCCTACGAGGGCAGCTTCGTCGCGGCCGACGGCGTCGCCGCCGGTCTCAACCTCGCCGACATCGGCGTCGAGCAGACTGGCAGCACCCCCGTCGGCGCCTCGATCGGTCTGGTCGGCACCGGCACGTCCAAGGACGCCTTCACCTGGACGAACTTCGATTCCGACACCCGCGGTTTCCTGAACCTGGGCCAGGCCATCCCGGCCCCGGGCGCCGCTGCGCTCCTCGGCCTCGCGGGCCTCTCGGCCGCGCGTCGCCGCCGCGCCTGAGCCTCCGGCTCGACTGACCCATCGCCGGGCTTCGGCCCGGCTCCGATAGAGCAGTGAGAGAGAGAACCCCGTCGCGAGTCTCGCGTCGGGGTTTTTTCCTGCGCCGGTTGAAGTCGTCGTCGGCGTGAGCCCCGAACGGCGCGCAGGCGGGGCCCGAGCGGGCGGAGGCGCGGCGGCCTGATCAGATCAGGAGCGAGCGCTCACCGTCAGGTCCGCCGGGCTGGACGGTTTGACGGCGTTCTGCGCGTGCAGGCGGCTGGCGCGGTGCCTGGACCAGTCGTCGACCCGTTGGTCCGGCGCGCCGGGGCCCTCGTGGGTGCGAATGACGTTGTAGTGGCTGTCGCGCTGGGCGGGGATGAAGCCGGCGTCGCGGATGAGGCGGCAGAGGACGGCCTCGTCGAGGCAGTAGGTCGTGCCGGCGCTCGAGACGACGTTCTCCTCCATCATGACCGAGCCCATATCGGAGGCGCCGAAGAAGAGCGCGGTCTGCCCGACGTGCGGGCCCATGGTGACCCAGCTCGATCCGATGGAGTAGATGTTGTCGAGCATGAGGCGGCTGACGGCCTGGGTGCGGAGGTACTCGACGGAGCCGGCCATGCGCACGCGGCGGCCGAACTCGGGGTGGGCCCTCGGGTCGCCGTCGCCGCGGAGGGTGGCGACGACGTCTCCCGGGAAGGGCTGGTCGACCTCGCCGTCGAGCGCGCCCCAGTCCTTCACGCGGCCGAGCGGGGTGTTCTCGCGCTGAAACGGCCAGGAGATGAAGGCGAGGCAGCGGCCGCCGGCGACGGGCTCGCCCGTGACCGGGTGCGTGACCCCCTCGGCGAACTCGGTGAGGGCCCGATCCTGCCAGTCGCGCGCCAGGGCCATGTGGTGCACGCGGTCGGCGCGGCCCTCGATGTGCCCGAACATCATGGTGCAGCTGGTGACCATGCCCAGTGACTGGGCGGCGTGCATGACGGTGAGCCAGGCGTCGGCGGTGCACTTGCCGAGGCCGATCTTGCGGCGGACGGGGTGAGCGAAGATCTCGCCCCCGCCGCCGGGGAGCGAATCGAGCCCGGCGGCCTGGAGGCGCGCGAGCACCCAGCGGATCTGCTCGAAGAGGGTCTCGCCCGGCGGGGAGAAAAAGTTCACGAACTCGATGAGCTCGGGGGGGCTGAAGGCGTGGATGTTGATGTGCGGGAAGCGGCTCTTGATGCCGCGGAGGAGGTCCTCGTACCACTCGAGCGGGAGGGCGGGGTTCATGCCGCCCTGCATGAGGATCTGGGTGCCGCCGATGGCGGAGAGCTCGGCGATCTTGTCGAAGATCTGCTCCTTCTCGAGCGTGTAGGCGTCGTGGTCGTCGGCGTCGCGGCGGAAGGCGCAGAAGGTGCACCTGGCGGTGCAGACGTTCGTGTAGTTGATGTTGCGATCGATGATGTAGGTGCGGATGGCGTTCCCGTGGAGGGCTCGGCAGCGGGCGTCGGCGGCGCGGGCGAGGGTCCAGAGGGGGGCGGACTGGAGGAGGTTCAGGCCCTGCTCGGGGGTGAGGCGGAGCTGGCCTGCGGCGACGTCCCGGAGCAGACCGGGATCGGTGGCGGCGTGGTCGGGGGCCGTGGCCGGGGGTCGGTAGATGGGGGTCATGGCTCGGCTCCGAGGGGTCCGGATCAGCGGGCGCTGGAGGGGATCCTACGTCTGTGATCGACGATTCGCCGGTTCCGGCTCCGGTTCCGGTTCCGGTTCTGGCGGGGCTCGGCGACCGCGAGAGGGTTCGCGTCCCGGGCGGGGGTGGATGGGGCTTGAGTCGGTCTGGGGGTGAGCCGATAAGCGAGGCGGAGGGCCCGTGGGCGGCGCTCTCGGGAGGTGGCGCGTGTTCGAGCCCAAGCCGCATGTCAGCCTGGCGCTGGCGCACCTGCGCTTCAGCGTGCAGGCGGCGGCGCTGCTGCTCGGGCTGTGCTTGGCGGCGAACGTGGCGGTGTGGGCCGTGGCCCACTTCACGGACGCGCGCTGGACGGAGCAGACGGTGCAGACGGAGACGGCGCCGCCGCCGCGCGTGGTCGACGGGGAGGCGGTGAGCCGGACGGGCAAGGAGGTCGTGCGGCGGGCGGTCGTGACCGAGGAGACGGTGCGGGTGCCGAGCGCGACGGAGGTGACGCTGCGCGACACGTGGCGTTTGACGGGATGGATCGGCTCGATCGCGGCGATCGCGCTCGTGATCCTGATGCTTGAGGGCGTGGTCGTCGCGGGCGGGGCGAACGTTCCGGGGGTGGAGAAGGCGGTGACGGCGTCCTCGTGGGCGCTGCTCGTCGCGATGCTCTGTTTGCCGCTTCAGGGGCTGATCCCGGCGATCCCGATCGAGGGCGTGTTCGGGTCCTACGAGGCGATGACGGGCGCGGTGGAGCTGATCAGGTCGGGCGCGGAGGGAGCGCCGGGGCAGCTCGGGTTCATCGTGGAGCGGTTCCTGATGCCGATGGCGTGTCTGGCGGGCGTGGTGTTCGTGGCGCTGCGGTTTACAAGCGGCGTCGAGGAGGGCGTGGTGAGCCGGAGCGAGAGCGAGGCGGAGCTGCGTCTGCTTCGGGAGATGGAGCGGTCGCGGAAGGCGTCGGCGTCGCAGGGGCGGGCGCAGGGGGCGCTGGCGATGACGCTTCAGGAGGAGGGGCAGGCGGGGGCGATCCCGGCGCCGAGCCGTCCCGAGCCGTTGCAGCGGCCGCTGAGCTCGCCGTCGCCGGGGACGTCGCCGGGGCGGATTATCTAGTCCCGACCGGGCCGCGCGGCTTGCCGAGGGCGCCGTTGTGCGGCGTGCTCACCGACCTAGGGCCTTGGGTGGAAGCGGGCGTGGACGTCCTTGAGGCGGGCCTTGTCGACGTGGGTGTAGATCTGCGTGGTTGAGATGTCGGCGTGGCCGAGCATTTCCTGGACGGAGCGGAGGTCGGCGCCGCCCATGAGCAGGTGGGTGGCGAAGCTGTGGCGGAGGGTGTGGGGGGTCACGTCGCCGGGGATTCCGGCGTGTTTGGCCGCCTTCTTGACGATGCGCCAGACCATCGAGCGCTCGAGCGGGCGGCCCGTGCGGGAGAGGAGCAGGCGGCCCTGGTCGAGCGGGGGCGTGCGGACGAGGTGCGGGCGGCATTCCTCGAGGTAGGTTTCGAGGGCTCGCTCGGCGGGGACGCCCATGGGGACGAGGCGCTGCTTTCGGCCCTTGCCCGTGACCTTGAGGACGCGGAGGGCGGGGTGGAGGGCGTCAGAGTCGAGCGCGGCGACTTCCGAGGCGCGGAGGCCGCAGGCGTAGAGGAGTTCGAGCAGGGCGACGTCGCGCAGGTGGAGGGGTGGTCCCTTCAGGGCGGGGACGGGCGCCGCGAGGAGGCGCTTCACCTGGGCCGGCGAGAGCGTGCCGGGCAGTCGCTTCCAGCGGGTGGGCTGCTCGAGGAGGTCGGCGGGGTTCTCGCTCACGAGTCCTTCGGCGAGCATCCACCGGCAGAAGACCTTGATCGTGGCGAGGTGGCGGGCGATGGAGGACGCCTGGAGGCCCTTTTCGCGCTTGAGGCGGGAGAGGTGGTCGGCGAGGTCGCGGCTCGTGAGCGAGGCGGGGAGCGGTCGCCCGAGGTCCTCGGCGAGGTCCCGGAGGTCGGCGTCGTAGGCGGCGAGGGTGGCGTCGGCGAGGCCGCACTCGATGCGCAGGTAGGCGCGGAAGCGTCGTCGGCAGGCGTCGAAGTCGAGCGTGGACACCGGTGTGAGATCGGCGAAGCGGGGGAGCCGGCGTCAAGTTCGGGCGGCGCGGGT
>Ga0081535_100820_pt1 | contig 15059 bp, 13 predicted proteins | sample HotLakmasection3_FD_71020 | JGI IMG/M metagenome (GOLD analysis project Ga0081535, IMG submission 71020) | Hypersaline microbial mat communities from Hot Lake, Washington, USA - Section #3 (SPADES assembly) (version 2) | ecosystem: Environmental > Aquatic > Non-marine Saline and Alkaline >... | reverse complement strand
CCGCGCCCGGCGGCGCGCGCCGGAGATCCCCCAGATCCCCGGGCGCGGCGGGCGGCACATGGCCGACGGCCCCTTCGGCCCCCCCGCCCCCGCCGACGAACCCCCCCCCCCGATCCGGCGCGACGAACCGCCAGTTCGCCCCGGAATCCGTGAACGCGCCGGGCGTCCGCGAGGGGCGCAGGTGCGGCGGGTACGCCGGCCCCTCCTCGTCCGCGTGGGGCGCGGACGCGGCGGCGTCGATCTCGGCCCGCGTCAGCTCGCAGGGGTAGGCGCGGCCCGCCGCGGCAAGCCGTCGCATCGCCTCCTCGCACGGGCCGAGGTCGGTCGACTGCACGGGCGCCTCCTCGTCCCAGTCGATCCCGATCCACCGCAGCGCGTCCTCGAGCGCACAGGCGGCCCCGGGCCTCACCCGCGGCCCGTCGAGGTCCTCGAGGCGGTAGAGCACGCTCCACCCGCGCTGGCGGGCCAGGGCCCAGGTGATGAGGAACGTCCGCGCGTTGCCCAGATGAAGGGCGCCCGTGGGCGAGGGGGCCAGACGGGTCCGACCGCCCGAACCGGCGGGCCCCTCGCGGCGATCCCGGACGGGCGACGGGGCCGATTGCGCGCTGGTCGGGGTTGACGCGGGAGTCACACGGCGGAAGATAACACTCGCACGGACGTCGCCGACGGAGGAGACGGCACGATTGCCGCCGCTGCGGGGCGCCCTTGATCAGGTCAGGAGAGACCGCATGACCGCGCTGAGCGAGAGCGAGATCCAGACGCGCCTCGAGGACCTCCCGGAGTGGACCGAGTCGAGCGGCTCCATCCAGCGGACGTACCTCTTCAACGATTTCGAGGACTCGATGGCGTTCGTCAATCGCGTCGCCGAGCTCGCCGAGACCGCGAACCACCACCCCGACATCCTCATCCGCTACTCCAAGGTGACCCTCACCCTGAGCACCCACGACGCCGGGGGCATCACCGACAAGGACTTCGACCTCGCCAGGAAGGCCGATCAGGCGGCCTGAGCGGGTCCGCGGGCGCCCGCGGACCCCTGCCGGAACGGCAGCGGTCTGACGTGTCCCGGCGGGATGACGCGCCCCCGCGGGCAAGGGAGAGTGCATTCGCGAGCGATCCGAGCCGATGAGAGCCGGCTGAGGCGCCGCGCGCTCGACGCGAGCCCTGCGCCAACGGGCCTGCGGGTTGCGTAGAGTTATGGGTCACGAAGCTGGTCGGGTCGCCGGTCGGCAGAGCGAACGGGGAACAGAGTCATGTTTGAACGCTTCACGGATCGCGCCCGCAAGGTGATGGCCCTGGCCAACCAGGAGGCGCAGCGCTTCAACCACGAGTACATCGGGACCGAGCACATCCTCCTCGGGCTCGTCAAGGAGGGTTCGGGCGTCGGCGCCAACGTCCTCAAGAACCTGAGCGTGGACCTCCGCAAGGTCCGCCTCGAGGTCGAGAAGCTCGTCAAGAGCGGTCCCGAGATGGTGACGATGGGCAAGCTCCCGCAGACCCCGCGGGCCAAGAAGGTCATCGAGTTCGCCATCGAGGAAGCCCGCAACCTCAACCACAACTACGTCGGCACCGAGCACCTCCTGCTCGGGCTCCTCCGGGAGCACGACGGCGTCGCGGCTCAGGTCCTCATGAACCTTGGGCTCAAGCTCGAGGAGGTCCGCGAGGAGGTCCTGAACCTGCTCGGCGCGGGCGTCGACACCGAGGAGGGCGAGACCGCCACCGCGGGCGCGAGCCCGGCGGGCGCCGAGGGGCGTCGCGGCAAGAGCAAGACCCCCGCGCTCGACAGCTTCGGGCGCGACCTGACCGAGCTCGCCCGCGAGGGCCAGCTCGACCCCGTCATCGGCCGCGCCGAGGAAATCGAACGCGTCCTCCAGATCCTCTGCCGCCGCACCAAGAACAACCCCGTGCTGCTCGGCGAGGCCGGCGTGGGCAAGACCGCGATCGTCGAGGGCCTCGCCCAGCGCATCATCGCCAACGACGTGCCCGAGATCCTCCACGAGCAGCGCATCGTGGTGCTGGACCTCGCGATGATGGTCGCCGGCACCAAGTACCGCGGCCAGTTCGAGGAGCGCATCAAGGCGGTCATGAACGAGGTCCGCCGCGCCAAGGACGTCATCCTCTTCATCGACGAGCTGCACACGCTCGTCGGCGCGGGCGGGGCCGAGGGCGCCATCGACGCGTCCAACGTGCTGAAGCCGGCGCTCGCTCGCGGCGAGATCCAGTGCATCGGCGCCACCACCTTCGACGAGTACCGCAAGTACATCGAGAAGGACGCCGCGCTCGTCCGCCGATTCCAGCCCATCGCGGTCGACCCCCCCACCAAGGATCAGGCCATCCAGATCCTCCAGGGGCTCCGCGACCGCTACGAGGCGCACCACCGCGTGACCATCTCCGACGAGGCGATCATCGCCTCGGTCGAGCTCTCGGATCGCTACATCACCGGACGCGTCCAGCCCGACAAGGCGATCGACGTGATCGACGAGGCGGGCGCCCGCGTGCGGCTCAAGTCCATGACCAAGCCGCCGGACCTCGCGGAGATCGAGGAGAAGATCGAGCGCCTCGCCGTGGAGAAGGACGAGGCGGTCAAGGGCGCCGACTACGAGCGGGCCGCCGAGCTCCGCGACCAGGCGGAGAAGCTGCGCCGCGAGAAGGAAAAGATCCAGGAGGAGTGGAAGAAGAAGTCCTCCGAGGTCAACGGCGCCGTCGACGAGGACATCATCGCCGAGGTCGTCAGCAAGATGACCGGCGTTCCCCTCCAGCGCCTCGCGAAGGAAGAGGCCCAGCGCCTCCTCCAGCTCGAGGACGAGCTCCACAAGAAGGTCGTCAGCCAGGACGAGGCCATCACGGCGATCGCCAAGGCCATCCGCCGCGCCCGCGCGGGGCTCAAGGACCCGCGCCGACCCATGGGCTCGTTCATCTTCGTCGGGCCCTCGGGCGTCGGAAAGACGCTCCTGTCCAAGGCGCTCGCGTCGTTCATGTTCGGCGACGAGGACAGCCTCGTGCACCTGGACATGAGCGAGTACATGGAGAAGCACAACGTCTCCCGCCTCGTCGGCGCGCCTCCCGGGTACGTCGGCTACGAGGAGGGCGGGCAGCTCACCGAGCAGATCCGCCGGCGCCCCTACTCGGTCGTCCTCTTCGACGAGATCGAGAAGGCCCACCCCGACGTCTTCAACATGCTCCTGCAGATCATGGAGGAGGGGCGACTGACGGACTCCTTCGGGCGCAACGTCGACTTCCGCAACACCGTCCTCATCATGACCTCGAACATCGGGGCGGACCTGATCAAGGGCGGCGGCGGCTTCGGCTTCGGCAAGAAGGACTCCGAGACCAACTTCTCGAGCATCAAGGACGTGCTCATGAAGGAGATCGAGCGGTTCTTCCGCCCGGAGTTCATCAACCGCCTCGACGACGTGATCGTCTTCCGCCCCCTCACGAAGGACGACCTCGTCACCATCGTCGAGTACGAGACCTCGAAGGTGCGCCAGCGCATCGAGGAGCGCGGGCACAAGTTCGAGATCGACCAGAAGGCCAAGGACTTCCTGATCGAGAAGGGCTACAACCCCGACTTCGGCGCCCGCCCCCTCCGCCGGGCGATCGGGACCTACATCGAGGACCCGATCTCCGAGATGCTCCTGGCGGGCGACATCGACCGCCCGTCGCGGATCATCGTCACGCACGAGGAGGGCAAGGACCACCTGCGGTTCAACAACGAGCCCCTCCCCGAGCCCAAGAAGAAGGACAAGGCCGAGGCGAAGGCCGAGGAGACCGCCGCGTCGTCCGCGGGCGACGCCGAGTCCTGATCCCGACCGGCACATGAGATCCACCAGCGCCCGCCCCGGCTTCCGGGGCGGGCGCTTTTTCTTACTCGCCCCGGGGCAGCGTCCGCGTCGCCACCACCGCGCAGCCCGTCAGCTCCGCCTCGATCGCCGCGGCTCGCGCGCGGGCGTCGCCCTCGTTCTCGCACACCACGAAGATCGCGCTGCCCGAGCCCGTCACGTGCGCCGGGGCGCCCGCGATCTGCTCGGCCCGCGAGCGGATCGACGCCAGCACGAACTCCACGCGCTCGGCCGCCGGCGCCAGGTCGTTGAAGAGCCGCTCCGGATCGACGGCGCCCGACCGGGCCATCGCCGCGACGTCCGCGTCGCGGAAGCCGTCGTGGTCCAGCTCGTCGAACGCCCGGTAGACGGCGCCCGTCGGGCACGGGAAGTCCGGGATCACCAGCGCCAGGTGCGCCTCGGCGGGCGCCGTGCGCTCGATCGACTCGCCGAGCCCGGTCGCGAGCGCCGGCCGCGGCGGGTCCGCCTCGTCGAGAAAGAACGGCACGTCCGACCCGAGTGCGTGCCCCACCGCCTGAAGCTCATCGATCGACAGGTCGAGTTCGTACAGCTCGTTGAGCGCGAGCAGCGTCGCGGCGGCGTTCGAGGAGCCGCCGCCGAGACCGGCGCCCGTTGGGATGCGCTTCGTGATGCGGATCTCCGCGTGCAGCGGCTCGCCCGCGTGCGCCGCGAGGGCGCGGGCCGCACGAAACGCGAGGTCCCGCTCGGCCGGCCAGTCGATCGGCGGGCGCGCGTGTTCCGGGACGGGCGCGTCCGCGGCCCACGCGCACGACCACGGCGACTCGGGCGGATCGTCGCACGCAACCACGGTCACGTCGTCCGCGAGATCGATCGCGGCCATCCAGCTCGCGATCGGGTGCATCCCGCGCGCATCGGGACGGTCCACCGCAAGCGCGAGATTGATCTTGGCGAAGGCTCGGCGGGTGATCCGGTGGGCCATCACTCGCTCGCCGTGCGCTCAGGTGAGACGCGGCCGGCCGCGGCGGGTCGGGCGTGGAGGATCAGGTCCGCCAGCTCGCGGAAGGCGCCGCGGCCGCCGGGCGCGGCGAGGACGAGATCCGCGACCTCGCGGACCTCGGGGCGGGCGTCGGCGGGGCAGGCGGTGAAGCCCGCGAGGCGCATGGGCGGCAGGTCGTTGACGTCGTCCCCGATGTAGGCGACCCGCGCCGGATCGACCCCGAGCTTCCGGCAGAGGTCGACGAAGCGCTCCTCCTTCGGGCCGACGGCCACGTCCACGTGCTCGACGGCGAGCATCTCCGCCCGCCGGCGGATGACGCCGTCGTCGATGGACGCCGAGAGCCACGCGACGGGCACGCCGGCCTTCTGGAGGAGCTTGGTCCCCATGCCGTCGCGCATGTCGAAGAATCGGATCGCGCCCGTGTCGATCGGGGCGGGGCCGATCCCGATGCGTCCGTCGGTCAGGACGCCGTCGACGTCCGAGACCACCGCGGTGACATCCTTGAGGTTCATCGCCCGAGCCTACCGCCTGAGCCGCGCTGAAGTCGGGCCCGGGAGTGTCCGATACCTCCTCCGAAACGAGCCCGAACCAGATGGAGCGTCCTCCGATGAGCCACGACGACCGCCGAGCGTACGACCGGATGCCCCTCGTCAGGGGCGTGAAGCTGCTCGACCAGAAGACCGCCAAGTATGTCCCGGCCGAGAGCACGAACGTCTCCCAGGGCGGTCTGCTCCTGCGGGTGCCCTCCACGCGTCCCTTCGCCCCGGGCGACCGGGTCGAGGTCGCCGTGGGCTGGGGCGAGTCGCCGGTCGCCTCGTCGCTCGCCATGAGCGGGGCCGTCGTCGTCCGCGTCGCCGCGATCGATCACTCCCATCAGGCCATCGCGCTCCGCTACGACCGCGCCGAGGCGCTGGGCGAGCCCGATCTCGCCGCGGGCGAGCGGGCCGACCACGCGGTCGAGACCGACGAGGCCTCCGGCCTGCGCCTCGCCGCCTGAGCCTCCCCCGGTCGAGAAACGCGGCTGCCTCCGCCCCTAGAATGCGCTCGAGCACGATCGGGGTGACGAATGCAGCTGACCTACTGGCAGCCCTCCATACCGGACGAGTACGTGCGCTCAAGCGCCGAAGACCTTGGCGCGCGCATCACGAGGCGACGCCAGGAACTCGCCCACCGCCTGCTCATCCTGGGTCACCACTACCAGACCGACGAGGTCATCCAGCACGCCGACTTCACGGGCGACTCGCTCAAGCTGAGCCAGCTCGCCGCGGAAGCCGTGACCGAACGCGGGGCCGAGTACGTCGTCTTCTGCGGCGTCCACTTCATGGCCGAGAGCGCGGACCTGCTGGGGCCCGAGGGGACGGTGGTGATCCTGCCGGATCTCTCCGCCGGGTGCTCCATGGCGGACATGGCGGACTACGAGGACGCCCTCGACGCGTGGGAGACGCTGCACGAGGAGCTGCGGGCGCAGGGGTCTGACGCTCGGATCGTGCCGGTGACGTACGTGAACTCGTCGGCGGCCATCAAGGCGTTCGTGGGGATGCACGGGGGCGCGTGCTGCACCAGCTCGAACGCCTCGGCGGTGTTCGAGTGGGCGCTCGCGGGCGGGGCCGAGCCGGCCGGGCCCGGGGAGGAGATCAAGCTCCTCTTCCTGCCCGATCAGCACCTCGGGCGGAACACGGCGGCGGCGCACGGGATCGACGTCGCGAAGCGCACGGCGCTCTACGACCCCAAGCTCGTCCGCCAGGGAAAGCACCTCGGCGGCATGAGCGAGCGGCAGCTCGTCGACGCGAGGGTGATCCTCTGGGCCGGGCACTGCTCGGTGCACAAGCTGTTCCGGCCCGAGCACTGCGACGAGCTGCGCGTCAGCGACCCGCAGCGCACGATCCTCGTGCATCCGGAGTGCTGCAAGGAGGTCGTCGATCGGGCGGATCTCGCCGGCTCGACGGAGTTCATCATCCGGACGATCGAGAACGCTGAGCCGGGCTCGAAGTGGGCCGTCGGCACGGAGGTTCACCTGGTCAACCGCATCGCGAAGCGGGCGGCGAGCCGGGGCGTCGACGTGAAGATCCTGAGCGACTGCCAGTGCCTGTGCACGACGATGTACCGCATCGACCAGGCGCACCTGTGCTGGGTGCTCGACAACCTGGCGAAGGGCAAGGTCGTCAATCAGGTGAGCGTGCACCCGGAGGCGCGAAAGCACGCGCTGACGGCGCTCGGGCGGATGCTGGATCTGCCGGCGGGGGTAGCGGGGGTCAAGGGCTAGTCGTCCAGCCGAAGACTCCCAGAAGGATCAATGCCAGCAGTATCGGCCCGAGCGCGACGTATGCTCGCCAGACCCCGCTTGATGTGATTCTCGTTCGGCAGACAGCGAACGTCGCCAGCACGGGAACGGCAACGAACAAGAGCACCGGGGCCGATGCACCGAGCACCCAACGATCCCGCTGGGAGTGGAGCACGATGACCGCCGCGGCGATGAGGAGCGACACCACCACGGGAAACGCGAGGTTGTGCTTTCCGTCCCGCCACCACGGCGCCCCGCGGTCGATCGGCGCGTTGCATTCCGTGCAGCGGTCGCCCTCGAGTTCGTAGCAGTCGTAGCCGCACCTGTAGCACCCGAGCTTTGGCTTGCCCTTGCGGAAGCCGCGGATGCGGCGGGCGCGGAACTCGGCCTTCTGGCGGCGCAGATGACGTTGGACGATCTGACCGATCATGGCGTCGGATCCTTCGGGCGCCAGTCGAGCCTCGGGACGGCGCGCTCGCGGTCGTCGTCGAGCTCGAAGTACTCGGCTTGCGAGATACCGGTGAGGCTCGCGACGAGGTTTGAGGGGAACTGCTGGGCGAGCTCGTTGAGCTCGCGGACGTTGCCGTTGTAGAAGCGTCGCGTGGCGGCGAGGCGGTCCTCGGTGTTGACGAGTTCGGCCTGGAGTTCGCGGAAGAGGCGGTCGGCCTTGAGGTCGGGGTAGTTCTCCGCAACGGCGAAGAGCTGGCGCAGCCCGGCGGTGAGCGCGAGTTCGTCGCCCGACTGCTGGGCGGGCGTGCCGTGACTCTCCGCGGCCTGGTTGCGAAGGCGCGTGACCGTCTCGAGCGCTTCGCGCTCGTGCGCGGCGTAGCCCCTGACGGTCTGGACGAGGTTTGGGATGAGGTCGTAGCGGCGCTTGAGTTCGACCTGGATGCCGGCCCACGAGTCGCGCATGTGGGCGCGGAGCGTGACGAACCGGTTGTAGGTGAGGACGGCGTAGAGCAGCGCAAGGATCGCAAAGCCGCCGAGGATCACGATGAAGAGGGCGCCGGGGTTCATCGCTGGTGCGTCTGCTCCGGCGCGTGCAGGCCAAGCTCGCGGCGGACGTGGTCCGGCCAGCGGATCAGGAATTCGCGAGCGTAGGCGAGGTGTTGTTCGAACTGCGTCGGCTCCCAGCGCTTCTTGTCGGTCGCGAGGCAGAGCTGCCCGGCTTCCATGTCGATCGCCGGGAAGCTCTCGGCGTGGGCGCTGAGCCACTCGATCATGCGCGGGTGGCAGACGTCGTAGGCGAAGCGGCGGTCGGAACTCCTGACGACGAAGCGCCGCGAGAACGCGGCGTCCTCGAAGTCGATGTCGTCGAAGCCGATCGCCTGACCGAGCTTGTCGAAGAGACCCTCCGGGCGGATGAGCAGGTCCGGGACGGCCGGCGTGGGGAGGTGGACGATGAGGTAGCTCAGGCGGTAGGTGACCGTGGAGCTGGTCTTGCCGGTGCGGGTGGTGACGCGGTAGCGGAAGTCGCCCATCACCACGGCGTGGCGGGCGCCGTCGATGTCGACGTCGCCCCACATCGTGTTGAACGCGACGCGGGAGTGACCCTGGCGGAAGACCGCGAAGCGTGCGTAGCGGTCATCGTGGTCCGGGTCTTCCGCAGCGAAGAAATCGAGGCCGAGGCGTTCGGCGAGCACGCGCAGCGCGCGCTGCCTCTCCTCGGCGAGCCTCCGCTGGTGCACGACCGCCGCGACGGCGACGACCGCGATCAGGATGATCACCACGACCAGGGCGAGCAATTCCATGAACGGAATGTAACACCCTCAGGCGAGCATCCGTCGCGGGCGAGCCCGATCGGCCGCGCTACTTCTCGCGCTTGTCCTCGCTCTGGGCCTGCTGCTCGAGGGCTCGGAGCTGGCGCATGCCGCGGGAGGTGTTCACCTTGCCGCGGATGAGCTTGGGCGGGAGCTTTGCGGGGACGACGCCGCCGGGGAAGCGGGGGTCGTTGGCCGCGGCCTTCTTCGGGACGCCGGGGCCCGCGAGGCGGGAGACCATGCTCTCGGCCCGCTGCTTCTTCTCCTGCTTCTCGCGTCGCTCGGCGGCGATGTCCGACGGCGGGTCGCCCGGGTCGAAGTCCGGGTACTCGAGCCTCGTGACCTCGACGTTCGTGAGCTGCTCGATCTGCGTGAGCAGCTCGCCCTGGTCGGGGAGGACGAGCGACCACGCGTGCCCGCGCCGCCCCGCGCGGGCGGTGCGCCCGATGCGGTGGACGTAGACCTCGGGGTCCTCGGGCAGGTCGTAGTTGATGACGTGGGTGATGTCGTCAACGTCGAGGCCGCGGGCGGCGAGGTCGGAGGCGACGAGCACGGAGAGGTCGCCCCCGCGGAGCTTCTTCATCACGGCGTTGCGCTTGCTCTGGGGCATGTCGCCGTGGATGGCCTGGGTGTCGATGCCCTTCTCGCCGAGGTACTTCGCCACGCGGTCGACCGTGGCCTTCGTGCGGCAGAAGACGACCGTGAGCGCCGGCTCCTCGTGCTTGAGAAGGTGCAGAAGGATGCGCCGCTTGTACCAGTTCTCGCACGGCACGTAGTGCTGGTCGACGAGCTGGACGGTGAGCGCGCCCGCCGTCAGCGTCAGGCGCTCGGGGTTGGTCATGAACTGCCGGGCGAGCGTCTCGATCTCCTCGGAGATGGTCGCCGACACGAAGATCGTCTGGTGATCGGTCTTGATCGACTTGAGGATCTTGCGGATGTCCTCGCGGAACCCGATGTCGAGCATGCGGTCGACCTCATCGAGGATGACCTGCCGGACGTTGCGGAAGTGAAGGTTCCTGTGCTCGAACATGTCCATCAGGCGCCCGGGCGTGGCGACGATGATCTCGGGGTTCTGCTCGAGCTTCTTCTTCTGGATCGGGATGGGCTGCCCGCCGTAGACCGCGCAGTTCCTGATGGGCGTGTTCTCGCCGAGCGCGGTGATCTCCGCGGAGATCTGGATCGCCAGCTCGCGCGTGGGCGCGAGGATGATGGTCTGGAAGGGCACGCCTCGCTCGGCGGCGCAGAGCGCGGGGATGCTGAAGGCGGCGGTCTTGCCCGTGCCCGTCTTGGCCTGACCGAGCACGTCCCTGCCCTCGAGGGCGATCGGGATCAGGCGATCCTGGATGTGCGTGGGGCGGTTGAACCCGCACGCGTGGATGCCCTTGAGGACGGAGTTGCGGATGGGGAGCTGGTCGTAGGTCTTGTCCGCGAAGACGTCGGGGTCGTACTCGGCGTCGGGGTCGAAGCTGACCTCGTCGCTCGGGGTCCGCTCGCGGGTCTCGCTGCGCTCGCGGACGCGGGGACGCTCCTCTGGCGCCTCGCGATCGTCCTCGTTCTCAAAATCCTCGTCGGCGCGGGACGACGGCTGTTCGCGCTCGCGGTCGCGGGGCTCCGGGGCCGGCGCGCCGTCCTCGCCCTCGCCAGAGCGGCGGCGGCGGCGGCGACCGCCGCGCCGCCGGCGACGACGCTTGCCGCCGCCCTCGCCGCCCTCGCCGTCGTCGGCGGACTCGCTGCGTCGCTCGGCGCGATCCTCGTCGATGACCGCCTCGTCATCGTCACGGGACTGGATGCCCGTGCTCTCGCCGTCGTCTCCCGCGCCCCCCTGCTCGCCGCGCTCGGCGGCTTGCTCGGATCCGTTGCGGCGGCCGCGGCCGCCTCGGCCGGAGCGCCGACGCGAGCGGCGCGGGGCGTCGTCCTGCCCCTCGTCCTCGCCGGCGTCGGAAGACGCGACGGGCTCGACCGGCTTGGTCGCGTCGGGCGCAACGGACGCCGGGGCGTTCTTCGGCGACGTTCGCGATCCGCGGCGGGGGCGGGACGAATCGCCCTCGGGAGCCTTGGCCGGCGACGCCGGGGCGTCGGGTTCCTGAGCCTTCGCTTGGGGCGCGGGCTTCGGCGCGGGCCTGGATTCGGAGGCGGCTTCGGTCTTGGCCTTGGGCGCGGGCTTCGCGGGCGCGGCGGCGCTCGGGGAGCCGGCGCGACGGCGTCGCTTCGGGGGCTTGATCATCTTGTCGACAGAGGGAACGGAGTCGTTGTGGGCTTCGGGCCTGGGCATGCGCGACCGGGCGACCTCACCGAAGCGTCCGCCTCCGATGACTCGCTCTCACCGCCCGAGAGGCCGGGCGACGGGAGCCAACCATCGAAAGGGCGACGCTCCTGCGGTGCCGCCGTCTCCATTGCGTTGTTCGGGCGCCGGAGCGCCCGCTCGGTGTTCGCGGCGGGCCGATCCCGCCGAAAGATAGATAGTAGCGCGTTCGCGCATCGGATACAAATGCCGGGCACAGGGCGCTGGCGTCGCTGGGAGGCGAGATGCTGAGCACGAGCACCATCACGGTCGATCTCGGGGCGGTCGAGCGGAACCTTGCCGCCATCCGCGACACACTCGACGCCGGCGACGGGAGCGACCCGGTCCGGATCTGCGCCGTCATCAAGGCGGACGCCTACGGCCTCGGCGCGGTCCGCCTCGCCCACCGCCTCGAGAAGTGCGGGGTCGAGATGTTCGGGGTTTATACGCTCGAGGAGGCCGTCGAGCTGCTCGCCGCGAGCGTCCGCACGCCGATCCTCGTCATGAGCCCCGTCCGCTCGATCGCGGACTCCGACGCGCTCTACCGCGCCGTGTCCCACGGGCGCCTGCACTTTGCCGTCCACTCCCTCGAGCAGGCCGAGTGCCTGGGGCGCCAGGCCGACCGGTTCGGCGTCGAGATCCCCGCGCACCTTGACCTCAACACCGGCATGAACCGTGGGGGCGTGCGGCTCGAGGAGGCGGGCGAGGTGCTCGAGAGCCTCCTGGCCCACCGGCGGATGATCCTCGCCGGGGTCTCGACGCACTTCGCCAGCGCCGAGCGCGACGCCGCGGCCACGGCCGAGCAGGCGCGACGCTTCGAGGCGTTCCTCGCCGAGCACGCGGACCGCATCCCGCCCAAGGCCGTCCGCCACGCGGCCAACACCTTCGGGCTGTTCCGCTCGCGCTCGACGCACCTCCAGATGGTTCGGGTGGGGTTCGCGCTCGCGGGCTACGGCGAGGAGGAGATGGGCGACCCGGGCGCGTTCGAGCTGCTCGGCTTCGCCCGCCGCCTCGAACCGGCGGTGCGCTGGGTGACGGAGATCGCGCACCTGCAGTGGGTCGACGCGGGGGAGCGCGTGGGGTACGCCGGCACGTGGACGGCGCCCCGGCGGACGCGGGTGGCGCTGGCGCCCGTGGGCTACGCCGACGGCTACCCGTGGTCGCTCTCGGGGACGGGGGTCGTCCGCCTGCGGGCCGGGGACGAGTGGCTCGAGGCGCCGGTGATCGGTCGCGTGAGCATGGACCAGATCACGATCGACGTCACCGACGTCCCGGCGGGCGGGGCGGCCATCGGGAGCGAGGTCGAGCTGATCGGGACCGACCGCGACGCGCCGACGCATCTGCCCGAGGTGGCCCGGCGGGCGGGGACGATCTCGCACGAGCTGCTGTGCCGTCTGAGCCGGCGCGCCCGGCGGCGCTACGAGAGCCACCGCGAGCCCGCCGCCGCGGGCGTCGTGACGCGCTTCTCACCCACGGGGCAGCACGTCTGAGCTAGAGTCGCCCGCCATGAGCGAGCGAGGCAAAGACGCCGAACGGCGCGGGACCGACGCGGCCGCGATCGCCGGATGGGCGGGTCGCGTGCTCGGCCCGATCGCCGCGGCGCTGGTCTATCTCTTGCTCCCCGAGGGCGAGGCGCTGAGCCAGAGCGCCCGCGCGTGCGCCGCGGTCGCCACGCTCATGGCGATCTTCTGGATGACCGAGGCGCTGCCGCTCGCGGTGACCTCGCTCCTGCCGCTCGCGCTCTTTGAGCCCCTGAGCGTGGTCTCGATGGAGGACGCCGCCTCGCCCTACGCCAGCCCGCTCATCTTCCTGTTCACGGGCGGGTTCATGATCGCGCTGGCGATGGAGCGCTGGGAGCTCCACCGCCGCATCGCGCTCATGACGCTGCGCCTGGCGGGCTCCAGGCTCACGCGGATGGTCGGCGCGTTCATGGTCGCGGCGGCGGTGCTCAGCATGTGGGTGTCCAACACCGCGACGGCGGTCATGATGCTGCCCATCGGGATCTCGGTGATCGCGCTGCTCGACGAGCAATCGGGCGAGGATCCGGTCAAGGACCGCTTCGCCCCGTGCCTCCTGCTCGGGCTCGCCTACGCCTGTTCGATCGGCGGCGTGGCGACGCTCATCGGCACGCCGCCCAACGTCGTCCTCGCCGGCTTCGTGGCCGAGAAGTACGGCTACGACCTCGCCTTCGGTCGGTGGATGCTCTTCGGCGTCCCGCTCGCGGCGGTCTTCCTCGCGATCGCGTGGTTCCTGCTCACACGGTTCCTGTACAACCTCCGAGACGAGGAGCTTCCGGGCGGGCGCGGGATGATCCGAGACGAGCTCCGCAAGCTCGGACCGATGAGCCTGGGCGAGAAGCTCACGCTCGCGGTGTTCCTCTGCACCGCGGCGCTGTGGATCGGGCGCGAGCCGCTCACCGGCGTCGCTCCCTTCCTCGCGGGGTTCAGCGACGCGCAGATCGCGATCGCCGCGGGCGTCCTGCTCTTTGCGATCCCCGTGCGCCCGCGCGAGGGCGTCTTCGTGATGAACTGGAAGACCGCCTCGCGCATCCCGTGGGACGTGCTCCTGCTCTTCGGCGGCGGCCTGAGCCTCGCCGCGGCCATCAGCGACACGGGCCTCGACGACTTCATCGGCTCGAGCGTTGAGGTGCTCTCGGGCGCTCCGGGCTGGGCGATCTCGCTCGGGGTCGCCGCGCTGATCGTGTTCCTGACGGAACTGACGAGCAACACCGCCACCGCGACCGCGTTCCTGCCCATCCTCGCGGGCGCCGCGAGCGGGCTCGGCGTCGAGCCGATGACCCTCCTGCTCCCCGCGGTCTTCGCCGCGAGCTGCGCGTTCATGCTCCCGGTGGCCACGCCGCCCAACGCGATCGTCTTCGGCTCCGGGCGCGTTCGGATCGGGCAGATGGTCAGCGCCGGCATCTGGCTCAACCTCGTCTCGATCGTGCTCGCCGTCATCGCGGCGCAGTTCCTCGGGCCGCTCGTCTTCGGCACGCTCACCGAGCCCGGCGGCCCCGAATGACCGACCGCGCGCTGGCCCGGGCCGTCGAGGCGTGGTTCCGCCGCGCCGCGCGCGACCTCCCCTGGCGACGCGCGCCGCGCGACCCGTGGGCGTCGCTCGTCGCGGAGCTGATGCTCCAGCAAACGCAGGTGTCGCGCGTGATCGAGAAGCACCGCGCCTTCCTCGAGCGCTTTCCCGCGCCCGCGGCGCTCGCCGAGGCGAACCTCGACGAGGCGCTCGCCGCGTGGGAGGGGCTCGGCTACTACCGGCGCGCGCGGAACCTCAAGGCGGCGGCCGAGCAGATCGTCGAGCGCCACGCCGGACGCACGCCCGCCGACGCGGCGTCGCTCATCGAGCTCAAGGGCGTCGGGCGCTACACCGCCGGCGCGGTCGCGAGCATCGTCTTTGGCCGGCGCGAGCCGATCGTCGACGGCAACGTCGCCCGCGTGCTCGTCCGTCTGGCCGGCCAGCCGATGCGCTCCGGCGAGGCGTCCACGATGAGGTGGGCGTGGGGCCGCGCCGAGGCGCTCGTCAACGCCTGCGAGGATCCCGCCGCGCTCAACGAGGGGCTGATGGAGCTCGGCGCCACCGTCTGCACGCCGCGGAGGCCGCGCTGCGGCGAGTGCCCGGTCGCGAGCTCCTGCGCCGCCCGCGCCGCGGGCGCCGAGGAGGCGTTCCCGCTGCCGAAGAGGGCCGCGCCGGCGCGCGACGCGCACCACGCGATCGTCCTCGCGACCGACGCGCGCGGTCGCGCGCTCGTCGAGCGCCGCCCCGAGCGAGGCCTGTGGGCCGGGATGTGGCAGCCGGCGGGGCTGGGGGGGGGGGAGGATTTAGCCCCAGTATCCAGCAGGTTTAAGACTCGGCGCAGGGTGGGGGAGGCGCCAAACAACGCCCTCGGGGGGTAGGGGTGCACAAAGCGACCCGGAATTGGTTCCGAAAGAGG
>Ga0081535_100813_pt1 | contig 15226 bp, 15 predicted proteins | sample HotLakmasection3_FD_71020 | JGI IMG/M metagenome (GOLD analysis project Ga0081535, IMG submission 71020) | Hypersaline microbial mat communities from Hot Lake, Washington, USA - Section #3 (SPADES assembly) (version 2) | ecosystem: Environmental > Aquatic > Non-marine Saline and Alkaline >... | reverse complement strand
GGTTGTACTGGAAGACGACCGCGCGAGACAGCGGGCTGACCGGGTCGACTGCCACGATCGCCCCGCGCAGCGGCCGAGGCGTACTGGTCAGGGTTCCCACGCCGACACCCTGGCCGCCAGCCGTCACCGGCGCGTCACATGCCTGTCACGCGCGGCCTTCACCATCTGCCGCGCCTCGTCGATCTCCTGATCCGCGTATTCCTGCTCGCACGGCCACCCGTTGCCGTCGGTGTCGAGCTTCGACGGTTGCCCGTTCAGGTGGAAGTACATGACCGCGCCGAGGTAGTCCAGTCCCTCCTGGCTCAGCTCAGGAGCCATCTCCTGTGCCTCCTGCAGCGGCACGGTGAGGCCGTCCCCCACCGTGTCGACCGTCAGGGGGGCGCTCAGGTCGTCACAGCTGAGTCCCTGCCGGTACAGCTCTGGCGAGACCGGGACACGGTCACCTTCCCCCGGCCCCACCGACAGGTACGAGCCATCGGGCTCGACGACGACCACAAACGGCAGTTCCGGCATCTCGTTGAGTCGAGGGGCGCAGGTGAACAGGCTGCCCACACTCACCGGCCCGGCGAGCGAGCAGTCGACCTGGGTGGCGTTCGGCGGCAGCCCGTCCGCGGCCATGGCCGTACGGATGTCGAACGTGGTCACCATGGGCGACGTCGGCTGCCACGCGGTTGCGGTGCCGCTCACCTGACGGACGCTGTCGTCGAACGCCACGATCTCGGCGTCTGGGAAGAACTCGGTGCACGGACGACCGTCGCCGTCCGGGTCCATGCCGGCCGGACGGTCGTTGTCGTAGAAGTAGTACAGAACCTCCGGATACGACAGTCCGTCGACGATCTGCGGCATGCCCACGTACCCCACGAAGTCTGGGCCCGGGGCCGTCTCGTCGGTCACCGGTCGAACCAGGTCGGCGCAGGTGAGTCCGTCGCGGTACAACCACTCCGGGTCGGAGGTGGGTTCGAGCAGTCCGCCGAACTCCTCGCCCTGCGCCTCCATCATCGCCGTCAGCTGCTCCTCGGTCGCCACCGCCTCTCGCGTGACGTGCACGCCGTAGGTGTCGTCACCGGTCATGAGCACGAGCATGTCGACCCAGACGACGTCCCGGCTCTCGGGCTCGCTCATGTAGAGGCAGGGAAAGGCGTTGCCGTCTTGCAGCACCGACTGGACCATGCCCCCCGCGAACATGTCCGTCATCCCGCATCTCAGCATCGCCTCGCCGTACCGCTCGGCCAGCAGCGGCGTGAGGTCAGCCTCGATGTCGGCCACCGTCACCGCGGGCGCCTGCTGCTGCGCCGTCTCGGCCTGTTCGACGGGCTCACCGCCGCAGGCAGCGAGCACCAGCGCCAGTGCGCCGGTCACCGCTGCGAATCGAAGGACAGAAGGGCCGATCAACGACTGAGCAGCCATGGTCACCACCCCTCTTGAAGGGTGGTCTGCGAGGAGACGGGGGGACAGAGGAGAAGGTCATCGCGACGACTCCGCCTCTCGGCTACGCGGCCGACGCCAGGCTCGCTCCTAGCTCGCGGCGCGTCGGGGGGACGCCGCGTCCGCGCCCCCGACAGGCGAGCCCGGCCCCGAGCGGGGCACGACCGCTCCGGTGGCGGACTTCTTCGCCGCTTCGATCTCGGCCTTGGCCTTCGTCGCGTACATGTCGACGTACTCCTGGCCGGAAAGCTCCATGAGCTCATACATCACCTCGTCGGTGATGGAGCGCAGCACGAACCGGTCGGACTCCATGCCCTCGTAGCGGCTGAAGTCCAGCGGCTCACCGATGCGCACGCCGACGACGCCCTTGCCGCGGTTGGGGATCTTCTGCCCCGTCGGCTGCACGATGTCGGTGCCGATCATGGCCGTCGGCAGAACGGGAACCCCGGCCTCGAGCGCCATCCGCGCGATGCCGGACTTGCCTCGGTAGAGCCGGCCGTCCGGGGAACGGGTGCCCTCCGGGTATACGCCGAGGAGCTCCCCCGACTTCAGGATCCGGATGCCGGTGTTCAGCGCCGCCATGCTGGCGTTGCCGCCGCCGCGGTCGACGGGCACCTGCCCGACGCCCTTCATGAACCCGGCGGTCGCCCGACCCTTCATGCCCCCGCCGGTGAAGTAGTCGGCCTTGGCCAAGAAGGTGATGCGACGAGGGATGACGAGCGGCAGAAAGATCGAGTCGCTGAACGACAGATGATTGCTCGCGAAGATCGCCCCACCGGTCTCGGGGACGTTGTCCAGCCCCTCGACCCAGGGGTCGTACATGGTCTTCAGCAGAGGACCAAGCACGCCCTTCTTGAGCACCCAGTACAGCACAGGCAAACCTTACCCACTCCCGGGTAGTCGTGGTCCTTCTCGACGCTGCCCAACACGGGTGCGAGACTGGGCCCGTGCCACTGATGCCAGGAGCCGAGCCCTTCCACGCCGACGGAAACAGCACGGGTGTTCTACTGTGCCACGGGCTGTCCGGATCGCCGGCCTCGATGCGTCCGTGGGGCCAGCACCTGGCCGAACGCGGCTACACCGTGGACGTCCCGCGCCTGCCCGGTCACGGCACGTCCGTCGCCGAGTGCAACCGCACCCGCTGGGAGGACTGGTACGCCACCGTCGAGCGGGCGTTGCTGAAGCTGCGTGAGACGTGCGACATCGTCTTCGTCGGTGGGCTGTCGATGGGGGGTGCGCTGTCGATCCACCTGGCGCAGGAGCACCCCGACCTGGTCGACGGCGTCATGCTCGTCAACCCCGCGCTGGCCAGCGGCGACTGGAAGGCCAACTTCCTGCTGCCGGTCATGCGTGCCCTGCAGATCAAGGAGTACCCGGCGATCTCCAACGACATCGCCAAGGAGGGCATGGACGAGATCGCCTATGACAAGACTCCGATCTTCGCGCTGTCGTCGTTCACCCGGCAGTGGCCGCGTCTGGTCCGCGATCTGCACAAGGTGACGCAGCCGACGGTGATGTTCCACGCGCCGCAGGACAACATCGTGGACGAAGCGACCCTGGAGGTCATCAGAGCCCGCATCGGCTCCAACGACTTCACCTACGTCGAGCTGTCCGACAGCTACCACGTGGCCACCCTCGACCACGATGCCCCGAAGGTCTTCGAACGGTCCGCGGCGTTCATCGAGCGGGTCACGAGGGGCATCGAGTCCTCCCGAGCCGCAACGAGCTGACCAGACCCATGCCTGACCGGACACCAGACGACGCCGAGTGGGCGCGCATCGTTGCGTCCCTTCGTGCGCCTGACTCCGAGGGCCCGGCCGACTGGCCCGACGTCGAGAACACCGATCGCGACGACGAGCAGGACCCCGAGGAGGGGGACAACGGGGACGTGCAGCCCGAGCCCGCTCGGTCGAGCAACGAGCCGGTCATCATCTGGCGCGGCAGCAGCGAAGACATCGACGCCGAGATCGAGCGGGCGGTTCCCGACGAGCACTTCGTGCCTCCTGAGCCGCCGCCGCTCCCCCGCGCGGACGCCCTGACCTGGGCCGCGTGGATCGGCGTGATCGGGAGCCCGCTGCTGCTGCTTCTCGTGGCGGCGCTCGGTATCGCATCTCGTGTCGTTCTCTTCGTATGCGTCGCCGGATTCGTGGCTGGGATCGCCGTGCTGATCACCCGCATGCGAACGCAGCACGACCCGTCCGATCCGGACGACGGCGCCGTTGTGTAACGGTTGGCGCCGCGCGGGGGTGCCGCCGTCGGCTGGTCACCCCACGAGTGCGATCGGAACTACTCCACGAGTGCTATCGATCGTGGCGAAGCATCGTCTGGAACGTCGCCTCCTCCAGGGATGCCGCTCCTGAACTGAGCAGGCCCCAGGAACTTGGCGTACAGAACGTTGGTTCCCGACCCACCGCCTCCGTTGCCGCCGCCCTGACCTCCGCCGCCGCCCTGACCGTTGCCCTGACCTCCGCCGCCGCCCTGACCGTTGCCCTGACCGCCACCGGGACCTCCGCCGGGACCTCCGCCGCCGCCTGGACCTCCGCTGCCCCCACCCGGAGACGAATTGCAGTAGGACGTGTCGGCGTCTAGGCCTCCACAGTCGCGGTGGAGCAGAATCTGTCCCCAGGCCCAGCAAGTCGCCTCAGCGTTGCTACCAGAACCTTCAGTTCCAGAGCAGAATGGAACGGCGACGGAGCAGCCCTGGCCCTCGAGCAGGTCCTCAGTGCAGCCGAATTCGGCCAGGTAGTCGAGTGTCGGCCCGGCATTCGAACCCACAGCTAGGTCGAGCTGTTTGGGAGGCGACGTCAGATCGTAGACCTCGTCGCATCCCTGTTGCGGCTTGCACAAGAGGCCCTTCGCTGAATTTGAGGTCTTAACTTCGGTCTCCTCACACGTGTCTCGCGAAGTCGTAGCCTTCTTCGGCGCCCAGACGGGGGCCTTGATCCACTTCCCGGCCTCGTCCTCGTTGAGGACATAACTGTTGGTCGAGGCGTCATACCTGAGGAAATCGCCGCCCGTGACGTCCGCCTCCCCGGCCATTCCGGCCTCGCACACCACGAATGGAGCCTTGCCACCCAAGAGCCCCTGAACCGATGCTGTGGCCACCGCCGACGTGAACACCGTATCTGTCGGCGAGCCCCCGCTCACTCCCAACGCCTGCGCGAAGAAAGTGTCGAAATCCCCGCCTGTGGTGACGCGCACCGCGTTGTAGGCCCGATCAGATGTCGCGGACCATGCCCTGCAGTCCTGCGCCGACGAGTAGGCCGGAATCCCGTCGCTGTTGAGAGAGACCGGATCAGCGACCTTCACTACCTCGCAAGTCAGAACATCACCACCAGCGAGGTCAACCCCGTTGGCTTCCGCCACGTCGACAGCGGTGTCGTAGATTGCGCTCGGTTGAGTCGGAGAATCCTGTGGGAGTCCCAGGATCACCCGGTCCAACTGCTCTGTCGCCGCGATAGCGGCAGCATCGGCCGCGTTCTGGAAAGCGCGCGTCTTGCCGTAGGTTCCAGATATATCGACAGCCAGTGCCGCTACTGGGATGGCCACAAATGCGACCACCAAGGCGGCCACGACAGCGATGTAGCCACCCTCACGCGTCTCGGCCGGCCGGCCTGGGTTCTTCATTGTGGTAATCCAATCACGTCTCGGGTGGCCGAGCCACTGACCGTGGGGGTGCTTGGACCAAAGATTTCGGCGACTGGCGCCGAGAGCTCCGCGTCCCATTCCACCCTGACCGTCACACGCGACAGTCCTCGCGGAAGGCTGTTGCTGCAAGTGGCGGGAGCATAATCTTTGTCGAAATCATCTTGTGGTCGTCGTTCGCATGTTGTGACGACGGTGACCGAATCGGGAACGACTCCGAGTCGGTTCGCTACGGCGTTCTCTATCATCGTCTGATTACCGGGGGCGAGCACCGCCTTGCGTACGCCGTCTTTGGCTGCGGCAGAAACCTGCGCTGTAGAGAACCCCCAGGTGCCGAAGAAGTAGATCGAGAAGAAGAGGAAAGGAACGGCAATAGCGGTGATAATGGCGGCCTCGACAGCGACCGCTCCACCTTCACCCCGACTGCGTCCCATCAACCCACCTCCGGGGTCAGGGTCCTGACATAGCTCGTTCCGGTAATTGATATTGAGGGGCCTAGTGGCGTGATGTCGTCGATCACGGCGAACTGGTAGGGCTTGGTTACGGAAACTTCGACTTCGCTGTTCCGGTCGATAGCTACGTCAACATCACAGCCAGTAAATGTGGTTCCGTCTATCTTAACGGACACAACAAAATCTGCAGGAATCTCTTCCTCGTCTTCCTCGTCTTCCTCGTCTGGATCTTTTGCCGCGTAAGCCTCCCACGCTTGATCCGTGATCGATTTGCCTTGTCCTTCCGGTGCGCAGACGTCCGTGTCGCTGCTTGAACGCACTTGAGTTGGAGCTGTGATCGCGAAGTATGCCCCTGCGCCAGCAGCGTTCCGCAACTTGATCTGCTCCCGAAATGCGAGGGCAAACTCGGCCAAGCCCACGAAGAGGACGAGTACTACGGGAAGCACGATGGCGAACTCGAGAGCTATGGCCCCACTCTCCGCCCGCTTGGGACGCAACGTCCGCATGATGCTTGACCCCCTCAAGTCTTGAGTGTAGCGATATGACGCCGAAGATCACAGGGCCGAACTGTCCTGACCAAGGCTGCAGGGGCCTCCAGATGGACAGGCGCTCACCCCTCGACGCGGCGCTTCAACCCCTTCAGAGCGGTGTCCGTGATGACCTTCTCGGCCTTGCGTCGCATCATGCCCAGCATCGGGATAGCCACATCGACGTGCAATGAGTAGCTGACCTCGGTGGTCTCCTCGTCGATGGCCTCGGTCGCGTAGACGCCATTCAGCTCCCGAACCATGCGACCCGGTTTCTTCAGGTGCCAGCGCACCTCGTCGTGGTCGTCCCAGTCGTATACATAGACGTGCTCGTCCTTGATGCCGGCCTGGTCCATGACGAAACGGGCTTCGGCGACACGAAGGTGCTCGTCGTCGAACACCGACAGCACCTCGACCTCGCTCACCCCAGGCGTCCACTCCGGGTACACCCCCACGTCGGCGATCACGTCCATGACCTGCTTGGGCGTGCCCTTGATGACGATGCTCGACGTTGTGCTCTCAGCCACGTCCGGAGTCTACGTCCGACTGCCCCGCTGCTCGGCTGAGTCCTTGAAGGCGAACATGCGCGCGTTGAGCAGGTCGACGTAGCGACGCGCGACCGCCTTGCTCAGCGTCGGCTCCCCGCGCACGAACCAGTGGACGAGCGTGCCCGCAGCCATCGGCTCGAGCCAGACCTCCATCGAGCCCTCGACCTCCCCGGTGATGCTCCACCGCGTGCCCTTCTCGGCCCGGTCCATGAACACCTCGAAGCGCAGGGCGGGAAACCACTCGTCCAGCAGCGACGGCGCGGTGAGCATCGGGGCCAGCACATCGGGTGCCACGGCGACGTAGGTCTCGTCGGCGATGTCGACCGTGGGCACGAGAACTCCAACGTCTATGGGCATCTTGCTGTCGCCCGACCGTAGTGCAACGCCCGTGGCCTCTGTAGTTTTCGGGCATGGACGAGTTCGAGGTGCCGGCCCAGATCGACCTTCCCGTCGAGGGGAACCTCGCCGAGATCCCGATGATGAACGCGGTCGAGGCGCCAGACTCCGTCGTCTACTCCCGCCGCGAGCCGGGCAGCAGCCAGTGGAAGGACGTCACGGCCGCCGCGTTCTGGGCGGAGGTGTTCGCCGTCGCCAAGGGCATCATCGCCGCCGGAGTGCAGGTCGGTGACCGCATCGCCCTGATGAGCCGCACCCGCTACGAGTGGACGGTGCTCGACTTCGCGATCTGGACGGCCGGTGGGGTCGTCGTCCCGGTGTACGAGACGTCGTCGGCGGAGCAGGTGCAGTGGATCCTGCAGGACTCAGAGGCCGTCGCCATCTTCGTGGAGACAGTTCCGCACGCGATGACCGTCCGCCAGGTGATCGACACCGCCCCGGACTGCCGCCACATCTGGGTGATCGACGACGGCGCGGTGGACGACCTGAGCCGCAGCGGCGGCGAGGTGACCGACGGCGACGTCGAGGAGCGCCGCAGCGCGGTCGGTCCCGACTCGCTGGCCTCGATCATCTACACCTCGGGCACCACCGGACGTCCCAAGGGCTGCGAACTCACCCACGGCAACTTCATGTTCGTCACTCAGACCTCGATCGCCACGCTGTCGGAGCTGTTCGACGAGGACGCCTCCACCTTGCTGTTCCTGCCGTTGGCCCACGTGTTCGGCCGTATCGTCGAACTGGCCGCCGCCGGTGCGCGGCTGCGCCTTGGCCACGTCCCCGACGCGACCACGCTGGTCGATGACCTGGGCTCGTTCAAGCCCACGTTCCTGTTCGCGGTGCCGCGCGTGTTCGAGAAGGTCTACAACTCCGCCAGCCAGAAGGCACACGCCGGCGGCCGCGGGATGATCTTCGATCGCGCCGCCCAGATCGCCATCGACTACAGCCGTGCCCTGGACACCGATGGTCCCGGCCTGCTGCACAAGCTCCAGTACCAGCTCTTCGACCGCCTGGTCTACGGCAAGCTGCGCGCCGCCCTCGGCGGGCACGCCGAGTACGCGGTGTCCGGCGGAGCCGCCCTCGGTGAACGCCTCGGCCACTTCTACCGAGGAATCGGGCTGGTGGTGCTCGAGGGCTACGGACTCACCGAGACGTCGGCGCCGTCCACGGCCAACACCCCGGACGCTGTGAAGATCGGCACGGTGGGACGCCCCATCCAGGGCACCGCGGTCAAGATCGCCGAGGACGGCGAGGTGCTGCTCAAGGGCCCGCACATCTTCCGCGGCTACCGGCACAACGCCGACGCCACGGCCGAGGTGATCGACCCGGAAGGCTGGTTCCACTCCGGCGACCTCGGCGAGCTGGACGAGGAGGGCTTTCTGCGCATCACCGGCCGCAAGAAGGACATCCTGGTCACGGCCGGCGGCAAGAACGTGGCACCGGCCGTGCTCGAGGACCGTATCCGCGCCCACCACCTGGTCAGCCAGTGCATGGTGGTCGGCGACGGGCGTCCCTACATCGCCGCGCTGATCACGCTCGACGAGGAGGCGTTGCCGGCCTGGGCCGAGCAGCACGGCAAGCAAGCCGTTGGCCCGATGGACCTGGCGGAGGACGCCGTGCTGCGGGCCGAGCTGCAGGCGGTCGTCGACGAGGCGAACAAGGCCGTGTCGCGGGCGGAGTCGATCCGGCGATTCATGATCATCGGCGAGGACTGGACGGAGGACACCGGCCATCTCACCCCGTCGATGAAGCTCAAGCGGGTCGCAGTCATGAAGGACCACGCCGTGGAGATCGAACAGCTCTACGCCTGACGCGTTGTCGTCTGACGCGGCTCGGGGCACACGTGAGGGGGGACACTGACGGGATGCTGCCTGTCGAGGTCAAAGAGCTCGTCGTCGAGTTCGGGCAGGTGCGCGCGGTCCACGGCGTCGACCTGAGCGTCACCGCCGGATCGGCCGTCGCTCTCGTCGGGCGCAACGGAGCAGGCAAGTCCACGACCATGCGCGCCCTGGCCGGCACCGTGCCGCCGACCGGGGGCAGCATCCGCATCGCGGGGGTGGACGTCGCCGCCGACCCGGTCGACGCGAAGAAGCATCTCGGCTACTGCCCGGACGTCGGTGGACTCATCCCACGAGCGACCGCCTGGGAGCACCTACAGCTGTCGGCATCGATCCGGCGGATGCCCTCAGGCTGGCAGGACCGAGCAACAGCACTGCTGGAGCGCTTCGACCTCGGCGATGCCGCCGACCGCATCACGGCGGGCTTCTCGCACGGCATGGGGAGGCGGCTGTCGGTCATCCTGGCGGCGTTCCACGACCCGCAGGTGCTGCTGCTCGACGAACCCTTCGACGGCGTCGACCCGCTTGGCGTCGACGCCACGCTCGAACTGATCAGCGAGGCTCGGCTGCGGGGCTCGGCGGTTCTCGTGTCGACGCACCTGCTTGCCCTGGCCGTGCAGTCCTGCGACGAGGCCGTGGTGCTGCGCGGTGGCCGGGTGGTCTCCTCCGCGCCCACCGACGACCTGGCCGGTGACGCGGGCGCGCTGCGGTACAAGCACCTGCTCGGCACCGGGCACGCGGAGGGACCGGCGCCCCCGTGACCGCCGTGCACCAGGTGCGGGTCTTGCTCGCGCTGCGCTGGAAGATGCTGCGCAGCGTCAAGGCCCGGCTGGCCGTCGTGGCGGGGATGGGCGTGGCGGCAGGCCTGATCCTCGGAGTCGCGACGGTTGCCGGGTCTCTCTCGCGGGAGTTCGAGCAAGGCGCCACCGTGCTGCTGCCGGCACTGCTGGCGACCTTCATCGTCCTGGCAGTCGTCGGCGGGCTCGCGGCAGGTGGCGGCACCGAGATCATCCCCGCCGGACAACTGATCACCTACCCCATCTCACCCCGAGCCATCTACCTCGGCTCGGTCGCCCTGGCGCCGCTCAACTTCGCCTGGGCCGCGCAGATCGTCGTGCTCGTCGGGATGGTCGTGTACCTGGCCACGCCCCGGTCGGCGGCGCCGTTGGGAGTGCTGCTGCTGCTGACCTTCGCCGGGACGTCCACCGCGTTGGGGCTGGCCGTGTCGTGGTTCATCGTCGGCATCCGGCAGAACCAGGTCGGTCGATGGGTCACCACGTCGCTGGGGCTGCTGACCGTCGCTGTGGCCATCCTTGCGGCGCTGACCGGGGTGCTGCGCGCCCTGATCGAGAACCCGCTGCTGATCAACCTGGCGCAGTCACTCACCCGGCCGCTGTCGGCGACAGCGCTTGGCTGGTTCGCCGCCCTGGCCCTGCTGAGCGTCACCGCCGCGACGCTCGGTTCCCAGGCCTGCAATTGGAGCCTGCGCCGGCGGGACGTTCCAACCGGTACTCAGGACTCCCGCCGCCACCTGCGCAGGAACCCGAAGTCGTCGGCGTGGCGGGAGACCGTGGCCGTCGACCGCGGCTCGGTGTGGCGCTCGCGACCGATCCGCCGGGGCCTGGTGCTGATGGGTCTGGCACCCGGGGTGGCGGCTGCGGTCAGCGCGGTTGGGTGGGAAGACCTGGTCGTCCTGCCGCCGCTCGTCGCGGCCGGCGCAGCGCTGCTGTTTGCGATCAACGTGCTGAGCCTGGACGGTCCGGGCGCACTCTGGCTGGAGAGCACTCCTCGTTCCCCCGCCCTGGCACTGGCATCGAAGGCGTGGGTATCCGGCGAGGTCGTGCTGTTCACCGTCGCGTGCTCGATGCTCGTGATCACCGTTGCTCTCGGGCCACCACAGCAGCCGCGACTGGCGCTCACCCTCGCGCTGTCAATGGCCGTCGGCGTCGTCTGGGCGGTGGCGCTGGCCCTGCGGCGCTCGGTGCGCACGCCCAACAAGGCCGACCTGCAATCGGCGCGCGACACTCCCGGGCCCCCGGCGGCCATGCTGGCCCACGCCGTGCGACTCACGACCTTCGCGATCGTTCCGGGGGTCGGCTTCACGTTACTGCTGGTGGCAGGCCCCTGGTGGTTGTTGTTGGTGTTCGCGGCGGGGATGCTCGGCTTGGCTGCCCTGCATGTCCGCCATACCTGGCAGGACTGGTCGAGGCCGGCGTGGCGGGCCCTAGTGGTGACCAGAGTGGCTCGTGGCTGAGCAGCGATCCATACCCACCAAAGGGCTGATGGATCGCCAGCCGCAGTGATCTACTGTCACCCGCGGGAGTGGCGGTCGCCGCTCCGGGGGGCTCGGGACGACGGAGACATCATCGATGACCCGAAGAGTTGTGTTGCTGCTTCTTGCGATCCTGATCGCTGCCGGCGGCGCCTTCGCGGTGTGGCTGTACGTGCAGAACCTCCAGCAGGAGGACGGAGAGACTGGCGAGCAGGTCCAGGTGCTGGTCGCCACCCAGACCATCCCGTTCGGCCAGACCGCCGGGCAGGCCGAGGCTGCTGGGTCTTTGGAACTGGACACCGTCGCGGCGGCCAACGCCGTGCCGGGTGCGCTGTCCAGCATCGAGCCGATCCGGGATCTGACGGCGCTGGCGCCGATCTACGAGGGTGAGCAGATCATCGAGCAGAAGTTCGGGACTCCCGGCTCGACGGCTCAGCTGCCGATCCCCGAGGGGCTGCTGGCGTTGAGCATCCAACTCTCCGACCCAGCGCGTGTCGCCGGTTTCGTGGGCCCGGGCTCCGAGGTCGCGATCTTCGTGACGGCGACAGGACCGACCGAGGCCGATGCGCCCGAGGGTGCCGGGACCGACCTGTTCACCACCGTCCTCATTCCACGTATCGAAGTCATCGGTGCGGGGCAGACGACAGTCGTGAGCCGCACGACAACTGGGGAAGGCGGCGAACAGACCACCGAGCAGATCCCGCTGGCCATCCTCACGCTGGCCGCCGACCAGCAGCAGGCGCAGGAGATCATCCAGGCGCAGTCCCAGGGCGAGCTCTACTTCGGCCTGCTGACCGACACGTCGGAAACCGGAGTCGGCGACATCACTCGATTGCAGGATCTGGTTACCGAATGACGATCGTCGCAGACCCGGATCCGTCCCGGATCTCGGAGCTACGAGCAGCGGTCGGCGCCCAGGCGCTTACGGTGTCCAGCCTGGACGCCGTGCGCGACGCCCTGGAGTCGTCCAGCGAGCAGGACGTCGTGGTCCTCGGGCCGATGATCGACATCGGCGGCAGCCTGCGGCTCGCCGCTGACTACCGGGTCACCCGGCCCACGCTGAGCGTCATCCTCGTGCGGACGCGCATCGAGACGTCGGTACTGGCCGACGCGATGCGTCATGGTGTTCGCGAGGTGGTCGAGGAGCGTGACCTGCCCGGGCTCAACCAGGCCGTCGAGCGCGCCCATCGGCTCGCCGGTGAGTTGCGCATGGTCGGCGAGACCGGGTCGCTGGGAGAGGGACGCAAGCGAGGACAGGTCGTCACCGTGTTCTCGGCCAAAGGCGGGTGCGGCAAGACGACCGTGGCCACCAATCTGGCTGCGCTGCTTGCCACCGAACGTCACGAGTCGGTCTGCCTGGTCGACCTCGATCTGGCCTTCGGCGACGTCGGCATCGCGCTGCAGCTCGTGCCGGCGCGCACCGTGTCCGACGCCGTCGCCATGGGCGCGACGCTGGATTCCGAGGGCCTTGAGGCCCTGCTGACGCCGCACTCCTCGGGACTGCAGGTGCTCGCCGCCCCCATCGGTCCGGATTCGAAGGACTCGGTCAAGCCCGATCTGGTCTTCCGCATCATCGACCTGCTGGCGTTGTCGTTCGACGTGGTGATCGTCGACACTCCCCCGGCCTTCGACGACACGACGCTGGCGGCCTTCGACCGCACCGACGACCTGCTCGTGCTGACCACGCCCGACATCCCGGCCGTGAAGAACCTGCGCCTGGCTCTGGAGACGCTGAAGCTCATCAACTTCCCTGCCGAGCACGTCAGGGTCGTCCTCAACCGCGCCGACGCCAAGGTCGGACTGACGGCCGGTGACATCGAGAAGTCGGTCAAGAACCCGATCTCGGCGAAGATCCCCTCCTCGCGCGACGTGCCGACAGCGGTCAACCGTGGCCAGGCGATCGTCACCGAGAGCCCCAAGCACCCGGTCTCGCAGGCCATCCGTGCGCTGGCCGACTCCGTCCTGCCGAATCCGCAGGCCGCTAGCCGCGAGCCCGCAGCGTCCGCTCGCTCGTCTCACCGCAAGCGTGGTCGTTTCGCCCGAAAGGGGATTGACAGATGAGCCTTTCCGACCGCCTGGCCCAGGCCCGGCTCGACCGAGGCACACCCACCACCGCCGCGCAGTCACCCACCACCCGTCCCGGTGCGAAGGGGCGCAAGACGACCGTCGACCCGTTCGCCGAGCTCAAGCGCAAGGTGCACGCCCAGCTGCTCGACACCCTGGGGCCGAAGCTCTACGACTCGCGGATGACGGAGTCCGAGCTCGAGCAACGGGTGCGCCAGTCGCTGCACGAGGTGCTGTCGCTGGAGGAGACTCCGCTCACCACGGCCGACCGTGCCCGGGTCAGCCAAGAGATCGCCGACGACATCCTCGGGTACGGGCCGCTGGAACCGTACCTGCGCGACTCCGACATCACCGAGGTGATGGTCAACACCTACGACACCATCTACGTCGAGCGCAATGGTCTGCTGTACCGCACGGAGGCGCGGTTCACCGACGAGTCGCACCTGCGCCGGACCATCGACAAGATCGTCGGCCGGATCGGACGACGGGTCGACGAGTCCAGCCCCATGGTGGACGCCCGGCTGCCCGACGGCAGCCGCGTCAACGCGATCATCCCGCCGCTGGCCGTCGACGGGTCGTACCTGACGATCCGCAAGTTCGCCACCGACCCGTACATGGTCGACGACCTCATCGGCTTCGGCACCCTGACCAAGACGGTCGCCGACTTCTTGCAGAAGTGCGTGCAGGGCAGCCTCAACATCCTCGTCTCCGGGGGGACCGGAGCCGGCAAGACGACCACGCTCAACGTTCTGTCGTCCTTCATCCCCGAGGGCGAGCGTGTGGTGACCGTCGAGGATGCCGCCGAGCTTCAGTTGCACCAGGAGCACGTGCTGCGCCTGGAGGCGCGACCGCCGAACATCGAGGGCCGCGGCGAAGTGACCATCCGCGACCTGGTGAAGAACTCGCTGCGCATGCGTCCGGACCGCATCGTCGTCGGCGAGATCCGTGACTCGGCCGCACTCGACATGCTCCAGGCCATGAACACCGGTCACGACGGCTCGATCTGTACGGTGCACGCCAACTCGCCTCGCGACACGCTCTCGCGCGTCGAGACCATGGTGCTGATGGCCGGCATGGAACTGCCCATCAAGGCGATCCGTGAGCAGGTGTCGAGCGCGATCGACATGATCGTGCACCAGTCGCGGTTCAAGGACGGCTCGCGCCACATCACCACGATCACCGAGGTCGTCGGCATGGAGGGCGACACGATCACCCTCCAAGACATCTTCACCTTCGACTACGCCGCCGGGTACGACGAGGAGGGCCACCCCCTCGGCAGGCTCAAGAGCACCGGGCTGCGTCCGAAGTTCCTCGACAAGCTCGCCGCGTCGGGCATCCGCGTCGATCCGGGCATCTTCGCCTTCGAGCGGGTGGGCGTATGACCCATCGGCTCGTGATTGCCGCGATCGCGGCGGTGACGATGCTCGTGGGCATCGGGGGGCCAGCCTGGGGTCAGGACGCACCGGTCAGCGAGGGGCAGATCTCGTCGCTCACGTCGCAGCCGGGCGAGATCACCCTGTCGTTCACCGGTGCCAACCTGCCGGCGGGCACGAGCATCGACGCCGACTCGGTGCAGGTCACCCTCAACGACGAGACCGTCCCGGTCACCGTCGAGCCGATCACCGAGGCTGCCGAGGTACCGCAGCGCACTGTGGTGCTGACCATGGACACCAGCGGCAGCATGGCCGAGGACGGCAAGATCCAGGCCGCCCGACGCTCGGCGCTGGACTTCTTGAACCAGCTGCCCCCGGGTGTGCGGGTCGGGCTGGTGTCGTTCTCCGACACCGCCGAGGTGGAGGTGAGCCCCACACCGAACCGCCGGGTGATCCGGCAGGCGATCCGTGGGCTGACGCCCGATGGCGACACCGCCCTGTACGACGCCGTGGTGCTGGCTACCGAGACTGTCGGCCCAGACGGGATTCGCTCGGCCATCATCCTGTCCGACGGCGAGGACAACGTGAGCACGCAGGGCGTCCAGGACGCGACGCGTGCGGCATCAGCCTCGGGTGCCCAGGTGGACGCCATCGCGCTGGGCGCGGGCGCCGAGGGAGCGTTGGAGGAC
>Ga0081535_100810_pt1 | contig 15293 bp, 17 predicted proteins | sample HotLakmasection3_FD_71020 | JGI IMG/M metagenome (GOLD analysis project Ga0081535, IMG submission 71020) | Hypersaline microbial mat communities from Hot Lake, Washington, USA - Section #3 (SPADES assembly) (version 2) | ecosystem: Environmental > Aquatic > Non-marine Saline and Alkaline >... | reverse complement strand
AGTTGAAAACTGGAGTTATGTTTGCATGTCAAAACCTCACCTAACCTCTCCTTAGAAAGGAGAGGAACCAGACTGTCATTAAGCCTCTCCTTGGGAAGGAGAGGTGCCGCAGGCGGTGAGATTGGGCGAGATGTCAAGACTCCACTTCTGAACCTGGATGAGGTTTAACGATGCCCCCTCCGGTTGCCGTGACCTAGCCAATGTCGCTGAGATCCAGGGGTTTAAAGTCGTCGTCGTCATCGCTAGATCGGGCCGAGTTTTCTTCTGGCGTTGCCGAAAAGAAATCATCGGCAAACAGGTCATCTTCGAGATTAGAGCCGACGTCTTCTGAGTCATCAGCATTGGCTGGTTTGTCTGGGGGCGTCGTCGAAAAGAAATCGTCCTCACCGAATAAATCATCGGCAATCTCCGAGATTTCATCCTCGGTTGAGGCCGACTCAGCATCGATCGACAACTCGTCGTAATTCTCCTCTCCAAACAATTCGTCAACTGGTGACAGCATCGCTTCAGGAGCGGCGTTTTCCAACTCAGCCAGTTTTTCCTTATATTCGGTTTCCAGTGCCTTAAAGCGGCGATCAAACTGGACTTGTTGCGCTTCTAACTGCTCCTCTAAACGCCGGTCGAATTCGGCTTGGGCTTGCTGAGTCGCTGTCTGCACTTGGGCCTCTAGCCGCTGCTCAAAGTCTGCTTGGGCCTGTTGGGTAGCTGTCCGCACTTGCTCCTCCAGGCGTCGATCAAACTCAGCTTGGACTTCTTCTGTAGCCGTTTGCACCCGCTCTGCCAATTCACTTTCCGTATATTGCGCGGCTGGTGCACTGACAGGCATTTCCCCCGGCGGGGCAGGCGTTGCCAGGGTCACAGTGGTCTCGTCGCCTGTGCCCATGATTTGGCTGGGGGTCGGCAGATCAGGGTTGCTCAGGGTCAAAGACTGCATTGCCTCAGCCTCCGATCGCAGTTCGGCAATCTCTTGTTCGAGCTCCGCTTGGCGATCGGCAAACTCCCGTTCCAACGCTTGATACTTCTCCGCCAGTTGTCGCTCGTACTCGGCTTGAATGTCGGCCCTGGTGGTTTTTGCATACTCCGCCAGCTTTGTTTCGTAAGCTTTTTGCAGTTTTTGAGTGGCCTCTTTGAGCCGGAGTTCGTACTGCCGCTTGAGGTGCATCAATTCCGGTTGCGTCAGCGCCTGCGGGGAATCATCGGCGATCGGTTCGACGCCTCGATACTGATCGGGCGTCACCTGGCGAGACGAATTGGCAACTGACTGGGCTGCGGAAACGGTAGCTAAGGGCTGTGCTGTCGCCGCCATGCCACCCTGCTGCAACACGCGGAAACGGGTTTCGTAGATTTGCTCCATCTCAATCGTTTTTTGAGAGAGCTGGTCTTGATAGTGCTCGATGGTGTGCGCCAGCTGTGACTCATAGTCATGGCGCAACTGTTCGGTGGCATCGCGCAACCGCAATTCGTGAGACTGCTCGATCTCGGTCAGTCGGCGCTGGGTAATTTTCAGCTCCTCGGCCTGTTTACGGAGACGCCTTTGCACCAAGGCGTAGCCCACTAAAATGCCCAGGAGAAACAGGATCAGTAAGGCGATGAGGATGCCTGGAGTGAAGGAATTCATTGGGGTTCCCTTGGGATGGCTGAACAGTTACGGGGTCATCACCCTGATACGGCTAGCAGTGACTTACCGAGTTTTGACACCTATGGTAGCGAGCATTCCCGAACTCTATTCATAAATTTGCAGGCGATCGCGGATCAGCCGCAACCACCCATTTATCTACAAGAGCGCCCGCACGATGGCAGGCGATCGCCGCCCTACCGCTAGAAAACGTGGCAACCGCGCAAGACAGGCGGTTCGCAGAGCGATCGCCCCCGCCGTGAATAGTCTTGTCCAATCCGTGACGGGATCGGTCTTCTCTGAGCATCACAATTCTTAGCGATGTCTCCGGTGAGCAATGGGGGTCGCCGTTAGCCAGCGTTTAGAGAAATGGCTCTGCCCCTGTCTTAAAAGGCAACTTGTAGAATAGAAAAATCCTTTTAGTAATCTCATTTTGAGTTGATCCCTATCTTCAAACGCTTTATGAAAACCTCGTTTATGTCGTCGTCACTGCGTCAAGAGGTGTTGCAATGGCTGCGATCGGCAGTGCCCGATCAGCGCTTGCAGCATATTCTCCGGGTCGAAAAAATGGCGATCGCCCTGGCCCAGCACCACGATTTGCCAGTGGCCCTCGCACAACAAGCCGGCCTCATGCACGACCTGGCCAAATGCTTTCCCCCCGCGCAACTTTTGGCAGTGGCCGCCGCCGAAGGTTGGGAACTCGACCCCGCTGAACAACACACCCCCCATCTACTCCATGCCCCGGTGGGGGCCGTGGTGGCGAGAGATCAATTTGGCGTGACGGATGCCAGGGTGCTGGGGGCGATCGCCACCCACACCCTGGGCAGCCCCGATATGGATGCGATCGGCGCAGTTGTTTACCTGGCTGACGCCCTCGAACCCGGTCGCGGCGACACCCCCCAACTGGAGCATCTGCGAGAGCTGAGCTATGGTGATTTATGGGGGGCGGTCTATGAAACCTGTGTTTTTTCCTTACAACACCTATTAGCGAATCAACGCCTGGTTCATCCCCGCACTATCCTGACCCATAATCAGTTTTTGTCGGTTCGCCGTCGGCCATCGCCCGCCCAATCAGCAGCGTAAACCCGTCGGCCCCAAAAACCCTTTGCTTTGATGATTTCTAGCCCTTATCCAATGTTGAATTGAGGATCCTCGCCTTCATATGTCAGAATTCAAAAACGCTGTTACCCCCTTTCAGAAATCTGCTCACACATCAGCCGCGCCGCCCAGAGCGGATGACGCCACCCTCAACTTCGCGCTGGCCCTCGCCCACGCCGCCGATGAACGTAAAGGAGCGGATATTCGGATTCTGAAAGTTGAAGAAGTTTCCTTTATTGCTGACTATTTTGTGATTGTGACTGGCCTTTCGTCGGCCCAAGTCCGCGCGATCACCCGCAACATGCACGATACCGCCGTCGCTGACTTCAATCGCCAGCCTATCCGCACTGAGGGACAAGGGGAAAGTAGCTGGATTTTGCAAGACTATGGCGAAGTCATCGCCCATGTCTTTATGCCCGACGAACGCGACTATTACGGTTTGGAAGCCTTTTGGGGCCACGCCGAAGAGATTCCTTTTGAACCGGAGGTTTGAGGTTTCAAGCGGGCTATCTCTGCTTAATGTTCGAGAGTCCCAGCCAGATCGCCACAATCATTGCCCCGGCAAGCAACCCGCCATAGGATAGGGCTGCCCCTGACCAATCCGCAGGAACTTCCGGCGCGGCGGATCTAGATTAGCGGATTTGCCGGGGACTGTGTTCGGTGCAACCGTGATACATTTTTCGTCGGGCGAGGGCGATCGCTCCCGCCCAACTAGCCAACCCCGTTCTGCCGCACCCTGCCATCATTGAGATATCAGGAACTATGTACAACTTTTAAAAAGCTTTAGCAATCAGCTAATCTTCGCCAATCTATTTTCTACTGTAGAGTCGAATGAGTCATTGGCATATACAATTATCGACAATCCAACAGATGTGGTGCAAGCTCACCCCATCCTGGGCAACATAAGTTAGCTTAAGAGCAGGTAACAGGGTTACACACCTTGCGAGTGCAGGGGAAGGTTGGGTTGTCACCTGAGCCGTTACTTGATCATGTGAACCAACTTTTGGTAGTGCAGGTAACGGTTCTTCTGAGGTCAACGTCTCAAGGTAATAGGCACCCAGTGATCATGAAACGGGAAGAGGAAAACTAGCGTGCTTTATCTGGCTGAGGTTCAAAAAAAGACTGGATTCATCGGCGGCGGTAAGGCAGACTTTAAGCTTCTGGCTTGTCAACGGGGTGAAATCTGGACCAGTGTGCCTGGCGACGAGATGATCACGGCCCCTGATGATGCCAACTATAACGCTGGCGCGCTGGTGATGGTTGAGCTGAGCAACAACCGTCAGATCACTCGGCACTATGATGCTGGTCGCCCTCTGGTGGGCATTTTGCAAAACTTTTCCAACCAGAGTAAGAAATCCAAATCCCAAGAAGAAGAGATCGAGCAGTGGAAGCAATCGCTGACCTTCCAGAGTCAAGAACTGAATCGCCGTGAGCTGGAGTTAGAAACTCGTCAAGAACAAGTCGAGCAAGCAGAGGCCGACCTGGAGCAGCTAGAGGCCCAGCGTCAAGAAATCGAAGCCGCCCAACAAGAACTGGATGAACTGAAAGCGGATTTAGACCGTAAGCATCAGGAACTGCAAGGTGCCTGGGATCATCTCAATGGTGAAGTCAGACGATTTGAAGAGCGGCAAGAAGACGCCTCTCAACAGGCTGGTTTAGATGAAACCCAAATCCAGCAGCTCCAAGAGTCGCTAGAACGATTGACGAGCGCAGTGACCCCGACGGAAGGCCTGCGCGAACAGCTCAATCTCGCTTACGACCTGGTGAACCAGCAGCAAGGTTTGCTCTCGGAACGCTATCAGGCTTTGGCAGAGCAACAGCGCCACCTCGAAGACAGACGCCAGCACCTCCAGCAGGAAATTGAAACGCTCTCGGGGCACTGGCAGGGGTGGCATGAGGCCGAAAGCGGACTCAATACCCTTCAAACTGAGCTGAAAGTACAACAGCAGGTATTGGCCGACAAGCACAGCCGGGTACAGGCGTTATCCCAACAACTGCAATCCCAAAGCAACCTGTATCAAAAAGTCTACGAGCTGCTCAACACTTCAGACAAAGTACGTTTGAGTAATAAGGTCGATGTCGCGGCCCTCGACGCTCTGCCCATGGAAGAGTTGCAAAAAGTCGTCTCCGATCTGGAAAAAGACCTGGAAAAAGTTTCCCGGTTTGTCAATGACCAGGAAGAGGAACTGAAGCTTGAGCAACAGGCGATCGATGAGCTCAAACAGCGCATGGAGCAAGTGAGCGAGTTCGATCGCCTCCAGCTAGAAACCGAACTTGCTGATGAGCAAGACCGCTATCAGATGCTCAATGAGACGCTCGTGGGTCAGCGCCGCAACCTGCTAGAGCGGGAAGAAGTGCTGAGCCAACACCAAGCCGTGTTGCGGCGGCGTCAGGGCCTCGCTGCTGAGGAAACGCCGGTCAACTTGGTAGATTTGGAGCCGGTGTTGAAGCAAATTGACACGTTACGTCAGCAAACTTCAGATGAGCTGCAACAGTCGGAAGTGGAAATTAAAGAGCTGCAAGCCCAACTCGACGCGATGAGAAAAGAAGTCGAGCAAAAGGTCAATGAACTGGCAGCAGGCCGCGAAGACCTGAAGCAACAAGATCTACAACTCCGTGAAAAACAAGGGGAAGTGGGCGCGATCGAAGGGCGCGTTCAGCTCCTGTCAGAACTGCTGACCCCATGGCAAGAAAAGACCGATTGCATGCGGCAAAAATTGGATGATATGTCTGAGTCGCTATCTAAGTTCCAAGAGGCGGGCGATTACCAGCTCCAGGCGATCGCTGAGGTCAAGCAACTGGTGTCAACCCTAGCTGCCGGGGATACCTCTGAGGCCATATCTGCTTAAGGGGCTGCTCAACTACACCTAAAACCGGGCTGCCGATCTGGCGACTCCCATAACCACAGCCACAATCCTCCCCTTTGTGAGAGGATGACCTTAAGTACTGAACCCTGACATTGCTATGGTGGACCAAGTCATTTGGGTAAACGAACAGATCGATCCCTGTGGCATCGTATATTCCTGCATCGCTTGTGCCGATGAGCAACAAGCTAAAGCTTGCCACGAGTCGTTTGAGGCTAATCTTAGCGACGACCAAAAAGCCACGGGGTGGGTAGCCCAAATGCGCACCGTGTCATCTTGGGATGACGTGCCCGTTAGTGCACTCAAGCTGAGCTACTGACCTAGCCAAGCCTGCCCCAGACGAAATCCCCTCTGTGACCCCTCAACTGATAGCTGCCGCTCATACATAAGTTTTTGACTGACGGCTGCCAGTGGTGTAGCCTCCTTTTCTGGTATGCCCGGAGGGCTTTAAGTCCTCAATTCTGGGAGACTTCAAACTTCGGTCTCCCCCCAGAGTTGCGACTAAGTACACATAAGTCCTGAAACCCTTGTTGCCAGGGCTTTTCCCTCATCCCCCAACCCCTTCTCCCGCTTTGGGAGAAGGGGAGCCGGAAAGCCTTGTCTGGCCTCCCCCTCGCCCAATTTTGGGAGAGGGGGACTGAGGGGGTGAGGGCCGAGATGTGTGTACACGGTAGCCCCAGAGTTGGGGGGACTAAGGGGGGCGAATGCGCCGGTTGAGGTGACAATCGAGATGTGTATAAACCGTAGCAACTTACAGAGGGTCCGGCTGAGCGCCCCTACGCAGGATTGATGGAATTAAGCCAGAGTGATCGAATTTTGATTTAGCTTTGTGCGTCGCTTCCAGGCCGCGATCGCCGCTGCTCCAGGATGAAAAATCGGAGGGGCCTGGGCTCTGTGGCTCTTGCCTCCGCGGCGCTGTTATTGAGAGCTTGCCCGCTGGACAGTCAGAAGTTTTATCTAGATCCAGGTTTAGCTCTAAGCTGTCAAGGGTAGCGTATCAGGGCTGGGCGGGTGACAAACGTGTTTAAAACACGACTTGGAATGTTCTGAAGAAAGCATGAAACTTGGGATTTTGTCGTCCTCGAAAATTAGCATGGGCCGAATCTGGAGAAGCCTCCATGTTCCCACGGGTCAATATTCCTCAAACGCTGCAAAAGAACTTGCAACATATCGTGCAGTAGTTTGCTGCAGGGCGGGCTTTGCCCCAGTGAGTCGTGACCTGACGGGGCTGTTGTTGAGTCCGACTAAAACACTGCAAGGGATTCATGCCCAGTGGGTGTAGCCCGAGGGCGAAGGAGCTGGGCGATCGCGGCTAATAACTGCGATCGGAAGTCCACCGAGACAAACTGCTCCTTGGCATACAGGTAATCTTCGCCGGATTCATCAATGACCCGCAGACAGCCGACCGCGATCGCTTGTTCATCCGGCAGCACTCGATAAACTTTCCAAGTTTCGATGTCTCCATCCACTTCACTAGAGACACAAATCGCAAATTGGATGTTGGCATCAGATAAGTTCATCAACATCCTGTTTCATCCGCTCGATAGTCATTTTCATGGACGGAATATAGCGATCGCAGATATCAAACACCACTTCTGCATCCACATCGCCGTAATGGTGGCTGAGAATATCACGAGTCCCTTTCGCTCCTTTCCAATCCACTTCCGGGTAAGCCGCTAAGAATTCTTTGCCGCCGTACTTTTCGAGGTTTTTGATGCTTTCGCCCATCCAGATCAGCATCATGGCAATGCTGTCGAGCTTATCAATCCCCTCATCCGTGTTGATGAAATCCTTAGCAGATTGAATGCCCGTGAATCTGCGCTCAATCCGCTTGATGGCTTCTTCAATTTGCCGCAGGACTTCTCGCAACAGCGCCAAGTCAGACATAGATCGCCTCTTGGTCAATGCGCTGTTTGAGGAAGGCATTCATGTGAGGCCGATATCGAACCAAATCAACGGGAGCTTGTAGCGATTCTTGTAGATGCTCTTTGAGATGCACCATTGAAAACAGGTTGGGCGGCATTTCGACCACCACATCAATATCGCTGGTTGCGCTTGCTTCATCCCGTGCGACGGAACCGAAGATGCCTAAACGGGTTACGCCGTAGGTTTCCATCAGCAACGGTTTGAGTTGACGCAGTGTGGCTAAAAGGTCGCTGCGGTTGAGGGTGTCTGTTGTCATCTCGCGATCTTCTGTCAGGGGAGGAATCCGCTAATTTCTATCTCAAGGATAATGGGTGGATTGCGCGGCGATCGCTCAGGGAGTTGGGTGATGCCGTGGGGAGACGATCGCCCTTAGCCAAATGAAGCAAGAAGTTAGGGGGCGATCGCGGCTAACAACTGCGATCGCACCGCTTCCGGCAAGTCCACCAAGACGAACTGTTCCTTGGCATACAAATAATCTTCGCCCGATTCGTCAATGACCCGCAGACAGCCAACCGCGATCGCCTCCTCATCCGGCAGCACCCGATAAACCTTCCAGATTTCAATGTCTCCATCCGCTTCACCAGAGACACAAATCGCAAATTGAACGTTGGCATCAGCTGAGTTCATCGACCCTAATCCAAAACGCGCTTAACTTTCATTTTACGCCGACCAATTCCGTGGGCTTCATACCAGTGAATTTCAGCCCGACGGACTTCTCCATTGGGAAACCGAACGAGGCTAACACCCTTGAGCTTTCGCCATCGCCGCCCACCAAAGGTATCTTTAAGACGCTGTAACTCTCGGATCGATAAATTGACCGCAATCACTTCGATATTGGTCAAGTCGCCGATGAGTTCAAATTGGCTACTCATTTTGCAGGTCGGTGGTATTGATGAGGCGACGATTTTATCTGTAAAAACCTATTGCTGATCTGGAAGGACGGAATACAACCTATCAAAATTTTCCCTTACCAGTTCTGGATGATCATCATGTTGCCTGAGTTTATTGACGTAGGCTTCAAAGTCTCTTTTGACATCCGCCAAAAGGAATTTGGGACTTATCTTTATTTTCATCCTTTTTCCCGAACCCTCGATCTTCAGAGCTTCGCCATATTCATAGCTAAGAATCACACTACCTTTTGTCATGCCATTATGGAATAAGCCACATCTAGATTGCTCATAAAATTTCTCTATTTGATTCTTTTCAAATCTTCCGGGATATATCCTCTTCACTGAATCAACAAAACATTCCTTGCTTCTACGATTACTTTCTACTCCAGTCTTGTACTGCTCTACGCCCTCAAAATATGCCATGCATATCATGACAATTACGAAAGCATTATTCATTGTGGATGATTGCTCATCGCTTTCAAGTAATCGTAATGCTGGGTCTAAAAACCAGCCTTTGACTTCTCTTTCGTATATTGCAATTTTGTCATTTAGCGTTCTTGGATCTAAAGATCTACCGCTGTCAGAATCTTCGACAACTGGTTCTCCATTTTCATACTGGCCTAACATTCCCGGTGCCACATAAATTGGACCTTCGGGTAAAATTTGCTTTGACATGAGTTTCTATAGCCTCAAAAGTAAAGTTCTCTTCGGTAGAGCCGACTCCTTCATTGCGTTTCTCCAAATCACTTAAACCGCTGCAACCGACTGGGCTGGTTTAACTAATTTGCCGTAATGCTCGCAAAAGAAACGGACGCACTCAGGGGCGAGGTCGATCGCGCTCCCATCGTATTCTCCCGTTTCAGGATTCGGCCAGACTAGAGCATAATCGCCTTTGATAAACTGAAATCGCTCCTCATCTTGCAAGGGTAATAGTGCTGGGCCAGGGTCTTCCTCAAACAGCAGCGGGTAAAAATCCAGGTCGTAGATGGTGACATCCAGTGTTTCTTCAAACCAAAGTCGGAGACGATATTCTCCTAGATACTCTGCTTTTAACAAGCCTTTTTCCTCGTGGTTTTGCCAGTAGATTGCATCTGCGGCTAGAGTGCGCCAAGCTTCCCATCTCATGATGATTACCCCACAATTTCAATCGGCTCATTGTTCATAGATCGACGTCATTGTTCTAACAGCGCCTCTTCATGGGCTTCTACCCATGCCTCGATCAAGCGCTTCAGTTTTGGTGGCAGTTGTTTCCCTGGTCGCATCCACTGCCGAGACTTGATCTCGATGCGGTAGCTCCTGTAGTCATTTTGGTACTTCACGTGGACATGGGGTGGCGTATGGTCGTTGTAGTTCATCAATACGACCAGCAAACCTTTCTGAAACGGATGCGATACGGGTGGCATCAGACAACAGGATATCTATGCGTCTCTATCATCCTTTTTCAGCTGCATTCTGATCCAGTCACGTAATTTTAGTTCAGCTGCCACTTCGTCTTGCTGGCCGGTGGCGAGGAATTGGTAGAGTTCATCTTTGGAAATGATGGGGAAAGTAGGGGGGCGATCGCGCTCCGCATATGCCCCACTTTCTAACTGGTAAATGCGCCAAACTTTACCGTTAAATCGCCAAAATTCGCGGACACCCATTGCCGCATAAAGGGCGTTTTTGTCGATATCGGTGTGGTTAATATCAACCTCGACTACTAAATCAGGGGGCGGATCAATTTCTAAATTGATGGGGCGTCCGGCGACTTGGGCTTGGTTTTGGATGTAGTAGCCATTGTCCGGTTCAGCGCCCCGCTCTAAGTCTTCGCGATCGAGTGTGGTTGAGCCAAGGGTCTTGATTTTCAGGCCCAGTTCCACGACCAAAATGACGATGAAGCGCTCGATCAAGCGGGCGTAAAACTCATGCAGTTCTGAGGGCATCGTGATTTCGAGGGTGCCGCGATCGTAGGTAAGCCGTGCCCGTGTGCGTTCGCTGAGGAGGGCTTTGATCTGCTGATAGGCAACCCAATCCATTCCCTGAAAAGCGACTCGGTTTTCTCCAGGGGCGATTGGCAGGGTTTCAGCAGCGGCGGGGGTTGCCATACGGCTTCTCAATGCGAAGTTTTAAGCCTTACAGACTTACCCATAAATCTAGCAAATTGATTCAAGAGAGAACCCCGACTTCTCGAAGAAGCCGGGGTTCTGGGGGCGATCGCTAGGGCAACTCAGTCGTGCCCATGAGGAAGCGATCGCACTCGCGCGCCACTCCCCTGCCCTCGTTGAACGCCCACACCACCAGGCTTTGTCCGCGACGGCAGTCGCCCGCGGCAAACACACCAGGATCTCGGAAAATATGGATTCGAGCATCAGTTGTGTTCCACAAATTAAGGCTGGGAGCTTTCTTCAGCTTGTTGCTGGTGATATGCAAACTCTAGAGCCTCATCAAGGTCGATTCGCAGTTGAGTAGAAATTCCATCTAAAACGGATATGATGAACTCCACCTTTTCCTTAAATGAAGCAAAATCAAATGTAAAGCCCTTAGGTAAAGACGCTGTATTCTCCTTTCTACTGTATGGATATCTAAAGGTAGATGACCATGAATCTAGTGCCTGAAACTCTTCGATAGCAACTCGAAAATCTTGATATCCTTGAAAAGGAGTACAATCTTCAAAACTCCAATTCCCGCTCATTTTCTCAGTGACTCGCTTGACTGTCTCAAGAAGTGATGGGAGATGATGTCCATTTCGACCTCTTCCAAATAGTTTTTCCTTTAGCTCTTCTTCAGTTAATTCCTTGCCATCGAATAACAGTTTTTCGTTTAGAACTTGAAAAAATTTATATCCCTTTAGACAAATTGCTTTTAGATATAACTCAATGGCGTGCCGATAGAGAAAAACTATCGGGCATGGATCAATGTCATGAAAACTAGGATGGCTTAGAAGATCTTCAGCTAATTTATTAGCTGCCGCTTGATACCTTCCAGCATAGATATCAAATTCATCCAGCGGATCATCCCGCCAGTTAATAGTCACGTTATGGTTACTAGAATCATCAACATCAAATAATAAGCTTGAAGAAGTCTGAGTCATTTCGTTTGTTGAATTAACTATTAGAACCTTTGAAGTAGGCATTCGTAACTCAGCCCTAGAAAAGAACTCATCATCTAGGGGCGGAATATCAGACGTGTCAATGTCCTCATCCGTCATCGCATCGATTTTAGACCAGTCGGTTTTTGAGGAATTGTTCATAGCGCCTCCGTTCATGGGAAAGAGCTTTTCTTAACGAGATGATGCGAATGGTACTTTCCTCAGGCTCAGTGTAGATCACCACGATAACGCGACCATCCAACATGCCGATGCCAATCCATCGCTCTTCTCCATAATCGCGTTCATCTAGGGCAGACAACAATGGCAAGTCAAAGATTCGAGATGCATCTGCAAAGTCAAAGCCATGCTTGCCAATGTTGAGCTGATTTTTACGTTCATCCCACTCGAACTTCATGGGTTGAGGTAGTTGTCAGAGTTCGAGTTAAGGCAACTCAGTCGTGCCCATGAGGTAGCGATCGCATTCTCGCGCCACTCCCCTACCCTCGTTGAATGCCCAGACCACCAGGCTTTGCCCACGACGGCAATCGCCCGCCGCAAACACACCAGGAATGGAGGTGGTGTACTGCTCATGCTCGGCTTTGATGTTGCTGCGGCCATCTTGCTCCAGGCCGAGGGCATCGATGAGGGGCTGTTCAGGCCCGAGGAAGCCCATCGCCAGCAGCACCAGTTGAGCGGGCAGCCGCTGCTCCGTACCGGGAACGTGTTGGGGGATGAAGCGCCCTTGCTCATCCTTTGTCCATTCCACCTGAACGGTGTGGACAGCGGTGACTTGGCCGTGCTCGTCGCCCTCGAACTTCGTGGCGGTGGTGGTATAAGTGCGGGGATCTTGGCCGAACATGGCGGCGGCTTCTTCTTGACCGTAGTCCAGGCGGTAGATCTTGGGCCACTCCGGCCAGGGGTTGCTGGGGGCACGGGTTTCGGGAGGCTGGGGCATGATTTCCAGTTGGGTGACGCTGGTGCAGCCGTGGCGGATGGAGGTGCCCACGCAGTCGGTGCCCGTGTCGCCGCCGCCGATGATCACGACATCCTTGCCCGCAGCGGTGATGTAATCCATGCCGGGGGTGCCGTTCAGCACCGCCTGGGTATTCGCGGTCAGAAAGTCCATGGCGAAGTGGATGCCCTTGAGGTCGCGCCCTTCGATGGGCAGGTCGCGGGGACGGGTAGAGCCGGTGCAGAGAATCACCGCGTCAAAGTCGTTGACCAGCGTTGCGGTGGGGAGATCTTTGCCAACTTCGGTGTTGCAGACGAAGGTGACGCCCTCGGCTTCCAGCACCTCCAGGCGGCGCATGACCACCTTTTCCTTGTCCAGCTTCATGTTGGGGATGCCGTACATGAGCAGACCACCGGGGCGATCGCTGCGCTCATACACCGTCACCCAATGTCCGGCAGAGTTGAGCTGAGCCGCAGCAGACAGGCCAGCGGGACCGGAACCGACGATCGCGACCTTCTTCCCTGTCCGCTTGCTGGGTGGGGTGGGCGTAATCCAGCCTGCTTCCCAACCCTTTTCAGCGATGGAATATTCGATGTTTTTGATGGTGACAGGCGGCTCGATGATGCCCAGCACGCAAGCGCCTTCGCAGGGCGCAGGGCAGACCCGGCCCGTGAATTCGGGGAAATTGTTGGTTTTGTGGAGGCGATCGAGGGCATCCTGCCAGCGGCCCCGGTAGATCAGGTCGTTCCACTCGGGGATCAGGTTGTTGATGGGGCAACCGCTGGCGGCGCGGTTGATTTCCATACCCGTGTGGCAGAAGGGGGTGCCGCAGTCCATGCAGCGCGCGCCCTGGGTCTGCAAATTTTCCTCGGGCATGTGCAGGTGAAATTCATCCCAGTTGCGGATGCGATCGCTCGGGGCAACTTCGGTCGCCACCTCGCGCAGAAATTCCATAAAGCCAGTTGGTTTTCCCATGATGTTGAAAGTGGTTAAGGATTAACGGTGAAAGGTTTAAGGGAGAGGTGGGCACAAGTTTTAAAGACCCATCAATGATTTTTGGAGACGAGGATTAAATCCATTGATTTTGATCACTGCTACGGAACATCTAACCAGGTGCATTGCTGTAGTTTTTTTTTCAAGTATTTCGAGTTCGGCCTCAAATTTGACGTATCAGGAACACGCATCTTCCGATTCTGAAGATGCCGATACTCAGTGTTCTGCAAATCAGGGTGTAAGAGAATACTCAAGTTTCCAGGATGAATCGCTAACAGGTTGAGATCGAAAAGGGTATGAATGTCAGCCCGTAACAATAGACCATTGGATGGATCGTTATCTTCTGTTTCTGCATATGGAATAATATGGGCTGCTTCTAAAGCTTCACCTGCATCAAATCCAGTGATAGCGCACTTATAGCCGTAAGCATCTAGTAAGATCTGGCGGAACCTTGATTGCCCCTGCCGTCGGGCAATTTCGACTAACACCCGCTTTCTAGCTTCATTATTATCAGGAGTTGCCGAAGAATCCTCTTGCTCTAATTCATCTCTTATGATCTTCAACTCTTGTTGAAGAGATGGGGCAGGCACTAACGGCAGTGGAAACGATTCTGATTCTGTCTCCTCAAGCTTTGACTCTGTTTTCTTAAGCTCTGATTCGGCTCTTTCAAGAAGGGACTTACAAATTGAAACTTGGCTTAGCGCTTTTTGGTAATCTGGATCTATGTCTAGAGCTTCATAGAAGTGATATAAGGCAGTCTCATAATCCTTTTCACTTCTAGCTTTTATTCCTCTTTCCAGAAAGACATCAACTAATCTGCGACCTTTGCCTTTGCCCTGTAAAACTAAGCAATGAGACTCCCATTGTGAGGCTAGGGCTTTAACAGCAGCAGAATTATCAGGCGCAAATCGCTTGCCACCACCAGCAAAGTAGAAATTGACATCCTTAAAAATCGGTTGAAGTTTAAGTTTTTTTTGCTCCAAGGGAGAATCAAAGTCAACAACAGAATCTAGTGCTAGATAGACCCAATAATTACGTCCATCTGTGTCATTGTAAGCAGCGCTTAGATCTGAAAACTCCGAAGACCTTCTGAGTTGTAGCTCCTCTGGGGCTGGAACAACTCTGCCTGATGCAAAGAATCCTCTTGGTTCCTCGGTAGTTTTCACCATATAAGCTCTGTCACCGACTTGAATACTTTTGTTATTAGCACATCTCCACTCAGTAAAAAAATATTCTTCTTGTGAAATCTTAGACTTAATGATTTCAGAAAGCTTCTTATTCGCGATAACCTCGCCAGTTTCTAGCTGATATTCGGAATCAGGATCACAGAGAAAGATATAAGTCTCTACTGCATGAGACATTTTTACAGCCATTGGTTAAACCCTTAGAAAAGGAGAAAGGTGTATTATTCGGAGAATGCACCAGACTAGATTTAGATTTATTTTTTTGCACGTCTATCAAAAGCTAATTTCCAGGGTTAAGCCTTGAGATTGGGCGTATTCACTCATGGAATTCATGACTTCTTCGAGCGATCGCTCCGGCTTGGTCAAATCCCCCAACTGCAGACTCAGCAGCGCTTCTATCTTGCGCCGTTCCTCTTCAGAGATCGCTTCAAGTCGTTTTGCCACCTCCTCACTCACTCGTATCTGGATAGTTTTCATATTCATGGCTACTTTGCTATGAGGCAATGACTCTGGTTTGAGCTTTTGATAGAGACTTCGGCTTCACGACAATTTCCACATCGCGCCCCAGGGCATTTAAGAAGCGAAACAGCCGTGATGTTGAGAAACCGGATAGTTTTCCGTTGATCAATGCAGACACTTTGGGTTGATCAATTCCCAACAGCTCTGCTGCTTCAGATTGGGTCATATTTAGGCTAGTCACAATA
>Ga0081535_100807_pt1 | contig 15343 bp, 12 predicted proteins | sample HotLakmasection3_FD_71020 | JGI IMG/M metagenome (GOLD analysis project Ga0081535, IMG submission 71020) | Hypersaline microbial mat communities from Hot Lake, Washington, USA - Section #3 (SPADES assembly) (version 2) | ecosystem: Environmental > Aquatic > Non-marine Saline and Alkaline >... | reverse complement strand
AATTGAGTCTGTTTTAGCGGCACGCGAGCAGACTGAGCCAGAGACAGATCTGAGCGTAGATATCATTGCACGTCTCAAAGAGAAAGTTCAGGTGGGCATGGAGAGATCGGATCAGAGTTAACGCCAGCGAGATAACAAGTCGTTGGAGCGGCGAACAAAGTTTTCTCGCTCCGTTCAAATTGATGGGCCGCCGCTCAACTTGGTCGTTATGCCGCAAGTTCTCGGTAAAATCCTTGGCCATCAATTTTTAGTGTTGAGTTACCCTAAATCCATTTAAACTCGAGGATGATTGATGGAAGTCTTTCAAGCTAGCTCTGAGCATCTTGAGGAAGTATCAAAACTGTTTGACGAATATCGGGTGTTTTACAAGTCATCTCCAGACTATGAAGCTGCTAGAGAGTTTCTCAAAGAGCGGCTTGAAAATGGGGATTCAACTATATTTACAGCAAGCGTAGATGGGCGCATAGTTGGATTTACTCAGCTTTATCCTAGTTTCTCCTCAGTGTCGATGAAGCGTGTTTGGATCTTAAATGATCTATTCGTAAATGAAAGCTACCGAGGCAAGGGTGTTGCCAAGTCATTAATGAGCGCAGCAGAAAATTTTGCACGGAAAACAGAATGCGCCCGAATAGTCTTGGCGACGCAGATTTCTAACGTTGCAGCGCAGTCGCTCTATGAATCTCGTGGATATGCCAAAGATAAAGAGTTCTACCACTACGCATTGCGCTTATAGCATCGGCATAACAATCCGCCTGCACACCGACCGTATCAATTTTGCTGGTTGAGTGTGGAAGGTTACTAGTGGCGGGTGATGCGGAACGTTATGCAGACCGCTCCCCAATAAGGTTACGTGCTGTTAGGGTATGGATGTTCTAGGTCACGCTACGAATATTCCCTAACACTTTCGGTAAATCACTGGGTCAGCTCCGCCGATGCCTTCTGCCTCTGCGGTTGAGGCGTCTGCGATTGCTGCGGTTGGGCCATTGCCGCCAGCGTTTGTTTCCCTACTGCAATGTCCTGCTGCATCTGCTGGCGATCGCTCTGACTAATCACAAGCGACGGATGGCGATAGTCCAGGGGCGGTTTCTCGCTGCTGCCCGTTTCCTGGGTGTAGAGAGCATTGAGCTGTTTGCCTTTCGTCATGATTTCAGCGGTCAGCGGTTCGTTGCCGCTAGCGATCGCGACCGCACACCACTGCCGGAGTTCTTCACGGGAGGGCAAGTAAATTTCACCGGAACGATCGGGGAAGGGCGTAATTTGTCCGTCCTGGTAATCGCCCAACGGTTCCATCTTCAAGCCCCAAGCGTTCTTTCCCTGAAACGATTGCAGCACTTTGGAGCTGTGCTTTTCCTGCGCTGCCCACTGCTGCTGATAGGTGGGGTCGTTCATCATGGCCGGAGTAATCTGATATTGCTCGCCGACTTGAAAGGCTACCTGTTGGTTGCCAGAGTAAGCGATCGCGATATCACCCTCCTCAAACCCATAGGCTTTGTAGGGTTCATAGTTGCGGGTGGTGTGAGTGCGTCCGTACCCGCGCATGGCATCAAGGCAGGTATCGACGGGTAAGGGGTTCTTCTCCCCGTGCATCATCAGCGGAAAGGCCATTTTGACGGGTTTGCCGACTGGCGTAACGCTCTCGTCGGCAACGCTTGGCTGAGTAGGTTCGGTTTGCTTCAGTTCGGTGGGTCTGCCCTGAGCAAAGCTGGTGGCGATCGCGTCTGCCTGTTCATTAGAGGGAAATGGCGGATAAGTGCCCTGCGGCTCTGCGGCCATCGGCATCGCCTCGGTGCTGCGGTCCTGGGTCAAATAATTGATACTCTCCGGGGCATCCATGCCGTTATCCACCAGGGCGACCTGATACGCTGTTGCTCGTTGCAGTAGTCGCGGGTCGGGTTCTCCGGTGCCCACAACCTCTTCGAGCTGGATACGGTCATGCTGTCGGCCCTGTTTCGGGGTGATTCGTGCCGTCCATTCATTTTCCTGCTGAGCCAGCTTGAGATAGCGCTTATCCACTCCGACGCTCATTATGAACTCTGGGTCAGCTTGGTCCGGTCGCAGGGGTGCATCGAGCCGCATCGCATGGGTGCCATGCTGCGTCGAGTGCAATGCCCACAGTTCTTGAGGGTGCTGCTGGCAGCGTTCCTTGAACTGCGGGAGTACCTGCTCGAAGGGGCGGTCAATGTCGAGCACCATCAGGTCAGGAAATTGGGCAAAGCTGTGGTCCTGGTTCGTAAATTGCGTAGAGCTGACCGCAAAGTGGCTCGCGCCACTGGATGAGGCCATAAAACTACCGTCCGGCTCAAACGTTGCCAGGGTTGCCGCATCGGGCACAGATACCAGATCAGAGCGCTCGTCGAGCATGTCCTGCATCGGCTGGTCAACGAACTGAAAGCCTCCGGTCAGTTCTCCCTCGTATTTGAACTGTATCGGTAGCGGCGTGACATCTCGTTCAAAGTCTTCCAGAGCTGACTGGTTGGGAAAGTCAATGGTAGCGATCGCTTGCACCACATTCGCCTGAGCCAAAAATTCGGTGCGATGGGGTAAGCCCCGGTCTTCGGCAGCCTGAAGAATGGCTAATACCTCCGGCGCATCCGTCTGGTGGTTGTCTGCATCGTCGTTGTTGACGAAGCGATACAGGCAATGATTGGCATCGGTTGCCAGGATACATGAGGTCTGGGTCTGGGCCTCGACTGCCTGCGGTTCTGGCTTTGGGGCCAGATCAAGCACCTGCATCTTGGCAATCTTGCCGGAAGGTTCTATCTGGATGTGGGCCTGAACAGTGGTGCCGATGGGCAGGTGCATGGAACGGGCGGAGAGTGCCCCAAGCTGCTTTTCCTCGCCCTCCTCAGTGACGATCGCCACCGATGCAGCGGTGCGCGTTTCGCCGTTCTTCTCATAGCCAAACTCACTGAAGCGAGCGGTGTACTCACCAGCCGGGATCTGCCCCGCTTCATTGCTGGTGTGCTGCAATCCCGTCAATGTGATTTCAGGGACGGACTCCAGACGTTCGACAATCTCCGGCGTGAATTTCTTGAGCGCGAGTCCCATGCCGTCACTCTGCCGCCACAGGGCAGAGAGGTAGTCTTGTCGTTCTTCTTTGGGAACCTCGGCGATCGCCTCATCTACCTCGCGAGTCGCCCGTTCCATCATTTCGTCGAGGTTGTTCTGCTGCGCGTAGGGTGCCTGGATTTGGGCCTGGGGATGTGCGATGGTCAGGGTTTGGTTGGGGAGGCTGTGGAGGCGTTCGGCCAGGTGGTGCTCACTGACTGACTCCGGGGCGACGGTGCCGAGGGGGGCAGTATGGCGATCGCCACTAGCAGCGGTGTAGCTCAGAGTGGCGATGAATTGCTCTGATTTGCTCTTGCTCTGATGGTTCTGTCTGATAGCAATTTCCCAGTCCGGCTGCGGGCCGTTGGCTCTCCAGATGGGCAACTCCCCATTGTTGTCTTTGAGGTTCTGGATAGTGAGGTTTCTCCCAGTAGAAGAAGTAACCTGTAAGGTCGGACGCTGATCTTCCGGGCGTTTTTCTCGCAGGCGGTCTTTGGCTTTCTGGTAGTTGGCAATGCGATCGTTGAAGGTGCGGGCGATCGCCAACGCCTTCTCTTCCTGCTCAGGGGTAGCCGTTTTGGGGAACAGATCCCGGAAGGCTTCATTCCGCAGCTCTGGCAAGTGAACATCTTTGTAGACGGCATTGACCGCCTCGACATTCCACCCGATCGGTTCCTGGGTGTTAGTGGACATCAACCGCCCATTGGTGTAGGTATTTGGGTCTTTCTGATGCTGTCGGAGTTCGTGATCCTTATAGGCCAGTCCCCTGATAAAAGCATGGTGGGAGTTGTCAATGCCTCTGGAACTTTTGGCGGTATCGACAGCGGTTTGTAGGTTTACTGCATTGGGGCCGTCTACAGCATTGGAGAGAAGGTCAGCAGCGTAGCTGAGCTTTTGTCGAACAAACTCTTGTCGTTCTTGAGGGTTCGAGAGAACCGTTAGCTGATTGAATGCTCTCGCAACCCGCTCCATCCGTTCTCTGAAGTGATAGGCCGGGAACCCCTGGGCCTGCAATTGCTCATCGTCGGGAATGGTCAACTTGCCAGCGTTGGCCTGCCGCAGCTGCTTCGCAAATGATGTAGCGACTTGGCGAAGCAGGACCTTTTGTTGATCAGGAGGAGTATAAGTCATCTCCAAAGCAAAACTCTGAAGCGTCATCCCGGCATTAGCTACTTTGCCGGTGGGGTTGTCGGCGGTGATTTCCCAGGCCCTCCAGGTGGCCGCAGAGTGTGATTCACCCTCATGCCACGGGTGCTTGACCTTCTGCTGCTTCTCAATTTCTGGCGGTTTCTTATCCGGGGCAGTGCGCTCCACAAACTCTTTTACCGCTAAGGGGTATTCAGCCGGAGCCATGCGACTTTCCTGCCCCTGCTCCATCTGTATGATGAGGTGACCGATCGCTGCTCGTCCTGCTTCATATTGCCGTGCTGGGGATAAGTTTTCGGTATCAACCAATTGCTGCCGGAGTTGTTGGGGGAGGTCGGGAACGGTTGCCTCATACCCCACAAAATAGCCATTGGCATCCCGGTCAAAGTCGGTGATGGCAATATGCTTGGCGGTCCAGGGGTTGAGGTAAGCCACCCCGGTTTTCGAGAAAGCTTCTCGGTCCTGGTCTTTCAAATCCTCGATATTGTTGATCGCGATCGCTGCTGCGCCCACGTTCGGAAAGGGAGAGCGGTAGTAGGCCACCACCGCGCCGTGGGGCAAATCCCTATTGCAGCACTCCCACGGCTTGAGCTTGCTGTGGTGCTGGGCCATCGCGGAGGGGACGGAGATCCCCCTGACTGCGCTTTCCTGCCACACCCCCTTGATATCTCGCTCGAGACCCTTGTTGACTTTACTAAACCCGGTAAGCTGACCGTACTTATCGGCTTTGAGAGTTTCGTATAGCCACTCAGATTTAGCTTTGGGGGCATCCTCACCCAAGTCGTCAGGGGATTGGGGGCGTTCTCGCTGCCGCTCTTTCCGCTCTACATAATGCTGCTTGAGCTGAGCCGGATCACCGGCGATCGCTGCCAGTTCTTTGACCTGGGCTGCAATACGGGGATTAAACTCGCGCAAGGTCGCTTCCGGGATGCAGCCTTTCACCTGTGGCCCGACTGCCTGTTGGCCGTACTGCCCATCGGACTTACGGTTTACCCAGAGCTGAGAAACTTCCTGAATGCCCGGAGTCGAGAGCCTACCGTCGTCGCCCTTGATGTCGTTAGTCGAGATAATGGCGTCTACTCCCAGGCGATCGCACCAGCGACTTGAACCCATCGTGCCTTTGATGAGTCCAGGCAGGTCAGGCGTTGCGGCTCGAAACTGTGACACTGTGCGACCAGCCAAGGCGTTGATCTGTTGTTCTACGGCGGCGGTGGCCGCATCGACTTGTCCTAAATCTTGCCCAACGGCGGTAATATCGGGGTCTACTCCGGCTTGCTCAAAAGCTTTGGCGGTGATGGTGTCGCGCTCCGCAGCCGTGATGAGCGCCTTCATCGTTCGATGGGGCACCAGCATCGTACCGTCGCCCATTTTGTCGTAAAGATTTTCGAGCTCTGTTTGCGGGACAGGCTGACCCTGTTGGTCGAGTAGCTGCCCTTCACCGTGCGATCGCTGCTCGTCGTCAATCACCAGAATTCGCGCTTTGGGAATAGTGGTTGACGCGATGCCATCCGAAGCGACCAGGCTGCCATAGGCGACAAAGTTGTGAGGTGAGTTGTGGTCGTCAGAGTAGATTGGCGAGATGCCCCGTTCGGTATCCCCTTTGCTCATCAGTCGGGCAGTATCAGGATCAGTGAAGTATCCACTCCTACCGTTGGTAAAGGCTAAGACTTTGCCCTCTCTCTCCAGGCGCAGACGATCAGCATCATTTACGCCGTCGTAGAACTTTCCTGTAAAGAATTCAGCCTCAATCTGGTGGATGCTCAACCAATACTCCAGATAGGAATGGTCAACCTCTTTGAATTGACGCTGTTGCGTTCCGTCAATGGACTCGTATAGGTTTGAACCTGTCTTTGTGTCAATTTGCCCGATGTGAAAACTGACCATATTCACCTAGCCAATCGGTAGATTAGAGGCTGATGGGACGGTAGCCATGTCCGTAGGAGCCTACAAATGTCTGTTCATGTGCCATTTCAGCTAGCACTGCTTCACGAGTGAACGTAGATGGCTCAGCTTCAATGGCTGCCGCCTCGTCATCATCCGGGAACGTGAGTTCTTGATCATCAAGTACCCCAGCAGCGATCAGTTCATCAATGTCAGCACCACCGGAAAGCAGTTCCTCTACGCTTTCATCACTGGTGCCGAATGCGGCTAAATCCATCTCGTGGTCAGACGGCATATCGGGAATGGTCATGATGGGTCTCTTAAAACGGGGCTTTGATGCATTATCCACCCAATTTTTTGAAGACGCTTTTTCCTGCAACGAACCGGTACTCTGCACAGTCAGGGCCTGAATAACTGACTGCTACCCTTTGCCACGGGGCTCCTGGCGGCGGGGCAAAGAATTTCCCACCCTCAACCCAGGTTGAGAGTAGGAAAATGGGGCGGTGAGTTTAGAACTCATCGTCGTGATGGTTGTCCTCGGCCTGGTCGTCGGCCTTCTTGGGAGTAAGATTCTCGATGCGATTCGCTTTCACGATGACGCGGCTGCGGTTTTGACCAGGATTTTCTTTGTCTTCCCAAACGTCCTCTGCTAAAGAGCCAGAGACTCCCACCAAGTTACCTTTGCGAAGGTAATTGTTCACGTATTCGGCAGTCCCGCCCCAAACTTCAACCGCGAACCGATGTGTCCGCTCTTGCTTCTGCCCGTCTTGCTTGTAATGCTCGTTCACATACAAAGTAAACCGGCTGACTTGGCTGCCAGACTCGAAATACTGGGCTTTGGGATCTGCGCCTAGACGACCCACTAAAGTGGTTGAGTTAATCACAGTCTTTTCCTCATAACGAAGAGTGTTCAGTTCTGCGCGGCGTTAGCCGTCTCTTTTGCTCTGGCACTGCATACAGTCACTAGCGAGGGGCGATCGCCTTTCTTAGAGCCAGCCAAACCTATCGAGGAGATATCCCTCAGTTGTCCCCGTGTAATCGTTCTTCACACATTCACTGGTTCCACAGATCAGTCGTTGCTCTCAGCGATGTACTGTTGCCGTGAGAGACAATCAAATGATCGAGAATGGGGAGCCCCATGACCTTGGAAGCAGCTAAGAGCTGTTCCGTTAGGGAGACATCCTCTTTGGAAGGTTCTGTGCTGCCAGAGGGATGGTTGTGAGCAATGATGCACCGGGTTCCCCCTGCCTGCATGACCGCTGAGAAGACTTCTCGCGGATGGGCGTACGTTTCAGTTGCAGTGCCCGATGAAATGACGCAGCACGAAAGCAAGCGGTGCTTAATGTCCAGGCAAGCGATCGCCAATTTCTCGACGGGTTCCCAGGCGATGCAGTTGAAAACTGCGGTCGCTCTTGCGGGCGTATCCACGACCTCCCCCGGTTGAGTTTCCTCGATATAGAGCTGTCGGCCCAGCTCCAGGGCGGCTTGCAGTTTCGCCAAGCGCTTGGGGGTCAGGCGCAACAGGCTACCAGAGCGGATGGCAACCCGCAGGCGATCTCGCAAGTTTTGCGGCGAAACCTGCTCATCCGGGCCAATCAGATCGGCAAGAATGCCTTGCCCCAGGGAGTAGCCCAGGATGCTATCGATCAGGGTTGATAGAGTTGTAGTCTGTGCTGCTGGCATGTAAGGGCCAGCGCAGTCGTTTGAATGCATGACTGTATTCCGTTAAGTTCAGTCGTGCAGGGCGATAGCAACAGGAAAGCTGGCCCCCTTTCGGAAACCAGTACAGATCAGGAATTTAGAATTCATCGTCGCAGCAAGCGGGATTTAGAGTATCCACGTATCCAAACGCAAAATGCTTTCTAGGACTGTAGTGAACCAGCCGTCCTGCCTCATCAATGGGCAGTTCCTTGAGTTTGGTGCAATAGCCCCCTAAATAAGCTTCGTTAGCGTACTGGGGCAAAGCACCAAAGGCCGCATCCGTTGCGCCCATCGCGGCCCATTCACATTGAGCCGCATCAGCCTGTTCGAGACGGTCTTGATCGAGATCGTCGTTGCAATACATTGAGATGCCTTCATACAGAGCGTTTCGGCAGAGCGAAAGCGTCCCTGTTTGTAATCTTCAAAGTGTTAGGGAATGCAGGATCTTGCAGTTCTTTGGTTTTATTCCCTAACACGCTACCTGGTGGATATTGAGAACTGGCACCTACGTGACTATGCCGCTGCTACAGATAGCGATCGCGCGATCGCCCAATGGTCGGTCTCGCAACACTGCGCCTCAAACGTTGCCTGCCTTTCTTGCATTGGGAAAGGTGGACTGAGGTAATTAGATGAGGCGACATCTTAGTGTCATCAGTGACAGCGATCGCCCAACACTAAACGACCATCTGCCAACTGATAAACGCCATCCGGCTCTCGAATCGTCGCGGCAGAGGAATCGGCTACCGCCCGCACCTCGCCCGTGGGAAAGGCCGACACGGATTCCCCATCGGGTCGCTGGGGCAGGCCCTCGGCTCCGGTGACGACAAAGGAGCCCTCGGTGTCATCGCTGCGGGCGATGCAACTTCCGGCAGTTAGAGCTTCGGGGCTGACGAGGTCGCCGGAGAGGTCGTTTAAGCTGCCTTCGATAAAGCCGGTGTCGAGCACGTTGAAGTTGACGGTGCCCGTAATGCCCAGTTCAGAACTGGCGGTGATGTCGCTGAGGAGGGTGCGCTGGGCTCGTGGCTCAATGCCAAAGACGCCGCGCGCGTTGATGGTGACGTTGCCCCCAGTGCCCTCAAAAGCATCGGCAGCGATGTCGCTGTTTTCTTCGGGGATAGCGATGATGAAGGGCACGGAGATGGTGATGTTGCCGCCGTTGCCCCCAGCCTGCTCAGTACCGGCAGTGGCAGAAATCAGGCTGCCGTTCCGCAGCAATAACAAATCGGTCAGATTTAATGTAATGTTGCCCCCATCCACCGCCGCCGACTCAGCAATGATTTGCCCCCCGTCATCCAAAATGATCTCTGGCGTCGTTCCCGCTGCGCCAATGATGATGTCCCCAGCCGCTCCTTCGGCACGCGACTGTACTGAAATGGTGCTTTCAGGATTAGCTCGGTCGGCAATTTCGGGAATTCGGGCGGCTCGGTCAGCAAATGTCGCATCGCGTCCAGCAATCTGAATGCTCTCGGTCGCATCGATGCGAACCGTGCCGGCAGTGCCGCTGCCCACGCTACTCGCGACAATTTGCCCGCCCTCAAGGACAGTGAGACGCCCCAGCGACAGCACGATGTCACCGCCATTTTGAGTCCCCAGAGTGCTGGCTTCCAACAGTGCGCCTTCCTGTACCGATAGGTTAGGCGTTACCACTCGAATTTCCCCACCTTGCCCAGTTGCTAATGACTCGGACGACGAAAATATAGCGCTGGGGTTTTCTAACAAACCAGTTCCTTGTAAATTGACGTATTCGCGCGCCTCGATTATCACGTTGCCAGCATCCCCATTGCCTGATGTGGCGGCCGTCAACCCAGCTCCATTAAGTAACTCTAGAGAATCTGCCGTTATTGCTACATTGCCCCCACTACCAGTTGCACCATCGGCGACACTACTGATAGCAGCACTCTGAAACTGTCCATCTGTGCTAGTGCCTGAAAACACTACACTATCGCGCGTCTCGATAAAGACGTTCCCTGCATCGCCATCACCTGCAGTAGCAGCCTGCAACTGTGCCCCATTGAGAACTTCCAGAGAATTTGCTGCGATTGCTACATTGCCTCCTTTGCCAGTGCCGCTCTCTGCGACATTGCTGAAAGCGGTTGTATTGTTACCTGAAAGTACTACGCGATCACGCACCTCAATTACGATATTCCCTGCATCCCCATTACCTAAGGTGGCAGCCTGTAGCGCTCCCCCATTGAGAACCTCTAGAGAGTTGGCTGTAATTATTACATTCCCTCCCTGACCAGTACCACTCTCGCCAACATCACTAAAGGCAGCACTATTGAATTGCCCAACAGTGCTGATGCCAGAAAATAGCGCACTTTCACGCACTGTAATCTCCACATTGCCCGCATTACCGTCACCTAAAGTAGCAGACTGTAACTGTGCTCCATTAAGGACTTCCAAAGAATTCGCTGAAATCTTCACGCTGCCGCCTCTACCAATTCCGCTCTCTCCAACACGGCTGAAGGCGACGGCTCCGTCTGCAAACACCACGCGATTACGCGCCTCGATCAACACATTGCCTGCATTTCCATTTCCTAAGGTCGAAGCCGTCAGTTGCGCCCCATCAAGCACTCCTAGAGAGTTCGCGGTAATCTCCACATTGCCCCCGCGACCAGTGCCGCTCTCTTCAACGCGGCTGATGGCGGCACTCTGAAACTGTCCATCGGTACTAGTGCCTGCAAACACCACGCGATCACGCGCCTCAATCAATACATTGCCTGCATCCGCATTTCCTGAGGTCGAAGCCGACAATTGCGCCCCATTGAGTACTTTGAGGGAATTCGCGGTAATCTCCACGTTGCCCCCGCTGCCAGTGCCGCTTTCTTCGACAGTGCTGATGGCGGCACTCTGAAACTGTCCATCGGTACTGGTGCCTGCGAACACCACGCGATCACGCGCCTCAATCAACACATTGCCCGCATCCCCTTCGCCCGAAGTACTTGCGCTGAATTGGGCACCATTCAGTACCTCTAGGGTTCCGGTGTTTATGCGGATATCGCCAGCGCTGCCTGCTGCTCTAGGAACCAGAAGACTCCCGACAAAAGTCGGACGATCCTGTCCCTCAAAGCGAACGGTATCCTCTGCATTGATGACGATATCTCCTACATTACCCACCCCCGAGGTTTGGATAATGCTGTTAGTAACTAAGACATCGTTTCTGGCATCCAGATAAACTGTTCCCCCTATCTCTTCAAATTCGACAAACCCTCGTGCATTGATCCCAGTTTCGAAAACACCGTCACCCGTAATGGCAATGCTGCCTGCTAATTCAGGGTTAGGCTCATATTGATTTGTCAACAGTACTAAACCATTTGCTGCGCCTATCAACACATCACCTACAAAAATATCGGCTGATAGGGGGGTATCTGTTGCACCAAAAAAGATAAAGAAGGTGTCCATGTCGGGATTGAAGCCCGTTCTATTGGCTGGCGCGAAGGGTCCCAAAGCTGTAGGAGCAATCCCAGCACGAACATCTAAGGTCGGCTGAGCACCGCCATCCACCTCAACAACTGTCCCGTCCGATAGCTCAATCGCCTCTTGCAGAAAATCTACGCCGATCGCCCCCGGATCAGGAGCGGTGACTATAGCTGTCCCAATTGTGACTGAGCCACCTGCCAATATATGTAACGATGACCCTTGGTAAGCCCCAATTGTCACATCTCCAAAAGCCCGAATAATCGGATCAACTGGACTGACGAGATCGCCCACTGCGCCGTCCAGGGTTTCTACGCGAAAATTGCCTGCACTCCAGTAATGGGCGTCGCCGCCGACGGGATTCGCAGATCTGAGCACCATATCCCCATAGCTGTACAACCCACTGTCAGGATGACTCAGCGCCACAATATCCACCTGTTCATTGCCCTGCACCAGCAGATCGCCCCCCGCAAACCCGATGAACGGCACCGCCGCCGCATCGCGAATCTGCACCGCCTCCCGACCCAACAGCGACAGGTCAGCCCCCGCCGCCATCTGCCCCTGCAAGTCCAGCCGATTTGCCGCCAGGGTCAGGTTCTCCCCCGCCGCCAACGCCCCCCGACTCTCAATATCTCCCGAAGCCGCAGTCAGATAATTGAAAAACGACACCTCCGGACGCACCGTCAGTAGCGTACTCTGCTCCGGATCAGTAGCGTTAAACAGCCCCTCATTACCCAACGGAATCGCGTCCGCCGTCGTGCCATAAAACGAACCAGGAATGTTCAGCGTCGCGTTCTCCCCAAACACGATGCCGTTAGGATTCACCAGAAACAGATCCGCCGCACCCGCCACCCCCAGCGTGCCGAAGATATTCGACGGATTGTCCCCGGTGACCCGACTGAGAATCGACCCGATCCCCAGGGGACTGGCAAAATATACCCGCTGCCCCTCGCCCACGTTGAACTCCAGAAAACTATGGAAGAGATTGCTTTCGCGAGTTGCGCCCCCCTCAATCAGTTCCGCCGCCGCCCCGTCAATGTCACCGGGGATGACCACCGACGATTCCGCCCCGAGCGTGTCATCCGGCACAATTTGCGCCCAGGCCGCCGAAACTGGAAAAAGCGCAAACCCGACTGCCGAGCCCAGTCCAGCCACAGACAACCACCGCAAACGTTGTAGGAGAGAGAAAGAAGTCATTGCAAAAGGGGGGGTAGACGCGATCGCTCCATCCATCGAGCAACGCAGGACTAAATCTCCTTAAATTTACGGAATCTGCCAGCCGCGAGCAATTGATTTTCCATAACAATTCATCAGGATCATCCATTTGCGATCGGCGCAGCCGACACGGCAGCAACGTCACCTCATCAGATTCTGACGCCAGCCAGAGCTTCTGCGACAGCGTTGATCTATCCTTGAAAAATCCTTCTACCTACTTGGATTGAGTCGGTTACTGTTTTCCAAAATGCAAGACAAATCTCATCCCGGACTGGCAATGGACGGAATGCTTCCGGTCGCTAGCATTTGCTCAGCGTTTACACTGGGTAAACTACCCGCATGCGATCGTCCGTCCCGCTCTGGTCTCCGTTACGATCATGACATCGACAGCCATTCCTCCCGTACTGAAAACGCTCAAGACTTATTTGCTCCGGGAATATCAAGACCAGCTAGACCAGGTGATTTTGTTTGGCTCCCAAGCCCGTCAGGAGGCCACGTCTGACTCGGATATTGATGTGCTGATTGTGCTCAATGATCCGGTCAACCCGAGTGACGAACTCCGCCGCACCAGCCAGTTCATCGCGGAGTTGTGCCTAGAACATAATCTGGTGATTTCTCGACTGTTTCTGCCGCGATCGCGCTTTGAAACGGAAAATTCGCCGCTGCTGCGAAACATCCGCCAGGAAGGGATTGCCCTGTGACCCCAGAGCAGCAATTCCTATTGCAAAAAGCTCAGCGGAGTCTGGCGGCAGCCCAACAATTGGTGCAACAAGGCTTCTATGACTTTGCGGTTTCCCGTGCTTACTACGCCATGTTTTACATCGCTGAAGCGCTGCTCGATTATGAAGGGCTTTCCTTCTCCAGTCACGCAGCGGTCATCAGTGCCTTTGGACAAACTTTTGCCAAAACTGGCAAGCTGCCGAGTGAACTACATCGTCAACTCATTGACGCCCAGGCCCAGCGCACTCGGGCTGACTATGATCCCAATCCTGACCTTTCCCAGGAAGACGCTGAACTGCTGATTGAGCAAGCGCAAGAATTTCTGTCGGCAGGGCAGCAGTATCTTGCTTGAGCTGGGATAGCGATCGCGATTCTGACGCGCCAGAATTTTGGCTATGGTATGAATATCTTGACTGGTTGCTGCTAACCCTATGTCATCTCAGCCCATCACTATCGAGCTACCAGAAGCGGTCATGCGGCAACTCATGCGCATCACCGCCGCGACTCAGCAGCCGATTGAAGCGCTGGTGTCTCAAAGCGTGCTGAGTACCTGTCCCCTGCCGTCGATAATGCCCCGCCGGAACTGCAACCTGACCTGCTGGCGATGCAGCGCTTGAGCACCGAAGAACTGTATGCGATCGCTCAGGCCCAGGCGGAAGAAACGGCACTCGATCATCAAGCCGAACTCCTCGAACGCCACGAAGACGACGAGCTTACCCTTGAAGAACGCCAAGAACTCACTCAGCTGCGCCAAGCCGCCGACCATCTCATGCTGCGAAAAGCTTACGCCTGGTCTCTGATTCGCTGGCGAGGTCATCAGCTCCTATCACTACAGGATTTGCCCAACCCCGCATGAGCATTCCCGATCGATGATGATATACGTAGGAGCTTTGCTAGAGCTGGGCACTTTATAGGCATCGTTACTCAAAGTAGTCAGGTTAACGATGGCGGAATGGCAGGAATGGCAGAGCGTGTTACTGTCGGAGCGATCGCAATTGCCCTCTGAGCCCGGTATCTATGTGATTGCGGATAGCAAGCAGACGGTCTGGTATGTCGGCCAGGCGCTTGATCTGAAAGCTCGTTGGCTGGGCAAGAGCCATCACCGCTATGCTCAACTAATCCGCACGAACCGTAAGCTAGCCCACCGCATCTATTGGCAACCGATTCCCGTCGCGCAACTCGACCAGCAGGAGCAGTTCTACATTGCTCAGTTTTCGCCCGAACTGAATGGCCAGAAAGTCAAACAGTACCTGCCCAAAGAGCCCCAAGTCTCCCGCGAAATCAAGCGACTGCTAAAAGCCCTGAATAAACCGACTCTACTCTTTCCGAATGTAAGAGCCGTCGTGCTCGGCGAATATGCCGGACCCGATGACATTCGTTGCCTGATCGTGCTGATGACGGTCAATGACCACAGCTTGATTGTTAATTCTGCTCGTAAGCGTCGCGCCCCCAAAGTCCGCAATGCCTGGACACTAAAAGAAAGCTATTGCGGCAAGGGGGAGAGCCTGTACATGCCTTGCCAGATACCGACTTACCGCTTTTTCTCGTGGCAATTCGAATTCATTGAGGTACCCCAGCTACACGACCAACTGTGGGACTCAGCAGACCTTAGAGAGCAAGCTCTCTGCACTGTAGACTTGTTTGGCGTCGCGGTTCGAGCGTTCAAGGATTTTAGCCTCATAGACGATAGCGAACTGCTCGACACCTATGCTTTCACTTGCGGCGATGGTCGTAAAACGTTGCAGCAGGCTGCCTATCTAAAATTCATACGGCCCCAGTTACAGTTCATCGCAAAGGTTGCAGAAGGCGTGAAGGTGTAGGGGCGATCGCGATTCTGACGCGCCAGAATTCAAAATATTAGCAGTGCTTTTACTTGCGAATATGACCAACCGTGGCTTGACCCTGGGCAAATTTGCCCCCCTCCATAAAGGGCATCAGTTGCTCATCGAGACTGCTTTGGCAGAAATGGATGACGTCATCGTGATAATTTACGATTGTCCCGAAGTCACCAACATCCCGTTGCCAGTTAGAGCTGACTGGATTCGCCAGTTGTATCCGACCGTGCAATTGACATCCTCTCCGGCCTAAAGGCGCGGAGATTCCCAGTCTGACCGTTAGACGGCCTCCTGACGGGTAGACAAACAAGCAACCGCCTCAGATTGAGGTCTTACACTGCTTAGCGTTTGCCCATTCGGGTCGGCATGTCCTGCCGCCA